>JAABUK010012565.1_pt1 | contig 10763 bp, 11 predicted proteins | sample 5559141 | NCBI WGS metagenome assembly JAABUK01 (sample SAMN10711869, study PRJNA513367) | rock metagenome | isolation source: Antarctica rocks | place: Antarctica: Victoria Land, Pudding Butte nord | collected 2016-01-03
ATGAGGATAGGAGCGAGCCTCTTCCTGATTGCAGTCGGTGCAATCCTGAAGTTCGCCGTCACCAAGCAGGTCAACGGGGTCGATGTGGGCACCATCGGGGTGATTCTGATGATCATCGGCGCGGCCGGCCTGATCATCACCCTGATCTTGATGAACACCCGCCGCCGCACCGATATCATCCACAGACCTACCGGCACGACCTACATCGCGCCCGGAGATCCGATCGACCCCGTGGATCCCCGTTACTAGTTCGCCCATAAGCACTACCCGTCCGCACGTACGCACTACCACGGAGGTATTCGTGATCATCCTCGGCATCATCCTGCTCATCGTCGGGATCGTCATCAGTAGCGGCATCCTGGAGACGATCGGCATCATCCTGCTCGTGATCGGCGCCGTTCTCGCAATCGCCGGAGCCATGGGCCGCGCCGTCGGTGGCCGCAAGCACTACTACTAAAACAGGGCCGTCTCCGCAGCGCAGGTTTTGCCGAAGGCCCGTCCGTCAACCCGGACGGGCCTTCGGCCTGTTCACTGCCGGTAGCCAGCACTTCATCGCCGGTAGCCAGCACTCCGACAGCGGTCGAGGGCCGTTCGACCTGCCGTGCGAGCGCCCGCCGGCAGGGCACGGTGATCCGACACGATCCGCGTAGTCGCGCCGTTATCCATCCCAGGCGGGTCAGATCCGGTACGGTCCTGCGGAGTTCGGTGTTCAGACCGACCTGAGCGGCAAGGTGGGTGGCTTCACCGTGAACCGCGCATTCTGACGCGATTGCGTCGCTCCAGTCGGCACCGCCGGTACCGGCGCTCCAGCCGGCGCCGCCCGATGACGATCAGCTCAGCGGCGCCGTGCGTGCCGCACAGGGCGGCCACGAGCAGTCCTTCAGCCTCCTCTACCAGTTGGTGCAGCCGGGACTGCTCCGGTACCTGGCGGTGCTGGTCGGCCGGGATGCCGAAGACATCGCATCCGAGACCTGGCTGCAGGTCTGCCGGGATCTGCACACCTTCAGCGGGGACGTCAACGGTTTTCGTGGGTGGGTCGCCACCATCGGGCGGCATCGCGCTCTGGACCATATTCGCAGCCGTGGCCGGCGTCCGTCGGAGCCGGCGCCCTGGGAAGCCCTGTTCGCGCTCGCGGGTAGCGAGGACACCGCCGCCCAGGCCGAGGAATCACTGTCGACTGCCGCAGCGTTGAGCCTCATCGCCCAGTTGCCGCAGGAGCAGGCAGAGGCGGTGCTGCTGCGGACGGTGATCGGGCTGGACGCGAAGTCGGCGGCCGCGGTGCTGGGCAAGAGCCCCGGCGCGGTGCGCACCTCGGCCTATCGCGGCCTGAAGAACCTGGCCACCAGGCTCGAGCAGGCTCAGCCGGACTGAGCTGCGCTGCGCTGAGCGGTCGCTGAGTGAGGCTATGTGACAGATGTTCTCGCGGCGGCGCTGAACACATGACATGACCAACCCCGAGGACGGCAGGTTTCGACGCCATCCGGACGAGCACGAACTCGTCCGGACCGTCGCGAACTCCGCAGCCTTGCAACGGCTGCTGGCCGCCGCGGCCGGGCCTCCATCGCCGTCCGAACTGGCTGGGCGATCGACGGCACTAGGACATTTCCGCGGCGCCAAGCGCGAACCCGGCGCCCAGCGCGAACCCGGCGCCCAGCGGAGCAGCGCGCCGGGTGGCGGTGCGGACCGGTCGCCCACCGAAGACGACACGGCGGCCACCCACGGGGCGGGGGAGCTCACCCAGGCAATTCCGGTGGTGGCGCCGAGCCGTACGCAGGTCGTTCGTGCGCCCAGACTGACCGGCGGTCGCTGGTCGCCGGCCACCAGGCTGGGGTTGGCGGCCGCTGCGCTCATGCTGGCAGTCGGCGGCACCGGTGTCGCCGCGGCCGCCGGCGGTCTGCCGGTTCCGCTGCAGAGCGCCGTGCACGACATCTTCAACGTCCCGGCGCCGACCTCGGCTTCGCGCTACCCCGCTCCGGGTGGCCAGTCGGCGCCCGATACCACGGCGCCCGATACCACGGCGCCCGATACCACGGCGCCCGATACCACGGCGCCCGATACCACGGCGCCCGATACCACGGCGCCGGCTACCTCGGCCGGCGCTACGTCCAGTGCCGGCTCGGCAGGCCGATCAGCCGAGACCGGCCCTCCCTCGGCCGGCAAGTCCCGCGCCGCAGGCCCGAGCGCGCCGGCTGAGCACCCCTCCCGGTCGGGCACCGTCACCGTCGGGCAGCTGTCCGGATCCAGGTCGCCGGCCAGGACGTCACCGTCGGGGTCAGCGGGTGATCCGGCGGTGATCAGCGACAGCGTCGGCACATCGACAGGCGCCGCCTCGAGTAGCGCCGCTCCCGCCTCGAGTAGCGCCACCACCGCCTCGGGTAGCGCCGCCACCGCGAGCGCCCGCCGGCAGCCCTCGGCAGATCCGCTCAGCCCATGACTCTCAGGCGGGCCGCAGAGCCCGCGGGAAACTGCCTCGCACTGAGTCGAGGCCGGCACGAGACCGTACTCGGCGCGTCTGTGGACGGAGCGGACGAGCGGCGGCGCCCGGCCACTAGCATGAACCGATGATCAGATTGCCGCACCCGTGAGGTGGCTGCGCGCTGCCTTGGCGCTGGCCGCCGCCATGGCAGTACTGCTGATGACCGCGACGCCTGCCCTGGCCGACGTCAACCAGGCGATCACCAGCCTGCAGTCGGCAAATCTGTACGTCGATCCGGCAGCCGATGCGAAGGTGGACCAGAATGACGCTGCCTCGTCGCTGAGCTCGTCGGTGAAGATCGCGGTGCTGCCCTCCGGTGCGGGCAATCCCGCTCAGCTCGCCCAGCAGATCGGACAGGCGGCCGGCGGCCGGCTCACCGTCGGCGTCTTCGTCGGCAGGCAGTTCAACGCCGGCTCGAACGCGCTGTGCGCGGGCCGGGCGGGTTCGCTGGCCACCAGAGCCGTACAGGACAACCTGCGCCAGCTGAAATCCGACAATGATCTGACCAACACGATCAAAGACTTCGCCACCCTGGTGAACGACTCTCCCAAGGGTTGTTCCAACTCCGATGGCGGTGGCGGTGGCACCGGCAGCAACTCCTCACAGTCCGGTGGCAGCGGTTGGGGCGTGCTCGGCGTCCTGGGCGTGCTGGGTGCCGGTGGCGTCGGTGCCCTGATGTGGCGGCGCAGGCGCAAGGACAAGCGCGCGCTGGCCGACGCCCGAGCGCTGATTCAGCCCTACTACGACCGGCTGGCAGCGGACGTGTCGTCGCTGCAACCCGGCAGCGACGCCAAGGCCCGGCAAGCCCTTGCCGACGCTTCAGAGCGCTATAACTCCGGTGGCTCGCAGCTTGCCTCCGCAACGACGCTGGCCCAGCTGGGCGGAGCTCGGCGCAGCATTCTGGAAGGCCTGCAAGCCACCCGGACGGCCCGTGAGGCGCTGGGCTTGGATCCGGGACCCGAGCTGCCGCCGCTGGCCGAGTCCACCGCGCCGCAGCTGAACCAGGCTCAACAGGTCGATGTCGGCGGCCAGACCGTACAGGGTTATCCCGCCTATACCCCCGGCGCGCCCTACTACTTCGCCGGCGGCGGGGGCTACCTGGGCGGCTGGTATTCGACGCCGTTCTGGCAGAGCCTGCTGATTGCCGAGGCCCTGACCCCGGGTTGGGGTTGGGGCTTCGGCGGCTGGGGCGGCGGTTGGGGTGGCGGTGGTTACGGCTATGGCTACGAGAGTGGCTTCGACGCCGGTCGCGACTCGGCGCAGGACGACAACGGCGGCAACGGCAGCTGGGACAGCAACGGTGGCGGCGGCGACTGGGGTGGCGGCGGCGACTGGGGCGGCGGTGGCGGCGGCGACTGGGGCGGCGGTGGCGGCGACTCCGGCGGTGGCAGTTGGTGATCGGCGCAGCACAACAGCTCGAGCTGGCGGGGCTGCCGCGACCACTGTTCGCCGCGACGCCGTCCAAGTTGGCCAATTTCGACTGCCCACGCCGGTACCGGCTGACCTACCTCGCACGCCCGGCACCGCCGAAGGGTCCACCGTGGGCACACAACACCGTCGGCGCGGCGGTGCACCTGGCATTGGCTCGCTGGTGGCAACTGGACCCGGGCCGCCGGACACCGCAAGCCGGCGCTTCACTGGTGATACGGCATTGGCAGGGTGACGGCTTCGCCGACCGGGAGCAGGCCGAGGCATGGCGCGCGCAGGCCGCCAGCTGGGTGACCGACTACCTTCGTGAAGAGGCCGAGCGGGGTGACCCCGGAGCCGAGCCCAGAGGTGTCGAGCGCACAGTGGCCACCCGTACCGACCGGCTGGCGATCTCGGGCAGGGTCGACCGGATCGACGAGCGCGACGGTGAGCTCGTGGTCGTGGACTACAAGACCGGCCGGTCGCGGCTGGACACCGACGACGCGCGCGGTTCGCAGGCCCTGGCGCTGTACGCGGTGGCAGCCGAGCGAACCCTGCGCCAGCGCTGCCGCCGGGTGGAACTGCACCACCTGCCAAGTGGCGAGGTGGCAGCGTTCGAGCACACCGACGAGTCGCTGGCCAGCCACCTGGACCGAGCCGGCCAGACCGCCACCGACATCGTGGCTGCCATCGACACCGTCGCGGGCGGTGCCGATCCGGTGGAGGTGTTCGAGCCGGCACCCGGGCCGTCCTGCAGCTGGTGTGATTTCCGGCGGCTGTGCCCGGAGGGTCAGGCAGTCTCGCGGCCGCGAGCCAGTTGGGACGGTCTTGGCGTGCTGGACTCCGACCGCGCCTGAGCTCCGGTCAGCTCAGGCTCTGCCAGAAGTCGAGCAGCGCCCGCACGGTCTGCGGCGGGTTCTCCACCGCCGGTGAGTGCGAGGAGCCGCCAATCACCGTATGCCGGGCTCCGAGCCGCCGCGCCATGTCAGCCTGCAACGCCGGCAACCAGGCATCATCGGATTCGCCGTGCAGCACCAGCATCGGCAGCCGGGCCGCCGCCAGATTCGCGGTGCGGTCCTGCACCGTTTGTAAGGTCTCGCCCATGACCCGCAGGCCCACCGGGTCGTTGGCCATGAACCGGGCCCGCAAGAAGGCGAGCAGTGCCGGCGGGGACTGCCGGTACTTCGGATCGGCCTGCGCGCCCGCTTCCAGCTGGCGCCACAGACCGGCCATTCCGTGCTGGGCCAGCACCGACTCACCGGCATCGAGCATTGCGCGGCGCCGGCCGGCGAGTTCTGCGGGCCCGGATCCCATCAGCGTGAAGCTATCGAACAGGTCAGCCTTGGCTAGCACCGCGGCACGGCTGACCAGGCCGCCGAAGGAATGGCCCAGCAGGTGCAGGGCAGCGCCGTCCGGCGCCAGTTCGGCCGCCAGCTCGCACACCTCACCGGCCAGAGCCTCGATGGTGTAGCCGGCCGGATCGCCGGCCCAGCCGGATTCGTACTGGCCGCGCTGGTCGATCGCGACGGCCCGAAAGCCCGCGTCGGCCAGTGGTCGCAACAGTGGCAGGAAGTCTTCTTTGCTACCTGTGTAGCCCGGAACCAACAGGGCGACCGGCCGGCTTGCCACCGTCGATCCGGCCAGCTGATCACGGTTGTCCAATGCCGCGATCGGGCCGCCGGCCAGCTGAAACTCGGTTCTCACTGATACATCTGCGTGTCGGTCGAGGCCAGTAAGAACCCGGTGCCGACCGGAAAGGCCTGAAACGGTGTGCGCGGGACCGGCGACAGCATCACGTCCACCTCCGTACGGCCGGTGCCGCCGGCGAACCGGCGAACCGTTGCGCTGCCGGCGCCGGACGGACCGACGGCCGCCAGGACGTCAGACCCGAGGACGGTGGCCGGGCCGGACGCGGACTGGGACCACGAGATCGTGCCGGTCTTGGCGAAGCGGTAGAGCCGCCCGAGCCAGCTGTACTCGATCGCTTCACCGGTGGCATCCAGCCCGTCGGTCGCGGTCACCGCCCGTGACAGTCGCGACAACGGCGCCCGCAACTGGGCGGGGCTGGCGAGCTGGCCCGAGGCGGTGTCCACGCCCTTGTCGGCGCTGTAGCTGTGCAGCACGCCGGTGCTCGGATCCAGCGCTCCTACGAAGGAACTCGCCGCGATCGGAACCATGACGCGAGGGACGGTGATCGCCCATCTGAGGTCGTCGGTGGTCAGCGCCCGCAGCGCCAGCCGGTGGGTCGAACCGCAGGTGGTGGCGATCAGCACGCCCTGCGAGCCCGCCAGCGCCCGGTCGACCGAGCACCGGTCCGGCGCCACCCAGTTCCAGCGGTCCAGACCGCCCGCGTTGTCGATGACGTGCACCGAGTAGGCGGCCACGGTCAGCACCACGTTCGGCGCGCTGGCCGCCTGCGTGAGCCCGTTGTCCATCATCGTCCGCAGCCACTTGGTGGCTCCGGTCGAGGTGACGAAGCCGGTCACCTCGTCGCAGTTGCCGTGCCGGTTGTAGATCGCGATGGTCGAGGCGTCCTGCTGGAGCACCGAGCAGATCGTCTCGTCGGAGCGGGTGTAGTACCACCGCACGGCACCGGTGCGGGCGTCCCTGCCGTGCACACTGTGGCTGTCATAGGTCACCACCACGCCGTCCTGAACGGGAGTTCCGCCTGCCGGGTGGTCATCGGTGTGCCACCTCAGCTGCAGCGAGTCGGCGGCCGAACCGGTCGCAATCGGTGGTGGCGGCGCCGCGGTGCGCGCGGAGACGTGCACCAGCTCACCGTGGGCGTAGGCGGCCCGGACGGCCAGCGCCGTGACGATCAGCAGGGTTGCCAGCGCCGCCGCATAGATCCGCATCGCTCGAGCATTGCGCGCCTGGTAGGCCAGCAGCGCGGCCGGCGCGGGGCCGGCGCTGGCACCCACCGGCGGGCTCAGCTCGTCCGGTTGCGACACGTGATGATCCTGACTCAGCTGGCGGTGGACTGCTCCACGGGGGCGGGCTGACCGGCAACCGGAGCGCCGGCCCGGGTGCGCCGGCGCCGCCGGTTACGGCTGGCCGCCGACTTGTGCTCGGTCTGCTCGGACTCGGGCGCCTTGGCAACCGCGCCGGCGGTGGCGGCGCCGCGGCCGGATCGCCCGGACCGTCCGGCGCCGGTACCGCGCTCACCCCGAGTGTGCTTCTTGTGGTCCGGGCCGCCGAGGTCTTCTACCGCCTCGGCGCTCAGGCCGGCCCGGGTGCGGGCCGCCCGCGGCAGGACGCCCTTGACCGAGGCCGGGATGTCGAGTTCCAGGAACAGGTGCTGGGAGGTGGAGTAGGTCTCCGACGGCTCGTGAAAGGGCAGGTTCAGGGTGTCGCAGATCAGCTTCCACTTGGCCAGGTCGTCCCAGTCGACCAGCGTCACGGAGGTGCCGGACTTGCCGGCCCGCGCGGTACGCCCGATGCGGTGCACATACGTCATCGCATCTTCGGGGCACTGGTAGTTGATGACGTGGGTGACGTCGTCGATGTCCAGGCCGCGGGCGGCGACGTCGGTCGCCACCAGCACGTCGACCTTGCCCGATCGGAACGCCCGCAGCGCCTGCTCGCGCGCACCCTGGCTGAGGTCACCGTGGACGGCGCCCGCGGCAAAGCCGCGCTCGATCAGATCGTCGGCGACTTTCTGGGCGGTTCGCTTGGTGCGGGTGAAGATCAGGGTGAGCCCGCGGCCGGTGGCTTGCAGGATCCTGGCCAGCACCTCGGTCTTGTCCATCGCGTGTGCCCGGTAGGCGAACTGGTCGACGTGCTCGGTCGCCGGGATCTGGCTGTCGGACTCGGCGCGGATCTGGATTGGCTGGTTGAGGAACTGGCGCGCCAGCGACACGATCGGGCCCGGCATGGTGGCCGAGAACAGCATGGTCTGCCGGCTGGCCGGCAACTGGGCCATCAGCTTCTCGATGTCGGGCAGAAAGCCGAGGTCCAGCATCTCGTCGGCCTCATCGAGCACCAGGCACCGGACGAAGCCGAGGTTCAGATGGCCCTGCTGGGAGAGGTCCAGCAACCGACCGGGAGTTCCGACGACGACGTCACAACCGGACTTGAGCGCCTCGACCTGCGGTTCGTAGGCCCGGCCGCCGTAGATGGTGACCACCTTGGCGCCCAGTTGCTTGCCGGCAGTGGTGAGGTCACCGGCGACCTGGACGGCCAGCTCGCGGGTGGGCGCGATCACCAGGGCCTGCGGCTTGGCACCCTTGGCGCTGGGCAGCTCCAGCCGGTTGAGCATCGGCACGCCGAAGCCGAGGGTCTTGCCGGTACCGGTGCGCGCCTGCCCGATCAGATCCGAGCCCGCGAGCGCGATCGGCAGGGTCAGTTCCTGGATGGCGAAGGTGTGCTCGATGCCGACCGACGTCAGCGCGGCGATGATCTCCGGCTTGATGGCGAAGCTGGAGAAGAGCGGGCTGTCCGGCTTGACCGGGGCGATCCCGACCAGCGGGGCGGGGTCGACGGCCACGCCCAGGGCGGCCTCGTCGGTTTCGGGGGAAAGCGGTGCATCGCCGAAGGCAGCGTCTGTCATGTGGGTATCCAATTCTGCGTACAGGTGCGGATCGAATCGTGGGCACCTGTGGCGGGGCCATCGCTACTGGCCGCCAGCGGCAGACACCCGCTAGGACGGTGAAGCCGGGTCAGGGACAACCGAGGACGACGTCCGAAGTGGGACGTAGAACCCTTGCCTCGAGCTTCAGTCTAGCTGCCGGATCCCCTGATTCCGCGCAGCACCGGGATAGCGTGGGCGCGCGGCCTGGGCCACCAGGGTTTCGGCGAAGGAGATCACGACAGCATGAGCACTGCCTACCGGCCGGATCCGGCGGCGATCATCGATCTGCTCGGGGTGCTCGCCTACGGCGAGTTGAGTGCCTTCGATCGGATGGCCGCCGACGCCAGGATGGCCCCGACGACCGCGCTGCGGGCGGCACTGTCCGAGGTTGCCGCGGTGGAGATGGGCCACTACCGCAAGCTGGTCACGAGGATCGCTGATCTGGGCGCGGACCCGCAGCAGGCAATGGCGCCGTTCATCGAAGCCGTCGAGACCTTCCATCACCGGACCGAGCCGCGGACCTGGGGCGAGGCCCTGGTCAAGGCTTACGTGGGCGATGGCCTGGCCGCGGACTTCTATCTCGAGGTGGCCGAGTACGTCGACCCCTCGACCCGGCAGCTGGTCACCGAGGCGCTGGCCGACTCCGGCAACTCCGAGTTCGCGATCCGGGAGGTCGGCGCGCTGATCAGCGGCGATCCCACCGCGGCGTCCCGGCTGTCGCTGTGGGGACGGCGTCTGGTCGGCGAGGCGATCACCCAGGCACAGCAGGTAGCGGCCGAGCGCGACGCGCTGACCATGCTGATCGTCGGCGGCGCCGGGGACCTGACCGGGATCAGCCTGCTCATCGAGCGCATCACCGGCAAGCACACGCAGCGGATGACGGCAATCGGGTTGTCGAACTAGCCGGCGGCTCAGCCGGCGACGAAGCCGACCCGCCGGACGTCGGCCTGGGCGATCTCGACGTAGGCGACCAGATTGGCCGGCACGATCACCTTGCGACCGCGCTCGTCGCTGAGTGCCAGCTGGCCGTCCACGCTCTTCAGAGCGCTCGCCACCAGCTCCTCGACCTCGGCGGGAGTCTGGATGCTCTCCAGAACGATCTCGCGAGGCGTGTGCAGGACGCCGATCTTGACCTCCACGAGAAGCCCTCCAGTTCAGTTGCCGGCACGGTCGCGGTGACCGGCACGGCTGACAACCTCAGTGGCCCCGACTGGTCGTCGCGGCGATCTCCACGCTAGTCGAAGCCTCCGACGGGATCGCCGACCGGCCGTGCGCTGTGAGCGAAACGCCCAGCTCGATCGGTCGGCGTTCAGCCCGGCGCGGCCTCGGTCGCGGTCTGCAGCGGGAAGTGGGAGATACCGCGCCACTGCAGGGTCTCCAGCAGCCGAACGGCCTCTGCCTTGGGAATCGGCCGGTCGGCGTCCAGCCACCAGGTGGCGGTGATCTGGGCGGCACCGGTGAGCGCGATCGAGAGCAGCTCGGCCTGCGGGCGGCCGAGTCCGGTGTCGGCCGCGACCGTGTCGGCCACCGCTCGCATGGTCAGTCTGGCCACCCGGTCGACCCGCTCCCGAACGGCCGGCTCGTTGCCCAGATCGGACTCGAAGATCAATCGGAACGCCCCCTCGTCGCCCCGGTCGGCGCCGTCGACGAAGTCGAAGTAGGCGGTCAGGACGTTGTGCACCCGGATCCGGTTGTCCTCGGTCTCGGCCAGCGCCCGCCGCACCCGGTCCAGCACGTCCTCGGCGTGGGTGTCCAGCAGGGCCAGGTAGAGATCGAGCTTGCCGGGGAAGTGCTGGTACAGCACGGGCTTGGACACGCCGGCGCGGATCGCGATCTCGTCCATGGCTGCCGCGTGGTAGCCGTTGTGGACGAATACGTCCTGGGCCGCCGCCAGCAACTGCTTCCGGCGCGCCGAACGGGGCAGCCGGGCTCCTCGTGAGGCGTCCACGGTTTCGGTCATGACGACCCTTCCGGCCGGGCAGTGGGGCAGCTCGATGCTACCGGTGGGTAGGCGGACGCCGCCGATTCGGCGACGTGCTGGGCGCGAGCGGGGCCGGGAAGGTAATTTCGGGTGATGAGGACCTCGCCGCTGGCCCGTGGCCGCGCACTCGTCGACAGCCGCAAGCTCGTCGAAGCCCGGCGGCTCACGGCGGCCCGCCAGCTCGTGCAGGCGCGGGCAGCTCAGCTGCTGTCGCGTCCCAGCGGCCCGATCCGGACGGCCGAACTGGCCAGCCCGGCCGACTACCCGCTGGCCGCACCCGATCCGGCGCGCGCGCCGTGGCCGGGCAGCCAGGTGCGCATGGGCGATCG
>JAABUK010012566.1_pt1 | contig 10760 bp, 10 predicted proteins | sample 5559141 | NCBI WGS metagenome assembly JAABUK01 (sample SAMN10711869, study PRJNA513367) | rock metagenome | isolation source: Antarctica rocks | place: Antarctica: Victoria Land, Pudding Butte nord | collected 2016-01-03
CTGAAATGCTGATTCAATGAGTATATTGAACTCATGATTTATCAAGCTTCATAGTATCTGATCGAGGTTCGCAATTCACCTCTATACTATGAAAGTTTCTTTGCAAACGACTGAGCATTTCGCTTCAATTGTTCATCATTTATCATTCTCAGATCGATGATCAAAGCGAACGAGTCAATCAGAACGTCAAGCGATATCTTTGATTCTTCTGTTCGTATATGCAGAACGACTGATCTAAGTGACTACTCATGATCGAGTTTGTTGACAATAACGTCTTGTTCTCAGTCATCTTCTTGATCTTCTTCTTCATGAACAAGAACTTTCATTCTTGTATGAGCTTCGACTCTGACATCATCGAGTATGAAAGCATTCGCGAACGCTTGCAGATCGATCGAGTCAAGAATATATCTGAACAAATGAACAAGACATTGATCTTCACTCGTGAAGCTCTGATCAAAACACAGGAACAAATGGTGAATCAAGCTAACAAGCATAGAAAGAAGATCAATTACAAGATCAAATCAAAGATGTTTCTGAACGAATGAAACATCGTTACAGCGAGACTCTTCAAAAAATTGAATGACAAGATGCTCAATTCTTTTCAGATCATTGATCTCGTTGACTCATTCTATAAATTGAAACTACTCGAGACTATGCGTATACATGATGATATTTCATTCAGAGCTTCTTCGTTTCGCCGTCAATGACTCTCTGTCTGATCAGAAGAATGAATTCTCGAGATCAATAGTGATGAACGATGAAGACGAATGGGAAATCGACGATATATTGAACTTTCGACGATATCAAAGACGACTTCAATATCGAGTCAAATGAAAGAGCTATGACAACGATCTCAACTGGTATAACGCTGACGACGACGAATTTATGAACGCTCAAGAGATGATTGACGACTTTCATATCAAATATTCAAGAAAAGCGCACTAAGAAATAACATTCATGCAAACATGAATAGTCAAGAAAGAGAAGTAATGTTACGATTCTAGCCTTCGCCTGGTTTCATTCTAATCGAGCCTAGCGAGAACCTGATCTAGAGATGATGTCATTGAGACTCTGCATCATATGTGTAAGACGTCAACTCAATCGGGCCTAGCACAGGGCTGAGAAACACACATATAAGAATCGAGTTCTTTTCTGTAGATACTTTTCTTCCTTAGCATTTATCTATTAGTTAAATGACATTTTTATGACTCGCTCTAGACCGACTTCTAACAACTGAGTCTGACAAGGCTAGAATCGTGACATGAACTGACTTCATTAATTATTGAATCTTTCTTCAATCAGCTTTTGACAATGCTGAAGAAGAAGAATGACTTGAAACAGATCTAGCATTTGATTTAATCTGCTTTATGATCTGTGACAAATTGAAAGACAGCAATTCTGTCTTTTCTCATTCACTTTTTATGTTGACATGCGTGAAAGCAGCTTGATATGCAGGTCAAAACAGGTCAAAGAAGTCTCTTTTTGATATTTGAGAAAGTTCTTGACTCTTAAAGATTCAGTTGTTCAGATTTTGTGAGTAGTAATTGATCAAAGAATTGAATAAGCTCACATTCAGAGATTGAAGATGATGTGTAGAATGAGAAGAATATAAAGTCACGAGCATCTTGTTCTACTCACATCAGTCAAGAAACTTTATGTTGATATGACTGTCATGCTCATCAACAAATAAAAGATAATAATCTCATGAATTTCTGACTTTTGATCTCGTATTTCGATCAAATACAATAGTGAGTCAAGAGTAGATCAATTCATCGTTAGTTCAGTCAGTAGCGAAGAAAGCAAAGAAGCAGAATTGCTCTTTAAGATCATATTCAGTAAGTCAGCTGTTCTGAATATTACCTGATATCGTCTGATAAATGATTGAAGAAGATATATGAGTCATATTCATGCAAATGATTGCAATCAAGATAATTCATTCTCTATTGTCATCTTGATCAGCACTCAGCAATTTGTCACTGTCAAGATGCTTTAAACTAAAGACTCTTCAAGTCTTTTGAAGAAGTTCAAGTAGAAAGCTCTTTTCGTTCATATTGTATGTGTTTGAAGAAAGAATCTCATATTTTTCGATTTTTTGCTTTATCTACCCTTATATTAGTATGAAACTAAACGTAATGAAGACACTTACAAGGTCAAAATAAAGCTGATATTGATATGCATTATTGACTTTCTTTCGCTCTAGATCAGCGTCTTGTAGAAACTTTGACTGCAGTATATCTGAATGACGTTGAACGAACTCATAAGATCAGTTTTTGCCTGACTGTTTTCCAGATATATTATACGCAAAAACGCGAATCATGACATTGAAAGAAGATATATCACGCTCGATAAGCTTGTTGATATAACGAATAAGCTCTTTTTCTTGTTGGTTCAAAAGAATTGACGTCGTTTGCTTGCTTTTCTTCACGAAGATCGTTTTATTCCTATGTCGTCGTGACAGCGTGCTTCGATTGATATTGAATTTCTTTGCAGTTGCAGTGTAGTTAAATAAGTCTTGCAAAGCTAGATCTGCAAGCGTTGTCTCAATTGAAGTCATATTGAATTTGTAATTGATTTTTGAAGAAAGATGAAAGTAGTAAAGTGAGATGTGCATGAGATCGAAACGTGCATCAAGTCGAGAATACTTTTATAGAGTCAAATGAAATGACTATGACAATAATCTCAATTGATACAACGCTGATGACGACGAATTTATGAACGCTCAGAAGATCGTTGACGATTTTCATATTCAATACTCGAACAAACTGCGCTAATCTCAATCAATCACGATTTAACAGATCTGAGTCTGTGAAATCATGATTGAACAATCAATCGAGTCAAGCAGAAAATACATTCATGCGAACATGAATCATCGAAGAAAAAGAATAATGTCACGATTCTAGTCTTGTCAGACTCAGTCTTCTAGCCTTGTCAGATTTATTCTCGCTTCGTCATCTTGACTAGTCTTTATTGAGTCTAGCGTCGGCTGAGAAACACACATATGTAGTCAGCTTCTTTTCTGTAACTATCTTTCTTTCTTAGCATTTATCTTCTAGTTAAATGACACTTTTATCTGACTCGCTTTAGACAGATCTTTAACATGTTTTCTTTAGTTTAAAGTTTAGTCTTCAACTTTTTAATTTCGTCTTCTTGTTGTTTATTTAACTTGTAAAGTTGATCTGTTTCTTTATCAAGAGCTAAACTTCAAGTCTTTCAAATTTCATAAAACATGAAAGATATTATTGTTTCAGCAAATGATTCATCATCTTCATGAATGAATGACGCAGCACTTGATGATTTCGTTCGTGATTTCAATGAATCAGCATCAAAGATTTGAGAGAAATGATTTTGAAATTCTTCAGAACGCTCTTCAATAAACAAATGACTAAACATAATGAGATTTGTTTGAAAGAGAGTTGAACGAATGATAATGCTTGACGATTGAAAAAGAAAAACATATGAGATGATGTTTAATCTTCAACAAAGAAGATGAGATTTGTTTGTTGATTGATTGATTGATTCTCTAGCAAACAACGAAGATTCTTTATCGTTGAATCTATTGATTGATTTGATTCTTGAGCAATTCACGAAGATTCTTTATCGTGATTCTCATAATCGAATGAACTCTGCATACTTAATGAGCAATAAGTAGTTTAGCAATTCAAACAGTCTTGTTGTTGATTTTATTCAATCTTCTAATGTTGTTTTATCTTTCGATTTTCGTTGATCATCAGGTAAATGAATTTCTTTAGACTCATTCTGTCTAGACAAGTATGTTGAATGAGTAATGAGATCAGTATCATGTGATTAACGAATTCTTAATATAATGTCAGAATTGTGCCTAAATGATACAATCAATGAAGATCAGAGTTGATAGTGCTTGATCTTTAAAAATAACTATAACTGAATATTAAGAATATAGAAGAAGATTGATACAAGAACTTCTATTTATGTAATGTTCAGAGACTGTGCTAGATTCGAAAGAAATGTGTTTGTGACATGAAAAGAATGTGATGTAAATGAACAAGATGTTGGTAAAAAAAAAGAATGTTAATGAAAGAAAAGAGTGTTGAAAAAGAAAAAGAGGTTGAACTATATCTGAGTCAAACCTGAGTCAGATCTAGATCAGATCTCGACTAGATCATTGACTAGCTTCGTTCAGTCTTGATACGCTTGTAACAATCTTCTTGATCAATTGTCTAAACAATCAGACTACGTTTACAATGTATTCTTAGACAATCTTTTCACAAGTCACAAGCTTCTATTATATCTACGAAAAAAAGACTATGAGATCACAGAAACAGCTCGTTCAAACTTTGAAATCTACAAGAACTTTGTTCAACTGAAGATTCAAGACAAGAAATGAAATAAGATACTTTGAGAAAGGTTTAAAATGATGATCATCTCTGATAATCAGATCATGCAGTTCATCTGAAAAGATAACTCTGTCATCTTGTTTCAATCAATCATGTTTGATGATCAAGTCTACATCATTCGCGATAGAAAGAGATTTTCTAGAACATTTATCAATGCTAAGACTGCAAGAACTTCATTCAATAATAAATTTTATGCAATGCTTTTGATTTCAAACTTTGATGATGTTTATAATCATTACATGAGAGCTGTTGATCAAACTGATCAGTTACGATCTGTCAGAAACTAGGTTTGAAGAACTATCAATATAATGTATGATAGCTATGATAGAGTCAAATCTAGATACAAGTAGTGTACAGAACGAAAAACAAGAAGAAAAGAAAGCAAGATGAGTTCAAAGTGACTATATTACATGGGAAATTAGATCTGCTAGCGCAGTCACGAAAGAAGCATGTAGTCACATGACTTTCATGCGACTCGATCGAGCTTTCAGCCTAGCATCATGACAGTAGCTTCTTTCTTAAAGGCTGAGCTTCTGCGAAGCGACTGATTGATCGAAGAACGAGGCAAGATAATGATAACAAGAGTGTCGAAGAACAAAAGAAAACTGAAGCAGTTTACTGTCATGCTGAATGATCAAGAACTAGATACTGAAAACGAGAAATGAGAACGAGGCTAGGTAACTAAGACGAAACAAGATCTAGATAAGAACTAGAAATCGTTGCACTGACAACGAGAAATTGTGCAAGATTGAACATGAGGTTGAACGACGGCAGAATTGACAACATGAAACTTCTCTAGAGCGGTTTGACAGTTGTCGACGAGGTTGAAAGATTCTCAGATAGGAAAATAATCTTCTCAATCAATATAGTACTTGAGTAGCGAAGAGTTATAACGTCAATCGAGCTTAGAGTTCAGAATACAATTGACATATCAAGCTTGTTCATCATTTTCAGCGATAACGAGCTCGCGAGATTCTTGACGCTGATCGAGCAGAAAATCGATAGTCACATGACTCAGAAGAATGACATGAAAGACAGAATGAATCTTCATGAATTCAGAAAGTTTAAGCTCGACAATCAGAGAATTCTTTTTGAATACACGTTTAACTCGAAAAGAATCAACATGATGATCATTTAGCTTGATCATAGAATGAGCGATGTTAAGATTCTTGACATTTAATCAGACTTCATCGTTGACAAAGTATCAAGAGCAAGAGCGACGAGAATGATTGACATTGACTTCATAAATGACTTAAGCGATTAACATTTCATCGCGAAGATGCTCAATGAGTTCTTTCATTTTCTTAGTGAAGTTCTCGACATCAATGAGCTTAGCTTGAAACTGAGTGAAGATGTCAGAAGACAGAGATTTCGAAGATTTGAATTCTAAATGAGAGTTTTGATCTAAATTAGTCAGAAAGAGCGAGGTTAAAATGATTGTCAAGAAAGCGTTATTAGCAGAAAATTCAACACTTGAAATTCATTTAGCTCAGTCATTCTGCATGTAGTTAACGAACGCATGAAGATAGTGTTTCATAATGATGTTAAAGCATTTCGTTTGATCATTCATCTGAGAATGATATGCAGTGAATAATCTAGCATCAATCTTAAGCATCTGACATAAGTGATTTCAGACATTGAAGATGAACTGAGTGTCTCGATCTGACAGAAAGAACTCGAGTAATTTGTGATGTTTTCAAACATGAGCGTAGTATGCATTTGTGACTTCTTTCACTTTCATGATCACAGTGAGAACTAGATGTTTCATCTTGATAAGATGATCAACAAAGACAAGAACATATTTATAGATTACACTCATGAAGATGCTGAGTGAAAGTGAATCTACATAGTTCATAGAGATATCACGTCATCGACGTTGAAATACTGAAAGAGAATGCAGTCATTCTTGAGTTCTCTGATGAGATGATTTGAAGTGAATGCATACATGACAGTTTCAAACAAAGCGTTGAACATACTTGTATATGTTGAGTCATCAATAGACACGACTGACTAGATCGTAGCATTTAGCTTTTTCTGAGTGTTCATCTGCAACGTTATCATGAGCTAGCTGAATGATTTGTAGACGAAGATGATTGAAATTAGAAATGTACTTTCTATCGCGAAAGTATAAGAAGTTGTCTAAATTCTCACATTCTGCAAGAAAAATTTTGCTGTGATATCATACTTTTTTGCAAAGTGCTTCGAGAATCTGAGAAGCAAATTTATCATTATCTTCGACTTGATTTCATAGAGTCTGAGTGAGAACATTGACAGAATCTTCTTCTGAATCAAGAGTTTCTTGATTTAACTGAGATTTTGAATCTTCGACTTCAAGTTCAAGTTCTTTGAATTCTAAATTCATTGAGACTAAAGCAATGAAAGACAAAAATTGTAGTGAAACTAGATGTAATTGAATAAAATCTAGAACAATGATTCTACATTGCAGATCAATGATTCTGAGTTCAAAAATGAGATTCTGCAAGTCTTCTTGAATTCTGAGATTTAAAACATGAGATTTTAGCACTGTCTGATGCTGATGTAAGTGACAAGAGTTCTGAGTATTCTTCTTCTTAAAGAGATCATCTGATCGACGAGTCAAGACATCTGATTTGCTCTCGACTTTTTCTGAGTGATAGATGATATGATAGTTGAATCGAAACAAGAACTCGCTTCAACGAGCTTGATGATGACTAAGTTGTTTCATTGACATGAAATATTCAAGATTTTTATGATTCGTGATCATCTCAATCGAAGTTGATGAGTCTTCAAGCTTGAAACATCACTCTTTGAAGACGCGAACAATGATCATGAGTTCTTTGTCATAGATTTCGTAATTGCACTCGACAGAATTATGTTTCTTGAAGAAGTATGTAACGAAGTGAAGTACGTCATTCTTGTCGTACTGTGATAAAATGTCTTCAAACACATAGTCTGAAGCATCAATTTCTACTACGAGTTTAAGATTTGAGTTGTAGTGACGAAGAATAACATCAGACGTGAAGACTTTTTTCAGAATATCAAAGACAGCTTGACAATCAGTGAATCACTCGAACGTGACATTCTTGCAAGTGAGTCGAGTTAACGAAACAGCTATTTTACTGTAATCATAAATAAATCTTCTATAAAAGTTGATGAAATCGAGAAAGCTCTGAACGTTCTTCACGTTAACAAGAGTAAATCAATTAACGATGATATTCACTTTAACTAAGTTCATTTTGACTTCTTTGATGATGATGATTAAATCTAGATACGAAACTTCGATAACATGAAATGCACACTTGATGATGTCTATTTGTAAATCGACTTGAGCTAGCTTCTGAAGAACACGATTGACATGAATTTCATGTTCAACTTCATTATCACTATAAATTAAAATATCATCAAGATATGCAGTACAGAATTCATTTAAATACTTGCAAAGAATGTCGTTAATGTAATTTTGAAATGAGACAGACTCATTACACAGATTGAAAAGCATAACTAGATACTTGAATAGTTTGAAACGAGTACAAAACACAGTCAGAGATTCGTCTTTCTTTCAAATATGCAATCTGTTAAAAGCAGCAATGATATCAAGCTTGATAAAGATCTTGACTCGACTAAGATGATTCAAGATTTCGAAGATTAAGAGCAGAGAATAGCGATTTTTAATGATGATTGCATTAAGATCTCGATAGTTTACACAGAAGTGAAGATCTTCTTCAGCTTTCTTCACAAAGAGAATGAAAGTGATTGCTTCAGAGTGATTGACTTGAATGAATTCTTTATCAAGATTCTCATCTAGATATTGACGAAGTTCTTGAGCTTCGTTATGATTCATATCATACAAGACGAAGATTGAGACTTGAGCATCTTTCTTAAGATGAATGACATGATCATGAGTCTTGTGCTTGAGCAAAATATCGATCTCTTTCTTGAAAAAGACATGTAAATGCTTTAAATAATGATTGAGCAAGAGCATGACGAAATCGACATTCTTACTTTGTTGATAAGCTTCAAGTTCTTCTGCAATGATGATTGTGAATAAATAAAGTTTCTTCTTCATTTGATACAGAGCTAGACGTTGATCTCGATCATAGATTCGAAGCTTGATGCTTACATGTGAGAATTGAATTTCTGAGTTCAGATGAAGATCGACAAAAAGATGCAAGATTGAGAAACAATTGAAAGAAATACAGTTCAGAAAAGCATTTATCTGATCGAGAATGAGACTAAAGAGTTTGAATCTCTTGAGACGTGCAGCATGATCAAAGCTACAAACTTTTAACTCAATTACATTAAGATGTATAAAAGAGTGTTTGACTTGATGAGCTGATCTCTCGATAGAGATACTACAAAACGAAGAATTTTGATACTTGATCTTAGATTGATATTTCTTCTGAATAGCTCGAGCGATATGACTAGAGATGTCTTCTTCAACAGCGAGTGAGACAGAACTGCATTGACTGAATTGATTGAATTGATTGAGTGAACTGAATTGTTTCTTTTGAACAGTTTAAATTCAAGATTGTTTCTTGTGAACGACTAAAGTGCTAGATTACTTCTTGCAAGCAGATTGAGAATTGAGTGACTTCTTGTAAGTCGACTGAGCACTGAGTTGCTTCTGAGAAGTTGAGATGAGACGAGATGACGTGATTTGATTAATACTGAGCAGAGTTTCTTGATCTTCGAGCTTTCATACTCATTGAGACTCTTTGAGAGACAGAAATTCTTCTTCTTGTGTGACTTCATGTATTTTGACAGAGGTTTGACAGCAGTGAGCTAGATAGAAGAACGAGAACATAGTGAGAGTATTAAACTCGAAGCTAGCGTCGATTTCATGACGACGTAGTCAAGAAAGACTCATAATAATGAGATATTGATTCAAATCAATAACGTATAAGAACGATCTTTCAATATGATCTTCTAGTGTCATGATGATTTTGACTACATGAATAATGTCTTCGATCAAAGCGATTTGATCATCGAAGTTTCAAAGACGACGAAAGTAGATGAGAGAATGCAGAGAAAGATTGTGATGTTGCGCGAAGAATTTGTCAATAAAAGCATAGACGAAGACTTCAGAGTCAATTAAAGCTGTTAAAGATCAGCATAGAGTGAGTCATATGAATGTCATTTAACTAATAGATAAATGCTAAGAAAGAAAAGTATCTACAGAAAAGAACTCGATTCTTATATGTGTGTTTCTCAGCTCTGTGCTAGGCTCAATTGGGTTGATGCCTTACACATATGATGCAGAGTCTCAATGATATCATCTTTAGATCAGATTCTCGCTAGACTCGATTAGAATGAAATCAGGCGAAGACTAGGCGAAGAATAAACGAAGGCTAGAATCGTAACATTACTTTCTCTTCTTGACTATTCATGTTCGCATGAATGTTGTTTCTTAGTGCGCTTTTCTTGAATATCTGATATGAAATTCATCAATCATCTCTTGAGCGTTCATAAACTCATCGTCGTCAGCGTTATATCAGTTGAGATCGTTGTCATAGTTCTTTCATTTGACTCGATATTGAAGTCGTCTTCGATATCGTCGAAAGTTCAATATATCGTTGATTTCTCATTTGTCTTCATCGTTTATCACTATTGACTTCGAGAATTCATTCTTTTAATCAGGCAGAGAGTCATCGACGGCAGAACGAAGAAGCTCTGAATGAAATACATCATGTATATGCATAGTCTCTGATAGTTTCAACTTATAGAATAAGTCAACAGAGTCTGTGATCTGAAAAGAGTCAAGCATCTTGTCATTCAATTTCTTGAAGAATCTCGCTGTAATGATGTTTCGTTCATTCAGAAACATCTTTGATTCGATCTTGTAATTGATTTTCTTTCTATGCTTGTTAGCTTGATTCATCATTTGTTTTCGTGTTTTGATCAGAGCTTCGCGAGCGAAGATCAGTGTCTTATTCATGTGATCGAATATATCTTCGACTTGAGCGATCTGCAGACGTTCGCGAATGCTTTCATACTCGATGATGTCGAGGTCGAAGCTCATACGAGGGTGAAAGCTCTTGTTCATGAAAAAGAGAGTCAAGAAGATGACTGAAGACAAGATGTTATTGTTGACAAACTCGATCATGAATAGTCACTTGAATCAGTCGTTCTGCATGTATGAACAGAAGAAACGAAGATATTGCTCGACATTCTGATTGACTCGTTCGCTTTGATCATTGATCTGAGAGTGATAAACGATGAACAATCAAAGAGAAATGCTCAGTCGTTTGCAAAGAAACTTTCAAAGAATGAAGATGAACTGAGAATCTCGATCGAATACAATGAAGCTTGATAAATCGTGAGTTCAATATATTCATTGAAGCAACATTTCAGCTGTCTTTTCGACTGTGATATCTTCATCATCAATGATGCAAGAAATATAATGTCTTT
>JAABUK010012567.1_pt1 | contig 10760 bp, 10 predicted proteins | sample 5559141 | NCBI WGS metagenome assembly JAABUK01 (sample SAMN10711869, study PRJNA513367) | rock metagenome | isolation source: Antarctica rocks | place: Antarctica: Victoria Land, Pudding Butte nord | collected 2016-01-03
TCAGGGCCGGTCGAAATCCCCCAACCCCTTGACCGGGTTTCCTCGACCTCCTAAAACCAGGGTGTGTGCTTTCGCGCGAAGCGCGCGGCCCTCCCGGGCGATCGGCCCTCGATCGGTCGCCGGCGCGTTTGCGGGAGACCTGGTTCCGCGTCCCGGATGATAATGGGGCTTGCCCGTCGATGTCTCAGACCCTTCGCCCCCCGCAAGTTTACAAGAGCGGCCGCCTCGCACGGATCGTCGACGGCCTCCGCTATGGCGGGGGGCTTGGGCAATGGTCCTGGCTCGCCCATCGTTTGAGCGGACTGGGGATCCTTTTCTTCCTGATTGTCCACATCACCGACACCTTCTTCGTCGTCTTCGCGCCAGACTGGTATGACCACACGGTCGCGATCTACGGCGGCATCTGGTTCAACGGGCAATATTACTGGCCGCTCCGCTGGGCCTTCCGCATCGCCGAACTGGGGTTGATCGCCTCGGTCGTGTTCCACGCGGTCAACGGGGTCGGGGTGATCCTCTACGACCTCTGGCCCCGCGGCTCGCTCTATCGGAAGCCGATCATGCGGACGGTCCAGGTCGTCTTCTGGACGATCATGCTGGTGACCACCCCGATCGTCCTCTACCCGCTCCGCAAGGCCCCGAATCCCGCGACCGAGGGCCCGATCAAGGCTTCGACGGCCGACCACGCCTCGACCCCTCGTCCTTGACCGTCGCGCCCGGATTCGCGCCTCCTCGTCAGGAGTTACCCATTCATGGCCTCGCGATCGATGGGCCGTCGGATCAAGCCGAGCGGCGGCTACGAGCTGTTCATGTGGTATTTCATGAGGATCTCGGGGCTAGCCCTGGTCTTCCTTGCGGTCGGCCACCTGTTCATCATGCACATCCTGAACAACGTCGAGACGATCAATTACGCCTTCGTCGCCAGCCGTTGGACCGCGCCGCGGACGGGGTGGATTTGGCGGCTCTGGGACGTCTCGCTGATCAGCCTGGCCGTCATCCACGGGTTTAATGGGCTCCGAGAGGTCCTCTACGAGTACCTCCAGGCGGGCGGCCGGATCATCGCCGGGACGGTGACCTGGGCCCTGACGCTCGTGTTCATCCTGGGCGGGACCTACTCGATCCTGATGTTCGTCCCCGACCAGGAGCACATCAAGAATCACCCGCTGAAGATCGAGCGGACGACCGACCCTGTCGAGCCGGTCCCCGGCACCAATGCCCTGGAAACCTCTCCCATCGTCGACATCCGCTGCTGATGGGCCGGCCCATCCGTTCCAGACCCCCGGCCGCCCCGGGGTGACTCACCTTACTCAAGTCGAGTCGCATGAATTACCATCGTTTCGACAGCATCATCGTGGGCGCCGGGGGATCGGGCCTGATGGCCGCCCTGGAATCGAGCAAGCGCGTCGGCACCGCGGTCGTCAGCAAGCTCTACCCGACCCGCTCGCACACCGGGGCCGCTCAGGGCGGCATCGCCGCGGCCTTGGCGAACCTCGAGGACGATTCCTGGGAGAACCACGCCTACGACACGATCAAGGGCGGTGACTTCCTCGTCGACCAGACCGCCGCCGAGGTCCTCTGCCGCGAGGCGATCGACTGCATCTACGACCTCGAACACATGGGCCTGCCGTTCGACAGGACGGCCGACGGCCGGATCTCGCAGAGGCGGTTCGGCGGCCACACCAAGCCGAACCCGATCTACGACAAGTCGGCCGCGCCGGGGACCGAGGCCGCCAAGCCGCGCATCCCCGTGATGCGGGCCTGCCACGCGGCCGACCGGACCGGCCACATGATCCTCCAGACGCTCTACCAGCAGTGCATCAAGCAGGGCGTGACCTTCTTCGACGAGTTCCACATGCTGGATCTCGTGATGGTCGACGGCGAGTGTCGGGGGATCATCGCCATCGAGATCGCCACCGGCCAGCTCCATACCTTCCACGCCAAGAGCGTCCTGATCGCGACCGGCGGGTTCGGCCGAATGTTCAAGGTCTCGTCCAACTCCTACGCCCTGACCGGCGACGGCCCGGCCATCGCCTATCGCCACGGGATCCCGCTGGAAGACCTGGAGTTCTACCAGTTCCACCCGACCGGGATCTATCGCCTGGGGATCCTCCTCAGCGAGGCTTGCCGGGGAGACGGCGGCGTGATGTTCAACGGCAAGGGCGAGCGCTTCATGGAGAAGTACGCCCCGAACCTGAAGGATCTGGCCAGCCGCGACGTCTGCTCCCGGTCGATCTACCAGGAAGTCCGCGCGGGCAACGGGATCGGCGGCAAGGATTACGTCTTCCTTGACATCCGCGCCGAGACGATCAACAAGTACAAGACCAGCCCGACCGGATCGGCGGTGGATAGCGCGTGGGTCGAGAAGCGGCTGCCGGACATCATCGACTTCGCACGGACCTACCTCGGCGTCGACCCGATCCGCGAGCCGATGCCGATCCAGCCGACGGCGCACTACGGGATGGGCGGGATCCCGACCGACGTCCACGGCCGGGTGATCCAGGACGCCCAGAACACCCCCGTTCCCGGCCTCTACGCTTCGGGCGAGAGTGCGTGCGTCAGCGTTCACGGGGCCAACCGGCTGGGGACGAACAGCCTGGTCGACCTCGTCGTCTACGGCCGGAGGGCCGGCCGGGCGATGGCCGAATATGCCGCCGAACGCAAGTTCGAGCCGATGCCTCCGCACCCCGAGGCCCCGACCAAGGCCGCGATCGACGGCCTCCTCTCCCGCCCGAGGTCCGAGCCCTGGGTGCGGATCCGCGACCAGATGCAGCAGACCATGATGGACGACTGCGGCGTCTACCGGACCGAGGAGACCTTGACCCGCGCCCGCGAGGTCCTCGTCGGCCTCAAGGAACGCTATCAGCGGGTCAGCGTGCAGGATAAGGGGACCGTCTTCAACACCGGCCTCCTCGAGGTCCTCGAACTCGGCTGCCTGCTCGACGTCGCCCAGGCGACCGTCGGCAGTGCCCTCGCCCGCAAGGAGAGCCGGGGGGCCCACTCTCGTGAAGACTTCCCCGACCGCGATGATCAGAACTTCTTCGCCCACACCCTGGTCTACCGCGAAGGTGAGAACGGGACCCGCGAGGCCTACAAGGAAGTCGACGTCATCACCATCGAGAAGAATGGCCAGACGACCATGAAGTATCCGCTCGAGATTCGAAAGTACTGATCCTGTCCGAAGTTCCCGGGGAGAATCATGGCTACCGTGGACCAGATAGGGACCTCCTGGCCCGCCGACCTTCCCGACCGGATCCTGCTCCATGGGATCCCCTGGGAACTTTACGAAGTGCTTCGAGAGGACGAGGCCAACTGGCATGTCCGCATGGCCTACGACGACGGAGAGCTAGAGCTGATGTCGCCCTCGCAGAGGCACGGCAGCATCGAATTCCGCTTCGGGCTGTTCCTGATCGCGCTGGCAAGCGGTTTGGGGTTCAAGTGCAAGCCATTGGGGAAGACGACCTGGAAGAAAGCCGGATCGAAAAAAGGCAAGGAAGCTGATGGGTGCTTCTACCTGGAGAATTACGAGCGAGTCCGGCACAAGGAGATCGACTTGGATCTCGATCCCCCCCCGGACCTGGCCATCGAGGTCGAGATCTCGCAAAGTGCGATCAACGCCCTGAGTATCTACGCCGCCTTGGGAGTGCCCGAAATCTGGCGATTTGACGGGGCCACGTTCCACATTCATCGTCGCCAGCCCGACGGCAGCTACCTTGAACTCGAACGGAGCGAGGCCTTGCCCTTCCTCATTCCAGGCGAGGTCGTCGAATGGATGATCCGCGGAGAAGAGGAAGATGACGACGTGGAGTGGTCCCAGCAAGTCCATGAATGGGCCCGCGTCGAGCTCGTCCGGCGACTCCGACCGCTTTGATCTCCCGATACGATCGAACAAGCACAAGTCCGCCCTCCGAGGATCGCCCGTCATGCTCACGCAGGCCCAGCTGATCGACCCACAGGCGCGGACCTTGACCGTCAAGATCAAGCGATACAACCCTGAGTTGGACGAAAAGCCGCGTTGGGAGGAGTTTCGGGTCGAGGCCGACGGGCACGACCGCGTCCTCGACGTGATCCAGAAGGTGAAGTGGGAGCAGGACGATTCCCTCGCGCTCCGCCGGTCGTGCGCCCACGGCGTCTGCGGCTCGGATGCCATGCGGATCAACGGTTCGAATGGGCTCGCCTGCAAGATCCTGGTGAAAAACCTTCGGTCGGACACCCTGACGCTGGAGCCGATCCTCGGCCTCCCGGTGATCAAGGACCTGATCGTCGACATGAAGCCGTTCTTCGACCATTACAAGGCGGTCATGCCGTTCCTCGTCAACGACGAACCCCCGCCGACGACCGAGCGGCTCCAGTCGCCCGCCGAACGGGCCCGGTTCGACGACTCGACCAAGTGCATCCTTTGCGCCTGCTGCACCACGGCCTGCCCGCCGTTCTGGGGCGACAGGAAGTATGTCGGCCCTGCGGCGATCGTCAACGCCCACCGCTTCATCTTCGACTCGCGCGACCGGGGCGCGGCCGAACGGCTCGATATCCTCAACGATGCCGAGGGCGTCTGGCGCTGCCGGACCGTCTTCAACTGCACCAGCGCCTGCCCACGCGACATCAAGGTCACGCAGACCATCTCCGAAGTCAAGCAAGCCCTGTTGACCGGCAGGATCGACGCGGACAACGTCCAGGTTGTCTCGATCGGCCACTAAACCGATCCCGGCAACCGCGACCAGGAATGAGGGCCGGACTGGCCGTAGAAGGCCGATCCGGCTCGGCGACTCGACTTAGAAGGCGCTGCCGCAGAGGATGCGGACGTTGGCGTAGGGGGTGAATTCGGCCGTCCGGATGATCCCCTTGACGCCAAGCGACTGCTCCTTGAATTCGTGGTGAGGGACCTCGTCCACATCGATGTCGCCGACGATCTTGAGGACTTCCTGGTAGAGCTTGGGGCTGTACTCGTTGATCTCGGTCGCCACGGCGATCGACTCGATGACCAGCTCCTCGGCGATTGCGCGGAGCACGTCGAGGAATCGAGGGATGCCGGGTGTCAGAGTCAAGTCGATGACGTGGCCGTCTGGGGGCAAGGGATAGCCGGCGTCCACGATGAGGAGTTCGTCGAGGTGTCCGAGTTCCGCCAGGAGGGAGCAGATCGCGGGGTTGAGGATTCCACCTTTTTTCATCGGACCAAACCCCTTGCGGCGGCTCGGCGTCGGGCGCCGGCCATTGGCGATCGGAACAGCGGTCGTCGTCGTCGGTTTTGGTAGTATAGCCATCTCGCCCGGGCGTCTCCATCCCCTTGAAGCTTGGGGTGAGAGGATCGAGTCCGCCAATCATCCGATGGAGCCTGCCGCGATGAGACGGCCCGTGACCCGACGGTGGTGGCTCGCCTCGCTCCTCGGCCTGCTCGTCGTCGGCGGCGAGCCCAGCCCCGGCCAGTCGCCGCCGGGCTCGAGAGTCAGCCCGCCGGCCTCCGCCTTCGACCCGCGGCTGGCGGCGATCCGAAGAGCTTCCGCTTCGTGGGAAACCCACCAGGGTCCAAGGCGGGCCGTGGTCGACCAGGTCTGCCTCGTCGCCGACCTGCCGAGCTTCCTGGCGGCGGTCGCCTCGTGGGATCGCGGCCATTTCTTCCCGGTCCTCTTCGATGACGTCGAATCCTCGTTTCGGTTCATCCGGGCCTTCCGACCGGCCAGGATCGTCCGCTGGCCCGGCCAGGCCGCGCCGATCGCCCCCGGCCTGGCCTGGGGCCGGGCCCTCGACGCGGTCGGGGCCTCCTGGGGCGACCCCGGCGAACCGGGCGCGAAACGGCCTCGCGGCGACGTCATCCCGAAGTCACTGGGGCCGACGCCGCCCGGCGTGGTCCTTTCCGCAGGCACGGCTCCGATGCTCTCCGGGGCCGTCGCCCTGGCCGCCGGGCGGTTCCAGCCGCTGGTCCGCTTGGAGTCGGCCCGGCAATTCGCCGACGTCCTGACGCTCGACGAGGCCGACGCCTTCGGCCGCGAGGTCGAGCGGGAGGTCGGCCGTCGCCTCCCCGACCACCGGGGCTTGGGCGATGATTGCGACTTCCTGACCCTCGCCGGGGACTATCCTTATCGTTACCGCGAGGCGGGCGGCGATTCGAATGCGGTCGACGACCGAATCGGCCGCATCGGCGGCTCCGGCGAGCGCTGGGCCTATGCCGGGCGACTGCTCGGAGACGCGGCGGAGTCGGCCTATCGGGCGATGTGCAGCCTCTTCCTCCAGCCGGATTCGGCCTTGCTCTTCAATGGCTACGACGAGGACGCCTTGCCCTGGTCGCTCTACTCGATGAGGACCGCGGCGATCCGGCTTTCTTCCCGGCTGCCGACCTCTCACGTCGCCGGCGCCTCCCTGGCGAGCCTCGAAGGCTGGCACGAGACCTTCGACCCGATTAACCGATTCGGCCTGGTCGCGATGAACTCGCACGGATCGCCGGTCGAGTTCAACATCCGGGGGGGGCCTGCGCACGCGCCAGACATCCCGCTGGGCATCCCTTCGGCGGTCCTCATGATTCACAGCTTCTCCTGCGCCGAGCCCGGCGATCCCGCCACCATCGCCGGCCGCTGGCTGGCCAATGGGGCCTTCGTCTTCTTCGGGTCGATGAACGAACCTTACCTCGACGCGTTCCGCAAGCCCCTCCTCGTCACCGAGTTGGTTGGCCTGAAGCTGCCGCTCGTCGTGGTGGAACGCCAGGGACTCGGCGAGTCCCGGGGCTATCCCTGGCGCCTGGTCTTTCTCGGCGACCCCCTTTACCGGGTCGACCCGGAACCCGGCCGGGGTTCCTCGGCCAGGGTGAAACCCCGAAGCGACTCAGCCCGCTGGCCGAGCTACGAGGAATCTCCCCGACCGACGACCGACGACGACTTCGCCCGCCTCTCCTGGTCGTTGAAGACCGCCCTGGCGAGGCTCCGCTCGGTTGAGTCCGTATCGGCGGCGGGCTCGACAACCTGGGATGACCTGGCAGAGACGGTACTGGCGATACGCCGCGAGGCCTTGCCGGCCGAGTCGCGACGGGTCCTCGACGCCTTGGCCGTCGAGATCCTCCTGCATGCGAAGCGGCGGACCGCCTTGCGAGGATACTTGCTCGGGTTGCCGGAGCGAGAGAGGGCGACCTCCTCCCGCCGGGCAATCGAGACACTGCTGACGGCAGATTTCCACTTCAGCTTCGCCAGAAAAGACGCGGCCAGGGTCCGCGCCGATTGGATCGAGCTGATGAAGATCGACGCCCCCGTCGCGTTCAAGAAGGGGGCGACGAGCCGGGCGGGCCGCCTGGCCACGACCGCCGACCAGATCGCGGCATGGATGGCGACCCTGGACGACGCAAGTCGAACACTTCCCATCGAGGTCGAGGCGGAGGTCGTCGCCCCGGAGCGGAGGCGGATCCTCGAGGCGATGAAGATGAAGGCGCTCCGATGAACCCGGTTGTTGGGGACCAATTTATCCAGAGGGGAGATAGCCCGCGGCCAGGTCCCGGAAGCCGGCAACCTGGGCCGCCTCCCACGCCGCACCCTCGCCAAGTTCATGGGCCAGGAGCGAAGCGACCGCGGGCGCGGCCTCGCTCGCGGCTTTTGCATCGAGGAACAAAGCGCGGGTCCGCCTGGCCAGGACATCCTCGACCGATCGGGCCAGTTCGTTCCGGGCGGCCCAGATGACCTCGACCTTGCGGGCGAGGAGCCTCGGGTGGATCGGATCGCCCAGGCCGGGTCTCTCGCCCGCCATCGCTTCCAGCGCGACGGCATCCGATCCGTATCCGGCGAACGGCCCATCGCCGACCCGCTCCGTCCAGCCGTGGAGCCGGAGGTCCTCGGTCCTGGAAGGGCGAGGCTCCAGGCCAGCGACCTTCGAGGCCCGGTCGACGGCGTCCCTGCCCATCCTCCGGTAGGTTGTCCATTTCCCCCCGATGATCGTGACCAGGCCCGAGTCGGAGACGAAGAGGGCATGCTCCCTCGACAACGAAGCCGTCCGGCCCGCTCCCCCCCGGCCGATGAGCGGGCGGAGCCCGGCGAAGGCCGATCGCACGTCGCCGATCGTCGGCTTGCAGGCGAAATAGCGGCCCGCGTGGTCGAGGAGATAAGCGACCTCGTCGGCCGAAGGGTGCGGCTCGCGCGTCGCCCGTTCGACGGGCACGTCGGTGGTCCCCAGCAGCGTCCGGTCCTCCCAGGGGATCGCGAAGAGGACCCGACCGTCGTCGGTCTTCGGGATCATCACCGCCGCCCCGCCGGGGAGGAACGACCGGTCGAGGACCAGGTGCGAGCCCCGGCTCGGGGCCATCGAGGGGAGGGCCGCCGGTTCATCCATCGAGCGGACGGCGTCGGCTTCGACCCCCGTGGCGTTCACGACCGCCTTGGCCCGGATCGCGAAGGCTTCCCCCGTCTCGCGGTCGACGGACTCGACCCCGGCCAGCCGGTCCGACTCCTTGAGGAACCCCACGACCGCCATCCGGTTCAAGGCCAGGCCGCCGAGGCCGAGCAGCGTCCGCATCAGGGCGATCGCCAGCCGTGCGTCATCGAACTGACCATCCTGGTAGACGATCCCCCCGCGGAGCCCGGACGGGCCGAGCGTCGGGGCGAGCCGGAGGGCCTCGGCACGGCCGACGGGCCTCGAACCTGGGAGGCCTGAAGGCCCGGCGAGCAGGTCGTACGCCTTCAGGCCGACCCCGTAATAGGCCAGCCCGGCCCACGAATAGGAGGGGACCAGGAAATCGAGCCGGTGGGCCAGGTGGGGGGCGTTGCGGAGGATGATGGATCGCTCATGCAGGGCCTCGCGGACGAGCTTGAGGTTCCCTTGCGCGAGGTAGCGGACCCCGCCGTGGATCAGCTTCGTGCTCCGGCTCGACGTGCCCCGGGCGAAGTCGTCGGCCTCCAGCAACAAGGTCGACAGCCCACGAGATGCGGCGTCGACCGCCGTCCCGAGGCCCGTCGCACCGCCGCCGATGACGACGAGGTCCCAGCGCGATTCGTCCCGCAATCGGCCGATCAAGGTCGATCGATCCATCAGGCGACCGCCCCCCCGCCCTGGGCTTCGGCGATCGCCCGGCGGATTGCGTCCGGGATCGGGAGCGAGCGGGCTGCCCGGAAATCGTAGAGGACCAGCACGGCGAGCCCCTCGGCGGCGACCTCGCCCGAGGCGAGGCCGACAATCCGATGGGCCATCGTCAGGCTCGACCGGCCGACCCGCTCGACCTTCGAGCCGACGAGGACGACGTCCGGGTAAGTGAGCGGGCGTCGATAGTCGATGTGGCTGGAGGCGAGGATCGGCCCGATCCCCGTGGCTTCGAGGCCATCCCAGAGCCCGAGCCGCCGGGCGTAGGAGATCCTCGACGTCTCGAACCAGCGGAGGTAGACCGTGTTGTTGACGTGACGCATGGCGTCCTGGTCGCCCCACTGCACGGGGATCTCGACCACCTCGGCGAAACCTTCGAGCGGGCCGCCGATCATGGTCCTGGCCTCGGGCTGGGGGTCGGTTCGAGGCGGTCGGGATGGGCCCGGGTCTGCTCTGTGTGGGCGACGTAAATAAAAGTCGCCGAGGCGGTGGCGACGAGCTCGCCGCCCGAGGTCCGCAGCTCGCCCTGTGCCATCGCCGTCTTGCGGCCGGCGTGGCGGACGTCGCCCGAGGCGATGAGCGTCTCGCCCTCGAAGGCCGGCCGAAGGAAGTGGACGTTGAGCTGGGCGGTGACGAGGTAGTGGTCCGGCGGGCTCGACCTGTGGGCGTTCATCCCCATCACCGAATCGAGCAAGGTGGCGATCACCCCGCCGTGGGCGATGCCGAGGGTGCGGAGGTGCTCGGCCCTGAGGACGAGGGTCAGGTTCCCTTCAGCATCGGGTCGGACCCCGAGCCGCTCGAGGAAGCTGGCTCGGTGCGATTCGTCTGACCCGTTGCAAGCGTCGTTGGGCAAGCGGTTGGTCTCCTCTCGCGGAATCGGACATCCCTCTTCCCGCACAAGGGGCGTCGATCGTCGTATTCTAGGATGGCGGGGGAATGAAAGCACGCAAGCTTCCCCGCCGCGGTTTTCGACGTAGCATTTTATCGGATGGGCGAGCGGGCCTGGGTCGGCCGTCTCCCTTCGGGCGAGAACGCTCCCCTTCCCTCCCGTCTCCGATCGCGCCGTCGTTCAGTCCTCGCCCCGCTCGGTAGCCGGCCTCGCGCCGGTCCAGGGGCCGCGTCGTCTCCGACGTTTCAGGGCACGGCTTGAGATTCCGGGGGGCTTCCTCCCATGAAAGACACCGAGGGCCGCTGGCTTCGCCGGAAGTCGGCGATCGAGGTCGACCCTTCGCGGTCGACGCCCCCCGCGCCCGCCAAGAGGCCGGCCACGGGAGGGACCCCGTCATCGGCCGCGTCCGGGTCGGCCGCCGACCTCCGTCGCCGGGTCCGCTCGTCGGCCTTCGCCTTCCGGGGCTTCGACGTCGAAAACGTCGGCCGGACCGCGGAATTGCTCGACCACCCGAGTTTCGGGCCGATCGTCGGGCGAATGCTCGCGGAGGCGTCCGAGCTCTGCGCCGACGCGATCCATCGTCGGGTCGACCTCGCGGGCCACGCGAGGGCGGGGTCGAGGGCCTCGCTCGATTTTTTTCCCGAAGACGTCGCGACGATCGTCGCGACCGAGATCGCCCAGATGGCCATCCTGGAGGAGTGCTTCGGCGTCCCGACCCGCGAGGCCAGGCTCGCCTTCGGCTACAGCATCGGCGAACTTTCGGCCCTGGTCTGGACCGAAGTCTTCACGCTCGGGCAGCTCTTGCCGATCCCGCTGGCCCTCGCGACGGAAT
>JAABUK010012569.1_pt1 | contig 10759 bp, 11 predicted proteins | sample 5559141 | NCBI WGS metagenome assembly JAABUK01 (sample SAMN10711869, study PRJNA513367) | rock metagenome | isolation source: Antarctica rocks | place: Antarctica: Victoria Land, Pudding Butte nord | collected 2016-01-03
GTGGCGAGTTGACCCGTGACCTGCAGGGCGCGCTGAACGAGGCCCGGGCCGGCAAGCCGATCACCCGGGCGCTCGGGGATCTCGCCGAGCGCACCAGCCTGGAACCGTTCAGCAGGTTCGTCCAGGGCTTGCTGGTCGCCATCGAACGCGGCACTCCGCTGGCCGACGTCCTGCGCGCCCAGGCCACCGACGTGCGGGAGTTCTCCAAGCGGGCGCTGCTCGAGGCCGGGGGTCGCAAGGAGCTGCAGATGATGGTGCCGGTGGTCTTTCTGATCCTGCCGGTCACGGTGTTGTTCGCGCTCTACCCAGGCCTGCTCACGCTGGTTTCGCTGTCCAAATAGGTTCATCACAGACCTGCATCCGCAGGTTGACGGAAGAGGAGATGCAGGATGCTTCAGGCTCAGCTGTTTGCTGCCTGGTTCGGCAACGGATATCTCGCTGCCCAGCGGCGGCTTCGCGGCCAGGACGCCGCACGCGGCGACGTACCGGGCTGGGTGATGGTCACCGTGATGTCGGCAGGTCTGGTGGTGGTGATCTTCGGGGTGTTCAAGTCCAAGATCACCGATGCGATCAGCCATGCCATCGATTCGGTGACTGGCGCAACCGGTAATTGATCCGGTGGGCGCCCTTCGTCGGTGGCAACACCGGGTTGCCGACCGGAGCAGGCTGGCCGATGACCGCGGTTCGGCCGTCGTGGAGTTCAGTTTGATGTCGGTGCTGCTGGTGATGTTGCTGTTCGCGGTGCTGCAGGTGGCGGCGCTGTTCTACGTCCGGTCGGTGGCGGCGTCGGCCGCTGCCGACGGCGCGCGGTACGCGGCGAATGCCGGTGTGTCGTCGGCGGCGGGCGGCGGCCGGGCTTCGGCGCTGCTGCAGCAGGCGTTGAGTGCCGGCATGGCTCGCAGGCTGCCGTGCACCGGGGCCGCGTTGCTCGATCAAGACAGCGGCCTGGTCACCGCGTCAGTCCGGTGCCGCGGCCGGATCAGCTCGATCTTCCTGCCGATCGGCGCGCTGGTCACCGTCGACGTCAGTGGGCAGTCGCTGAAGGACGATCCGTGAGCGCTCTGCCGAGCAGGCGGTGGACCCTGCTGCGCAGCCGATGGACTCTGCTGCCCAGGCGGTGGACCCTCGTGCGCAGCCGATGGACCCTGCTGCGCCAGGACGACGACCGCGCCAGCGCGATCATCGAATTCGTGTTCGTTGCCGTGCTCGTGCTGCTGCCGTTGATCTACCTGATCGTCGCGGTCGCGGTCGTGCAGCGCAGCAGGTTGGCGACCACCAATGCCGCCCGGGACGTCGGTCGCGCGATCGTCACGGCGGGCACTGCCGAGCAGGCCGACGCGCGGGCCCAGGCCGCGTTGCGGATCGCCCTGCACGGCCAGGGCCTGACACCGGCCGAGGTGCAGGTGCGTCTGGTGGCAAGCGGCGCGGATTGCCGGAACGGTTCACAGATTGTGCCGTCCCTGGCGCCGGCCTCGGTCTTCGCCGTCTGCGTGATCAGGCAACAGCGGCTGCCGGCGGTGCCCGCCGTGCTATCCGGTAAGGCAATCACGGTCATCGGGCGCTACCAGGTGCACGTGGACGACTTCCGGATCATCGCCCGATGAACCGGTTCCGGACGGTCGCAGCGGCAAGCCGGCGTCCCGGCACTGGGCAGCGAGCCGGCCGGCCGTGGCTCGCTGACGACCGCGGCTCGACGATCCCGCTGATCCTGGGCTTCTTTCTGATCGCATTGCTGGTGGTCGCCGGTGCGGTGCTGGCCAGCGACGCCTTCACCAAACAGCGTGATCTGCAGAGCATCTGCGACGGCGCGGCCCTGGCAGGTGCCAACGCCATCGACAGCCCGGCCGCCCGCACCCATCCGCTCAGCGGCCGGTTGCCGCTGGCCGAGGTGCAGGCCGCCGTCCAGGGTTACCTCGACCGCGACACCGCACGCGGCCCGGTCGACGTTCAGGCGTTGGTGTCCGCCGATGGCGGCACCGTCCTGGCCGACTGCCACAGCCACACCCATCCTGCCTTCGCGGCACTCATCGGGCACCCCGACGGGCTCGACCAGCACGCCCGGTCACAAGCCCAGGGAGTTCTGCGGTAACCGCCCAGAGTCGCCGGCACCCGGTGGGTGCCGCCCGGCAAGTGACGGTGGTGCGCCACAGCAAATCGGATGGCTCTGGGTGGTGGGTCAGTTTGATCGGCCGGGTGCTGGGCGGCCACCGGCCGGGGGTGGCACGATGGGGCTATGCCTGAGCGCTCACGCAAACCCCTGCCGGGCCGATCTGAACCGGCTGGCGGCGTCCATCGTGCGGGACTCCGCCGACGAGGACAAGCCCGACGAGCTGGCCGACGACGGGGAAGGACCCGGCTGCTGTAGCCCTGGGCCGCAAGGGCGGCTTGAAGGGCGGCAAGGCGCGCGCCGCCAACCTGACGCCCGAGCAACGGTCGGCTATTGCTCGAAAGTGTCGGCTGCTCGTTGGTCACGGTTGGGTTGAACAAATCGGACGCAATCTGCTAATTATCCTAAGTCGCCGGCAAGAACCGACGCGACGACACGCATTCTGCAACAGGCTCCGTAGGCGAGGAACGGGATGAACTCGTTCCAGGCGTTATCCCAGAGCTTGATCACGGCCGGGTAGCGCTGCCCCCAATTCTCCGCCAAGTCGTCGAACGCCGCCCTGACGGCGGTGGCGTTGACCGCGGTGTAGATCGGCTTCAGATCCCGTTTGATCTCATCCCAATACTTGCGTGAGGTGAGCCGGAAGGTGTTGCGGATCAGATGGATGAGGTCTGCACGATCGCCCGCGACCAGACGTTGGACACGACGTCGGGCAGTCCTTTCAGGCCGTCGCAGACGACGAAGAACGTGTCCTTGATGCCGCGGTTGCGCAGGTCGGTGAGCACGGCCATCCAGACTTCGCGCCCTCACCACCGGTGCCGGCCCCAGAGCCCGAGGATGTCGCGCTCACCGCCCAGCGTGACACCGATGGCCGCGTAGGACGGCCGGTTCGCGACCTGCCCGTCACGGACCTTCACCACGATCGCATCGAAGGGGGCACCTCCCTGCACGAAGTGCTTGGGGGCAAGATCGCGGCGTAAGTCTCATCGAGCGGACGCACCGACCAGTCGTTCATCTGCTCGAGCACCTTGTCGGTGATCCGGCTGATCGTCTCCTTGCTGACCGAGGCGCCATAGATCTCGGCGAAGTGCGCCGAGATCTCGCCGGTTGTCAGGCCCTTGGCGTAGAGCGACAACACGATCTCATCGACACCGTTGAGCCGGCGCTGCCGCTTCTTGACGATCTGCGCTCCGAACGTGCCGGCCCGATCCCTCGGCACCTCGATCTCGACCTGGCCGCTCGCCTCGGTGAGCACTGTCCTTTCCTGGTGCCGTTGCGGATAGTGCCGCTCCCAGCACCGGCCGCACCTGAAGCGTCGTGTTTCTCATAGCCCAGGTGCTCAGTCATCTCCTCGCTCAAAGCGGTCTCAATCACCGTCTTCGTGAGCTGTTTGAGCAACCCGTCCGGGCCGGTCAGCGACAGGCCCTGCTCCTTGGCCAGCCGGACCAGATCGACCGCAGCCGCCTGTTCCGCCGACTGCTCAGCATCCTTCTTCTTCGCCACATCATTCAGTGTCGCCGTCATCAGACGCCAACCCTTCTCGCCGAGCTCCCGCCCGGTGTGTCAGGCCGGAAACACCGTTTCAGGGCAGTCCCATCAGCTGTGATGTCCAGGCAGGTGGTCGGCAGGATCGCGATGACACACCCGCTAGAGACGACCGGTGGACAGCCAGTGCCGCGCGATGAGCATCACCCATGGCGACCGGTGAGGCCGGTGCCGGGCGTGCCGCTCGATTGCGGGACCGGCGAATATGACCTCGAGGCGTTCCCGGTCCTCGGCGTCGGTGAAGTGAATGTCCTCCGTGGTCGCTCGATCGGACAGTGAACTGCGCATAAGTCCAGTCTGGTCGCTTTTCGATTTCGAGCAGCAGTGGCAGACTTGCCATCATGCGGAATAAAACAGCCAGACATCGCGTCGCAGTAGCGGCGAACCCGGGGGCGCCGATCTTCGAACTCGCGGTGCCTTGCGAGGTGTTCGGGATCGATCGGCGCGACATCACCGACGACTGGTACGACTTCCAGATCTGTCCGGCGGTCCCGAACGTCAGGCTGGCCGGCGGCTTCATCGCCGCCCAGGACGCCTCGCTCGACGATCTCGCGACGGCGGACACGTCCATGCCGCAGCGCCGAAAGGCCTTGTCACCGCGATCCTGCAGGCGCACGCGCGCGGGGCGCGAATCGCCTCCATCTGCTCCGGCGCCTTTGTGCTGGCCGAGGCCGGCTTGCTCGATGGCCGCCGGGCCACGACGCACTGGATGCATGCCGAGGAACTGGCCAAGCGTTACCCAAAGGTGAAGGTCGACGCCTCGATCCTCTACATCCAGGACGGTGCCATCTGGACCTCGGCCGGCACCTCCGCCGGGCTCGACCTGTGCCTGGAGCTGGTCCGCCGGGACCACGGCTCGGCCGTGGCCGCCGAGCTGGCGTGCCGGATCGTGATGCCGCCGCACCGCGAGGGCGGTCAGGCCCAGTACGTCCGGCACCAGGGCGCTTCGCCCGGCGGCACCGACCAGCAGGCCGGGTTGCAACAGTGGGCGCGGGAGAACCTGGCCGACGTGTCGGTGCTGGCCCTGGCACGAAAGGCCGGGATCAGCCCGCGGACCCTTGTCCGACAATTCCGATCGACGACGGCGATGGCGCCGCAACAATGGCTGAACCGAGAACGGATCCTGCTCGCTCAGCACCTGTTGGAAAGCACCGACCTCACCATTGACTCGATCGCCGCGCGGTCGGGTTTCGGCACCGCCACAAATCTTCGTCAACGATTCCGTCGCGACGTCGGCATCTCACCCGCCGCCTATCGCCGGGCTTTCTTCGACGACCATTTGGTGCCGTTCCAGCGAGCCTTGGGCGCGGCGATCGTGGCCTGATCCGAAGCCGAAACATTTGCGGGCATCTCGACCCGATGCAGCCGCCCGCCCTGTCTGTTTAATTACGAAACTTGTCCCGTTTCGGGGTGTATGGCGACTTTAGGATCGACCATCGTCTGTTAGGTGAGTTCAGAGCCAGCTGCAGTCGCCCCCACTTCTTCCCACCCGACCAGTTTGACCGCCAGCATCGGGCTCGGGCAGGGCGTTGCCCTTTACGTCAGCGCGATCCTTGGCGCCGGCGTCCTGGTGCTGCCGGGCCAGGCGGCCACCCTCGCCGGACCGGCCTCACTGCTGGCCTGGGGCTTCAGCTGCCTGCTAGGCGTTCCGCTGGCACTCACGTTCGCGGCCCTGGCCACCCGCCTGCCCCACGCCGGCGGGGTGTCGACGTACGCGGCCAAGGCATTCGGCGCCCATGCCGGCGGCGTGGCCGGCTGGTGGTACTTCGTCGCCGGCTCCGTCGGGCAGACGATCGTGCCGCTGACCGGCGGGTACTACCTCGCCTCGGCGGCCCACCTGAACCAGCACTGGAGCTACCTCTTCGCCGGAGGGATTCTGCTGACCGCGGTGGTGGCCAACCTGGCCGGCATCCGCACGAGCGCCCGGGTCCAGGTCGCCCTGGCCCTGACGGTGGCCCTGGTCCTGCTGGTGGCCAGCCTGTTCGCCATCCCGCACGCCCGAGCTGCCAACTTCACCCCGTTCGCACCGCACGGGATGTCGGGCGTCGGCAGCGCCGTGGTCGTGCTGTTCTTCGCCTTCGCCGGCTGGGAGGCGGTCGCCCACCTGTCCGAGGAGTTCCAGGACAGCGGGCGCGATCTGCGCCGCGCGACCGCCGTCACCCTCGTAGTCGTCACGATCCTCTATCTCGCCATTGCCGCCGCCGTCGTCGCCACCGGCACCTACGGCAACGAGCAGACTGACCACTACGCGATCGGCAAGCTCCTGCGGTCGGCGATCGGCGTCGGCGCTGGCTGGGGTTCAGCCGTCGTGGCCCTGGTGATCAGCCTCGGCACGACCAACGCGTTCGTCGCGTCGGTCTCGCGACTCGGCTACTCGCTGGCCCGAGACGGCTGGCTGCCCCGACGCTTCGGCCACCTCAACCGACACAGTTCCCCGGCTGGCGGGATCTGCCTGGTCGCGGCCGTCGGCGGTGCCGGGCTCATCCTGGCCTGGATCTTCGACTGGGGCACGCAGCAGATCGTGTACATCCCGTCCACTCTGGTCATCTTCGTCTACCTGCTCGGCACCGCCTCGGCGATCAAGATCCTGTCCGGATCCAGTCGGGTGATCGCCGTAATCGGCTTCATCCTGACCCTAGTCACGGTGCCCTTCGCTGTCAGTCATGTCCTGGTGCCGATCGTGATCGCGCTGGGAGCGGTCGGCTACCGCGCGGTCGCCGGGCGTGGTCGCGGGGCGACGGAGGAACCAGCCCAATCCCCGCCGGGTTGATCCGGCCCGCGAACGCGCAGCACAGACACCATGCGCTCGCCGAGCACGTTCTGACGGAACCGGTCCGTCGGCCATCATCGCGGCGACACTGCGGCGCTCAGTAACGGAGGTAGTGAGATCAAGACCCTCGACAAGTTCTATGACTTAGTGGCCGTCGGCTACGGTCCGGCCAACCTGGCCCTGGCGATCGCACTCGACGAGCTACCCCAGCCGCCGCGGGCGGTCTATCTGGAAGCCTCGACCCAACCCCGGTGGCAGTCGAACATGCTGTTACCCGGCTCGGACATCCAGCACAACCCGATCCGTGACCTGGTCTCGTTGCGCAATCCGCGCAGCCGTTACTCATTCATCAACTTCCTCTTCGAGCACGACCGGCTGATCGAGCACCTGAACCTGCCGGTCGCCTTCCCGTTCCGTTCGGAATACACCGAGTACATCGACTGGGTGCGCAACACCCTGCCGGCGGACGTGCGCTACGGCGCCCGGGTGAGCGCGGTTCGTCGCAGCGAGGAGTTGCCCGGCGGCTACCGCGTCGAACTCGCCGACGGCCAACACCTCACCACCCGTGCAATCTCGCTCGGTCCGGGCCGGACCCCCCTGATCCCGGACGAATTCGCCGGGCTGGACGGTCCGCGCATCTTCCACCTCACGCGGTATCTGGCGGCCATCGAGGCCCTGGACCTCGGCCGCGACGCCCAGGTCGCGGTGATCGGGGCGAGCCAGTCCGCGGTCGAGCTGACGCTGGATCTCACCAACCGGCTGCCGGCCGGCCGGGTGCACCTGGTGGCCAGATCGTGGTCGTTGCGGGCCAAGGACCACAGCCCGTTCAGCGAGGAGATCTACTTCCCCGCGTTCACAGACCGCTACTTCACCGCCAGCGAGGGTGATCGCGGGCTGTTGGACTCCTTCACTCGTCCGACGAACTACTCGGCCGCCGACCTCGACGTCCTCGAGCGGCTGTATCTGCAGATGTACGAGGACCGGGTGCTCGGCCGGCGGCGGGTCGAACTGCTCGGAGAGAGCCACGTGGTGCGGGTCGAACCACGCGACAACCAGGTCGAGCTGACCCTGGTCGGACCCGGCGACGACTCGCCGCGCGTGGTGCTGGCCGATGCGGTGGTCCTGGCGACCGGATTCCGTGACATGGGTCGTGGCAGCCGGCACGAGCCGCATCACCCGCTGCTGACCGAGGTGGCCGACGACTTCGCCTGGACCGACTCCGGTTACCTGCAGGTCGAACGCGACTACCGGTTACAGCCCCGGCCCGGCCTCGACCTCGGTCCGGTCTATCTCAACGGTCTGTGCGAATCCACCCACGGCATCGGCGATGCCGGCTCATTCAGCCTGCTCTCTGTCCGGGCGCAGACGATCACCTCATCCCTGCTCACCGAGCTGCGTCGGCTGGAGAGCCAACAGCCGCTGCTGCCTTCGCTTATCAACTAGGAGCCCTCCTCATGTCCATCGATGTCCACGCCGCCCTGACTGCCCGCTCGCTGCCGGGTCCCCGCTCCGCGGCGCTGCTGCAAAGGCAGGCCGAGCACGAGTCGAACGCACGAAGCTATCCCCGCAACCTCCCGTTCGCGATCGCGCGCGGCGAAGGCAGCTTCCTCGTCGACGTGGATGGCAACAGCTACGTCGACTTCCTGATGGGTGCGGGCGTACTGCCGCTTGGGCACAGCCACCCCGAACTCGTCGACGTCGCGGGCCGCCAACTCGGGGTGTTCGCGCACGGGCTCGACATGCCCACCGAGGTCAAGGATGAGTTCACCGCCGTCCACCTCGGACTGCTGCCTGATGCGATGCGGGCCGACGGTTACAAGATCCACTTCTGCGGCCCGACCGGGGCAAACACCGTCGACGCGGCGATCAAGCTAGCCAAGACGGCCACCGGCCGGCGGGAGATCATGGCGTTCCGCGGTGGCTTCCACGGCACCACGCACCTGGCCATGTCGCTCACCGGGCTGCTCGATCAGCGCGAACCGGTGGCCAACACCGTTCCGGGCGTGCACTTCGCCACCTACAGCCACTGTTCCCGGTGCCCGGTCGGCCTGGAACGTTCGACCTGCCAGGTGAACTGCGCGGCGACGATCGAGACCCAGCTGCGCGACGTCAACGGCGGGATGTTGCCGCCGGCCGCGGTCATCCTCGAGCTCGTCCAGGGCGAGGGCGGCGTCATCCCGGCCGAGCCGGAGTTCGTCCACCGGGTCGCCGCCGCCGCGCGGGAGGCCGGCGCGCTGCTGATCGTGGACGAAGTGCAGACCGGCTGCGGCCGAACCGGTACCTGGCTCGCCTTCGAGCAGTACGGCATCGAACCGGACATCATCTGCCTGTCGAAGGCGCTGTCGGGCATCGGCACCCCGCTGGGCATCATCATCTACCGCAGCGAGCTCGACACCTGGGCGCCGGGAGCCCACACCGGAACGTTCCGCGGAAACCAGCTGGGCTTCGCGGCCGGCATCGAGACCGTGCGGATCTTCGAGCGCGACGACATCCTGGACAACGTGCAGCGCCGAGCCGCGCAGGTGCGCCGGATCTTCGAGCCGCTGGAGGCGCTGCCGCACGTGCGTCAGGTCCGCGGGCTCGGACTCATGTGGGGCATCGAACTGCAGGATCCTGAGACCGGCGCACCCGAGGGTTCGCTGGCCCGAATCGTTCAGCGACGTGCGGTCGAGCGCGGTTTGATCGTCGAGCGCGGTGGCCGGCAGGACTGCGTGGTTCGGATCCTGCCGGCGCTCAACGTCACGGCCGAGGTCATCGACGCCGCTTGCGGCCTACTCGCCGAGCTGGTCGAGTCCTGCGTCGACACGACCCCGCTGCCCTCCGGTCGAGCACTCGCCCTGTCCGAAAGCTTCGTATGATGGCCGTTCCCGAATCTGCCTCCCTGGTCGGGATCGGCTTCGGTCCGGCCGGCATCGGACTCGGCGCCGCGCTGACCGATGCGGCGTCGTCGGAGTTCGACGGCGGCTGGGCCGCGGACTTCGCTCGGGAGGCCGTCTTCATCGAATGGGCACCGTCGAGTGCCTGGCAGCCCGGCATGGTGCTGCCCGGCACCGACATCCAGCACCACTTCCTGCGCGACTTCGGCACCCCGCGCGATCCGGCCAGCCCGTTCGGCTTCATCCACTACCTACACGAGCGGGACCGGTTCTACCCGTTCACGTTGCGCAGCGGCTATGTCACCCGGGCGGAGTGGTCGGACTACTGTGAGTGGGCCGCGGCCCGAGTGATGTCGAAGGTCCGCTACGGCCACGGCGCGGTGTCGGTGGAACCCGTGCACGGAAGCGACGGTGTTCTGGCGGCGCTGGCCGTGACGGCCCGCGATCAAGACGGGGCGCTGAGCACCACGCTGACCAACCGGGTCGTCCTGGCCACCGGCCACGAGCCGTACGTACCAACCGAGTTCCGCCCGGCGCTGGGTGAGCGGGTTTTTCATTCCTGCCAATTCGCCCACCGGATGCGCACTCTGGCCGGTCGACTGGGCTCGGTAGCCGTCATCGGCGGCGGGCAGAACGCCGGCGAGGCGCTGCTGCACCTGTACCACTCGACCGGCGTGCAGCTGCACTCAATCGTGCGCAATAGCGGCTTCCGGCTATACGATCTCGGCCACTTCGCGAACCAGGCCTATTGGCCACCGGAAACCGACTACTTCCACGCGCTGCCGCCGAGCGCGCGCACCCAGATCTTCGACGAGCAGTACCGGACGAACTACGCCGCGGTCGACCCGGACGTCTCGACAGGGCTGTACAACGCCTGGTACGACGGCGAGGTATCAGGTCAGCAACGGCTGGACATGATCCGCCGGCACGCCGTCACCTCGCTGCAGGCCGAGAACGACCGTGTGCGGCTGCGCCTGCAGGAGTGCCACACCGGCGCGGTCCAGCAGTTGGAGGTTGACGCGGTCATCCTGTGCACCGGCTACCGCGAACCGGCCGTCCCGGAGGTCCTGCGCCCGTTGGCCAAACATCTCACCGTCGAGAGTGACGGCCGGCTGGCCGTGGAACGCGACTTCCAGGTTCCGCTCCAGCACGCTGACGACGTAGCGCTGTATTTGAACGGCATGTCCGAGTCCCGGCATGGCATCGCGAGCGCGACCTCGTTCAGCCTGCTCGCTCATCGGGCCGCCGAGATCGTGCAAAGCTTGCGGCAACTGTCCGAGGCTCCCGTACTGGAAAGAGCATCGAAGTGAGGATCTTTCATCTGAACGAGCAGGACTGGCAGGCCGAGCCGGACTACAACACGGTGGCCCGCCGATTCTTCCCGTGGGACGGGATCGAGGCCGCCGAGTGGGGCGGTGCCTGGGTGCAGGTGCTTCCCGGCGAGACCTCCACCCCGCATCA
>JAABUK010012570.1_pt1 | contig 10756 bp, 19 predicted proteins | sample 5559141 | NCBI WGS metagenome assembly JAABUK01 (sample SAMN10711869, study PRJNA513367) | rock metagenome | isolation source: Antarctica rocks | place: Antarctica: Victoria Land, Pudding Butte nord | collected 2016-01-03
TGATGGCTGTTGACAAGAAGGTGTTGGATGGAGCACTGCGCTTGATCCTGCTGAAGGGACCCCTAGGAAGCTGTGTGTTCACCGCAGACTTTGACGCACAAGCCTTGGATCAGACGCTCACCAGTTTCTGCGAAGCGTGATCTTCATGGGCAAGTTGCTATCTGAGGCTCGCGCTGATCAAATCAAAGAGACACAGCTGCATTGTATTTCTCTCTGGACACTGCCGATCTCTGTGTTTGCAACACTCAAAGCTAGCTTACACAAGTGGCCTTACCATATAATTTGATGACTGCAAAGGTTGACAACATTGATGCGTTTGCGCTATGCTAGACATCGATCACTGGGAACTCTGAGACAGCTGCATGCATGTGCATGCTTGAGCCTGCCAACAGTACAGGAAACACCAAGCGTCATGCAAGAAAAGCTGACTGCGGATGTACAAAATGCTGGGCAAGGACAGCTCCCTCTTTGTGAACCCACTTAGGAAACGGCCAATGGGTCAGAAGATCGGCCCAATACGAGATCTGCTCAATGATGAGTTACCTAAAGACGATGTCTTGTCTGTTGGCTTGCGCGCAGAATTTCTTACATGATGCTTCAATGAATGAAGCAGTTGTCCGTCATGACAATGTCCTAATACATTACACAGTGACTCAGAGCCTTGCAATAAACGTACTCAATATAAACATTATGCTCACAAACGCCTGCCAAACGGAATGATGAGGTTCAACAGGAATTGGTACTGCTCAAAGGATGCACAGTGAAACACATGGTGTGTGTGCGCCAAATATCACTTGGGGAAGCAAGGACAGAAGTCAAAAGCAGCCTGATACATCCAGCATGATGGTATGCCATACATGATTCCATATACTTTGTGCTCGTCTTGAGGCAACGCTAGTGTGGTCAGATACACATGTTGTTCACTTACACATCTGGTTCACAAAGCATACACACTACAGCATTTATACTATGCACTTTGTTGGGAAGTGTTTTGCCTCGCAAAGAAAACACCTGCACGCCTTTGGCAAGCTGCAACCTGTCTCAGCTTTTGAAGCTTCCCAACATGTACAGTTTAAGAATTGTGTCTACACAGTGAGAAAGCTCTGCTTCGCTTAGTCCAGATGTGCAGGTGAGAGCACTTGACTCTTGTCGGCCTTCTGAGCTCCGATACAGCTCAACCTGGATCTTTCCTCGCTTGAGGCTGTTTACTATTTCTTCAGGAGGGGTGAAGTCGTTGTATGAACCATCGTAAGCTTCGTGAATGATTTCTTGATATTGCTCGAAGTGTTCTACTGTGTCTTCCTCCCGTTCGCGGAGATAGTTGTTCGCAAGATACTTTGCAACTGCCGGACTATATTCGGTTATCTGAAACTCGTTGTCTGGAAATCCTTGTAACTCAAATCGTCCGTCCACGCTCTTTCGAACGCTCCACTTGACCTCGAACTTACTGTTGACGAAGGGGTGGGCGCTGCACCGGTAACACCATGTGCACAGGGTTGCTCTGCTGAGTTTAGCGGCCTTTCTCGCTCAGCGTTGCTCAGCGTCGCTGCCTGCAGGAGAATTCCTGACGTTGCCCGGTAACGTCAGTTACTGTAACGCCAGCAGTTAGGTCAAGATGCATACATATTGCTCTGCCCATGTCAGAGGCGAAACCAGCACGCTAAAGTTCGCTAAATACCTGGTCGGATCCTTGTTGATCTGTTGCACAATAGAGCTGCTGCAAACACTCGCCAAGACCGGTCTAAACATCTGGTACGAGGTCGACCGTGACTGATCACCACAAATGCGAGCTCTGCTTGCTGTGAAGTGCGAAAAACTACTGTGTAAATTCAAAGGCAACAGCGACAACATCGCTTTTGCTGTCATGTGAACGCTGCGCTACACTGCTGTACGCCTGTCCAAGAGATGAGAACCGAGTCTGCATGCAGCTTCAGACCAGCATAAGTAGCGTCAGCTGGGGGCTCATGGTAAGACCTGCTGTTGACTTCTTCGTCGGTTTCTGGCATGTACAACGATGGTAAAGATGGTATGCTTAGCGTGTTTGCCCTAAAAGTTTTACGGGTCATGTTGCTTGCAGTATTCAGAACCCCTGCGAGTTTGTACGCAGCAGACAACCTTATACCATGCACCCCTCATGCGAACGTCGACAGCACGCCATCTGTCGTCATATGCATCGACCTTCAAGCATGGTCCCAAAGTCCGCTGTCGGTGTGTGGGCACAGCAACACTAGAGGCCAGTATCAACCAGTCAGCGTTGGAAAGCACTGCATTGCAACAAAATCCCCAAAGCAAACCTACAGCTCAGAACAGTGATATGCACCGGCTTGTGCCAGCGCTCACTGAGAGAACACTGACTTTCTTAGAGTCACTGCAGATCAGGCAAGCAGTTGTCCCATACCTGGCAAGACTCAAGTTGTATACATGCTTTCAATGCACCATGTCATTGTCAGCATTACTCATGGTCTGTGCTGCTGCTCTGGCAGGAACTTTGCTTTGATTGAAGAGCAAAATGTGAGCTTCAAGCCTGGGCTGAATGTCATCACAGGAGAGAGTGGAGCTGGCAAGTCTGTTCTAGTGGAAGCCCTTGGCCAGGTACACAATACCCAGTGGATTACTTCAATGCTGCTATTCATGCTAGCTTGCACTGATGCACGGACGCATGGAAGCACACCTGCCACACAGTCCGTTCTGCTCCTGATGTTTTGTACTGTATGCCATGAGACACTGCCATCAATCTGCCCATTGCTGTGCAAGTGCTGACGCATAGACCGCCAGGCATGATCCTGAATGCTTACAGGTGTTTGGGATGCCAGCAAGTGACAACTGTGTGAGGCCCCCAGCCACAACAGCATCTGTTGAAGCACATCTTCACCTGTCTGCGGCTCATCAGGTATATCAGCTTGCCCTTCATCCTGCGTACTATTGACAAATGTTTGATGGTGTGAATCATTCTCCCTGAGAGTCTGACATACATGTTGACAACCTCTTGGGGCTAAGTCCAAGGCCCTACTCCTGCAGGGAAGCATTGACTTTCAAATCTTGCAGACAATTGCATTACTTGCCTGTCATCTTGCGACCTGCCCATCATTGCTGCTTACTGGTTGATCATCAGGTCCTGGCTGCTGGTGAGGGCAAGTGCATCAATGCATGCGGCAGCTCTGTAGCCTTTCCTGTCTCCTCTGTCTGTGAACGCACAATGATGCTTGCAGGGCCTTCTTTCATTGACGCTCCTGCTTCACCTGTAAGCTCTGTAGCACACATGAAACCTGCATTGATGTCCGCATGATATCCCTGATTGGTCATGACCCCTTGCGCTCAGCTGGTACTTCATAGTTTCAACTCTTGGATGATTCTTGTGGGAGTAGCTCAGTGATGCGGCTCAGAGAAACACACAATTCAACTTATGCTATATGCTAGGGTACTTGGTATCATCGACAGGGAGGTCTTGTGTCAAAATGTTGCTGTACATGCAAGTCTTGATAGTTTGCACCTAACAACTTCTCAGGATTCCAGCTAGAAAACATGTAGAACAGAAGAGCTCTGTCCTTGTCAAGCCAGCTACCTACACTGAGTTGTAATCAGGACTGCATGTATGTGCCCCTTAGAGGCTTGATGGGTATCGTGAACCAGGCAGCTGACAAAAGTGTTGATGATGCATGCAGGCCGCCCTGCCAAAGCTGCTGGCTAGCCTGGGGCTTCCCGCAACAGCCCCTTCCTCCTCATCATCCCTCCTTCCGGCAACAACCCATTCCTCCTCATCATCTCTCCCACTCGCAAACCAATTAGTTCTGAGGCGGGAGATTAGCACAGTGGACACGTCAGTGCGTAGCCGGTATTGCCTTCCTCACTGCCTATTCTGTCATGTGTTGCAGTTCAGCACTCCTGCAACAAGTGAACGACTTGTATGAGCACAGTCCAGAAAAACACCTCGTATGGGATCAAGCTTATCACTCAGAATCACGATTTATCACTCAGGATCACGATTATCATCCCGGATTATGATTATCACTCAGGATCATATGTTCTGACCTTGGTGACATCATGCGTCTGCCGAGTGATTGAGAGGATGTGCAAAAAATGACAATGCAGCAACAGGAGAAGAAGCATCAACAATGGATGTGCTGCAGGTGCTATGTGAATGGGACAGCTACATCCTTGAGAGTGCTCAGAGAGCTCAGAGCTGCTCTTGTAGATGTCAACGGTCAACATGCTGCCCTTTCAATCAGGTATGCTCATCTTTGCTGCCTGCTTTTGCGTATACAACACACTGGCTTGTGTTGCTAAGCAGGCTGTGCGCTCTGTGTCACTGTACCCCGATTCATTTTCAAGTCACAGCAGCAGCAGGATCAAGCAATTCTTGACTGATTGTTGCTGCTGCTGCTGCTGCCATGGCAATGCCTGCTGATACTTTATATATCTATTTCTGACAGGCCCATTGTACATGGCACACCCTGATGGTTGCCGGCATGACTTACACTCCAGCTGAGGCTGAGGCCGTATACTGTGAAGGAGCCATCTCCGCTTGTGATGCCTGCTGATACTTGCGACGCTGATGTTCATTGTGATTGCTATACATCATGTCTCATGTGCTGCTGTGAGGACTGATGCTGACTGAACTGGTACACAGACCTTTTGATGCTGACTGTACTGTTACACACATTTGTCGATGCTGACTGTGCTGTTACACACATTTGATGATGCTGCCTGTACTGTGACACACTTATTGACGCTGACTGTACTGTTACACACACTTGTTGGTGCTGACTGTACTATTACACAGACATGTTGATGCTGAGTGTACTATTACACAGATATGTTGATGCAGGGACAGTGTAACACAGACTTGTTGATGCTGACTGTACTATAACAAAGACTAGTTGATGCAGGGACAGTGTGACACAGACTTGTTGATGCTGACTGTACCGTTACACAGACATGTTGATGCAGGGACAGTGTGACGCAGATTGCCATGCTGGACCGCATTGCTGGAACCACCAGTCAAGCTGCTGCCTTTGGTGGTAGCCTACACACTCTCAGACAGATGGAGCAACAGCTGGCAGACATTGCCTCCCTGGGCAATGAAGAAGAGCGGAGCGAGATCCAGCAGATGATCCAAGAGGTGACAGAATCTTATGTCTGCAAATTGCAATCAGTCTATACAGTAATCACATAATTCACATATGCCTGTCCAGGCTGCATTGGGGGAAAAAGCAGTCAATTCACACTGCGCACAAACATTCTAACAGGAGGGTTGTGTACAAATGTACATGTGGATATGAACATCAGTAGTGAGCTGTTTACGAGGATAAGCTGCTTGCAGGTTCACCGCTCGAAACTGGAGGAAGGTGAAGAGCGGTTTTTGAGAGCAAGGCTGAGACAGCTGGAGTCAAGGCGGTCTTCAGTGGAGAGAGCAGGGCTGGTACACCTGGGGGTGTCAGGGGAAGGGGGTGTGGGTGGGGTTGTGGAGGCCCTGCGCACCCTGGAGGGCCATGTGGATGCCATACTGACCCAAGAAGAGGCACACACTCAACTCAGCACAACAGGTCAGCAACCTTGTGGTGACTCTTGAACATGCAGTCCATCTGGAACTGCAACAATTACTGCTGTCAACATTCCTGTTGTGGTATCTGGTTTGGAAGATCAGATGCAGCTTCGCACTCCAAGGTTGACTTGAACTCTAGCACAAACAATTCAGCTGGCTGTCACAGCGCAGCACAGCCTCGCTGCGAGTCCTTCCCTGAGTTTGAAGGATTGTCTGTCAGCGGCAAACCAACCACATCACCTATCAAATTATACTAATTTCATCAAACATACTAAATCTACCAACTATACCTACTGTTTCTGCTGGCAGTATATCAACCCAGAAGCAGCTTGTGCAGCAGTTCCCAATCGCGAGTATAGCAGTCCTTTGCAGGACAAGGAAATGATTTAGAAGAGGATGCTGAGGTGTCTACATCTGGCAACGATGATGAAGATGGTGACTCAGCAGCGAGCATAGCTGACATGGATGAGGCTCTGAGTGCTCTTGAGCAGGCTCGCATACTGGTCAAAAGCGCAGCCGGCAAGGTCAGTCAACAGTATCTTGCTTGGCTCTGACAGCAAGACAGCTTTGTACATGCAAATGGCCAATCCATATTGGGACATGCTTTGAAGAACCTTTCATTCCAAACTCAAAGTATGTGCATGTTTGTGTGCGTGCATATGGGTTGTTCTTATGGGCATGTCTGTCAGCATGCATGTATGCATGTGGGCTATTTGATTTGAGCCTCCTAGTGCTCAGCCTCGGTGAGCTGGCTTGGGCCTGTAAGTCTCTCTCTGCATTGTCTGGGATATTGTGTGGTGGACACATGCTGTGTGGTAGACACGTGTCGTGGGGCAGACAAAAGCTGTGAGTTGGACAAACGCTGTGTGGTAGTTAAAAGCTGTGGAGTATGCAAAACTGTAGAGGAGACAAAACTAGGATCCTGCAACAATGCCCTCGCCCTGGGCTGACATTTTCAGTTGCAATGACAGTTGATTGGATCTAAGAGGCAGCCGTATGTGCAGTCTTGTGACATGTCATACACAATGGTGTCCTCACATCTCAAGACCAAAGGATCGCATATGAATCCACTCCAGATGAGCATGCATGAACATGCATCAAAATGCACTTATTGTAGATTCTGAGAAATGTCATTGCATGCAAGATTGCGTCCATGTTACTGACTGTCAGGTGCTGTCTTGCCTGCGTGCTGCTGAAAATTCCAGCGTGCATGACGCACACCTATCAGCTCTGCTGCTGTTAAGCTTGTGAACAGTGCTATGCCGGTGCATGTCTCTTGGCTTTTCTTTCCTTTGTCCCCCTTCCTTTTCTGCATGGCTGCACAGTTAAGTTTACCTTCCTACAGCTTGACAGAGTCCAATCCAGCCTCAGAACCCCCTATGGCTACCTTGTTACGGCATGCAAGTTGCGGTGTATACGAGTAAGCACGGATACCTTCAGCAGGAACACAACAAATTGCCCCTCCAATTACCTTGTTACGGCATGCAGGTTGGGGCGTATGCGCGTAAGCACCGGTACCTTCAGCAGGAACACGATGAAGCCCAGCAGCGCTTGCATCAGGTGGAGCGCCTGCTGAAGCAGTTTGACTGTTCCTCTTCCCAAGAGCTACTCACAGCGGTAGCTGAAGCTGAAGCTGACCTTGACATGTGGTACCAGATGGAAGGTGAGACAGCAATCATTAGTGATCTGCTGCTCCCTCCTTGATACCAACTTCATTAGTTTTGTGCATTGCCTTGTGGGTGGGTGATGCAAAGAGGACTTGCAAGTTATTGGACCTCGCTTGCTGAGCAATGAGCGTGCTGGGTTGCTCAGTAGAGGCTGCGTTCTGGTGTCGGTCATTGACACCAGCTGCCCAGTGGGACTGCCTGTTGGTCAATTGCTCAAGGAGCTGTGCATTGCATCTGCCTACTGACTGAGGCCGCCCATTGACCTCTGCCTCAGGGTTTGTCAGTTGACACATTGAACTTTGATACTTCCTGTGAGCTGCTCGCTCTGCTAGGCTCAGTTGGCAAGCCATCAGCCTCCAAATCATCATGCAGCACAACAAGAGAGCCTGCATCATGATGTGCATACCAGATTTGGGCCAGCGTTTGCAGCATGCAGGTAAGTACAGCAGACGTGCAAGTCACCAGTCGAGTATGTCTGCATGGATCCTTATACTTGGTTTGTGCTGACAGGGCAAGAGGAAGAGCTACAAGAGCAGGTGGCAACACAGCAGCAGCATCTACAGGAAGCTGCCGTGCAGCTGAGCTTGCGGCGGCAAGCAGCTGGTGGGAAGCTGAAGGCAGCCGTGGAGAAGTGCCTGGCTGAGCTGGCAATGCAAGACAGCCAGTTTGATGTGGACCTCACTTGGCCTGAAGCCCAGCAGGCAAGCACTGCATGGCTGCACACCTCAAGCAAAGTTTGACAGAGGTTTTAGTGTAGCCATTGATTGTGGTCTGGCATCATACAGCAGTTGCAGTGCAAGAACTCTGAATGCAGCCATCAGTCATGATTGCATCAAACACCAGTTGCAGTACAGGAATACTGAGTGCAGCCATCAGTCATGATGGCGTCAAACACTAGTTGCAGTGCAGGAATACTGAATGTAGCCATCAGTCATGATTGCATCAGACACCAGATGGCATGAACAGACAATACCTAGACAGTATCAAGGCTAGAAGCATCAGGTGCTCAACTGCTACCAGATGCTGTGGGGCTCTCCGTGGCCTAATGTAAACACCAAAGTATAGTGCAAAAAGAAGATTATTGGTTTTGTGTTTGAAGAATGGAAAACAGATGGTAGCACCCATTTGCGTCCCATGTCTGCAGGACGCAGGGCTATACATGCCAGAGGAGGTATGCAGGCAGGCAGGCAAGGGGGGTGACGCCACCTACGCTGTCACCCCAACAGGGCTAGACCAGGTCCAGTTCCTGCTAGGGGCGGGCCCGGGAGAGCCCCTGAGGCCTCTGTCTGACGTTGCTTCTGGGGGTGAAAGCGCGCGCATCATGCTGGCCCTGAAGGCTGCACCTGTTGCTGCTGTTGACATCAGTCATCAAGCCAATGGATCAGCTCCTGACGTGTTCCCAGGTGCGTGCAAGCATGACAAGCAAAGCTGCTCGGCCAGTGAGTGTTGAGGCTTGGCAGGTGTACGCGCAGCTGAAGATGAGTAAGGATTCGCTGTTCAGAGTTCAAGGATTTGCTGTTGAAAGTATAAGCTGGCAACAGGAGTATGTCACGATGGACAGCATACTGCATATCAGCTGTCAGTCTGCGCGACTATTTGGGGTGCATGCAGCAACTGTGTTCTTTGATGTTGGCTGCACTTTGTGAGTGTACATCTGCTGCACACTGTGACATGGACAAGTCCACTGCACTTCTGTCATCAACAAACTGCCGTGCTGTTGAAGTCAGCAGACAACAAAAGAGCGCACATAGCTCTGAAAGGAGGTTTTGTGTGAGCTGTGAGGCACCATCAGCCCTGCACATTCAGCCCTGCTGCAGATTTTATCAACATAATTCGTGGTCTTGCCTGATATGCTGCATTGCTGATATGCTGGTATGCTGAAAAGTCACATTCACAGTAATTACTGATCAGCATTGCTGTCCAAAATCTGGCGCCCAGCAATGTGCACATGCCTTTCAGATGACGTGGCCACCATGGCTCCTCCCCTGATGATCCTGGATGAGCTGGATTCTGGAGTGGGAGCCAGGTTAGGCAAGTCCATTGGCCGCTTGCTCAGGAGAATGGGGGGCCCTCAGCTCAGCACTCAACAACTCAATAGCCACCAGCTGAGCCTTCAGTCTGAGCTCAGCCAGCAACATCAGCTCGGTGCTCAGCAGCAGTCAAATCTACAGCCTGAGCCTGAGCGCGCGATTCAGCATCAGCTTGCAAGCACCTCACAGATTTTGTGTGTGTCTCATTTGCCGCAGGCAAGTACTTGTTTCTGCATGCTTTGCATTTGCTAAACCCTCACATCATCAGCAGGTCCGCGTTCCTGACATCCTACACAGTTTGCATGCACGTGTGACTACCGTATGATAGTTCACAGCTTCAGCTTGCATGCATGCATGACTCTTGCATGGCGGTTCATAGCTTCAGCTTGCATCCTAGACTTCGCATTACAACTTCAGTGCCAGGTTTTTTCATGTTCCCATGAAGCACCCTTTGAGAAGCATGCTCAGCAGTTCCATAACAACAGTATGATGGACAGCATTTGTGTGGTATGTGCATACGTCTGTGTGAGACGCATTGCTTGGTGCAGGTTGCAGCATACGCAGATCACCATCTTTGTGTGAGGAAGACTACAGACTTAGATGGCCGGGTGCACACACACATTGCCATTCTTGAAAGCCATCATGACAGAGCACAGGAGGTTGCAGCAATGTTGGGTATGTCTTCTTGTGTACTCAGTAGCTGTCATGCAGATATGCCCATCTTCACCCTGATGTTTTGTTCATTCAACGCATTCAGTGCATTGAGTGCATTCAGTGTAGTTGCTTGCAAGCAGCACGTAAACGTCTGCAGGTGGCATGTGGTCGAATTGCCGGGCTTATGTACTGAACTTCATGGCACAATGTTTCATGCATATGTTATCTAATGTGATCTACATGTTATCTATGTAATATGTAATGTGTAATGTATAATATATAATATGTAATCTATATGTTATCTTTTATGGCTGCAGGTCTTGGGCATGTTGAAGCTTTGAGCTTGCTGGAAGCTGCTCAGGCTGACATGTAACTTGTAAAGCAGCGTGTGCAACAGAGGCTGCTTGAGACAGAGGGTGTTGTGTGGCATGCACAGATGCGGCTAAACACTTTGCGTCAAACGTGTGTCTATCTGGGAAATGGCAATTCAGGCAACTTGGCATGAGGCAGATGGGATCATCGATTCTTGAAGAACTTGACTTTTCATTCGAACGTATAGGTGAACCAGTTGAATTGGTGGGCTGTGAGATTGTAGTGAGTAGCTTGTATTAGATCCCGAAGATAGTAGATTTTATCTTTAGAAAGCAATGCAGGCTTGGTTAGTGTGCGCTCCATGATAATGAACGCTGGTGAGGTACTGTCATTGTCCAGTTCGTGTTATAAAGGAGTTTTCGTGTGTCTGTCTTGCCAATGGAATCAGTGTTGGAAAATCGCGACACCCTACAACACGCAGCTGCAGATTAGTGTGTCCCTGGGAAAGTGTATGTGAGATCCAACCGCAGCTGCAATGGGGCAGTTTTAGA
>JAABUK010012571.1_pt1 | contig 10756 bp, 9 predicted proteins | sample 5559141 | NCBI WGS metagenome assembly JAABUK01 (sample SAMN10711869, study PRJNA513367) | rock metagenome | isolation source: Antarctica rocks | place: Antarctica: Victoria Land, Pudding Butte nord | collected 2016-01-03
CGAGGCCGGACTGACCCTGCTTGTCGGTGCCGACGCGGTAGTAGGCGACGAAGGCGCGGCTCACAGGACCATGCTCCCAGTCTGGACTACAATCCCAACCCTACCCCGCCGTTTCCGTCCGGTCCACCCGTTACAAACGACCGTTTGTATCGTGATGGCTCGGGTTGAATGAGAACCAGAGTGTGACCGTCCCGATGATCACGCGCAAAGCTGATGCAAATTGATGCATCGCGCATAGAATTGCAGGTCAGGGCGAGGCTGAAGGATGAAATGATGCAGAGTTGCTGACTAGCCTGACTAGCTGCTAATCAGATGCACATCACAACGCTCTGCCCCGGACCCAGCATGTCTAACAATGAAGCGTTCACCTTGAGGCTCAAACCCGCACTGCTCCAGTTCGTAAGAATGTTAGCAGAAGAGCAGAACAGGTCCGTGCCAAACTACATCGAGACGTTGCTGCTTGCCGAGAAGAAGCGCTACGAGGCTCAGTTAACTCAACAAGCGCGGGAAAGCGGGACAGAACAGGCTTAAGTAACACCGTGTTCAGCAGAGATAGCCAAAGCGCCCTCCCCTGCCCTGCTTACTTTAAACCGGTGCGAAGTCCAGCAGCAGCTATTCACCGTCATTTGGCCTCCTGACGTCCTATCCAGAAGCATCCAGAGCCAACCTCCGAACTGCCATCATCCTACAAAGGAACATACCTGAGTATAGCCTTGCATAATATTGGCGTATATGCCAGGTATTGCGCAAGTATTGTGTATTATAACCCATTGATAACATGTTAGTTAAGAAAATCGTGGAAGAGGTTGATATGAAAAGTAGAACGCCTCTCATCGAGGCCATGCTATGCACCGTGGTTGCCAGCGCATGAGCTGTGAAAGGCCGTGGCGCCGGTGCGCAGATGATCCATGGCCCAGTTGCCGATGGCAGACTGCTCGGCAGTTCAGCCCGTCCTGCCGCGTCTATAAGGTTCGGGGCCATGAAGCCGACAAGCGTCGGGGTCGCAGGGGCGTGCCGGCGCCTTCCGTTGCGGCACCGGCAGCCCTGTGGTGATCGGCTATCTCCGAGGCAGGGCGGAGGACATCGACGATCTGGCTCTGCAACGGCAGGCGCTGGCGGAAGCGGGGTGCGAGCAGGTGATCGAGGACCTGGCCGTGGGGCGGCGGCAAGAGCAGCCCAAGCTGCTCCAGGTGCTCGGAGGGCTGCAGGTTGACGACGTGCTGGTCGTGCCGCGGATGGGCACCCTGGGCCGCTCCATGGCTGAAGTGGTGCGCCGCGTCCAATACATAGCTGCGGCCGGTGCAGGCCTCCGCTGCCTCAAGGAAGGGATCGACACCATAACGGAGGCCGGGCGAGCGGCGGTGGGGGTGATCAGCGGCCTGGCGCAACTGGGCCGGAGCGCAGCCCGCAAGCCGCCTGGCGGCGGGAGTGAGCCGGAGCGTATCCAAGGGCGCAAGGCCGGTCGGAAGCCGAAGCTGACCCGTCAGCAGCGTGCGTCCATCGTGGAGGAGGTGCTCTCAGGCCGCGAGACTGCCGCGAAGATGGCGCGGCGCCACAAGGTGAGCGAGGCCACGGTCAGCCGGGTCATGTCCGCGCACCGAGCCAAGGGCGACGTGCCCAAGGGCAACCGGCCTCCAATCGGGGACACCGGTCAGGGCTATAAGATCGCGGGCGTGCTGACCCCTTCGGCTCTACAGGAGCGGCTAGCCATCGTCGGCACATCAGGGTCGGGCAAGACCTACGCCGCCAAGGGGCTGGTGGAGCGCCTGGTCGACCAAGGCGCCCGGGTCTGCGTCGTGGACCCGCTCGGGGTGTGGTGGGGCCTGCGCGCCGGACCGGAGGGAGGCGCTTCCCCCCTCCCCTGCTCCGTCGTGGTGTTCGGTGGACGGCACGCGGACGTGTCGCTGGACGAGGGCATGGGTGGCGCCCTCGGGCACCTGGTCGGCATACACCAGATCGCTTGCGTGGTGGACGTGTCCGACCTGGGCAGCGCCGCGGCCCGGCGCGGGTTCATGACTGCGTTCACCGAGGCGCTGTATGCGGCCAACACCGAGCCGCTGCACCTGGTGCTGGACGAGGCCGACCTGTGGGCGCCACAACGGGCGCAGCCGGACGGCTACGACCTGCTGCAGCGGGTCGAGGAGATCGTGCGGCGCGGGCGCATCCGGGGCTTCGTGCCGTGGCTGATCAGCCAGCGCCCGGCGGTGCTGCACAAGGACGTGCTCAGCCAGGCCGACATCCTGGTCTCGATGAAGCTCACCTCCAGCCAGGACCGCGAGGCGGTCGGCCGCTGGATCGAGGGCCAGGCCGACCGGGCCGAGGGGCGGCGCATCCTGGCCGCCTTGCCCCGGCTGGCGCGGGGCGAGGGCTGGGTGTGGGCGCCCTCGGACGGCGTGCTGGCGCAGGTGGCCTTTCCAGGGATACGCACGTTGGATATACTCCGTCCACGTGAGAACCCGAAAACTTCGCACCTCCGAAACGCCGCTTAGATCATGGTCGACTCGCAAGCCGGTGTTCGGGTTCTCACGTGGACGGAGTATAGCTCGCAAACGCCGTCCCGCCCTGAGCGCGGAGCAATGCCATGCCGGCTGCCGGCATTGGACCTGACTGCTATCGATGCGGCGCTGGCCGGTATCGGGGCAAGCACCGAGGAGCATGCCGATCCACCCCTGCCCGACCGTGGGCACGTGGCGGACCTGGAGCAGCGGCTCCGGCAACTGTAGATCAGCGGTGGGCCTCGACGCTGATCAGCGCCGTAACACGCTGGATGTTCGCATTTCCCCTGGGTCCCGATCTGTGATGACTTACACCGTGGCGACGTGAACAGACGCCGCGCACGTGCAGCAGCAGCCGCATAGAAGGTCAGCACGGCCGCTCTCCCCGGCTCCATCAACCACCCATCCTACTCACCTTCTATCCTGGAGTTGGCCTTCCCGGGCGGAGTGCTTGTTTAATTGCTACCGGAACTCCGACCAGGCGATACCGGTCGCAAGCAGGCGCAGCATGCTGCGGCCAGAGTATGCCGGTTACGCCATCGACGTGACAGTGTGCCCAAGTTGGCCTGCAGCTCTGCCCAGCTTAGCGCTGGTCACGGATCGTTCCCGTGCGAGGCACCTTCCCAAATGGCTATTGTTCCTATTATGTTCCAAGATACCAGGTGGGGCATCTAGAGGAACACAGCGTCATGACGGACGAAGAGAAGCCCACGCTGCAGCCTGCCACCGACGATGAGCTGAAGGACAGCCTGTCATTCGGGCTGCGCTTTGCCGGTCGCAAGCGCGTTCACGCCGCCGACGACTTCATGGCACGCATCGCCGCCGAGAACCTGGTGCAACACCTGCAACGGAGCGGCTACGTGGTGATGAAGAAGCGTCCGGCTGAAGCGCCCTCGACCAGAGGTCACAAGCACCCGCACAAGGACTGACAGGGTCAGGGAAGCAGGGTGGTGCCGCCGGTGCCGCACGGTGCATATACCGAGCTGCAGGTGGCCACGAACTACTCCTTCCTGCGCGGCGCCAGCCACGTCGAGGAGCTGCTGCTGGCCGCCAAGGCGCTCGGCCTGGCCGCTATCGGCGTCACCGACCGTAACACCCTGGCCGGCATCGCGCGCGCCCATGCGCGGGCTGCCGAGGCCGGCGTGCGCCTGGTGGTAGGGTGCCGGCTGGACCTGCGCGACGGCCTACCGGTGCTGGCCTACCCGACGGATCGCGCTGGCTACGCCCGGCTGTGCCGGCTGCTGACGTTGGGCAAGGGGCGGACGGGAAAGGGCGGCTGCGACCTGTCCTGGGCTGACCTCGCCGCGGGCGGCAACGGTCTACTCCTGGTGCTGTTGCCCGACCAGCCCGACGCAGCGTTGGCCGGGGCGCTGGCCCGGCTGCAACAGAACTTCCGGGGCCGCGGCTACCTGTCGCTGTGCATGCGCCGGCGCGCTGGCGACGCCGTGCGGCTGCACCGGCTTGCCGAGATGGGCGGGAGCGGCCGGGGTGCCGACGGTGGTCACTGGCGACGTGCTCTACCACGCACCGGAGCGGCGCATCCTGCAGGACGTCGTGACCTGCATCCGCGAGGGCTGCACCATCGACGACGCCGGGTTCCGCCGCGAGCGGTCCGCCGACCGGCACCTGAAGGGGCCAGCCGAGATGGCGCGGCTCTATGCCCGCCACCCGGAGGCGCTGGCCCGCACGCTGGAGATTATGGACCGCTGTAGCTTCAGCCTGTCCGAACTGCGCTACCAGTATCCGGACGAGGCCGAGGTGCCCGGCGAGACGCCGCAGGAGGGCCTGAAGCGCCTGGTGCGGGAGAGCGTGCCGCTGCGCTATGCCGGCGGCCTGCCGCCGAACGTGGAGCGTCAGCTTGCCCACGAGCTGCGGCTGATCGGGGAGCTTGAGTATGCCCCTTACTTCCTGACGGTGCACAGCATCGTGCGCTTTGCCAGGGGCCGCGGCATCCTGTGCCAGGGCCGAGGGTCGGCCGCCAACTCCGCCGTCTGCTACGTGCTGGGCATCACCAGCATCGACCCGGTGCGCTCGGGCCTGCTATTCGAGCGCTTCGTCTCGGCCGAGCGGCGCGAGCCGCCCGATATTGACGTCGATTTCGAGGCCGAGCGCCGCGAGGAAGTGATCCAGTGGGTGTATGAGCACTACGGCCGGGACCGCGCCGCCCTGTGCTGCACCGTCATGCGCTTCCGGCCCCGGGGGGCAATCCGCGACGTGGGTAAGGTGCTGGGGCTAACGGAGGACGTGACCGGCGCGCTCGCCGCCCAGGTCTGGGGCGGGCTGGAGGACGGCGCGCTGCTGGAGCCCGCGGCGGCGCTCAATCTCAACCCCGGGGACCGCCGGCTGCGCCTGGCGCTGCAGCTGGCGCAGGAGCTGGTCGGGTTCCCGCGTCAGCTCGGCACCCACCCGGGCGGCTTCGTGCTGACCCAGGCACCGCTGTCCGACCTGGTGCCGATCGAGCCGGCGGCAATGGCTGGCCGCCAGGTGATCGAGTGGGATAAGGACGACATTGACGCGCTGAAGTGGATGAAGGTAGATGTGCTCGGGCTCGGCATGCTCGGCTGCCTGCGCGGCTGCTTCGACCTGATCGAGCAGCAGGGGGGTGCCGCGCTCGACATCGCGGGCATCCCTCCCGAGGACCCCGCGACCTACGCCATGATCCGCCGGGCCGATACGCTGGGCACGTTCCAGATCGAGAGCCGGGCGCAGATGGCCATGCTGCCGCGCCTGCGGCCCACGACGTTCTACGACCTGGTCGTGCAGGTCGCCATCGTGCGGCCCGGTCCCATCCAGGGTGACATGGTCCACCCCTACCTGCGCCGCCGCGAGGGCAAGGAGCGGGTCCACTATCCGAAACCGGAACTGGAGCGCGTGCTGGGCAAGACCTTGGGCGTGCCGCTGTTCCAAGAGCAGGCGATGCAAGTTGCGATCCACTGCGCCGGCTTCACCCCGGGCGAGGCGGACCAGCTCCGGCGCAGCATGAGCACATTCAAGCTCACGGGCGGCGTCAGCCGGTTCCGCGACCAGCTGATCGGCGGCATGGTCGAGCGCGGCTACGAGCGGGCCTTCGCCGAGCGGACCTTCTCGCAGCTGGAAGGGTTTGGCTCATATGGCTTCCCGGAGAGCCACGCCGCCAGCTTCGCGTTGATCGCCTATGCGAGCGCCTGGATGAAGTGCCACCACCCCGACGTGTTCTGCACGGCTCTGCTGAACAGCCAGCCTATGGGGTTCTATGCGCCGGCCCAGGTGGTGGGCGACGCGCAGGAGCACGGCGTCCTGGTGCGGCCGGTGTGCACCAACAGATCCCGCTGGAACTGCACGTTGGAGCCGCACGGGGACAGCGAGGGCGAGGGCGAGGGCGACCGGAAGCGGGGTGCTGCGGTGCGGCTGGGCCTGCGCATGGTGAAGGGTCTGGCCAACGCGCACGCGGCGGAGCTGGTGACGCACCGGGGCGGTGCGCCCTACGCCAGCGTGGAGGAGGTCTGGCGCCGGGCCGAGGTGCCGCCCGCGGCGCTGGAGCGGCTGGCGGAGGCGGACGCCTTCCGGGGCATGGGCCTGGACCGCCGGCAGGCACTCTGGCAGGTGCGGGCGCTGGCCGGGGCGGTGCTGCCGCTGTTCGCTGCTGCCGACGCCGGCGGGCGGCCGCGGCCGGAGATCGTCGAGGCGCCCGTGCAGCTCGTGCCCGCGCCGGGCGGGCGCGAGGTGGTCGAGGACTATACCAGCACCGGGCTGAGCCTGCGGCGACACCCGGTGGCGTTCCTGCGCAGGGACCTCAGTCGGCAAGGCATGGTGACCTGTCGCGACCTGCTGCATCTGCGCGACGGCCGGCGCGTGGTGGTGCCGGGGATCGTGCTGGTGCGGCAGCGGCCCGGCTCGGCCAAAGGCGTCATGTTCATCACGATCGAGGACGAGACGGGTGTCGCCAACCTGATCCTCTGGCCGGACCGCTACGTGGCGCAGCGCCGGCTGGTGCTGTCGGCCGCCATGCTGGCCTGCCACGGCCGGGTGCAGTGCGAGGGCGAGGTGGTGCACGTCATCGCAGACCGGCTGGAGGACCTGACCGACCTGCTGCGGGGCGTGTGCGATCGGGATGCGGCTGACTGACGGGTCATGCGGTCTGGTCAGGCCCTGGAGCCAACCGGGCATCGTATCCATATGGCAGCGTCAACAGTGGACTAGCGTCATGATGCAGACAGCCCGCAAGACCTTGGCCGACGACATAAAAGCCCTAATGGACCTGGTCAGCCGCAACCCGACACCGGCTCGCGTGACGATGCATATGGAGCGGCTGCTGGCCGGCTGGCGCGAGACGCTGGACCCGGACCTCTACCAGGAGCGCCTGGACGCCTTGCAGAGCGGACTGGCGGAGGGCATCGAACAGATGGCCGAGGCTGCCGCGGACGTGGACCCAGCGTCGAAGGCCGAGGCGCGGAACGCCGCCGCTGCCGTGGAGACGATGCGGACAGCGCACCGTGTGTCGATGGCGGGCGGAATGGCGCCGGCCTAGCCTCCGCACGTCTATTGGACCGGCTCCCCTCTCCTATCGCGTTCATCTCCGAATGCATCTCCTCTGGCCATCGTCTGTTGTTAGGCTGGCTTTGCAGGATGGGCGGTTGCGCCATACACACGAAGCCGCCGAACTCGGCAGGACCGATCCGACTGCCCACACTGGTCCAGGCTGCTCGCCGGCGCAGCACATCAGCATCCTCCATAGCCAGGGACCCATGCCCGACCCCTGGCAGGGCTGACGGAGAACGACAATCCATGCCTGCCTCCGACCCACCACCACCGCGGCGCAACAGCTCCGACGATACCGAGACCAGCTCCGATGAGGTTCGGAAGCGTCAGGCCCTGGAGAGGCTGGGCACCAGGAGCACGCTTCCAGCCCGCAGCAGGCCCGGCAGTGCGGCTGGCGCCGACCATCCCGCCCCACGGGTCCGGCACAAATTTGCACGAGGGCGACGTGCCGGTCGAGCGCATGCCATCCCCGGTCCGCAGCTCCGCCGACCGGCAGCGGGCCGAGCAGGCTCTGACCGCTGCCCAGATGCAGGTCGGCACCTTGCAGGCGTCCTTGTCGCGGTCCGAGCAGGCGACACGGGTGGCCCGTGAAGCGGTCGAGGAACGGGAGGCTGCGATAGCGGGGCTGCGTGCGGAGCTGCAGCTCGTACAGGTCGAGCTGAAAGCCGCGGCGGATGCAAAAGCTGCGGCGCGCGTCGGGGTTGGAAGGAGACGGTCCAAGGCGGCGCAAGCCAAGGCGAGTTAGGGCCAGGGTGCTGCCGGGACGACCGACCCGCAAACGGTGAGTTGGTGGCTGCCGCTGATGCAGCCGTGCAGTGGAGGTGAGGTGTAAACCAGCGCAGGTGTGGCACCCAGAGGAACTCTGACTTTCAACGTAGTGTGGTGCTGATCAGCGCCGAAATCCGCTGCTGACCCACACCCAGGAATACCGCCGTGGAGCAGACGGTTTGCAAGACCCTGGCCGACGACACGAAGGCTCTGCCAGGCCGGATCAGCAGAAAGCAAGAAAGCCCGCAACGCAGTGATCCGCTCAACCTGCTTTCTTCATTGCTTTGCACGTCACATCCGGGGACACTGCATCCGAAGCGATGAAGGTCTCCCATGTCTTCGAATACCCGTATGCGCGTCGTCGTGGTCGCGTCACAGAAGGGTGGTGCAGGCAAGAGCACCCTCGCGATGCACCTGGCGGCCATAGCTGACGTCCGCACGGTGCTGCTGGACATGGACCCCCAGCAAACCCTGGCAAGATGGTGGCAGAGCCGAGACGCTGACACTCCCGCCCTCGCCCAGGCGACCATTGGTCAGCTTTCCACCAAGCTGGAAGCACTGAGCGCCGAAGGCTATGAGCTGTGCGTCATCGACACGCCGCCCGCGGTTTCAGCTTCGATCGCCGCTGTCATTGCATCCGCCGACTTAGTGCTCATTCCCGTTCGCCCCTCCCCTGCCGACCTATGGGCGGTCGGCGCCACCATCGAGATCGCGCGCAAGGCCGAGAAGCCGTTTGCCTTTGTCCTCTGCCAGGCTACCCGTGGCGCGACGCTTGTGACCCAGGCCATGGCGGCACTGTCAGAGCATGGCCGGGTCGCCGGGGTAATCCATTCGCGGGTGAGCTTCGCTGGAGTGCTCACAGACGGGCGCACGGTCATGGACCATGAGCCGAAGGGCCAGGCAGCGAAGGAGATCGAGGCGTTGTGGGCCTACGTCGCCGGACGTATGGGGGATAGCAAGAAAACACGGAACCCCATAAAGTCGAAGCCACGCAAAGTTGGAGCGGGAAAGGTGGTTGCCAATGGCTAAGAAGCTCGCAGGTGTTGCTGCTGACATGATCGGAACCCCAGTCGTAGCCCCCCCTAGCGTCGTCAGCCCCGCTCCTTCGGCACCGACAAAGGCTAAATCGCAATATGGCGAGAACCTCAATTTCAGGGTCCCAAACGAGTTCCGGCGGCGCTTCCGGGGCTACGCGGCCAGCCACGACATGAAGCTGAATGAGGTCCTGTACAGAGCGTTTGAGGCCCTCTTGCACACCTCACCCTAGCACCAGGCTTGACAGGTGGCCCCGTGCAGGGTCGGCTCTTGGTGGCAACTGGACGCAGGAGGCTCGGCTACTCGAAGGCCGCTTTGCGACCTATCCAGCCGTTCCTCTAAGGCAAAATACACGCTAAAAGCAGACGCCCGTTGCCCGTGCGGCCTTGACTGCCGCTTGCGCTTGGGCTGGGACGGTGGCAATCGGCAGAAATGCTTCACTTGCGCCGCTTCTTGATTAAGCGTGTCTCATAACGGTGGATGATTGGACCGGGGGGCAGGTTGGAGGAGGATTCGTCAACGCTGCTGCCCGTCCGTAACGGGGACCCATCCGATCGGATGGATGTACCAGGGGCGGTCGGCCAGTTCCTCCGTGACGTGGACTTGGCCGATCTGGTCGTAGAGCTGGTGCAGAATGAACTCGACGCTGGTGCCAGTCGCACGCACATCGACTTCGGCGTGGCTGCGCTCGTCTGCCAGGGCAACGGAAAGTCGTTCGACGACAAGGCCTGGTCGCGCCTGGAGAGCGTGCTGGGAGCCGGTGGCGAAGTCGCCCCGAAGCGCGACGGCATCGGATCCAAAAACCATGGGTTACGAACGCTCTTCCTGATCGTCGATTGGATCGGCGTGCAGTCGGGTGGCATGCGCGCCGACCTCACTGTCCGAAGTGATCGACAGAAGCCCCAAAGGTTCAGGCCAGGTTACTGGCCGCGGACTCCCGATCCGTCCGGACCACCGGTCGGTACGCGCATCACGGCGCCGTACCGGGCCAGGCCCATCAGGGTTCCCGACGGCGACAACACGACGCGGCAGCCGCTGACCTCCGCCGAACTGGACGCGCTCTTCGAACAGGCGCTCCAGGATGCATCCGACCGGTTTATTTCGGCGTCCGCGCCGGGGGCGCCTTGGCACTACGTGTTGACGCTCTCCCGGGCAGGAAGGCCGACCTGCGAGTTCACTTTCAAATGCAGCGCTCTGACCGGCACGCGCCGTAGGCTATGGCTGCGAACGTGCCGTAACCGGGTCGATGCGGGACCCGTGTCCATCGTTGAGCGCCGCCATGCAGTAAGATTCCCGATCCAGGTGGGCGATGGCGGGAAGGTGCCGCGCCTGTTCAGGACAGGAGGGCGCCTCTTCGGCGAGCTGAACTGGCGCGTCGACCGCGTCGGTCGTCCGAAGGCCGGTCCGGGCCGCCTTCGTTATCCGATCTCCTTCACGTCACCCACCGCGTGCAGCGGTCACGGCTACGACATCTCCGCGCCGTTCATCGCCGGCAGGGCCCGCCACAACGTCAGCATTGACGGACGGAACGCGGAACTGATCGAGAGCGCGCGGATCGCCTTCGTACAGGCAAGCGGCTTCCTGTCCCGCGTCTACGGTGCCGCAGTGGGCGAACTGGTCCGCTCTACTGCCGCCAATCCTCAAGACTATCCGTTAGAGCGACAAGTTGTCGTGGGCATGCTGGAGAAGGGCGCATTGCGCGCAGTCAGCCTGGACGCGCGCGGGAAGAAGGCACCGGAAACCTCAGCCGTCGCAGGCGGGCCCGTCACAGTGGTGCGATCTAGGGCCGGCGGTACCGCCCTGGAGGAGGAATTGTAACCGGGGCAAAATCCCGGGGTTGACCGCATTTTAGGGCTTCCCTGACGCGGGCAAGTACGATTCGCTCGGCACATGGCAACCCCTCCCAACCTGCCGAGCCTATCGCGCACCGATTTGGAGGC
>JAABUK010012573.1_pt1 | contig 10755 bp, 9 predicted proteins | sample 5559141 | NCBI WGS metagenome assembly JAABUK01 (sample SAMN10711869, study PRJNA513367) | rock metagenome | isolation source: Antarctica rocks | place: Antarctica: Victoria Land, Pudding Butte nord | collected 2016-01-03
AGAAGCACTGGTGGCAACAGCAGTCAGGTCACCGATGGCGCTGCTGCTGTGCTTCTGATGAAGCGCTCGAAGGCTCTTGAGCTCGGCCAGCCCATTTTGGCCAAGTTCGTCGGCGCCACTGTCGCTGGTCTGGCTCCGAGGATCATGGGTATCGGCCCGTCTCTCGCCGTGCCTAAGCTTTTGGGCAAGTACAACCTCACCGTTGACGACATCGACCTCATCGAGCTGAATGAGGCTTTCGCGTCCATGGCCGTCTACTGCCGTGATACTCTCAAGCTCGACTGGAACAAGATGAACGTGCGTGGTGGTGCCATCGCGCTCGGTCACCCACTTGGTGCAACCGGCGCACGACAAATCGTCACCGGGCTCTCAGAATGCCGAAGGAGGAAGGCTAAGATCTTGTTGACGACGATGTGTATTGGAACCGGAATGGGCATGGCCGGGCTGTTCGTCAATGAACAGCTTTAGTTGTACAATAATAGCGAAACAAAATGCAGGATACTTGGTTGTGAATCTTGTCTCTGTTCCGCTGCTGAGCTCAATCTAGTCGACCGCAACAAGTGCTATAATCACAGAAAGTGCCCGTAGGCAGGTCTGACCCGCTAACGCCTGCGATAACCACCCTGCCTAAACCGACGCCAGCTTGTCAAATTCCACCGAGAGTGCTTACAAGATCGCAACAACGGCCCCAAGAGCAGCCAGCGCAGCACCAGCACCGACCATCGGCAACCCAGTCGCAGCGGCCGAATCCGAGCTGGCGCTGCCACTCGCGGCGGCGGCACTGCTCGCAGCACCCGAAGACGCTGTGTTGGCGCCGCCGATAGTGGCTGCGCCAGTAGTGGCACCAGCTGCAGTTCGTGTTCCCGTCAACCCGTGAAGCTCCGCGGATGCGCTCTGCTGCGCGTTGCTAAGTTGCGACGCCAAGCTCGTCTGCTCGGCCCTCAAACTGCTACCATATGCTCCCGTTGCTGTGGCTGCCAGGGCGCTGAGGCTGTGGAGTGCCTGGCTGGCGAGGTTGTTCGCGGACTGGAGGGCGGAGGTCGGGTTGGCGTTCTGGAGCTGCGAGGCCATGGCCGCGGCGGACGCGGTGAGTGCGGCGAGCTCGGAGGAGCCGATGCCTTGGATTGCGGTCGCGGAGGTGGTGAAGGCGACGAGGGCTGTGAGGAGGGTGGATGGACGCATTTTGATTTGGAGTAGGGAAAAGTTTGTTTGGTTCTGAGTGGTCGAGGTTGTGAGAAATACCGTGGAAGTTGTTGCTGTGTAGAAAAGGTGCAACTAAAGAATGTGACGATGAGTGATGGAATGAAGTGCCCTACCTTATAGGGTGGTTCGGCCGCGTGCTGGTCTCTGGTACAGTATAGTTAGCATCGCCCCATGGGTTAGCAGGAAGTTTGGCTAGTGGCCGTTCTGAGGGAGATTGGAAACGGCATTGGCCATAGAGATCAGCGGAGGTCATGTCCGCAAGGAGAGTGGTCTTGCGCTGCGGTTGATGTGAACGAGACCATCAATGACGCAATTGGAAGGACTGTGAACTTGCTCATCTACGTCTGCTGCCACCGAATACTGGCATATGGTCTCGTATGCGCAAACGCGTCCACGACAGTAGGAGTGGAAGTTGGACATTTCGACACCGGCTAGTGATCTGACGCAAGGGTCAAACGAAAGCTTGTTGCGCGCCGATGCTTGGTAGCCAGAACCCCTGTTTCAAAGCCACGTGATCGAGCCCGACATCATCTCGTCAGTTTGTACCCGGTAGACGTTGAAAGCATGTTTTGAAGGGACGCGCCGTTCTCCGAAGATATTTCCATGTGAACGTCGGCAACAAAACCTCTCGTCGGCGGGCTAGTGAGCTGCGGCTCTAACGGCATTTCCTACTTGCATGATTATAGTCGGAGGCGGTGGCAGACGTCACTGCCAAAATCTGCGCCTAGGTGCCGATAACCGGAGGTGCTGATATTCAACGAGAACTCGACAAGATGTTCGAGATGTACGATTTATCACGTCCCGCGAGGCCTCGACAGCTATAAAAGACGATGGCGTCTCGGCGGTCGTCTTCCAGCGAAGGAGCAAAGGATGAGAAGCTCGAGGCGGCGAATCTGGAGTCCGGCGCCACGTCCAACCACGAAATCAACAACTCTCAAGATCTAGAGAAGGGCCCCGAGCAAGATCAACCTCCAGCCGCCAAATCAGAGGCTGTTGAAAATCCCTTTCTTGTGAAGTGGGAAGAAGGCGAGAGTGCCAACCCACGGAACTGGAAACCCTGGTACAAGGCCTTCCTCACGTTCCAGCTGGGTATGCTCGCCTTGTGTGGTTCCCTCGGATCCTCACTCATTGCCCCTGCGGAGGGTGCCATCTCTGAGGAGTTTGCAGTAAGCAGAGAGGTCACAGTACTGTGCGTATCACTTTATGTACTGGGATTTGCTTGCGGACCATGCCTCTGGGCCCCAGTGAGTGAGGTGTATGGCCGGAAGATCAGCATTCTTCCGCCTGTGTTTGTGCTGTGTCTGTTCAGCATCGGGAGCGCGACCTCTCAGTCAGCAACGAGCCTATTGGTTACTCGATTCTTTGCTGGCGTTTTCGGCTCTGCGCCGATTAGCAATGTCTCTGCGGCACTGGGTGATCTGTACGAGCCAGCTGCACGAGGCATTGCTGTGACGTTTTACGCTGTGTGTGTTTGCGGAGGGCCAACTCTAGGACCGGTCATTGGAGCTGCGCTGACCGCCAACGAAAGTCTCGGGTGGCGATGGACCGAGTACATCGAAGCCATCTGGGTTGCCACGATGTTTGTATTCGCTTTGACGACCATGCCGGAAGTCTTCCCTGGAGTACTGCTGAAGCGTAAAGCTGCACGCCTTCGAAAAGAAACTGGAGACGAACGCTACTGGCATCCCCACGAGCAGGAAAAGATCAAGCTGAGCAATGTCTTCCAAAAGTACCTCCTCCGACCACTGAAGATGCTGGTCACGGAGCCTATGATTACTGCCATTGCGATCTACGCTAGCTTCGTGTACGGCCTGCTCTACATGACCCTGGAAATCTTCCCGATCGTGTACGTTGAGGAACGAGGATGGGGCTTGGTGTCGTCAAGCTTGCCGTTCCTCGGACTCCTGGTCGGTGTCATTGCATCAATGGGTATCAACATTGGCAACCAGCCATACTACATTCGCGCCGTTGCGAACAACAAAGGCCGCGCAGTGCCTGAAGCACGATTGCCGCCAATGATCCTCGGTGGCTGGCTATTCGTCATCGGTTTATTCTGGTGAGTACACGCTTCAGCGTTATCCCCTGTGCATATCTAATAGAGTCCAGGTTTGGTTGGACCGCGTCTCCCAAAATCCACTGGGCCGTCCCGACCGTAGCCACCACTTTCATTGGTGGCGGCTTCAACACAATCTTTCAGCAATGCATCAACTATCTCGTGGATGTTTATGGCCCGTACGCGGCAAGCGCTGTTGCAGCGAACACGATCCTACGCTCGTTAATGGCTTGCGCACTACCTTTGGCTGCGAAACCAATGTTCCACACCCTCGGTGTGGGACCTGGAGCATCTGTGCTGGGAGGTGTTGCGGCTTTAGCACTGCCAGTGCCGTGGCTTTTCCGCAGATATGGTCTGAAGCTTCGGAAGATGTCCAAGTTCACGCCTGTGGTAGACGACTGAAGCTGGCATCGTGCACGACAAAGCATAAGCCATTCTAGCGGTCCCGGAGCTCTCACGATAGGCACTGTTATCTGGACCCGCCAAAGGCACGCTCAAGGCACGTTCAAGGCCCAGCAGTCACCGTAACTGCGCTCGAGATACTCGAGCGATGTCGCGGAGGCGATGTCGCTATCAACGCCGACCATCTGAAAGACGACCCACAGGGCACACGATGAGAGGATCGAATGCTCTGTTGCTGGCCACCAAACCAACACCAACCGAAGTACACGACTTGCTCCGGAGTCTATAAAAGCGGCCAGCATCGGGAGAGAACTGCACACCCTATGATGGTTGCTCACGTCGAGGTACTCTTACTGGGTCCAGTGGATATGAGAGGAGGCAGGAATGACAGCCGCATGGCTACTGATCGTCGTGATGAATATTTATGATTCATGCACCTGCATCGAATCCTTACCTAGCTTGTTGTAGTTACCGTGTACATACCGTTCCGGTCGCTGTCGCTGTAAGGTTTGTGTAGTCTAGATCTGGTAGGTCTAGATCTGCCAAGCAAAATACATGGAAGGTAAAGTCCGACTGCGTTTTTGCCGCTCGAACATTACTACATTACCTTACCTTACGATCATACCATCGAGACTTTACTATAAATACTAACGTGTTCCTGGTTAATGATACTTCCTACTCTATCGATTCTTGTGAATCTATGCCCTGCTGTTGAAATGGGCGAGTCCTTAGCATTGGCAGATCTGTCCGTTAGCAATCTCTTTTCCTTCCTTCAGCATGTCGTTCTCATCACCGGCGGTAAGTCAGTAATATGACTGCATTGAGCTGTCACGAAGCTGTGCTAATTACACATCTTGTCTACAGGCGCGACCGGTCTTGGAGAGATGGCCGCGCAGGCTTTCGTACAGAACGGTGCTAGAGTTATCATAGCGAGCCGGAAACAAAGTGAACTGGAACAAACGTCAGAACGCTTGAACAAGACAGGCCCTGGAACGTGTGAATGGATAGTCGCAGACCTGAAGGACAAGGCGGGCTGCGAAGAATTGGCTCGTCAAGTGAGGGCTAAAACCGACTCCTTGACGGTCTTGATCAACAATGCCGGAGCAGCCTGGTAAGATCACAACGTCCATGTTTAACCAACCATAACTGAAGTGCCTCAAGGGCTGCCTCATATGAAGACTTTCCGGAGATTGGTTGGGATAAAATCTACGCGCTCAACGTCAAAGCTGTCTTCTATACAACCATGCTTCTTCACTCGCTCCTCGTTACGAACGCCACGCCCGAAAACCCAAGCAGAGTCATCAACGTCGCATCGATGGATGGTATTAGCACTGCCGACATCACCGTTGGCCCGGAGGGTGGTCTGTCTCCTCCTGGCACCGGCACCTTCTCCTACTCCCCTTCGAAAGCAGCATGTATCCATCTTACTAAGATACAAGCGAGCAAGCTGGCGGCGGAGCATGTGAATGTTGTCGCCGTTTGTCCTGGCGTGTTTCCGACAAGAATGACTACCTTTGGCTTCCAAGAAGCTCTAGGTCCACTTCTCTCACGCCAGCCATCGGGTAGGTTGGGCAGGGGTGAGGACTTTGCGGGTGTGGTACTGTTCCTGTCGAGCCTGGGTGCAGCGCATATTACGGGAGATGTGCTTGAATTAGACGGGGGCAGCGAACGCAGTGGTTTCAGTTCGGGAAAACGCAAGGGGAGATCTGCCCAGCTATAAATGCTTCCGAGCCACAACGACCTCGCTGACAACGATTTTTGTGCTCCTTTCAGATCGCCAGGCATCAAATCCAGGTTTTCACGTTGCTCAGCCGAACTCACTTGATGCATGCGTCTAGCTTTGTATGCCCGTCATCAAGCGTAAGCAACTCCAAGTCCAGCTTGGCAAAGGACATATGGTGTAATCAAGGCTGACCACCACGCTGAAGGAATCAATCCGCTTACCACCTTGTCGATGACCGAAAGGCCGTGAAGCATTGTCAGGCTCGGGTCACTCTTGCAACGCCACGGATGGATCCAACCTGCGGATGTCTCGGGAGCCGTACAGTTGTGCTTCAATCTTGAACCCATCTTCATCGGATTTGCAATATCTACTCTCGTTCAACTCGATCATGTCCGCTCTCGAAGTCTATAAGGCGATAGTGGAGGCACAGACGCTCCAGTTGCCCCTGAAACAAGACGCCCCAATATTCACGAGGAACCTGGAACAGCGTCTCGATGGCCGGCGCAAGAGCGAGCGGCTGTATGCACCAAAACGTCCGCGAGAGGTCGTTGACTTCTCCTCGAACGACTTCCTCTCCATTTCTTCCTCTGGACTTCTGCGTTCGGCCTTCCTCGAAGAAATGGCGCAACATCCCGAAATGGACATCGGTACTGCGGCATCTCGTCTGCTTGATGGTAACTCGGAGTACGTGGAGAATCTCGAGCGCGAAATCGCCTCTTTCCACGGTGCTGAGACCGCCTTGATGTTTGGCTCGGGATACGAAGCCAACATTAGCATCTATGAGGTGATCCCTCTGCCTGGAGATATGATTGTGTACGATGAACTCGTGCACGCCAGCATTCACAACGGCATCCGAAACTCACGCGCAAGTATCAAGAAATCATTTTCACACAACAATCCGACTTCGCTGGCCGCCACACTGAGTGATCTTCGGGAGAACAACGAAGCAGTCCGGCTTGGGATGCAAACAATCATCATTGCAGTCGAGTCGGTCTACAGTATGGATGGAACGGTTGCTCCCCTCGTCGAATTTGTCACCGTTCTTGAGGATCTCTTTCCTCTGAAGAACTGGGAGATTGTCATTGATGAAGCTCATAGCACAGGGTTGGTCGGCAAGAACGGCAGGGGCCTCGTTTGTGCTCTAGGACTGGAAGACAAGATAGCTATCAGATTGCACACGTGCGGAAAAGGGCTGGGATGTACAGGAGGTCAGTCGACAGGTCATCTGCTGGGAGACATTGATACTTGGAGGCTGACATTTTGTCTTACTAGCTGCTGTCTTGTGCAACGCCACCGTCCGGAACACGCTCTTGAATTATGCGCATTGCATCATTTATTCAACATCACCCACCTTTCCCACTCTTGCGGCGATACGAGCAGCGTACAAGATGCTTATGAATGGTGACTTGGCAGAAGTGAGTAGTGTGCATGTCCTGGCAGCTCACTCAACGATCCGTTGCATGCTCGCCTGAATATATCCGCGGCATGCTGACTGACGATCTCGCAGAGGCAGCAACGATTGCAGAAGCTCATTAGACACTTCTACACACGGATGTATCAGCATCAAGCCTGGAGCAAAGCGAAATCAGCGGAGATCCTGGACATACCTTCCGGCAAAGATTACGAGAGTCAGCCTTTCGTCACTCAAATCGTGCCGCTATGGACACGCAACCTTGACAACCACTGGCTTGCTTCAAATCTTCAATACGCTAACTATAGGGCGTGGCCTGTGGACTACCCTGTGGTCCCAAGAGATCAAGGTCGCGTACGCCTGATGTTCCATGCTGACAACACCATTGAGCAAGTGGACGGAGTCGTTGAGACAATTGTGAAGTGGATCAATGAGAGACTGAACGTAGTTGAAGGGCAGCGGCCTAGAAAGCGGGACCTACAGCTAAGGGAGAAGTTTTAGGAATCGTTGCACTGGAAGGCACAAAGTCGTGCGGTATTCGAAAGGCTACGTTCGACTTGCGCAACTAGGGTATGCCGCTCTACGATAGTGTATCTTGTAGCCTCAATCTCCTTTGCCCAGTTACAACGACAACACCATCGATTCTGTAAGTAACGACCACCCGGCTATCATCTTGCGTACTGTAGTATAGGCTGCAGATGCGCCGCACAGAGGTGGCGATACTGAGGTAGTGGAATCATCCGTAACACGCACAACGGTGATCATGGAGAGACAGATACGACTTAGCTGGATGCTCCTTGATAGTGCTCTGGACGTTACTATATCTCCGACAGGGCGAATCCATGAGAATGAACACTGAACGAGCCGCCCACGACGCTTCGCTGAAGGAAGACCTCCCTCTTCGCCCATGCGCTACGTCCAAGCCTCTATTCTCGCTTGAATGCCAATGGAGATGCCAACCTGGACTCGCCAATCTTCCGCAAGCTTCGTCGATCCACTTTGGTCGTCGCGGTGGAAGGAATAGCCTCCACGGGCAGAATGTCTGTCGGGACCATGTAGTATGGCAGAGTCTGGGACAGTCTGTCGCGGAGGTGCTCGATTTTCGCTTGCAGGCCAGCTCCTGGCACATCCGTGGCGTATCTGTCAAGTAACCGAGCATCAATGAATCCCACGAGTCGCTGGTTCACGCGTCCAGGCGGTACGACTATCTCTACTGCTACCTGCAAGGCACTCGACGCTCCGAGCTCTTGCTTCAGATGATGTTCTACATCTCCGGGCTCCAGTCGTTGACCCCTCATCGTCAACATGGTTCCCTTGCGACCAATGACGACCAGCGTTCCGTCGCTGTTGTATCTCACCAGGTCTCCGGTATTATATAGACGTGCCCTCCGACCGCTGTCCCCTGAAGTGCCGCGGAGAAGCCAGGGAGGGTCTGACACGAACGCCGCTTCTGTTCGCAGCCTATCGTTCAAGTAACCTTCCCCAACAAGTGGGGATTCCAGCCAGAGCTCTCCGACCATGCCTATCCCAACAAGTGAATCCCCAGATTCTGGGTCAACAAGCCAGGCGCAACACGCTATCGGTCTGCCAATGCTGACTGTGTCACCTGTGTAATTGCTGACATCATTCAAGGCGATGAAGGGCGTGCACTCTGCCGGCCCATAACAGTTCAGGATTTGGGTTCCTCTGGCCCTCCACTTAGCGATATGAGAGGACGATAAAGGCTCGCCGCCGAAGACAACGGTTTTCAGCTCCAGCAAATTCAGTTCAAACAACAAGTCTGCCATAGTCGGTGCAACGAGTGCGTAGGTCGCCTTGAATTTGCTGAGAGAGAGCATGTCCGTCCCTAAACGTTGGTCATCCGATGCAATACAAAGACAGGCTCCATGTGAGAGTGGAAGCAGTGTGTTCATCCAGATGGCATCTCCAGTATTTGGTGCAAGGTCGAGGTAACGGGAGGATTGATTGAGCTGGTGTGCCTCTTTTTGGTAGACTAAAGCTGCAACCATGTTCCTGTGCGACAAGATGGCCGCTTTTGGAATCCCTGACGATCCGCTGGTGAAGAGGACGCACAAAGGGCTTAACGGATCCACCTTTGGCAAGCAGACACGCCGTGCATCTTGATCCTTGGATAGACTTCGTATGCCATCTGAATCAACCACCAAGATGCTCGAACTAGTCAGGCGTCCTGCCAGCGCCTGTGCGGACGTGGATGTAAGCACGAGCTTCGAATCGACTTGCTCAATCATCTGACGTAGACGGGCCTCCGGATGAGACGCAGGAAGCAGCGTTGCTGCTGCACCGGCCTTCATTACAGCCAGCATTGCTACAGTACACCACAGAGTCTTGTCGAAGATCAAAGATATGATGGTGTTTGACGGCAAAGATCGCCCAACGATCTCATGTGCGAGGAGAGTGGAGAGATCATCCAACTCGCCATATGTCAATCTGCCGTCCCACGCATCCACGGCAAGAGCTATGCGTGAGGATTGCGCGACATTGTGGAGGATATCGTGTACACAGATGGCCGGAGGATCTGGGATGGGGACATTCCAAGCCCACATTACCTGGACGTCGGTTGCGCTGGCTGTTTGCACACTTCCCAACGCCATATCACCATTTTCTTGGCTTCCTACCTGCCTTACAACGGTCTCCAGCTGCCCCATCAGTCTCCGTGCCTGGATCTTCTCAAGGACAGACGAATCGTAGTCGAATTCGACCTCCAGGTTTTGTCCCACTGTCCTGACGTTCACGATCAATGCTTCATCATCTGACACGTATGTAGCTTCCGGCTCCATCCTGCCCGACATACTGCCGTAAAGCACTGCATCGCCATTGCTAAGTCCAGAGCCAGCCAACGGGGTTTCAGCGTTCACATTGAGAACAGTTTGAAATAGGCACGCTTGCTGAGTCTTCTCTTTCAGCCTGGCAATGCTTGAACGGTCGTCTTGCACGAATGCGTCCATCTCCGCAGCTTGCTGCTCAAGTTGGAACAGTGACTCCTCGATCGTACGCTCCCAACTCACGCGGACTCTGATCGGGAGAACGTTCCCTGACGGGATCGAACTGGCGGTTGCAGACTGACCAGAAGAGGTGCGTGGAGACACAGTGGCACCGAATACTACGTCTGTCGAGCCTGCGTACCGCGCCTGTACAATCGTCCAGGACAATTGTACAACACATTCGAACGATGGTCCGTTCCTCGAGGCTCGTATATCGGCAATCTCACGACGCAGAATGTTGCGTGGTCCGGGCTTCGCTGCTGAAGGCTCTCGAGGGTATATGGCGGATTCAAGGTCGGCAAACTGACGTTCCCAGAACTCCCGCCGTCGCTCTGAACACTTTCCGTGGTCATTCATGTCAACGAAAGAGCGATCTTTATGTTCGATGTTTTGGAACAACGTCATTGTAACAACAGGCATTCGGATCGTCTGCAGAGCAAAGCCAGTCAGCATCGCCTTCACTTCTCCTCCTGCTACGCAACAAGTGGCCAAGACAAAATGCAAACATCTGCTACCACTTGCACTGCGCCGGTTAGTACCGTAGCTCCAATGGCAGGTAGTACCCTTAACTCTCAGGTATCGTCTAAAGCTACCGCACAGCACGATCTCGTCGTCAGCTGAATCCGACCTCTCTGTCTTGCCAAGCGTTTCGCTTACGAAACTGCTTACGGTCCGTATGTGTTGGATGCTCCCACACCCGCGGCTGCTTCGAATCCTGGACCCCTCTTGATTGTCATGCCCTTGATGGCCTCGCAGACAGGATCACATTTGCTCCTTCTCAGATGACCTAGGCGATCCCAAATGAAGCAGCGGCGGATACTCGACACAACAAACGCAAGTAAGCAGGATTCTGCTTACTTGCAGGGCCCAATACTAGACACTGCCAGTGATTGGACGAGGGCACTGCGTATATTGATCCGGAAAGGGACGAGGAGTTGCGCCTTAGCGTGGTGGCGGCAAC
>JAABUK010012574.1_pt1 | contig 10755 bp, 9 predicted proteins | sample 5559141 | NCBI WGS metagenome assembly JAABUK01 (sample SAMN10711869, study PRJNA513367) | rock metagenome | isolation source: Antarctica rocks | place: Antarctica: Victoria Land, Pudding Butte nord | collected 2016-01-03
CCAGCACGATCCGGCGCGGCACCTGACGAAAGGATCCGCAATACAGGTCGACCATGGCTTGACCCATCCGCAGAAGCGCGCGCGTGTCGGGCAGGTTCTCCAGGCGAGAGATGGTCGGCTGCGAGCACAGCGCCGCCTCATCCCCAAGGCGTGTCATGGCGAGCTTGAACATCGGGTCCGTGCGCAACCGGTCCGCGTCGTTGCCGTCCTCGTAACCCGCCGCAATCATCAGCAGGCGAAAGCGGATGATCTCGTCGAAACCATGCACGACGCGCTCCGGGTCGCGCGGGTCCACAATGCAGGCCGCCAAGCGTCCGGCCACGTCGAGGCGACGCTCCACCTCGCGCAGCACCAGCAACCCACCGTCGGATGAGAGATGCCCGCCGTCGAAGCGGGCGATCACGGGCTTGCCGCCAACCGGTGACAGGCCGGGCAGCGAAGGAATAAGCTCAACTTTTGCGGGCATGGCGCTCCGGATCCGTAGAATTGGCCTCAAGAACCACATTCTACGCTAGATCAACGGCTTGTACCATGCCTGCCAATCCTCGTGAATTATTCAGGCTAGTGTAGTGCTCCGCTGCCGATGAGAGCTGCGATCTGGCTCGCATCGTAGCCGAGTTCAGCCAGCACCTCCCGTGTGTGGCCGTTCGCGGGCGGCGTGGGCAGACGGATGGCTTTCGTCACGCCGGACAAATTGATGGCTGACGCCATGACGTCGCCGCCGCCGTCGGGCAACGGGGTCGCTATGCCGAGATGCTCCACCTGCGGGTCGGCGAACATTTGGTCTATGGCATAGATCGGGCCGCACGGGATGCCCGCCCCCTCCAGCAGCCCGATCCAATGCTCCGCGTCCCGCCTCACCGTCATCTCGCCGATGGCGGCGTTGATGGCGAGGCGGTTCGTGCTGCGGCCGTCCCGGGTGGTCCATCCCGGAAGATCCAGCCATCCCGGCTGATCCAGTACGATGCAGAGGCGCTTCCAAAGCCGGTCGGATGCCGCCGCGATGTTGATATGGCCGTCACTCGTCGGGAACACGCCCTGTGGGATGATGGTCGGATGGTCATTCCCCGCCTGTCCGGCGACCTCGCCCTCCATCAGGTAGCGGGCCGCCTGGAAGTCCAGCATGAACACCTGTGCCTCCAGCAGGCTGGTGGTCACCCAGCGGCCCACGCCGGTGAGGTGCCGCTCGTGTAGCGCCGTCATGATGCCCAGCGCTAGCAGGTTGCCCGCCGTCATGTCGGCGATGGCAACACCCACGCGCATCGGTCCCTGGCCCGGCTGCCCGGTGACGGACATCAGCCCGCCCATGCCCTGCGCGATCTGGTCCACCCCAGCACGCTTGCCGTAGGGGCCGTCCTGGCCGAAGCCGCTGATGCTGCCGTACACCACGCGCGGGTTGACGGCATGCACGTCCTCCCATGCGACGTGCAGCCGGTGCTTCACGTCCGGGCGCATGTTTTCCACCACCACGTCGGCGGTCTCCAACAGGCGCATGAAGGCGGCGTGGCCGTCCGGGTGCTTCAGGTCGATCTGCATGCAGCGCTTGTTGCGGTGCAGGTTCTGGAAATCCGCACCGCTGCGCTTGCCCGCCACGTCCTCGCCGTCGGCGGCGGGCGGCTCGATGCGGATGACATCGGCGCCCCAATCCGCCAGGTGGCGCACGCAGGTCGGCCCGGCACGCGCTAGGGTCAGGTCGATCACGCGCAGGCCGCCCAGGGGAAGGTCGGTGTGGGCAAGGTCGCCGGGGTGAAGGTCGGTCACGGCACGAGCACTGCCGGGCCGGTGGTGGAGCGGCTTTGCAACTCGGCATGGGCCCGCCGCACGTCCGACAGCGCGTATCGCCGCTCCGCCGCGGTCGGGATGAGGCCGCCCGCCGCAGCGGCGAAGAACACGGCAGCGGCGGTTTCGTAATCCGTGCACTTGGCGATCCATGTGCGCAGCGTCGGCCGTGTCACGATGAGTGACTTGCGGTGCAGAAGTTGGAGGTCGAACGCGCCGACGTCGCCGGAGGAGGTTCCGTAGCTGATGACCATCCCCATCGGCCGCACGCAGTTCAGTGACGGTAGGAATCCTGCTTTCCCGATGCCATCCAGCACGAGGTCGATCCCAGTACCCCCGGTCAGTTCAAGGCACCGATCGGCGAAATCCTCCGCGGAGGTATCGATGACCACCTCGTAGCCACTGGTCTGGGCGACGGGGAGTTTGGCCGCCGATCCGACCGTGCCGATCATGCGGGCACCAAGTGCGCTGCCCCAGCGCCCGAGGATCAACCCCATCCCGCCCGCGGCGGCGTGGACCAGCACGGTGTCGCCTGGGGCCACTTTGCCCAGCCGCCGCAGCAGATATTCGGCGGTCAAGCCGCGCAATAGGCTGGCGGCGGCGTCCTCCTCCGCGAACCCGTCCGGTAGCTTGATTACACGGTCTGCCGGTACGACCCGGCGTGCGCTGTAAGCGCCCGGGCTGATGTAGCCGACGCGGTCGCCGGGCGAGAGACCAGTCGTTCCAGATCCCACCGTCTCCACTAGGCCTGCGCCCTGCGTCCCCAACACGAGAGGCAGCGCGACACCGTCATGTGGCCCGTGCCCGCCTTCCCGCTGGTAGATGTCGGCGTAGTTAAGCCCGATCGCGCTCTGCCGCAGCAGCACCTCGCCGTATCCTGGCGCCGGCAGGTCGATCTCCTCGTACTCCAGCACCTCCGGGCCGCCATGGCGATGGATACGGACGGCATCGGTCTTCATGCTGCTAACTCGTCCAGGACGAGGCTTGCGAGCATGTCGGAGAACACCTTCCCGCCGAACAGAATGTGCTGGCGCATGGCAGCTTGCGCTTGGGCTTCATCGCCCGCGGCAATGGCGGCGACCACCTCGGCATGTTCCTGCCAGGACGCGCGCAGCCGGGCAGGCTGGGCCAGGCTGCTGCGGTGATAGAACCGCATCCCGCGCCGCACGCCCGCGATCTGCTCGGCCAGGAAGGCGTTGCCTGCGCCCTGGTGGATTAGGATGTGGAATTCGGTATTGCCGGCAATGTAGCGATCGCTGTCCAGCGTCTTCACCGTAGCCGATGCTTCGGCGTGCAGCTTCGCCAGCCGCTGGCGCTGCCCGGCTCGCATCCGTCTGGCTGCGAGCCCCGCGGCTTCCGCCTCGAGCGCTGTGAGCACCTCCACCATCCCGATCGCGAGCGAAGGCGACACGCCGACCACCACGGCGCCCCGCCGCGGCACCATGCGCACCGCGCCGGACGCGGCCAGTTGCAGCAGCGCTTCCCGCGCCGGGGTGCGGGAGACGGCGAAGCGCGTGGCGAGCATCTGCTCGTCGATTCGGGCGCCCGCGCACAGCGTGCCCGCATCGATCTCGTCCTTAAGTTGCTTGAGAAGCCGGACGCTCACCATGTCGCGCATTGGTAGTCTCTCCCGTTGTATGCGCTAATTGAGCATTGCGTATGCCGATGATCAATGCTGGACTACCGGAAAGCTTGTTCGAGAGCGGGCAAAAGGGAGAACAGTGTCATGCCAATCGACCGTAGAGGCTTCATTGCCTGCGCCGGTACCGTAGCGGCCGGGCTGCTCGCCAGCCCAGCCGCAACGGCGCAAGCGGACGCATTGGCCGAGCTGTATGCCAAGGCAAAAACAGAGAGCGGCGTCACCTGGTACATCGTATACTGGCCGTCAGACCGGGCGGAGAAGCATGCGGCGCTGTTCACCAAGGCCTATCCAGGCGTCGCCGTGAACGTGGTCCGCACCACCGCCCAGGTGGCGTTCCAGCGCCTGACCCAGGACATCCGCGCCAAGGCGGCGAATTGCGACGTGTTCGCCTCCACCGACATGAGCCACTACGTCACACTTAAGGCGCAGGGCCAGCTTCTGCCCTACAAGCCGCTGGGTCTGACGAATGTCGACCCGCGGTTCCTGGACGTGGACCCGGACCAGGCCTATCAGATCGTCAATGCCACCACCGTCGGCTACGGGCTGAACAGCAAGCTGCTGAAACCCAGCGACGCGCCCGCGGGCTGGAAAGGCTTCGTCGACCCGAAATGGCGCGGCAAGCTGGTGGTGGGCCACCCCGGTTTCAGCGGCTTCGTCGGCACCTGGGTCGTGCAGATGAACAAGATGTTCGGGTGGGACTACTTCGAGCAGCTCGCCGCGCTCAAGCCGCATGTCGGCCGTTCCATCATCGACACCGTGACCGTCCTCGCTTCCGGCGAGCGCGCGCTGGGCGTCAGCCCGACGGCCCTGGTGCTGCGCGATGCTGCGTCTGGCAGCCCGCTGGCCCCCGCCTACCCGGAGGACGGGTCGGTGCTGATGATCTCGGGGGGCGGCATCATGAAAAACACCAAGAGCCCGAACGCCGCCAAACTGTTCATGGAATTCCTGTATTCCCGCGAGACCGGGCAGGAGGACATCGAGGAGTTCGGTCTGCCGCTGCGCACCGACATCGCCCTGCCGCCGGGTTACAAAAAGCTGAGCGACATGAAGACCATCCGCCCTTCGGTCGAGGAGATCACGACGGGGATCCCGGAACTGACGGAGAAGTGGCGGGATACGTTCGGGGTATGACCGCGCTCGTCCTGCACCACGCCTGGCGGTCCAGCGCATCGCGCCGGGTTAGACTCTGCCTGGCGGAGAAGGGCCTGGCCTACAAGTCCCGTCCGGTCGACATGGGCCGGCTCGAGCATCACTCGCCGGACTATCTCCGCATCAACCCGAACGGACTGGTGCCGACACTGCTGGCGCACGGGCGGCCGCTGCACGAGAGCGGGACGATTTGCGAATACCTCGACGAGCTGGCACCCGAACCACCCCTGCGCCCGGCGGACGCATACGAGCGGGCACTGATGCGGAACTGGGTGCGCCAGATCGACGGGCTGATCGGCAACCTGATCGTGTTCAACTGGCGCCATCACCTCCAGAAGGTAGCATCCGCCTGGTCCGACGAGGAGCTGGAAGCCCGCCTCGCCCGCATCCCCAGCATCGAGCGGCAGGAAGCGTGGCTGCGCGTCGCCCGCAAGCCCTATACCGAGGCGGAGCGCGACGCCGCACGCGCCAAGCTGGTCGGCCTGCTGGATGCGATGGAGGCGGCGTTGGACCGCGATGGCTGGCTAGCAGGAGGGGCCTATTCGCTGGCTGATATCGCCGCAGTGCCCTTCGTGAAGCGGATAGAGGAGGAGATCGCCCCGGACGCGGTCTCGGCAGCCGCCCATCCCTGCGTGCAGGCCTGGTGGCAGGTGGTCCAGGCGCGGCCTGCCTACACCCTGGCCGAGATCGGCCCGTTCGTCGACCCCGAGGAGGCGCAGTCGTGACTGAGCAGCATCTGGCCGGCGGCAAGATCATCCAGGCCGCCGACGATGCCGTGGGCCTGGTGACATTCAACAACCCGGTCAAGCACAACGCGATCTCGCTCGAGATGTGGGAAGGCTTGGCGCAGGCGCTTGCCAGCCACCGCGACGACCCAGCGATCCATGCCGTCATCCTCACCGGCGCGGGCGAGGCTGCCTTTGCGTCCGGCGCTGACATCAGCCAGTTCGACGCCCAGCGGCACGACGCCGCGTCGTCCGAAGCATATTCCCGCCGCAGCGCGGAAGCCCGCGCGCTGCTGGCGACCTTCCCGAAACCCACGATCGCGGCCATCCGCGGCTTTTGCCTCGGCGGCGGGCTGCAGGTGGCGATGATGGCGGACATCCGCATTGCGGCCGAGAACAGCCGCTTCGGCATTCCCGCCGCACGGTTGGGCATCGCGTATGGCTATGACGGCTTGCGCACGCTGGTCTCGCTGGTCGGGCCCGCCTGGGCACGCATGCTGATGTTCAGCGGGATGCGGATAGACGGGCCGGAGGCACTGAGGATAGGTCTGGTCGAGCGTCTGGTCGCGGCAGAGGCCGTGGCCGGCACGGCGATGGAGCTCGCACGCAGCATAGCCGAAAATGCGCCCATCGCGATCCGCGCTGCGAAGGTCACGATCGCCGAGATCCTGAAGGATCCCGCAGACCGCGACCTCGCGCTTGTCGGCCGCCTCGGCGCCGAGTGCATGGACAGTGCGGATTCCCGGGAGGGCCGGCGCGCCTTCATGGAGAAGCGCCGCCCCCTGTTTAGTGGGTCGTAATGGCAGCGGTTCGCGGGCGGCCTGCCACGCTGCCGGCGTGGCAGCTTCCCACCAAACCCGACCTGACGATCCCAATGGCGGTGCTGCTGCTCGCAGTGCTTGTTTTCCTTGTCGGCAACCCGCTTTATCAACTCCTGCATTTCAGTCTTTCCGACCCCCGCACGGGTGCCCTGACGCTCGCGAACTACGCCGCTGCGTTCGGCCGGCCCCGCTACGTGCAGGCGCTGGTAAACTCGCTCTGGCTCGGCGCAGCGGCTTCTGCCATCGCCGCCGCCATTGCCGTGCCGATGGCATGGGGCGTGTCGCGCACCGACCTGCCAGGCGCGCGCTGGTTCCACGCCGTGGTCCTGGGATCCTTCCTCATCCCGCCCTTCGTGGGCGCTATCGGCTGGATCTTGCTGGGCGGCCCGAACGCAGGCTGGCTGAACCGGGTCTGGGTCCGGCTGAGCGGGGCGGATCACGGGCCGTTCAACATCTTCTCGTTCACCGGGCTGGCGCTGGTGACGGCGCTCTATTCCTACCCGCTGATCTACATCTTCACGAAGTCCGCACTGGACCTGATCCCGAACGACATGGAGGAAGCCGCCGCGATACTGGGCGCCCGCCCAATCCGGCTGACGCTGGGCGTGACGTTGCCGCTGGCGTTGCCCGCGATCCTGGGGGCGGTGCTGCTGGTCTTCCTCGAAGCGCTAGGACTCTACGGCACACCCGCCTTGCTTGCGATCCCCGCCGGCTTCAACGTGGTGACGACGCAATTGGCGGCGTTCTTCGAAAACCCGATCCGGCTGGAAGTCGCCAGCGCGTTCTCCATGCCGTTGGTCGGAATTACCGTGCTGCTGCTGTGGCTGCAACGCCGCCTGCTGCGCCGGCGGAGCTACATCACCGTCACCGGCAAGGGGGGGCACCGCGAGGCGCTGAAGCTGGGCGGCTGGCGCTGGCTGCTGTTCGCGTACGCGGCTTGCGTGGCGGCCATGACGGTGGTTCTGCCACTCGCGGTGCTACTGCAGACAGCGTTCAGCAAAGCCTGGGCGCAGCCAATGTCATGGGCAAACTTCACCACCGAGAACCTGCGACAGATCCTGTTCGTGCAAGCCACCGTCCGGGACGCCCTGGCGAACACGATCGGCTACGCGCTACTCACTGCGACGGCTTGCACCGTTCTGGGCTTTGGCACCTCATACATCACCCAGCGGCGGCTGCTGCCGTTCCCGGCACTGTGGGCGGGCATGACGCTGGCGCCATTCGCGGTGCCGGGCATCGTGCTGGCGATATGCTTCTACGCCGCCTACGCCGTGCCCCCCTTCTCGCTCTACGGGCTGGGCACACTGATCGTGATCGCGTTCACCACCCGGTTCGTGCCCGTGTCGTTCACGAGCGCCGGGACCGCCATTGCCGGCCTGAACCCCGAGTTGGAGGAGGCCGCGCGGATCGCCGGCGGCGGGCGCGGCCAGGTGCTACGATGGGTCGTGCTGCCGATCCTCAAGAAGCCCGTGTTCGGAGCCTGGCTGCTGGTCTTCATCATTGCGACCCGGGAGTTGAGCACCGCCATCTTCCTGTCCGGCCCGCAGACGCGCGTCATCTCGGTCCTGACGCTGGAACTCAGCGAGCAGGGGCAATACGAGCCGCTTGCCGCCATCGCGCTGCTGTTGCTGGCGGTCACGGGCCTGGTGGCGTTCATGGGCACGCTTCTGCTGGGAAGGGACTTCATGGAGCGGCGGGCATGACGGCCATGCTGGCGATCGAAGGGCTGACCAAGTCCTATGGCGCTACCACCGTGGTGGACGGGCTGGATCTCATGCTGCGTCCGGGCGAATTCGTGTCGCTGCTCGGCCCGTCCGGTTGCGGCAAGACGACGACGCTACGCATGGTGGCCGGATTCGTGGCGCCCACCTCCGGCCGGATCGTGGTCGACGGCAAGGTCCTGTCATCCGCCGAAAGCACAGTGGCGCCAGAGCGACGCGGCATGTCCATGATCTTCCAGAGCTACGCACTCTGGCCCAACATGACGGTGGCGCAGAATGTCGCTTTCGGCCTCAAGATGCGCGGCACGCGTGCAGTGGAGCGGCGGCAACGCGTGACGCGTATGCTGGAGGTGGTTCAATTGAGCCATCTGGCGGACCGCTACCCCAACGAGATCTCGGGCGGGCAGCAGCAGCGCGTGTCGCTCGCCCGCGCGATCGTGGTCCGGCCCGCCGTGCTGCTCCTGGACGAGCCGCTCTCCAACCTCGACGCCAACCTGCGGGAGGACATGCGCAGCGAGATCCGGCGCCTGCACGACGAGTTCGGCACCACCTCCATCTACGTCACGCATGACCAGGGGGAGGCGATGGTGACGTCCGACCGGATCGCTGTGATGAACAAGGGGAGGATCGAGCAGATCGACGAGCCGCAATGCCTCTACACCTGCCCGCGGACCCGCTTCGTCGCGGAGTTCCTGGGCAAGTCGAACATCCTGCGCGGAATTTCAGACGGCTCGTCCATCGCGTTCGACGGCTTCGACGTTGCCGCTTCCCGGCTGACAGCGGCGCCAGGGACGGGGGAACGGTGGTTCTCCCTCCGCCCGAGGGACGCACACCTTTCTCGACTGTCGCCTGAAAGTGGAACCATCGCGATTTCCGGCAGCGTCGCCCGCCGCAGCTTCCTCGGCGATCACTGGGAATACGAGTTTCGATCTCGGGATGTCGCGAAGATAAGGGTCCTTGCCAGTCCGGAAGAAACCTTCGCGGCCGGGCAGGACCTCTGGCTGACCATCGACCCGGCACGAATGGTTGCACTGGCGGATAACTGAACCGTGCGCCAGCTCGGGCAGTGTCGGGCAGGTCGGATGGGTTCGGTGGGGCCTATCGATGTGAACAAGCGCTGAACCGGGCCCCTCCCCGAAAGCAGATGCAACCCACTAATTTTGCACCGAGAAGTGACCGACCAGTACGGGGCCTGGTGGCCGCCGAACGAAACCCTAATTCTATGGCATTTATGTGTGTTCGATTAATGCGGTAGGCCCGATGCTAGCGGAATCCCAGTTGAGCGCTTGTTCACATGCAAGGTCGGTGACCGTGCCGCGAAAGATTTCATGGTCGAATGCTACGGGGCCTGGCTGAGACAACATCGCAACGATCCCGCGACCGCTCTTCAGACCGTCCAGCGCCGTTGGACGGCGAGCCAGGATCAAACTCAAGCCGACCCAAGGAACTGGACGCCCTGGATCCTCGTCGGAGTATAGAGGAAATTATTACGTGCGTACTCTTGCTGTAGCTGGGGATCATGAGAGAGCATGGGGTGCTCAGGGAAGCAGAGATGCCGCGGTAAGTACTTCTGCAGCCTGCCTCTGGGGTGCCCCACACTGCCTCATGCACCCCGGGCCGACAGTTCGCGTTCGCGAGGAGCGGTATGGGAGGGTCCGATCCGCTCGGCCGAGGGGGCGACCCGATGAGGAAGGCGCACGCCTGTCAGACCCGGTTCTGCAGTTCTGCCAGCTTGGCGGCTCCGCTGCGGCGGGCGGCCTGGCGCTGGGTATAGCGTGCGACCATCTGCGGCGACTTCCAGCCGCCGGCCTGCATGATCGCGGGCATCTCGATGCGGTCGCTGGCCGCCATGTCCTGCGCCGCGCCGACGCGGCTGCTGTGGCCGGAGATACGAGTTACCTGCTCGGGCGTGAGCCCGGCGGTCCGCACCATGGCCTTGAACAGCCGTGCCACGTCGCCCGGGTCCAGGGCGTCGCCCACCCGGCCGCCCTTGCGCACCGAGCGGAACAGCGCGCCTTCGGCGATCCCGGCCGCCTCGAGCCAGCCAAGCAGCAGCTTCATGGTGTCGGGCGCCAGGAACCGGACCATGCCGGCGCCCTCCTGGTCGGTCTTGCCGCGGCGGACCAGCAGCGTGCCATCGCCGTGCGGCCCGGCCTGCAGGTCCCCGCGCCGCAGCGCCACCAGCTCCGACCGGCGGCACAGGGTGTCGTAGGCGACGGCTAACAGGGCGCGGTTGCGGAGGTCGCGCAGCCGGCTGCCCCCGGCATGGAGTGCCTGGTCCACCAGGCGCCGGGTCAGGCCGTCCGCCTGCTGCTGGGCGGCACTGTCCTCCTTCATCATGCGCCGCAGCGCCAGCTTGACCGTGCTGCTGTCCGACGGCACGGGCAGCACGGCGGCCCGGTGCAGGTGGGCGATGCTGCTGACGTAGCGCCGGATGGTCGCGGGCCGCTTGCTTGCCGCGCGCATCGCGTCGATGACGTCGGCGACGGTCTGCGACGCCGCAGGCAGCGTCGGCACCCCGGCGGTATGGCACCAGGCGGAAAAGACCGCGGTGTCGGCACGCAGCGCGCGGACGGTGTTGGGCGCGAAGGCGCCCTGGGCGTCCTTGGCGTAGCGGGCCAGGTTGGTGTGCGCCAACTCCGTCGTGGTGGCCGTCGTCGTCGTCAGTTCGTTCGCCATGCGCCCTCGTCCGCCCTGAATTCACGTCTACGCCTGATAATTGTTATTATCAGGCGTAAATCAGCGGGTCGGAGCGGGGCAGGGGTCTCTAAAAAATATTGCCCGACTATGGAATCATCGTAACAGCCCAGGTAGTGCGCGGAAGATAGCGGTTGACCGGTCACGGCGCGACGTGAGTCAAGGTGTGGATGACACCGCCCGCGAACGATGGCCGACCCGAGGACTACGCGGCCTATGTC
>JAABUK010012577.1_pt1 | contig 10754 bp, 17 predicted proteins | sample 5559141 | NCBI WGS metagenome assembly JAABUK01 (sample SAMN10711869, study PRJNA513367) | rock metagenome | isolation source: Antarctica rocks | place: Antarctica: Victoria Land, Pudding Butte nord | collected 2016-01-03
GTTGAAGATGAGCAACATTTTCTTTTTGACTGCCCTTTTTACAGCATCATTAGAGGTCAGCACTTTTCGTTATTTGGCCCAAACTACCAACAGCGGGACATTAGGCTATTTTTCGAACAGAACTCCCACCAGCTTAGTTTTGTTGCACACCACATGCACCTGTGCTTTCAAGCCAGGATGTCTGATGAGTCACTACTGGCTCCACACCCCAGACTGTAAGTTATAAAATGAAAATGAAAAATGTGAGGATGAACTCTAAAACCAAATAAGCAAGTGAAGTCTTCCTCGCAGTTGTATGTACTTTGGGTCAACGCCTCTGTGCATGACCGCGCTTGTGCTCCTGCCGATAGGTTCGACAAGACCCCTCTGCCGCTCTGCGTATCGGTCCCTGGAAGCAGCAAAATACCGAGAAGATCGGATCGTCAGGCCCTCGCGCGATCTCATAGCGCGCAGCTACTTGTGAGCTTTGTGGACCCTAGGCACTATGGCGTCCGCGGATTCCCTGAAAGTGTTGCGTACACTGCAAAGCCGGCCCGAAAACAAAGTACGTACATGGCTGCACGATGTTGATTCAAAGCCGGTGCCACTATCTGTTGGCTGAGCAAGCCGGTCCTAAGTTTCGACACTTGTATGCAGACTTGCGTTGATTGCAATACCAAGAACCCGCAATGGGCTTCCGTCTCGTATGGCATATTTATGTGCTTAGAGTGCAGTGGGAAGCATCGAGGATTGGGAGTCCATCTGAGTTTTGTCAGGTATGGCATACATAACCGGCAATCTTGATTGCTGGCAGAGCAAAGCCAATCCTTCGAGCACTGCAGGTCTGTATCGATGGACGCCTGGTCGCCAGAGCAGCTCAAACGAATGCAGCTGGGTGGCAATGATGCATTGAATGTATTTTTTAAAAATTACGGGGTTGACAAATACACAGACATCAGGGACAAATACAACTCTCAAGCTGCAGAGGTAAAGGCTGTCATGCTTCATACCCAGCAGCTTACCCATGGCACGTCTTGGGGCATCACAAACCAGGCTCTGACAGCTGAGCCAAACACCTGCTGGTATGCTGCAGTTCTACAGAGACAAAATCAGGGCAGAAGTAGAGGGAAGGAGTTATGTTCCCCCAGCGCCTTCCGCATCCAACAGCAGCTCCAGCAAGCCCCCAGCATCTGCCGGCTCACGCAGTACGCGTGCAGCAAGCAACAGCAACAATGACTCATGGGAAGACTGGGGCAAGCCATCCAATGTCAAGGTAGCATCATGTACACCTGCAATATCGTTTTTTGCTTCGTAGATGTGCTTTTAAAGTGTCAGTACCAGGGGATATCTGGCGGTCAGTGCAGTGATTGCACACAGCTGGAAGCTGTTGTGTCAGTGATTGGCAAGTTCTGCATTTGGAGCACAGCACATGCAGCTTGTTGTGGTACAGGCTGGTTGCCAATACGCCATGTCTCTTCTGCACTCAATTCTCAACACTCATAGTGCACATCCATTGTCTGGCCTGAGGACTTGCATCTGCGTTATCTGTGCAGTCAAATCTCATGCACAGCGCATTTGGCACGCTCGCAGTCTGCGTGCAAGGCCCATCTTGAACTCCTACAAGCCTGGTACAGCAACAGAATGCAGTTCTGTCCTCCAAGCAATACGCTTTGGGCTTTACAAACCAGCAATTTGCAATGTCCTGTCCCCAACAACCTTTGCAGCCAGTGAGAACATTTGTTACAGAACTTGCATCTCGATAGAGTGTTACATTTGAGCCTTTTCTTCTGAATAAGCACACTAACATCAATGGCCTCATTGGCCACATGCTTTACTGTTCTCTGAAACCATCTGGTCATCAAGCAACCACAGTAACCTGACCAAATATGGATACGATCCATTGGAATGGTCATGTGATTGTATCGGTCAAACGTTGGCAAGAATGGTCCAAGGTTGCATGTGTGCGCCTTCAAGGTAGAGTTTTGTTGCAGTGCTGGCACACGGACAGCAACTGCAGCGGCAAGACTTCTTTCACTCTTACGCTTGAAATTGGTGCATCAATGTGTTCGGGATACATGCTGCAGGCATCTGCGTCTTCAGGCAGTCTGTCCAGTGCTGGTGGGCAGTCGGCCACAGGAGGCACTGACTATTTGAAGTCTGCCCTGGAGGCGTCTGCAGCACAGAAGGACACCTTCTTCCAGCGCAAGATCGAGGTTGGTCACCGTATGCACACTTTGCATTCATCCAGGGCTCTGTGTCCTATTGTAAGTGTTCTTCAGGGTTGAAAACATGACCCGAAGCATAGTGCAGTACACCATCATCAACTACAAGGATCAGCCACAAACATCAACCACAGTCTTGATGAACTACACACATATGCACCTTGGTAATATCAAACAATGCTCAGTTTGCTCATTGTATGTTGCTTCATAGAGAGAGATCTGTACAAGAAGGGCAGCAGGTGCTTCTGGACACACCAGTTGCTTTTCCTTCCTTGCAGGAAAATGCCAGCCGGCCTGAGGGTCTAGCTCCCAACCAGGGGGGTAAGTACGTGGGGTTTGGGTCCACCCCAGCGCCCAGCTCGAAGCCCCCAGGGGGCAAACATGGTGCCGGGCTGGATGACTACCAGCAGTATCTCAGCAAGGGCATCTCTTCCCTCACTACTGTTGCAGGTCAGCAACTGCCCTGCTGCTTCATCACCACACTGATCAGTCACAAATTCAGTGTCAAATTCAAATTTATGTCCAGTCACAAACTGCTGTGTTGTAGCACATCTTGCTTCATGCCCCTGTACCATCTGCAGACTGTCTTGTCTGAAATTTAGGCCTAAATGCATGAAGCTATGGGTGTTGTTGGTCCTTGTTGGCGGTATTGTCAGTGATGGCAAGAGATCTGGGTTAAACAATGCGTCATTGACATGACCAATGACACCAATCACACCAATCAGACAGATTGTGACAATGAATGCTGTTTGCCAACAGGCGGGGCAGCCAGTATTGCCAATGAGAAGCTGAAGGAAGCACACGTGGCAGAGCATGTTGAGAAGGGCACTCAGCAAGCCAAAGAGTACACAGCCAAGAGCTGGAACTTCATGAAGGGCGTGTATGCCAATGTAGCCTCTCAGGTGGAGTCAGTCGCCAGAGAGAATGGCTACAAGGTTGACCTAGGTGAGCACTGCATTAATAGTAGTAACAACATCAATCATCAAAACGCTTTCCAGCTCATGATGAGCAAGGCATGTCTCTAGAGCAGCCTTGCTTGTGCATCCCTAGCATAGCATTGTAGTTGTGCAATCCGGATACACTCTTGTCTGGACTCCCAAGTATGCCTTTTCTGTATGGCAGCCTGAACAACAACGACAGACTCAACACTGCGAGGTAGCATTGCTGAACAAAAGACAAAAGTGAGTTGTCTCAAACTTTTCAAGGTAGTGCAAACCAGAAAGGAAAGCAAAGGGAAGACAAGACTTTGTCCTTTGGCATTGATTCAAAGTACCCACTCTTGGTTCCTATGCTAACAAAATGCTCTGAATTTGCTGCAAAGCCACTGGCCTCATGCTCATCTCGCCATGGGTGGGAGTGCCCATGTTGTACAGCAGTGGCACAGGGATTGTGGTGTGCGCTTGAAACCGCAAAACTGTGATGCAGGCAGCAAGAAGGCAGCAGAGTCACACAGGGGTGGCACATATGGCAGAGCAGGTGGCTCAGCAGCTTTACTCAGCGATGATGAAGAGGAAGGTCGACCAGGGTATGGAGCTCTAGGGAGGGGCAGCACAGCGTATGGCAGCAGCAACAGCCTGAGGAGTCAGGACAGGGCCTCTGATGGGGGTCATGGGGGCCCTGCCAGCACTAGTGGCTTCTCTGGCTTTGAAGACGCCACTGAAGGTATGGGAGTAGTCTTGCTGCATGATTCTGACAATCAATCAATGGTCCTCCTGGTAGCACCAGTGGCCTATATTCAAAACTTTGCAGATGGTACAGTTTGAGGCCCTTCGATTTGTGCCTTGCTTGACATGAGCATGATGACATGTGTATAGAGTGGCATCTGCTGTAGACTCCTAACAATCATTAACACATCATCATACCTGTGTGGTGTGAAAGGCACCATGGACAATCTGCAGCATGCAAGAACAGCATGTTACAACAAAAAAAGGGATGTTGACTGTTGACTCTTGACTCATGCTGTGCAAGACAGACAAGGCTTTCCATCATGCTGTGACACTGGCAGCGTGACTCAAGGCTTAAAGCGACTACTTCATGACCAGGTACAGGTGTTTCATCAAGGCTTGACCAACACCAATTTTTCCTGATTATCTCTGCCCTCTGCTGCAGACAATGACTGGGACAAAGACTGGACATCTCCAGCAAAGGAGACCAGGGTGTCCCCCAATGTGCCAAAGCCCACCTCCCGCAGCAACAGTGGCACCTTGAGGTCTAGCAAATCAGCTGGTGCAGTAGCTGCAGATTCGTCTGGTCCCAATGGCGGTGGTTGGGCTGGCTGGGAGCAGGAACATAGTGCTCAGCCTGCTGCTGCTGCTGCCGCCAAAAAGGATGATGCTGATGACTGGGGCAAGTGGTAATTGTGTTGTTTGACTTGAGGCTGATACCTGGCTGTAGCAGGCTGGCGCACCAACAGTACAGGGGTGTCATGAGGGATGATGTCTCATAGGTGTTGTGATGCTGGTGATGTGGCTTGTGCCTCATAAGAGCTGGGTCCTGCTGTTGAGGATGGGAGAACTGTACCATCATCACTTTTGTGTTGGTTGTGATTTGAATGTGTAAAGCATCGTCTCTGACAATTCAGTCATGGCGTCAGAACAGGCGCTACAGCATTTAAGATGTCCCTTGAATTGCTGAGCATTAGAGACAATCATCGTCACGTACATGAGGGGAGAAAACTCACAACGGTATGTGCATAAGCAGGGCCACACCCCAGGCATCTGAAGCACAACATGCCGTGCAGTGCAACTGGTGGACAAATGGAAATCTTCAAACATGTATTGCACAGCCTGTTGGAGACAGCAGCAGCCATCTACACCATTGACTGCATAAAGTAGGTAATTCACAGAAGGTGCAGCCTGCCCTACACATGAGCGACAGGACAAAGCCTGACTTGCCAGAATGGGCAGCAGCTAGCAAAACCCTGCCAGTAAACAGTGCTATGCCTCAACAGGCCAGGGTTGACTGGTAAGTTGTTCAGCAGAGAAGTGCTAGTTGAGAAGCACAATGCACAGCAGCAGAGAATGCTAAGCATCACAAGGAGGCTGCAGAAACCAAAGAGCAACATAAACAAGTACAGGTGGTTGATGAGCTTGGTCACTGCAGACAATGCAGAGATGCTCATAAGAAAACTATCGCTTCTTCTTCTTCTTGTCCTTCTTCTTGCCAATATCTATCTTGCTCATAGACAACTTTTTGCCTCCACTTGTACCAACCTTGCCAAGAGTACCTTCCAAACCTACAGCCCAGGCAGATTTGTGGTTGCAGAGCATTGCTTGCACTGTGTGAGCAGGCAGATGACCAAAATAGACAAAATCTTACACAAAACTTCAAATGCTGTACAATGCAGACATGCTTTGATATGCAGTGAAGACATGCAAGAAAGGTCTGCATGATAGCATAGTTTAGCGCGAGCACACTGACATTGTCTGACAGGCACTTCACATACAATGGCAGCGATGCTGGCAAACGCTCTGTGGCAGATAAAGAGTGGTGGCCAGTGTGTGAAAGGTGTTTTAACAGAATTGATAGGACTGACATACCTGCAAATCTGCGGTTGAATTTGTTTACACGTCCCTCATCCAGCATGACTGTGCTGTTGCTGCCTTGAAAGAAGGGATGATTGCCACTCCAGATATCTACTGTGTATTCAGCGCGTGTGCCACTTGTTGTCAACACCTCCTCTCCATTGCAGAATACCTGCAGGCCAAATGGCACTCAACAGTGCTGAAGATATGTCTGCAGTAAACGCAATAACCAAGAAGACACCTCACCTTGGCATCTGCAAAGTACTCAGGATGCAAGCCCTCTTTGCTCATGACTGTGACGTTGGCGCCCAGCTTAGTCTGTACACACACTGCTTGTGTAAGACAGCTCGCCAAAATGGTATGATGTGAAACTCGTCATGTGTTTTGGTCAATAAGCATGCGTGTGAAACTGCAATGAACCTATCCAACGCTCACATGTTGCAAGCCATTCTGAGAGCCTCTGAAGCCAGATCGCTTTGCTGTAAATAGTCCGCTGCCGGTCCATCGTGGGGCTTGTCTACAACAGCATGTACTCGTGCTTGCTAGACTGGAACTCGAACTCAACAACTGGGACACCATAGTTGCCCTTGCGCGCTGCGGTTGTCGCAATACCACAGAGCCTAGTGAATGCATCCGTCGCACGCCCTAGATCAACCCTAATGATCGCCACAGCGAAGGCGTTGAGGACGCAAGTATACATTGCTGGAGAGCATGACTCCAGATCCACAACTACCTTTTTGTCCTGCTTGGCCATCATCGTTGACATCGCTGTGTCAGCGAACCGACCCAGCAATGCCAGCGCACGCAAAAGTGGCTGCGTTCCATGATCTCCGTCAAAGGCTTTAGCTGGTCGTACTTTGCATGTTGCGTCCTTCTACCGAGCTCAAGCTGTCTCCAGCTGCCGGCTTGTAAGCCAACTCGCGGCGGTGTGCAAGTGCCTAGCGTGTCCGCCTGCAAGAAATTTGTCAACCTGCTGGAAGATCCTCAGTACTGCAGTCTTGATCAGGGACAGAACTGCTGTGTCGTGCTCGATGCCACGATCACAAGTCAATGTCATTGCTGGCTGGGCTTCTCGAGCGCAACGCTCGGCCTCATCAGCCTGCTGCATGAGCACTGTGCTGACCATTACCCAAAAGAATCGTTGCCAAGCTTGGACATAAAGGTGTTCATTGGTGTGCTCACAGGCTCAGCCAATACCGAACAGCGACACACAGGTGATCAGCATCATTCACCACACAAGAGCAATGGACATAGCATCAGCGTGACCTCAGCCACTGATGCTTAATTGACGTCTGTATTGCAGTGCGCAAAACCTGGGCTTTGGAGGCCAAAGGTCACCGGGTTGTGTTTTTCTCTGCAGTTCCACAAAATGAGACACTGTTTGATCTTCTGAGGAGGTAGCTTTCAGCAAGCTTCCCAACATATGTTGCAGAACTTCTTCAACAATGCAGCCATGGCGTGTTGCCTTTGCTGCAGCACTGGTCCCACAATCTGAGACATCAGCAGGATTGATGCATTTCATGCCCTTGCGCAATCAATCAGACTCAGAGTTGTACAAGCAGCAGTCAATATCTGCAACTGCAGACTAACATTCTCATGGTGCATGGCCAGGGAAGCAGCAGAATATCAGGATGTGGTCGTACTCCCAAACATCCATGAGTCCTACTTCAACATCACTCACCAGACACTGGAAATGTGCCGCATGGCTGCAATGGATCCAGCTGTCACTCACCTTTTGAAGGTTGATGATGACAGCTATGTGCATGTGACCAAGCTGATAGCAAGGCTGAAAGCATTGCCTAGAGAAAAGATGTTTGCTGGCTACATGGAGAAGGCAGGCAAGCCCCCTCAGCTGCAGCTATCACAGCAATGGCCCTGCAATACTGCCTGCGCCTCATGATACTCATCTCCAGTGTCATCTGCCATGCTGTATTTTGCATGCTTCACTGTGACAAACACACATAATGCTGGGCCATGGATGGTATTGCCACAGCATGGCATGGCCAAGGACTGATCTGTCTGGCTGACTCATCCTATCTGTCAGCACCAACTTTGTCAGTCTGCGTTGCCATTCATGGCAATAATGACTGCGCCGGCAAGCACATGATGTTGTGCAAAATGTGCCTGTGCAAAGGTGTCCAACAAGTCTGCCTTACATCAAAACGTTGCAGCCATGCAACAGCCATCTCACTGGCATGATATAAGGTGCTTCCTGATGACTGCATGGACGAGAGAGACCGTCAATTTTGGCGTATGGGTTGCAGGCGGGAAACCCCATAGAGATCCAGCAAACAGGTGGCATGTACCAGTGGAAGAGTGGCCGTGGGAAACATACCCTGCCTGGGCTCATGGAGCTGGATATGTCATCACAAAAGACTTGGTGCATGAAATTGCTGCTGGTGCTGCTATGAAGATTCAGAACCATACTTTGTTCAGATTAGAAGATATCTCCATGGGTGCTTGGGTAGAGTACGTCAGCAAAGAGAAAGGCTGGTATGTGCAGCTGGTGAAAGATAAGCGGTTCAATTTCAATGGCTGTCTGGGCACTGACTTGGTATCGCATTACATTCAAGCACAGCAGATGCGCTGTATGTATGAGAACAATGGCAAGTGTTGCATTGACGGCAAGGTTGTGCAGCCAAAAGTGCTGACTCGCAAAGGCATAACTTGACAATGGCAGCAGGGTTGCTGTATATAAATTCAAGGATTGACTGATTGTCTTGTTACCAATTACCTTGTTGAGCAGATGTGCAGGAGCTTGCAAGTAGCTTTGGTCAGCATTCAGCGTTTCTCTCAAGCATTTGACAATAGATTGGGGCGTTTGTTGATGCACATGATAACCACACAACGTGAAAACAGGTCTGTGGCTATGCTGAGCACGAATGCAGAGCGAGACCAAGGTGTACGGAGCATGTTGCGTGGTGCAAAGTTCTGTGGTATCAACACGTCTCACAGGTGGTGCACTGACACAAAACTGAATGACCGAACTTGGTTAGCAGATGAAACATTTGCACGCAAAGCACAGCCAGCAACAACACCAATTACTCTGCGTACGATTTTCACATCACATACCATGGCAAATCGGTAAGTCCCAAGACATATCACACTGCTCAGCTGCCGAAGCATACACACAGTCACAGAGTGCCACAACTCTGACTGCATACGAGTGTTGCAGATTGACTAGCACAAGGGACCACACTGACTGTCTGCCAATTGCCAAAGACAGTGGAGACACAGCTACTGGTGGACCACGTGTCAAAGAACTAAACAGTACGCTGCCATGAGTATGTCATTGCGCAGCTGTCATTGCGCTGCTGCATTTCAGCAAAATGTACACAGCAAGAGGTGGCACTGCGAGTACTAATTCACAAAACTGCCGAATAAGGACAAACTACTGTTACCCAAACACAAAAGCTGAGTCCATGTATCACATCAGGCCTACAGATCGCCGTAGTCAAGGACGCTGCGCTGGTTTTCTGGGGCATCAAGATCGAAGTAGCCTCTGCCTGTGTAGCCTCTACCACCACCCATACCCCCAGGAGGCATAGGGCCACCATAGCCACCACGCTGGACACGGGGTGCTCTGCCCCTGTTAGCTCCCCTGGGTGGACCCCCTCCCATCTGTGGCGCCATATCAATGGGTGCGGGACCTCCCCCGGGTATGGGCACTTGCACAAAGGGTCCTAATGGCCCAGCACCTGTGCAGCAGAGGGTCTGTCTTAGCATGAGCAAGGCTGCTTGCAGTGAGATGGTGAGTGCAAGTGAGCTGAAGACTCAGTAACAAACAATGGCATACAAGAATGAGGCTGACTGATACTGTCAAAAGTGAGTGTCAACAAAGCAGACTGGTTCAGGAAGATCATCACACACAACTTGATGTGAAAACTTTGGGTAGCAGACACCTGGAGAGCTAGCCAGGAATGTGATAGAGCAAGGTGCAGATAGCCTGAGAAGTGTGTGCTAGAGGCAGCTAGCCTGAGAAGTGTGTGCTAGAGCCGAGCTGACACAATACTTGAGCAGTACTGAAGCAGTAACTCACCAGGTGCCAGCACAAACATCTGACCAGGCATGGCCTGCATGCCACCCATCATAGGACCCATAGGGCCACCCATAGACCCATCCATACCCATGCCTCCTCTCATCCCCATGCCACCACGACCCCCTCTAGAAGGTCCACCCCCGCCTCTTCTGACCTTGGCTGCATTTCTGCCTTGCCCACTTCCTGACCTTTGCACGCCATTGGCATGGTCACCTGACCCACCTTGCTCTTCCTCACCCTGCAAAAGGCAAATTACAAGAACATTGCATAAAAGTGACTACATCAATACGCACAGAGCCAGAAAAAGATAGTGATTGTAGCCTTTTTGTCCGTTCATACCGCGCGTGAACTGATTGAAGAGCAATTTTTCAGCTGCAGAAGCACAGATCATGCCCACAACTCATGAGGAAGTTCATGAATGACATGAGCCTGCACATGGTGGCCGTTGACAGCATGTCGGTGATTGAGACAGGAAAAATTCAACCCTGCATCGCCACAGCCCCCAAAAGTATGCAGCAGTGTCAACATCCCCAACAATGAGTCAAACAAAACTCTTACCTTAGCCCCCAGGCCTGGGAAGAAGCCACTGCCCTGCTGAAGCTCAATGGGCATTTCCAGGTCTTCCTCCCTGTTGGCAGCTTCTGCAGCCTGAAGGGCTTCCCGCTTCGCCTGCTTGGCTAGCTCAATCCTGTTGCTCTCCATGGTGTCATAGTTCTGCCAGTACAAATCCTCATACATCTGCACCAGCCAGTTCAACATGAGCTTCAGCTTGACAGGTGTTCTCAGGCACATTGACTGTGACAGGATGACAGCAACTTGCTTGACGTGAGTCAAGTGGCCAGATAGCTGACAGTATGAGATCAAAGCACACAACACAGTATCTGCTGTGCAGCTACTAAGTGGTGGCAAATAGATGGCTGATACTGTACCGATTGCTTGTACTCCTCCACCTTCTCAGCATGCTTCACACGAATATGCTTGAGCACAAAG
>JAABUK010012579.1_pt1 | contig 10753 bp, 7 predicted proteins | sample 5559141 | NCBI WGS metagenome assembly JAABUK01 (sample SAMN10711869, study PRJNA513367) | rock metagenome | isolation source: Antarctica rocks | place: Antarctica: Victoria Land, Pudding Butte nord | collected 2016-01-03
CCGGGGTGAGGGGGTCTTCCAGCGCCGCCCTCGCTGATGCAATGCTTCGCTTAGGCTGAACCGTATGTTCCCCGCTTCGCAGCAAAGACCCCCTCACCCCGGCCCTCTCCCAGAGGGAAAGGGAAAAGTAGGCTACCAGTCCCGCGTTGGCGTTACGATCGGCACCCCGGGTGGTCCGGCCAGGACCGACGCATATAGGCGTTGCAGCCGCGACTGGTACTCAGGCATCGCGAACCGAGCCGACTGCTCCAACCCTGCCGCCGAAAGGCGCGCGCGCAACGCCGGGTCGCTGTCCAGCGCCCGCATCGCCCCGGCGATGGCACCGGTATCATAGGGGTTCACCAGCAGCGCTGCATCGCCCGCAACCTCCGGCAGGCTGCTTTCTGTGCTGGTGATGACCGGTGTGCCAAGCTGCATCGCTTCCAGCACCGGTAGGCCAAAGCCTTCATACAGCGACGGGAACACCACCGCACGCGCGCCGCGCACCAGCCCGGTCAGCCAGGCCCGGGGCATATACTCGAACTGCCGCACCCGGCCGGAGGAGACGAATCCGGCGTCCCCGCCCTTCCCGCCGTTTGCCCCCTGCACCAGCCGCATCTCGGATTCCGACTTCCAGGCGCGTCCGCCGACCACGGCCAGGGGCGTCTGAATGCCGGACGCCAGGTAGGCCTCCAGCAGCCGCCCGACATTCTTCTTCGGCTCCAGCGCGCCGAAGAACAGGAAGTAGCCGTCCCGCTGCAGCCCGAACAGGCCCGCAAGCCACTCCGCCAGCCCGGCATCGTCCACCGGCAGCGCGGCGGGCACGGCGGATTGGTAGGTGTTGGTCACCCGGTCCCCCGGCGCCCCGAACAGGTCCATGATGTCCCGCCGCGACGCCTCCGACACCGTGCACACATGGTCGCCCCAGTGCAGGCAGCCGCGGATCAGGCGGAGATACGACCGCTTGTTGTCCAGCGTCGTGTAGGGCATCCGCAGCGGCACCAGGTCGTGCAGCGTGTAGATGTTGCGCGCGCCCTGCAGCAGCACCGGCACCGGATAGGTCCAGTGCATGATGGCCGGCGGGTCGGGGATGCTGACGGGCATGAAGCGGCCCCAGCGCTTGAAGTGCCGCTCCGCCCGGCCCCACAGGTCCCAGACGTTGAGGATGCGGTCATAGGCCGGCATCCGGCTGCGGAAGCCCTCGGACAGCACGCGGCCGGTGACGGGAACCTGGATGGCGGCGCTGGGCTGCAGGTCGCCCAGGGCTTCCCGCGCCCAGCGCGGCGTCATGATCCACGGCGGCTTGCGTCCGCCTTCCTGGTCCAGGCTGTCGAAGAAGATGACCTCGCGCAGCAACTCCGGGGTGCGCGGGCCAATCGGCAGGCCATACAGGACGTCCACCGGATACCCCATCCCCGCCAGCGCCTGCGTCAGCACCCGGCCGTAGGTGGCGACGCCGGTTCCGCGAGGCATAGCCAGATTGAAGCCGTCAACGCCGATGCGGATGGGCGCAGCGCCCGCCTGGCCCGCTGGTGTGATTGCTGCCTGACCCTGATCCATGGACCGGGCTTGTCACAGATCGCTTCGGGGGGGAAGCAGCGCCTCCGCCTCGGCCCACAGGCGGCGCACCACGTCGCCGGCGGGGTCCGGGCGGGCTAGGGCGGCGGCTTGGCCAGCCCAGGCCTGCATCCGCCCGGCGTCCCCGGCGGCCCGCGCCGCGGCGCGCATCGGCGCGGTCAGGCCGCGCTGGACCGGATAGGGCGCCGCCGGCGCCACCGCGGCCGCGTCCGTGTAGGCCGAGGCAACGGCACGGCCCAGCCGGCCGCTGAAGGCGCGGGTGGGCACGGTCGCCTCCGGTTCCAACTCGTGCAGGGCGTCGGCCCAGGCGGGGGCGGTCCCGGCCTCGGGACAGCGCAGCAGGGCGGTGCCGACCTGCACGGCGCTGGCGCCCAGCAGCAACGCCGCGGCCACTCCCCGGCCGTCGCCGATCCCGCCGGTGGCGACGACCGGCACCCGCAGCCGGTCCGCGAGGCGCGGGAGCAGCGCCATCAGCCCGACGCCCTGGCGCTCCGCGGCGGCCGCGTCGAAGGCGCCGCGATGGCCGCCGGCCTCGATCCCTTGGGCCACCACGGCGTCTGCCCCGGCGGCTTCCGCCGCCAGCGCCTCGGCAAGGGTGGTGGCGCAGGCGAACCAGGCGATCCCCCGGGCGTGCAGAGCGTCCACGAAGGCCGGGGGGAACAGGCCCATGATGCTGGACACGACCGCCGGACCCGCCTGCAGCAGCGCGGCGCATTGCGCGTCGAAGTCCTGGGGCGGGGCGTCCGCAGCCTCCGGCGGCACGGGCGGCCCCCAGGTCCCGAGGAAGCTGCGGACGCCGGCCTCCAGCGCCGGGTCGCGCCGGGGCGGCGGGTCTGGAATCCAAAGGTTGATCTGGAACGCCCCGTTGCTGCAGCTGCGGAACCCGGCAGCCCAGTCTCTGATCCCGGCGGGGTCGGTCAGCAGCGCGCCCATCGCGCCCATGCCGCCGGCGTCGGCCACTGCGGCGGCCAACTCCACCGGGCAAGCACCGGCCATCGGCGCGGACAGGATGGGGACCCGCAGGCCGAACCGGCGGCAGAAGGTTTCGGCGCGGTCGCGGGGGGTCGGCATCGGGCGGGACCTTTCGTCGTGGCCGGGCTGGAATGCCGCAGGTGCCGAGGGGTAACAAACCCTTTATCAATTTGGACACGGTCCCGGCCGACGGACGAGCCGCGCACCGGTGGAAATACCTTGCGAGCGCCGCCCGCGTCGGACACAACCCGGCGGTGGCCTAAACAGGCCTTAAAGCAATTGGGCGTAGAATGCGCGGGAACCGGGTATCCAAAGCATGGAGTGTAGAGTGCGGGACGAAGATGCGACTGGGCATACCGCCGCGGCACAGCCGGCCTGGCCTGGATGTTCCGTGTCCGAATTCGCCCAAAACAGGATAAAGGCGCCGAGATCGCGAAATCCAGCATACGCCGCCGCAGGTCAGCAGCCGGAACTGCGGGCGTAGCGCAGTGCTGGCGACCATCATGAAAAGCAGGAGGTTGGGATGAGCGGCTCTGCACCCGTGACGATCAGCGTCCTGCTGCCGGCCTACAACGCCGAAAGCTACATCCTTCAAAGTGTCCAGAGCGTGCTGGGACAGACCTTCGAGGATTTCGAGCTGGTGGTGGTGGATGACTGCTCCACAGATGGAACCAGCGGAGTCCTAGCCTCAATCACCGACCCGCGTCTGCGTGTGATACGCAATTCCGTCAACCTGGGTGTCGTCGGCACCCTGAACCGGGCAATGAGCGCCGCCCGCGGCCGCCTCATCGCCCGGACGGATGCGGATGACTACTGCCTTCCCAAGCGGTTCGCCCGGCAGAAGGCGTTTCTGGACGAGCATCCGGACATACTGCTGGTCGGCACACGGATGTTCAACCTTGAGGACGGGAAAGTGATGCAAAACCCCCGGGTGGCAGACACCGATCCAAAGGTTTTGCGATGGCAGCAGCATATCACGAACCGAGTGGGACACCCGTCCATGATGTTCCGCACCGAGGTGGTCAGCCGCCTCGGAACCTACCTGCGCGAGGAGTTTAAATACGCCGAAGATTTCGATTTCACGCACCGGGTGCTCCGGATTGGCGATGTCGCCGTTCTACCCGACCAATTGATGATCTACCGGCTGCACGGCACCAACCTGACGCGCCGTCACCGGGCGGAGATGGTCTCGAAAGTCGTCGCGGTACTTGCCGAGGCTTACGCCGGGCTGCTCGGCCCTGACAGCGGCGCGGACGCGGCCCTGGTCGGTAGGCATCTCGTATCTGGCATCCCGGTCAGCAACCGGGCCGAACTGGCGCAAGTCGGCACGGTGCTGGACAGGCTACTGCAGGCCTTCATTGCCGCGAACCCGTTCAGTTCCGAACAGACCGCACAGGCGGTCGCCCATGCCGCCGCGGCCTGGTGGGGAGCAGTGCAGACTGCGCTGAGGAACGGCATTGTCGTGCCGGCCGGCTTCGGTCCCGCACGCTTCCAGCTTGCAAAGCATACCCGCCCGCCACTGCACCGCCTTGCCCGGTCCGCGGTGGTCGGGTTGCTCGACAGGAATCACCGGATTGCAAACTGGCGCGACGCGAGGACGTCCCGCCGTGCATTCCGGCGGGACGACAGCCCGGTCCATGTGCAGGGGACGAAGCTGGAACCTGCTGCGATCCAGTTCGACGACCCGCCCTGCCTGTATGTCGTGGTTGATACCGAAGCCGAATTTGACTGGTCCAAAGACTTCGACAGATCGCTGATCGCGGTGACGGCCATGGCGTTCCAAGAGCGGGCACAGGCGATCTTTGACCGTTATGGCATCCGTCCAATCTATGTCGTTGACTATGCCGTCGCGTCGCAGCCGGACGGTTATCAGCCGTTGCGCGCCATCCTTGCGCGCCATGCATGTGCGATTGGCGCGCATCTGCACCCTTGGATCAACCCACCATTCGAGGAGGTCGTTTCCCACCGCAACTCATTTGCCGGCAACCTGCCGCGGGATCTTGAGAAGCGGAAGCTCCGGGTGCTGTGTGAGGCGATCAGGAACAATTTCGGTATATCGCCGCTTTTCTTCAAGGCCGGCCGTTACGGGCTGGGATCGCACACTTTGGAAACGCTGAGCGAGCTTGGCTTCGCCGTTGACCTCAGCATTATGCCGCGGTCGGACGGGCGGGCGAAGGGCGGGGTGGACTTCCGTTCCTTGGACGCCCGGCCCTACCACGCCGCGTCCGGGCTGATCCTGTCCGTGCCGATGACTCGGGCGCACCTGGGACCGCTGGCCCCACTCGCGCCTGCGGTCCACGCCGCGATGCATTCACCACTTATGACCAGCCTCGGCCTGCCCGGCGTTCTGGCGAACCTTGGCCTGTTGAACACCGTGACCCTGACGCCGGAAGGAATTACGGTTAGGGAACAGTTTCAACTGTTGAAGACGCAGCTTAGGCGAGGCTATCGCACCTTCGTACTGCACTATCATAGCCCGTCGCTGTCGCCGGGCCACACGCCCTATGTCCGGACTGACGCCGATTTGGCCAGATTTCTGAAGCGGATTGAGGCAGTCTGCAGCTTCTTTTTCGACCAGATCGGCGGAATGCCTGGTCATCCCGCCGATCTGCTGCCACAGGATAAGCGGGGGAACTTGTGGCCAACAGTTGCGGCACGGACCATGACCGGATCGGATGTACTCACTCAGGCACTGCGGTGATATTCGTGGCGTGCTGAATGCATCAAGGCCCATCTCACGTTGCCAAGCCGGTTGGTGCTGCTTTCGGACTGAAGGTCTGACGTGGCACTATTCTAGCGCTTGATTGCCAGACAAATTCAACCACTCAGCCAAGGTGTAGCGCTGAAAACCGCCTGCCAAGGCGGGCCCAGTCCTTGAAAGTAGGCGAAGGAACGTGAGCAGGTCCCCGACCTCGCGCGGATCAACGGACAGCACGAGCAGGGCAAACCCCAGGTCCCTGAGCCTCCGCCCACTCAAGACGTTGTTCATGGCGACATCCTTGCAGCCGCCGTAGATGGGCCAGCGCAGTTCCCGGCGCACGACGCGGAGCGCCGGGTTACGCCGAACGGCCAACAGGCTTTCGACCGCCCTGACCGACAGGCGGTGGGGTGAGCACATGAGGCTGGCGCCGTGACGACGGAGCACATACCTCTCAGCCTTGATGTAATTCATCGGGGTGAACAGGGAAATGTGCAGCCAAAGCAGCCAATCCTCGCCATAAGTAAGCGCGGGTCGAAGTCGCCGGCATCCGCGATCAGGTGGCGGCGGAACAGGTGGATGCTGAGCGGGGACGCTTACAGCCTTGGTAAGTATGCTCGCTAGGAGTTCCTTGCTGCAGGAGATGACGGGTATTGACATGCTGCGAATAGATGCAATCATTTTAACCCTATAGTAGCTACGCACACTGATGGAGCCTCATAGCTCCCAGCGACGTTTACCTTTCGGTTTCGCGGCGGCGAGGATCTACCGCATCTTTTTTGCGAACTGGCTGAGAATAACCTGCTCCCAGGTGCTATAGTTTTCAAGTTCTTTCGCGAGTGCCGGCCCGTTTGCCGGCAGCAAGTGCACGAAGCGAAGTAAATCTTTGATCTCGCGAGGGTCGATGGAGAGTGCCATCAGCGCAAAGAACAACCCCTTCACTTTACGCCCATTCAGAGCATTATTCATTGCGGCATCCTTATAGACGTTATAATGATACCAGCGTAGTTGGCGGCGGAACGGGCGAAGCACCGGATCCCTTCTTGCCAGGCTGGCGCTGCGTGCAAGTTGCGAAGATAGACGGCCTACAGAATGCATCATGCTGGCTTCCTGCCTGTTTAGCACATATGTCTCCGCATCTATATGATCCATTGAAGCCAACACGCTTACACGTAGGCTGAGCAGCCAATCCTCTCCATAGATCAGGCGTGGGTCGAACCCCCCGGACTCCGCAATAAGATCTTTACGGAACAGATTGGCGCCGAGAGGAGCCTGAAACCCAGTCAATATCCGGGTCAGCTCTGGCGTCGAGAATCGACGTGAAACGTAGCCCGCCTGCGTCGCTGAAGTCTCAGGCGCAAAGCGGTGAGCAGGGCGAAGTTCTCCGCCCGGCAGAAGTGTGCTGAAGTTGCTGGCCATCCAACGGGTGTCTGGCCGCTCCAGCAAAACGGCCTGTTTGCGCTCGAGCTTATCTTGTGTCCATGTATCGTCAGAATCTATAAACCCGACCCAGTCATATTCAGCGTGTGAAATGCCAACGGCACGCGCCTGTCCCGGCCCAGTGTTCTTCGGCTGGTAAATCGCCCGCACCCGGCCGTCCCGCGCTGTAGCATCTTGCAGCGCCGAGCGTGTTGCGGGATCGGTCGAGCAGTCGTCAACAAGGATGACCTCGCAACGGTGTGATCCCGCTTGATCCAGAACCGACCGCACCGCCGAGTCGATCAGCAATGGATCCGTGTTAAACACTGGACAAATAACAGAAACGTTCAAGCTGTCCTCTCCTGCGTATCTGCACTACCGCCAAGGACACGCCAGTACAGGTCCCGCAACGGTGCCGGACGGTCCAGGGGCATGCACAGCAGCCGTACGCCGGGGCTGGCCTTCAAGCTGCCCGGCGCGTCCTGCCTGTCCCGCCGCTGCGTCCAACATGGTCGTCTCCGCCTTGGGCCGTTTGGCCAAACGTGCGCGCTCTTACCAAGGTTCAGCCCAGCAAGTAAGCTACGGCTCGGACTTGCTGCGACGGGGATAGAGGGTTCACATGACGGGTTTAGGGATTTCATGACGCAGCAGCGACAGTTCGTGAAGAAACCTAAGCACCTCCTCCCCCACGGCTGTGCATAACCGGTGTAATCTGGGGCGGCTGCGAGCCATGCGGCGGGACGGGCGGCGGCCTGCTGCGGATGTGGGCCGCGGCGGAACCGAGGGCGCGCGGGAACTCGGCGGAGCCATCAGCCACGGAAGGTCTGGTGGCCTACACCTCCGGTTTGAACGCGTATGTTGATGGTTCTCGCACGACCCGAGCAGACAAACGAGGCATTGGACACGTGAGCGCATCTACCAAGCCAGCCAGCACATACGCCGTCCTGTTCCGGACCCATATCTGGGACGAGTACGTGGAGCGTCAGTATCAGCGTCTGCGCGCCACCGTGGGCCGCGGCGACCTGTTCATCTTGGTGGACGAAACCAACCGTCCCGTGGCCATTCCCCACCCGAACGTCGTGTCCCACACGCAGGCGTCGGTGCTGGATATGGGACTGAGCGGCGCCGGGCACGGCAACATGCTTTGGTTCAACGGTGACTACCCGCTGTATTTCTTCTACCAGCAGCACGACAATTATGACTTCTATATCACGACAGAATATGACGTGGCCGTGCAGCGCCCTCTGGACGATGTCGTGGACCGGATGGCGCGCGACGGCACGGACCTGGTAGGCGTCCCAAACACGGGGGCGGTCGCGGATTGGCCGCTGACCCCCACCTGCCTCGACGTCTATACCGAGGACGAGATCAAGAAGTGCCTGATCTGCATCGCGATGTTCTCCAACCGCGCCGTCCGCCGCTTGTATGAGCGCCGCATCGAGATGTCGCATCTGCAGAAAGCCGGGGTGATGCGGCACTGGCCCTACTGCGAGGCGTTCATCCCGACGGAGGTCGCACGTGCCGGCTTCAAGATGGCCGGACTGGCAGAATTCGGGCCGACCAGCCATTACAACTGGTCCCCGGCGGTCGTTGAGTCCGACCTGCCCCTCCTGACCGACCAGGCATTCGTGCATCCCGTGCTGGACGCGCAAAGGTTCGTCCAGCACACCATGAAGAACCTGTGGCCGCCGGAGTCGTTCTTCGACCCCCGGAACGCCGTGGCGCGGCTGCTGCGGCGTGCGCCCGTGGGTGTCTATGGGCCGCCGCTGGCGCGGGCGCTGTATCGCAGAGTGGGGGCCCCGTTCCGCAAGCTGCCGTTGCCCTTGGGTCATCAGGCGTGATCCAGGCGCCGCCGCGGCTAGGGTGCCAGGCTTGATGCGGGCAGCAGAAAGGTTCGGCGGACGTGAGGCCGGGCACTCAGTTCGTGGAGCAGCCGACAATGTGCGACTAATTCCAGTGGAGATCAGGTAATGGGAATGCACTGGCGGCGCTTCACCGGATTGGTGAGCAAGCGCCCTAGCGGGTGACGTTTGTACAGAAATCTAGTTGGGCGTTCGGACGCCGGAAGTACAACATGAATCATGGAACTATTATCTTACAGCGGTGGACCAACAGGGCTGATTATGCCTCTTACTTGACTTCTGGATCGTTATCGAGTGTTTGGGGATGCCACCTGTGCGTGCATTAAGCCTGAATGAGGCCGTCCGGCTGCTGTTCGGGCGCATCACGACTGAGGACCATCGCAAGCGCCGGGTCCTCAACATCATCCAGAGCGTCGTGACGAACCTTGGCAACAAGGGCATCTCGATGCTGGTCAGCTTCCTGTCGGTGCCGCTGACGATCCGCTATCTTGGTCCGGAGCAGTATGGCGCTTGGGTCACGATCGGCTCCGTGCTGGCCTGGCTCTCGCTGACCGACTTCGGCCTGGGAAACGGGTTGACCAATGCAGTGACGACCGCCGCGGGCGAGGACCGGCCAGACCTCGCCCGGATGCACCTGAGCAATGGCATCTTCCTGCTGACGGCAATCGCGGGCGCCACGGGGCTGGCTGCCCTCGCGGCATGGCCGTTTATTGACTGGGCCGCCCTGTTCGGGGTGAAAAGCCCGGAGGCACAAGCCGAAATTGGCCCGGCCGTAGCGGCTGCACTCGCGATCTTCCTGCTGCAGTTCCCGCTCGGCATGGCCGGAAAGGTTTACCTCGCCTACCAGGAGGGGCGGATCGGCAGCTATTGGGGTGCGGCCGGCAACATACTAAGCCTCGTGGTCCTGCTGATCGTCACGCAAACCCACGGCGGGCTAATCTGGCTCGTGATCGCCCTATCCGGCACCTCGCTGATGGTGAACATCGCCAGCAATCTATGGATGTTCGTGCTGCACCGGCCCATCCTGTCGCCCCGGCTGCGCCACGTCGAGTTCGGCCCGATGCGGTCCCTGGGCAAGGTTGGCGGCAAGTTCTTCCTGATCCAGATCATGGCGCTGGTTGTGTTCCAGACCGACAACCTCGTCGTCGCCCACTACCTTGGCTCGGCGCACGTGCCTGAATACAGCCTGACTCATACGCTGTTCAACTACACCTCCCTGCCGCAGAGCGCTTTGTTCTCCTATCTGTGGGCCGCCTACACCGAGGCCATTGCCCGCAAGGATATCGCCTGGGTCAGCAGGACATTCCACCTCAACCTCGGGCTTGGCATGGTGTTCACCGCCGTAGCAGTCCTGGCCATCGCGTTCATTGCCAAGCCGTTCATCGGTTGGTGGGCAGGGCCTGCCGTAGTGCCGTCCACCGCGCTGATTGCCTGGATGGCGGCATGGAGCCTTATCAACGCGTTCACGAACCCGATTGCCTGCCTGCTGGCGTCGGCAGCGCACCTGCGGGCGCAGATCATCTACTCGGCGCTCTCAACTATCTCGAACGTTGTGCTTTCCATTGTCCTCGTCCAGCGCTGTGGAGTGGAGGGCGTGATCGCGGCCACCGTCATCTCCTACGTGTTTTTTGTATGCGGTCCCATTTACATTGATGCACAACGTCTGTTGGGGAGATTGCGCCTTGCAGCGTAAGATCCGCCACTCGCGCTGTCCCGACTGCGAACTCAGGCAGGCCGAAGAGCCGTATTGGCTCACCAAGGCCTATTCCTCCCTTAACAGCTGAATGAACGACTTTCGCGCCGTCACCGGCTGGAACGTATGAGGATCGCCGTCTGGCACAACCTTCCAAGTGGTGGCGGCAAGCGGGCGTTGCATGATCATGTGCGTGGACTGCTGGGACGCGGCCATACCATAGAAGCCTGGTGCCCACCGACTGCAGACCGTGAATTCCTGCCATTCGGCCCGGCGGTGCGCGAGCATGTCGTGGACCTCGAATGGCCGGCGAAGTGGCGCCGCAGCGATGAGTGGCAGGTCACGCTGGAAATCGAGCGTTCGCTTGGTGCGATGGAAGCCCATTGTCGCCAGTGCGCTGCCGAGATTGACCAGGGCGGCTTCGACGTGCTGTTCGCCAATAGCTGCATGCTGTTCCGAACCAACCCGATCGGCCGCTTCGCTAAGACGCCAGCCACACTGTATCTGCAAGAGCCGATGCGCAGGCTTTATGAGGCGCAGCCGGCCCTGCCC
>JAABUK010012581.1_pt1 | contig 10752 bp, 15 predicted proteins | sample 5559141 | NCBI WGS metagenome assembly JAABUK01 (sample SAMN10711869, study PRJNA513367) | rock metagenome | isolation source: Antarctica rocks | place: Antarctica: Victoria Land, Pudding Butte nord | collected 2016-01-03
CACACCCACACCCCCACCCACACCCACACCCACCCCCACCCCCACCCTGTGTGAAATGTCAGGCTGGCAGTCTTACACATCGCATGAAGCACCGCTATGCATGCTTGATTGCAGCCTTACTAATGGCAGTCATGAGAGTGCCCTCTCCTGTGCTGCTCTGCAGCTTTGATGGCAACAATGGTGTGTCATCCTCCAGCGAGGCTGTGGGCCAGAACAGTGCTTCAGCCTTCAGCATCTCTGAGTCCACCCCAAGCGGTTCTACTGGCACCACTGAGACCTCCTCTGATGGCAAGTAACGTGCACCATCAAAGAGCACAATTTCTGTGTATATGATGTGCAGTTGACTGGCAGCACAAACTGGTGCAATGTCTATGTATAGGGTGCATGTATCTTCCGTCACAAATAAGCATAATTTCTAAGTATAGGGTGTTCACACTCTATGTTCAGATCACTGCATCACTTTCCTTGACATGGCATGCAAGCCGACAAGCCAGCAGATTGATCTGCTCATCATCAGCAGGAGATGTTATGATTTCAACATGTGTGTGTGAGGTGAAGGCAGAAGCATGTTGAAAATGTCATCTGATTCCACAGGTTTAAGGCCTTGCGCAAGAAGTCCTTGTCCTGGCAAGTTTGTGTGATGTGAGCTGAGAGGTCGCTGTACAAACATCATCTGCAGTTTGTACAGAGGCTTCCCAGCTCACATCACACAAACCAGACTGTCTTGTCACCATTGGCAGATTTATGTGCTGGCTTATTAGCTTGCATGGCAGTCTCAGCAGCAGGCTGATTGCTATGCAAGATCTGTATCCACTTGTGCTGCATGCAAGACCTTCTGTTTGTCTGTCAGCTTGTCCATGCATCTGTCTCAGCAGCCATTCAATCTGCTACATTGGGAGCATGGCCGCATACCTACCTGTCTGATTGTACTGCCCCTTGGGTGCAATTTAGTGTCTCATGATAGTGCATGTCGGCTCACAGGACTAGGGTTTGGGCGCACCCAGTAGGTACTTGGCCAGAATGATTAGCTGGAGCGCCTGTAAATTATTGTTGTTATTGTTATTGTACTGTGCAGGACAAGGATTTGGGCTCCAGGCATCCAATCCTGCTGGTGGATCTGCCCAGAGCGTGTCTGGAACTGGTGGCACAACATCCACTGGTCAGTTTGTCATTCAGACCTGCAGCACTACACCAGCAGTGCTGCTGGCTGGTGCATCTGCTAGTCCCACCACTGTTGCAGTGGCCGCAACCCCTGGTGCTCAAGCTGCTGCTACAGCTGGCTAAGGGCACATGGCAGTGCTGGTCAGCATGCAGAGGATGAAAACCGTATTGTGCACAGAAGTTACGAAATGATGATTTTAGAACAGCAAATGTGGTTTTGCAGGGGCTGTATCAGTATGCTAGATTTTGATATGGCAGTGCTGGTCGGCACGTACATGTTATGCATATGCACATACGTCTTGTTTTGTTTCTGGGTGTTGCCTATTGCGTGCTTGTTTGGAAGTAACTCAGGTCTGAGTTCGGACTCTTTGCAATGATCACAAGAACCCATTATGTATTGCTTTTGCTGAGCCTTGTCATTGCATGGAAAGTATGATGCCTTGCATGCAGTCCTATTGTGTGCATGTAGGACTGACTGAAGTTGTGATACCTGCTCACATGTAGACTAGCTGTAAGTAAAGCAGAGGTTGGATTTGCTGCCTGTATCAGTCAGGGATTTTGCAGTCCTTGGGGCCAGCTAGCCCGTTTGACTAAATTGCAGTCTTTCGTTAGAAAACGAAACAGACAAAAAAATGACGTAGACAAACAAAATGATCACGATCGTAAGCTGAGCCAGTCTTCCTCTTCTTTCGCTGCTGCTCGTAGTCAACTGTCACAAGGAATATTCTGTGTGCTGCTTGTTACCGATACACTGACGCAGAAGGACGAGCCTTACATCTCATCGATACCGGCAGCTGCCGCTGGCTGTGGCATTTGTGGTCTTCAGCACTCAGTGAACTTGGTGTGAACGAGTGGCGCCGCAGTGGTTCCTGCGCAACACGAGCGTAACTTGCTTTGAGAAGCAGCGTGACATGCGCTGAACTCTATTGATCACGCCTAGATCGTCTACCCAGTATGGTTCAGTTTCAAAACAATCTTGAGAACGCCAGGCTACCTGAGTGGGCCCCACAGTATGTCAACTATAGCCTGCTCAAGCTGAAGCTGAAGGATATCATAGCAGTAAAGGACAAAGCTGAGTTGGACCAGGTCTGCCAGGCTCGCAAATTCATTTTCCAAGGTACTCCACAGAGAAGACAAACTGGACCACTATGCCATAGTTGACGCTTGTGCGCTGTGCTTTCTCACCCCTCAGACGCCATCAAGCAGTTGTTCTCTGCATATCCTCCCTTTGATACCAGCGTCTGATCAATCACATGCACAATGCAGGAACACTGGACTCAGAAATTGAGAAAGTGCTTTCCTTCTACGCCGACGTCTCCACAACCATCAAACAGGATCTCCAAGACAGCGAGCAATCCTTTGATTACTTCCAGGACGCTGTCATGGACTCACAGGAGCTAGACACAATCCACAAGCTGCACAGAGTTGAAACAAAGATTGAGGAGCTGCAGGCTGTAGCTAAGCGCATCACAGATCTGCTGCAGTATGTCAGCCTCAACATGCAAGGCATTCGAAAGATCCTGAAGAAGTTCGCCAAGCATGTGGAACCCACCAAACCCTCTCCTGGGTTCCTTGCATTGGAAATCCAGCATCCACATGAGCCTGGCTGGAAAATGATGCAGGTATGCAACCTGTCCATACATAGCAGCAATGCTGCATCGAGAGCATCGAGAGCAGATTTCTGTTGCAGCTTTGTCATCCTTGCAAGAGGCTTGGTCAGTCATGCAGACCATTTGCACAGTGATTTGATGCAAGACATACGGACACAGCAAGCGATGCACACTTGTAGCTTCTCGTCAACCTTGCATCCCTTCACAAGTCAGCACTCAACATCACCAAACCTGTTCATTCTCAGGTGTTTCATGCACTGCAGGGCACCTTCCTTCCAGCCAATGTTTCTGAACAGCTAGATGACATGACATCCCACACAACGTTAGTTGCAGCAGCCGCAAAAGTGAAGCATCACTACGGCAAGTTGCGGACCTGGCGATCCAGTCTTCTGAAGGAGAGCTCCCAGGACCTGGCTGGCGCTGTTGCTGCCGATGATATTGGCACTGAAATTGAGAATGTGCTGAAGAGGTGACATTCTTGTGGCAATGACATTGACCATGACAATGGCAATGGCAATAACTCATGCATGGGCTGAGGCTGTCACATTTGCTGCAATGATATACTGGTGCTGTATACTACACTCAGCAGTCTTGCATGTTTTGTATGCCATGACAATGCCTGTGGCGTCATTGTCTAGCTGTATAGCACATGTGCGATGGCATTCAGTGCTGCATGACTGCATCATGACACAGATACTTTGAGTTTCATGTACAGTTCAGAGCACACAGCAACGCATGGTGCAGTTCAAGTCACAGTTTGAGCCTTGTGCTTCACAAGTGACAGCATGCTGTGCTGATCACAAGCACAATCAATGGTGTTGAGAGATCGTGTCTTCAAAAGAAGGGTTACTATGTGCCTCGATTGTATGGATTTTGTTACTATGTGCCTTAACTGTATGGAATTTGATGCTGCAGTATGGATGACATGCACCGCATGGCACAGCGCAATGCCATGCTTGTGCATGGGCTAGACTGGAGTGAGCGCCGAGCTGGAATCTTTGAGCCTGCCCCAACAGATGAGCTAGCTGTGGCAACTACTCTAGGGCTGGTCCTCAACTGCCTCAGCTCAGGGCTGTACATGGTCAGCTCTCTGCAACATACCTCATGGCAGCCACTGTTACTGCTGCCTGTTGTACAAGGCATGCGTGGTTTCAGGACTGCGCCATTGCTCTTGCTTGCTTGGTCATCTCCTCCCCTCATTTACTTTGCCATCCTGCTTGCTTGCTTGCTTGCCTGCTTGCTTGCTTGCTCACTTCTTGCTTGCTTGCTTGCTTGCTGCTTGCTTGCTGAACAAAACATGCACTGACATATGCCTCATTCACATGCATATGCTTTGCTGAACACCTGGCGTTGCTCTATCTCCCCAGCAGTGCTCAAGCTTACCTTTTGCTGCAGGCCAACTACCAGCTTGTGCTGCCCAACATCCGAGATTACCTAACAGACATTGGCGCTGCTGTGTCCATGGCTGGTGTGGTCATTGGGTGCTGTGACATTGCTTCCATCCCTGGGACCATTGGTGAGGCCCCCCCCTGCACCCCTCTGCATCACTCATCAGCCTGTGTGTGTACCTTTCAAGCTTCACAAGATACAGATTCACACATGATGTGCTTATTTGTCTACAACTTTGCGTGTGACATGCTGCACTTAAAGCATGCTGGATGCAAATGCTGTCTCTGCTGTTGTAGCAAGTTGCCAAAGGCTCACTCCGAGGTTGGCCATGTCATAATTTTGAGTTCATCTGTGAATCATGTCCAGCTCAGGGTAGCTGCGTGCAGTGATGCTGATAATAGAGCTCCAAATCATTTGCTGTAATGCTTTGGCTGATGTCTTGTCCTGGCCAAAGTCCAAATTCAAAACCCTGCATGCAGTTCAAACCATCTTGACTTGGCTCTGCAGGGTACAGCGTGTGGACCAACTCCAGCTTCAAAGCACCTCTCATCAGCAGTGCTGTCGCCTGTATCTTGGGAAACACTCTGTACTGCATTGGGTATGACACCAAGTGGCTCTCCATCCTCATGGCTGCAAGGCTGCTCACTGGACTTGGTAAAGCCTGCTTCTGTTTTTCACCCACCCGCAATATATCATGCATGCACAGCTCTAGGTTGACAGGCGTCTATAAAACCTGTGCGTATGCCTCTCTATGTGCTCCTTGTTTTGGCTGCAATGATATGGTGTCTCTTACATCTCATTTAGTCTGTCTGTGCATGTCTATGTGCGCTGGCTTGTTCGTGCTGTGTGCCTGTGACCTTTGGCGTCATCAGATTTTGGACAAAAGCCAAAGCAATTGAGATGGACACACAGCGTTGCAGCAGCCAGCAAACAGTGTGTTCTGCTGCAGGCTCTGCACGCACAGTGAACAGACGGTATATTGCAGACTTTGTGCGCAAAGCAGCGCGTACCAAAGCTAGTGCAGGTAACATTCTGCAACCAGTTTTGACAGCCGGACACACAAACTCTGTGTGTTTTCAATGGATGTTGGCTTGTCTTTGGGGTTTATACTTGGGGCCTTAGTATTCATTGCATGATACACCGTGCCTCTCAACAATGCTGAAAGGCGCTGCAGAGCAACAGTAAAGTCGGCGTGCATTGAGTGACGGTGCATGCTGCTGTGTCACTGCCTTGTTTGCTGCATTGACATGGCATATGGGCTGTGACACACTGCCTTCAGATGCATCCACCCACATGCAGATGACGATGCTAAGCCAAAACAGCTTCCACTTTCATGTTGCACCCAATTCCACTTTCCCAAGCATTTTCTGTTGACTGACTTCATAAACCCCAAAGACACCAAAAGTACATTGGTTGACTGAATGCTGTAGCCACAGCTGACTAAACTGACACTGGTGGATGTTGCTTGCAGCCTTTGTAACTTGCAGTGCTGCTGGAATGGCCCTGGGGCCGTTGCTGGCAGTGCCCATGGCCAGAGTCCCCACAGTGCAGCTGGGCTTCATCACCTTCAACTCCATCACAGCTGGAGCTTACGTCATGAGCCTCATCTGGCTTGTCTTCTTGGCTGTCACAATCTTCTGCTTTGAAGAGCCACCTATCAGGTACCACATCAGGCCCTGTCATGCAGCCCTTTCATTGCTGTCGACAACCCCATTAGATATGTCAGACTAAGGGCAGGAAAGACCTTCACTGTCAGCGACAAGTCTGATTGCTCATCTACAAAGCATGAAGTTGCCTTGCTGTGCATCTCTTCGTGCAACTGCTGTTCTTCTTGACTCTTTTATCTGTGGCTGAGTTCCTGTGTGATGGCATGTTTGTTGCATCGCCAAGGACTGCCATTGATCAGTCAGTGACAGGCTGCCATTTAGGCACCTGATGGCTTGTCTGACTATGCCTTTCCAGCTGTGCAGTCAGCTTCATATGTAAACGTCTGTGATGTACATAGAGACCATGAGTGTGTGTGTGTGTCACAGGGCTGATGCAATTGACCACAGCAAGGACAGCATCCCAGAGTCAACCCTTCAGCAACCCCTCCTATCAGACCCCCCATCTCCAGGGGGTATAGAGAGTGGCCAAACCACTGAGAATGGCAATGGCTACATCTCTCCTGCCAAGATCAAGACAACGGCTGCACCCAAGATCCCCTCAATGCAAAGCACACTTCAACCAATGATCGTCACGTTTTGCATTCTCTTCTTGCTGAAGCTAGTACAGCAAGCATACCTGGATAGCTTGCCGCTGTTCTCAGGCAAGCTGTACAGCTGGTCGTCATCACAAGCAGGTCTCATGCTTGCTGTCTTTGGCCTCACTGTGATCCCAGTCAACACTGCTGTTGGTCAGATCTCTGACCACGTAAGTGACCGTGGCCTGAACGCAGTAACACTGTTCATTACAGCAGTAGGCTGTGGGTTACTGATGTGTGGAGGCCGGCCGGTCTGGATGTACTTCTTGGGAGGCACCCTGGTGTTCATGTGCACTGTGATCTTGGAGGGGTCAGCCATGAGCCTGATGAGTAAGATCATGCATCCTAGTTTGGCAAGGGGTACTTGGAATGCTGGTCTCATGTCCACAGAAGCTGGCACTCTGGGCAGACTGACGGGCAACTTGTGTCTGTCTCTGGTCAGTAGGATTACTGGTGTGGAGTCTGACTTGGAGGTGTACCGTTTTGGATTCACGCTGTTTGGGCTGATGGGCTTCTTGACTGTGAGCAACTTGGGCTACATGCTGGCTATCTGGAAACGGCTAGCGTCGTAATACAAAGCTCTGACTCCAAGTGAGCTGTTCACATTGTTTTACTGTATGCAGTAATGAGTTGATGTTTTGCTGGCAGATTTCCGGCGCTGTTTGTGTTTGCTAGAGACAAGTATGTTTGCTTTGAGCAGCAAGTCTTTTTCTGCACGCTGTTCCGAATTTTGCATGTATTGGCTAGCTGGGTATGACGTCCCCAGGCCAGCTTCGTAAAGACTTCTGTAGTACTGCAGGTATAGTACACAATGTCACTGTTTTTATCCTGGATCTTAAGCAGATGTTTGCCTTTGCAAAGCCAGTTGGCAGGACTACTGAAACACATGTGTTGACCATGTGCAGTAGTGTGCCTCTTGCAAATACCGATCTGTCGATGACTCTGTGGCTACTTTAAAGTTTTAGCATAAGCGCATCTTTACATGTATTCATGTGTGGAGGGATTCGGCGGACACCATGTCAGTCGATTACCCCTGAGCCTCTACCCCGGACACCGTGGCTGTCACATGTGCACAGCTGGCCAGGCCTCAAGCTTGTGCATAGGCTCTTCGGAGCATTCGAAAGGTCTGTCTGATCCTACGAATTTGCCCAGGCTGCTTGCTGAGCCCACGTTTAGTCTGACTCAGCTCACTGAAAGAATTATCAGCAAATCTTGGAAGAATCCTCGAGAAGCCGCCACCTCCGCGTGTGCATCGAGCCTGAGCTTCTGGTGAGTGTATACTCTGTCACGTTTGCGTACACGTGTTGCATCCTTCTACCAGCTATCTTGCATGAGCATACATGCAGCTGACTGCAGCTACCACCTCAGCTGACGCTTGCGACTTTACCACTCGCAGCGAGAGTGTACATTGAAGCCTGTACGCTTGAAGTGTGCAGTTTTTAGCGCAGTATGAGGACAGTCGCCTGCCGCCTTTTAGCCCTGACAGCGTGCGTTGCTGTTCTTGCAGCTGCACCAGCGGCTGCGCAAATCACGTTTGCAGACACCAGTGCTGTGCCGGCCGCTGCGCCTTCCGCAGCTCTGCCGATTGCTGTAGTTGGCGTACAACCTTTCTCGACGGTCCAAGTCTGCGCGCCCGTCAACGTTTTGGTGGTGCCGAGCAACGGCACAAACTACACCGTCACCGGCCAGGCCGATTCAAGCGTCCTACAGTCTCTGGTGCCGGTGGTTGCAAATGGCACACTGCAGCTGCAGAGCGCCGGCAACTTCAGCACCAACAATATCGTCTCAGTGCAGGCAAGAAGGCCTGACCACACGCAGAAATTTGTCAAAATCAGTAGACAGCCTGCAGCTCTGAAAGCTACGACCAGGCTGTCACACAATTCCTATGCTGGTGCAGGTAGCACTGCCCGCAGACAACTTCACTGGCCTAATTTTGAGCTCTCCTGCCACTTCTGTCACCGTAGAGAGCGGTTTCACGGCCCCAACATTCGGCATTTCGTCCCCTTTCTCATCTGGCAGCGTCTATGTGTTAGGCATTGATGCTGGCAACCTATCCATTGCCAACTCAGGGTAAGCTTTGGTGCCTCTTGACTAGCATCCAGCTGCTATTCCTCACATGTGCCAGGTACCATGGCTAAGTCACATATGATCAGCCTCACAGTTCCCAAAAGTGGGATGTCTCAGTAAAAAGCGTTATTGTGAGAGAGACAGTCTGCTCTGAACACACTGCTTGACCTAAAGCGCATGGTTGCTACAACATTGGTTGTTGCAATGTCCACTGAGGGTGGCTTCATATGTGCTGAATGTGAAGGTCACTACTTCTTCTTGTCTGATGCAGATGACTGTTCTGGCATGCAGGACTGGCAGTGTGTTGGTGAATGGCACAATTGGAAATGCCATTGTTGACTCATCTGGCACTGGGAACGTATACCTTTTGGGAGCAAACACCAGCGTTGGAGTGAATCTGGCAGGAGTGTCCAGCGTGTACCTCAGAAACGCCAATGGTCTGTCTTCCACCCTTGCATGTGATCATGCCTCTCATGCCCAACGTCCTGATCTCCTGACTACAAAGCAGAAGATGATTCTTTCGTGTATGCAATCTGCCAGTCTGCTAATGTGTATGGGCACTTGCCTGCTGAACCTTTTCGACCGAGAAGATGCATCAGCAGCTTGCTTGATGCTGTTGCAGGATGACCAGCAGCATCTGTCTGCCGCTCTGTCTGCCTGTGTGTCAGTGCGCAGGTGTCTAGTTGTGACTTACCTGCCTGCCTGCTTGCCCATTTACTCTGTGCATTCAGAAGTGCATCTTTGTATTGTTTCCAATCTGAATCACAGCACGTGGAACAGTGCAGTGCATGTAACATGGCTGTCAAACTGGTCTCAAAAGGTTGGATTGCAGCACTTAAGAAGCTTCTGACAAGGTATATGTGGGTGATGCAGCCAATGTAGCTATCACTGGCACCACCAGTGGCGTGAACAATGTGTATTACCAGGCTGGAGTCTGCACCATACCGGTGAGCCTCCTGTGCCAAACAGCAGTCATCCCATACCCAACAGAGTCCTGCCATGCACTCAGCTGCACAGATATTTGTATGCATCTGTACGCATGCGTGCAATGTGTCTGTCTGTATGCATGTGCGCTGTGCAGTCACCTCTCTGTGTCCACATACTGAGTCATCGCCCCTCTACCAAGCTGACCTCCAGCATCTGCAATGTTACAGTCACATTGCAAACGCATTTGTTGCCAAATGCAAGCTGAGCTGCAAGCTTTGTGCCCCTTATGCAAGCCTTTCCTGATGGCACACAGAGTCCGGAGCATCAGCATGTGATCATCTGTGTACAGACTGACTGACTGACTGTGAGTCTGTGTCATTGCCTGTACAGAGCCCCTTTGGGTTTGGCGGCCCGTGTGCACAGCAGACAGCAGTAGCGATCCCCACCATCAATCCCCAGTGGTCGTGTGGCCTGGTGGTCAATGGCAACTTCACCTGCACTCAAAGTAAGATTCCCTTCACTTCAGAATCACGCCTGCGCTGTCACTCAAGCACAGCTGCCTATGCACAATGTCAGATCGTCTGCATGTTGCCGGTGCTGTCTGCTGTGTTTAGTCCCCAATAGGGTCAGAATACCAAGTGAGACAGGCATGGCAACCACCTGTGTATTTGGTATGCATACAAGGACTGGGATATGCACTGCACCATTTGCTTTGGAACACTCTGCCTTGTGTTTTGCTCATGCAGCATGTTTCTCCCCTGCCCTTCTTCATCATGTCCTGCCTGATTTCAGACTCTGGCAAGCCCTCAGTCATGGTCCTGCAGGTGATGCGGCTGTTGGGGGGGTCACCCTGTCCCCAAGTACCATGGCAGTGGCTCAAGGGCCCAGCCTTGCAGCTGCCAGCGGGACCACCGTACCAGGTAACAGCCAACCCCACATACTTGTAGTGCGACAGGAAATCGAAACTTGTCTTACCTGGATTTGATGATGATGTAGATGTTGTATCATGCTGTTGTGAGTGGCTACAGGTCAAGCTGATGGGCTAACCCCTAGACACTGAGGTTCAAAGCCAGGGAGATTAGTCTGGTGACTAGGAATGTGATGCTGCTGTGCTGCTAATTGACTGGCGTTTTGTCACACTGCATTTTCAAGACTCTGCTGGCTGCTGTGACTCACTTGGTCATCAGAGAGTTGTGTGCAAGCAAACAACACGGCATTTGCATTGCATACCAGGCTGCTGGCTGTGCACTCTTGCTGCTTGCTGCTTGCTGCTTGCTGCTTGCTGCTTGCTGCTTGCTGCTTGCTGCTTGCTGCTTGCTGCTTGCTGCTTGCTGCTTGCTGCTTGCTGCTTGCTGC
>JAABUK010012582.1_pt1 | contig 10752 bp, 3 predicted proteins | sample 5559141 | NCBI WGS metagenome assembly JAABUK01 (sample SAMN10711869, study PRJNA513367) | rock metagenome | isolation source: Antarctica rocks | place: Antarctica: Victoria Land, Pudding Butte nord | collected 2016-01-03
ACACTTCTATCTTCTTTTAATCTCTAATAAATAATATTTTGAGAGAATATCTAGATCAGTTCTATATCATTTATCTTAACAATATTCTTATATATTTAAAAATCAAGAAATAATATATTAAATATATTTAGAAGATGCTTTACACTCTTTAAATAAAAAATCTATTAATAAAGATTAAGAAGTATGAATTTTATAAGTAAAGTATTAAGTTTCTTAAATTTATTTTAATAATTATAAGGATTTAAATAAATAAATCTAAGATTACAATTATACTTAAATAATTATAATCTATATTAATAAAGAAATTATAATTATTTCTCAGATTTATTAACTTTTATCGAAGATTTATTATAGATTACTTAAAAATAATCATCTTATTAATATAAATAACTCGGAAGAAAGTAATCTTTATTTAGAAAATAGAAGTAAAGTCTTTATTTTAGAAGCTGAAATAGAAATTTATAATAGTTTCTATTCTTATAATATTTAATCTTAAGAGATAAATTGTGCTTAAGATAAATATATTAGACTATATTATTAGTATGTATATAAGTTAATCTGATAACAAAGAATGATTAAAACTTACTATCTTCTATTTTAGAAAGATGATTTTAACGGAATTTAATTATGAGATTTATAATAAGAAATTTCTAACTATAATTATCGCGTTTAATAAATAACAACTATATTTAAAAGAATTTAAATATTCTATAAAAGTATATATAAATTATAAAAATCTATTATATTTTACTACTATTAAGATGCTGAATAGATGTTAGATATAATAATCTGAGCTGTTATTAATTTATAACTTTAAGATTTCTTATTAAAAAGAAAATAATAATATTAAAGTAAATACTTTAAGTTATTAAGTAGATAATGATAATGAAAATTCTTACTTTTATCTAGCTTATAATTAGTAAGGAAATCTATATATTTATAAAGTAAGAAATCTTTTTAGAGAAAAAATCTATTACTTATATCTCGCTTTCTTTTATTTACATTCTATATCACATAATTACAATCTCTTGCGAGCTTTACTGCGAGATTCCGATCTCGATTCTTTAATTTAGATATTACTTACTTAGAATTGTATTAGAAGTTTCATCTTTTAAAGAAAATGTGTTACTACTCTAATCTTATAAATGATTATAAATATTTATCGATAATCACTTATTCCTGCGATTAAAAATAGTATTCTTCTCTTATTTACGAAGAGCGAATATAACATTATAATATATCTCGCTGTTTATCATTATCAGTCGCAGAAGCACGTAAATACATAATCCGGAACATTTCTATTTATAAGAAATCTATTCAATCTAATCTTTTTCGTTCAGATCTAAATAATTAACGCGCTAGCCGTCTTTGTTAATTCTTTATAAAGTTTCGAGCGATTACGACTTAAGTTAAATTATATCAGATTCTTGATTTTATCTGCGAATATAAATTGAAGATATATTGTTTAATATATTTCTCATATATTAATTAAAATTTTCTTGAGAGCTTATTTTTATATTATTAGCTGATATTTCTGTTCGCTTTCTTTTATATTTTATTGTAAGAATATTATTATCAATAATAAGTTATTCATTCAGAATTTCTTTGAAATTCTCTTTTTCAATCATTACTTCTTAATATTTAATAATATTGCTTATTAATTTGAAATTCTTTTCGATAATATTTTATTACGAATTCTTGCGCATACTTAATAAATTATATAGTCTTTTATAATTAAAGTCTGTTTATATACTTCTAAGATTATAAATCTATTTATTATAATTAAGATTAAATAGATTCTTATTTCTTTCTTCAGAATATATTTATTTATAATTTAATACGCTTTAAAGATCTTTTATAAAAAGTAATTTTAAGTAATCTTAAGTTATTATTTTATTATTTTATAAGCAAGAGAGATTTTTTATAATTTATATTATATACTTATATTATATAATAATACTGATTTAATAATAAAGCTGTAAATTAATCTTAACTTTTTAAATATAACTTCTTAGATTGATAATATAATATAACTTATTACGCTCAGTAATAAGATCTATTTTTTCTAAATCTTTGCGAGATATAATTTTCATCTTAGCTTAATATTAATCTAAACTTTTAATACGCGAATATAAGATTTTATATTAATTTATATTTCTTTAAGTATTAATATGACTGTTAGATTGAATCTCTTCAGCGATCTTATTGAATAAAAAATCTCATATTTCTTTAATATAAAGCGTGCATCATAAGTTGCGACCTATTATATATACTTTCGATAAATCTCTTTTAAATATTTGTAATTACGCTCTATTAATGCTTTATATATTAGAATATTAATATTATTTATAAATTTGATTAAGAAAACTTATAAAGCTTTATTATCTATAATATTTAATAGATTTATAATAAAGAAGAGAAATAGAATAGATAATATTAAAAATTCTTACGAAATATTTATTTTTACTTATAATTATTTAAACTCACTCTTAATCAGTCTTATTATTATAATATAATTTTTAAGAAAGCTTTTCACTCATCTTATTAATATCTTTAAGATTCTTCTTTTTTTAAGATTATATATTAGTCTCTTATCTCTTATATCACTGAAATGGCAAATTCCCTTATTAAAAATAATGTTCTCGCGTTATAGCGTCGAAATTGGGTGTAATCTTAATATCAAGAACATCAAAATCAAAAAGACAAAAAAGGTCTTAATCAGCTTTAGCAGACTGAGCTTTCTAGCTAGCATACTATAAATAGTATCATTAGAAAGCGCTAGCTAAACTCTATATAATAGTTTATTTATTCCTATTTATTAATTACTAATAAGACTGAAAATTTATATTTAATTAAATTATTAAGAAATTCTAAAAGCTTAATTCATTATACAGGGCTAATGAATATAATTGAAGTTATATAAATAGTATCACTGAATAATCAATTTTCCAGACTATAAAACAGCTTAGTCAGATTTTGTCTAGCTCTATTTTAAAGTGGGTGCACTTCGATCTTTAATCAGAAGAAATAATATAATTTATTTTTTCCGAATTAAAATATTAATAAATTCTTATTATTTAATGTCACACTAAAACTAGTTAATGCAGATCTATTTAATCTAAACACTATATTATCTCTCCGTCTAATATTCATCTTACTACTAAAGAATGTTTTAAATGAAATCTCTCAGTTCTCATACTTCTTACATATTTCGCGTCTGTATTATATTTGCTTCTTCTTCTTCTTTAATCACTGTAATAATCTTTTAAAACTATTTAAGTAATCTTATTTATAGAATAAGATAAATCGCAGTTAAAGCGCATTCTCTATTTATTAATATGTGCTTAAGATTAGTACTTCTTCTTTCTAACTTCTTTCTTCTCTTCTAATTTTATAACGGGCAGATTAGTAATATATAATATATTAATATCGCGCTCTAATTATATATACAGCGCTCATTAAGTATTTCTGAAACATATCTTCTTATAAGAAAAGTATTAAAGCCGATCTTACCCGTTCTTAATTAAAATAGTAATAAGCTTACTTCTTTTAAACATCTCTTATATAGTTTAGCGATCTTCTTAAATAAATAATTTTAAATTTTACGTAAATAAATATCTTTTTCTTTTCTCTATTAATATTCTACTCACTTCTCGTCAATGATTTATTTAAGAGATATATGCGATTATCTTTAATTTAACTTCTTAAGTTAAAATCTCTTATATTTCTCAGAAATTTTTCTTTATCTTATTATTCTCTTTTAATAATTCCGCATTTAAATTATAAGAGTTATTTTAATTATTACTTATGTGCGGAATACTTACGCGGTATAAAGTCTGTTAGAGATTAATATTATTAATTATTTAATATATAAATTAAGCGAAAAGATATTTATTTCGATCTCTATTATCTTTATAGAGATCACTTAATAAGCGCCTATAATATATTAAAGATATTAATCTTATATACATTAAAGCTTTTTAATTATTCTCTTTTTATAACTCTTAATATTTGTCGGAATAAATTAAATATTATAATTATATATTATAGCTAAACAAATAATCGCCTTATATACTTACTTATCTATTTACTATAATATGCTTTATATAAAGTCGATTAGAGAGTTAAAAGTGAAGCGCATCTATATCGCGCGCGTTTTTATCGCGTGAAGATGAGATTTTCACTACAGCTTTAAGTTAAGAATAATATTCAGAACGCGAACATCTATTTTTAATTAAATTAAGTATATGCTTAAGTTAATTATAATAATTATATTAAATCTTCTTAAGAATCTTAAGAAGTAAATAAGATTATATTTCTTAAATAAGAAGAAGAAGTTATAATATCTCACTTATATTTTATATATAAGATACATGCGTTTAAGATTTTAATAGTTTCTCTTAATTAAGTATTTATGTGTAAGTATATTTACGTTATTCACAAATCCCGTTAAGCTAATATATAATTAAATACTTTCATAGTTTTTCAATAGCTTTATATTATAAAAGAGATAAAGAATCAGCGATATTAAAGAGCTTTGCGAAATGTCTGTAAAGATCGTGCTTTCTATTTATATATATTTATTAATTCTTATCTTTATACTACAGTTTAATAAGAAACTCTTCGTTCATCTAATTAATTATTCTAATATATTCTTTTATCGCAGATTATATAGAAGTCTCGCGTATGAAACGCAATTAAAGATATTTGTAATATTTAAATAAAGTATATTTATCACTTATTTTCTATTTTCTTCTTAAATAATATAAATCTTTTCAGTAATTAATTATAACGCAGTATTTATTAATCTATATCTTCTCGCGCTTATCTAAGTGTTTAAAAGAAGCGCATACATTTTAATTAGATTATATATATAAGTTATTATAATTGTTTTTAAGATCTTTTCTAATATATTTAGAAGAACGATAAATTGATATACTAAGAGATTAAAATAATTTACTTTACTTAATTTACATAATATTATTATAAAAGCTCTCTTAAAATAATTTAAGTGAACTCTTAAATCTAAATAAATTTAAAAGATATGTGTGAGAAGCGCAGAAGACTTACTAATAAGAAGGCGTATAATATTATTTAGAATCTTATTAATGCTCAAGATCTTATCTTTTATCTAATAAAAGAATATATTTATTATTTTTTACTTAAATAATGCGTTAGATATATTAAGTATCGGAAAATAATTAAATATAATTATATTTAAAAGATTAGCTTTTAAAAGAAAGAGAAATAAGAATATATAAAAAAGATTAACTTTTTCTTAAGAGATACTTATAATAATATCCTTCTTAAATAATATTAAAATGTTTACTTAAGTATTTATACTTAATGCTTATCTCTTTATTTATCTCACAGTTCTTTAGAGATTTATTTATAACTTATTAATATCTTATATATAAAGGCGAAACTCTTCTTTTTTAATTTTAAAGATTATTTTTTTCTTAAAATTCTTTACTTATATATAATTCTAACAGACTTTTTAAGATAGCGTTTTTAAGTAAATATATTATAAGTATTTTAATAATCTTATTATCTCTTTATATTTTTAACTTTAAAATCCTCTTAAGAATTAATATAACTGCTTTTTTAGAGTTAATATATTTATCATCTATTATATATTTATAATTAATATAATTATCATCTTATTTAGCTGTGTGAGAGATTATATAAGAGCTCAATATAAAAATTCAGTTATATCTTAAAATGCGAGAAGAAAAAGTTCTTTATTTAACTTATTAAAAGTATAACGCGTGCGTATAATTGATAATATCTTGATCTTTTATAAATTAAAAATTGTTTTAATCAATAAATAATTGAAAAACTATTTTATTTTCTGAGAGATATCGCATTTAATAATATCATTATAAAGAGTCTCAGTAAGAAAAACTAAATTAATAATAATTAATTCTGTTTATAATTTATTACCGCATTCTCTTATAATAAAGTTGAGAGAAAGTAATAATAAAACGCGTGTGATTTATATGCTTTTTAATAAAGTGTTTACTAGATAATATTAAAATAAATATAATAAGTTAGTTTAAAAAGAATAATATAAATTAAAGTCGTCTAAAATAATCTGCTTATTATCTTCTCGCACTATATTTATCAGCGCTATTAAATTATTTTAATTAGATATCTCTTTATAAATTATCAAGAAGAAATCATAGATATTATAAATTTAAATAATATAAAGAATTAATAAGTTATTTGCGAGATATAAGTAAAGAGTATAAAGATTGTTTAACTTAAAGTGCGCGTCTTAATTATTTATAAATAATCGCTTATTTATATATATATAAACATGAAATTTAAAATCTTTCTTTTTAATAATATAAAAGCCGCTTATTAGTGGATTATATATATATGAGTTAAAAGCGTTTTATTATAATTTCTAAATAATTAAGATATTAAAGATCTAAATTTTTAAATTATAAAATAATAATATTATAATTTTATTTCTTAATTTATTAATATTATATTATAGAATCTTTAAATTAAATATATATTTATTTCGCTTATTTAAAAAAATAGAATATTTCGTTATTTAGAAGATATAAAAGAGATTATCTTTATTAAATCAGCTTCTATTAATATTTATGAGGCGTCTATATTACTATTATATTAAGAGAGAAAGAATATTATTAAGTTAATTTAAGAGAATAAGAAAAGAAGAGAAAAATCTCGCGTCTTATCTATATCTTACATACAATCTGAGATTATTTTCCTCTTTTTACTTCTCTTTATTATTATCTAAAATAGATTATAAAAATTATTTAAAAGATGCGTATTAAATATTTATTAGAGCTCTGTGATAAATTCATTTATTAAAATTATTGGAGAGAAGATTGTTTTAATAGATTTAAGAATTATATAAAGTAGAACTTTAGTTTTTTTTATTAATTAAGTTTAAACTATCTTTATTATTTTTATAAAACATATCTTTAATTATAAGAGATAATCTTCTTCTTTATATACTGCGCAGTATTTATTAATCGCGCGCGTTATATTTATATAATTATTTAAAGCGTGCTTATTATTATAATAATTATAGCTTGCGCTCTCTTTATAAAATTTATTTAAATAATTATACTTCTAATAAATAAAGTATTAAATAATTTTATAAATATAATTATATAACTCAGTTATCTTAAGATTATAATTATATATAATATCTTCAGTTATTATATAATTCGCCTGCTCTATATTAATAACTTAAATAATTAATAATGCGTAATCTTAAATACTCTTAATTCTACTTATTTAGATAATATTATAAATCTTAAGATTTAAATAAAGTCTGTAATTCTTATTCTTTATTATGCGCGCGTTTATCTCATCTATCTTACGCGAAAAGTTAATCACTCTTATATTATAAATAATTACTGCGTATATTCTTCTTTTAATAAATACTAACTGATCTAAAATCATTATTTATATTATGTTAATTTTAAGTCTTCTCTTTTTTTCCGCGTTCTTTATATATATAATAACATTCCCGCTTTTAAATTAATAAGCTGTAAGTAGTTTGTAAGATATAAATATATTATCTATATATTTTATTATTCTTTTAATAAGTTTCTTTATTAATAAATATTTAATTATCTTAATCTCCTCTTTTTTTTTAATTTAAATAACTATCTTTTTACTTTTATTAGATTTTTTTTAAAGAAGAATAGAGAGTTTAAAAGATTTTAATTAAAGAATATTAATGATTTTTCTGCGAGTTATTTACGCGTAATTTATTATAAAGAAGAATATTACTGCTTTTATATTTAATTTCTTCGTGATTTTCTTTAGATAAATGAGAATCTCATTTATATATATAGACGCGTTATTTTAATAAGATGTCTGCGTTTAATTAACGAGTTCTTTCATCTTTATTAGAAATTTTACTATTCTTTTATATAAGATATTTTTCTTATTTACTTCTTTAATAAAATTAAAAGAGTTTCTAATACTTATGACTTCTCTTATTAAGTTATCAATAATTAAATTCTAAATATTAATATTTTCGCGATTATTTTTCGCACGCGTTTCACGTGTTATAGATTAAGACATTATTATTTAAAAGAGTGACGCAGTAATAAAGAAGATAGTGTGCTGTGATATCTTCTTCTTAACTTATTATAATACTTAGAATCGTTTTATATTTAATTATGCTCAGACGTATATATTTTATATATTAAATATATACTCTCTTTAATTATAAATAATTAAATATCTGAGTAAGCTATCTTATAAAGAATTTAATTAACTATTTAATAAAACTCTTTTTAGATTTATAAAGTCTTTATTTAGTTTTATATAATTAATAATATATTAAAATTCTATTAAAATTAAGTTAAAAATAAATTTTAAGTTTAATAAATAAGATATTAATAGAATTTATAAAGTTTATAATATATATAATCTTTAATATTATTAAATAAATAGTGTTTTCTATTTAAAATAGTAGTTTAAAGAAAAGTAATAAAATTAATTATAATCTTGAGATTAAAAATATCAAAATCTTTAAAGTAACTTTCTCTTTAATTAATATCTTTAAGCTCAATACAATCTTTAAAATTGCTTGAAATTCTATATAATTACTTTCAGATCTTCAGAATAATCTAATTCAGTTAATATATTACTTAAATCACGCGAACCCCTCTTCTTTTTAACTATTTTTAGCTAAAATTAATAAAAATCACTTAAAATCACTCAGAATTAAGATTTTTCAATATAATAGTTTTAGCAAAGATTTCGATTACTATTTAATTGTTATGAACAGTCTGGGAGCGCTTAAATAAACGCTCTCGAACTGAATCTATCTTTATAAAATGCGAAATTAATGAACTTTCTTTAATTTAATAAATTAAGCGCTCACAAAAAGCCTCTCAACTCGCTTAATTCTCGGTCTATAAAGACTAAATTTCTAAGACTAATAGTCCCGAGTTGAACGCTCCTTTCAACTTTTCCCAAAATGAATTTGAGTCTTATTTACAGAAGATATAGTCTTATATCTCTATTAAAATTCCTTTTCACTTCGAATTTCATTCAAAATCGAACTTTTTAGCGTTAGAAATTCACTCTCAAAATACGTGAAATATTCTTCAATCATTAACTATTAATATCAGATAAAGAGTATTAAAAATATCTAAAAAATAGATCGAAAATCAGTTAAATAATCATATAAGTACACTATTTTCTTATTTTTTATTATTTCTTTTAATTATTTCTTTATATTTTATATATATAACTAATAATTTAATAGCTCCTTCTATTATAGATGATTCTACAACTGATAAGAAGTTAAATAACTTCTTAATTCCTTCTACAGAAGCTGCAGAACAATTTAAAAATCATTTAATTTTAGAAATTCTTCATTCTTTATTTAAATTTGAGCCGCTTTCGTTAAAGTCTTATATAGAACAGTCCCGAAATATTAATCTTAATAAATATTGGCACTCTTTAGCTCTATTTCAGTTATTCTTTAACTGGAAAACGATGGCTATTATTATTAAAGAAACAAATTCTTTTATATTTCGCAGTAATTCAGCTTAAAATTCGTGAGTTTCTCTTTCTATTAAAGAGTTATATCACTTTTTTAACTATTTATTATTATTATCTCTTTATAAACAATCTTCTCGAGCTTATTCTTAGCATTTAAATAGAGTTTTATCTAAAACTTCTCTTTTAAAAAATCGATTTGAGTAGATTATTAAGAATTTTCACTTTAAAGATCGCGGTTTAAATTCGATTAAAAAAGACTCTAATTAATAAGATAAATTGAAGTCTATTTTCTTTATTTTACACGAAAAATCTGCATATTATTAGCTTTCTAGCACAAATCTTACTGTTAATGAAGTTATACTTAAATTTGAAGAAAGAACCTCTCAAAAAATCATTATTTCTGGCAAGTCTATTCTCACAGAATTTAAGCTATTTGCTTTAGGCGATTCCGGTTATATTTATAACTGAGAATGCACTAAACCGGGCATAATAGAAGGAATATTAAGAGAGAGAAAAAAAGTTTCTATTTCTATTTCCAATTCTTCAATTTCTACTTCTTTAAATCCCACTTAATCAGTGATAATTCAACTTACAAATTCTCTTTCTAAATTCATTAAAGATAAGCTCTTTTTTCATTTCTATTTAAATAATTTATTTGTTTGCTGGAAATCTGCTCAGACTCTAAAAGAGCGTGGAATAGCAGTTACTGAAACTGTTTAAAAGGAAGTTACAGGCTATTCTTCACAACTTTTACAGTTAAAAAAAATGAATAGAGCTCTAGAATAGAAAGCTTTACAGACCTCTATTATAGAGAGAATAGTCTACTGACTATAATAGAATGTAAATGCGATTATAGATACGTTTAATTTTTATTCTTCTTTATTTTTATTTTTTTCTCCTTTATTTTCTTTTCTAAAATTCAGAAAAATATTTTCATAATTACTTCTATTTTTTCTCTATTCAATTATCTATTTTTTATAATTTTAACTCTATTTTTCATAAAATTATATCCTCTTTTATATGAATTTTCTCTGAAATTTTCTCTTTTTGAATTTTAATATTATGAAATAATATATTAATAATTTTTTAGGAATGATCACTGAATATAGAATTGAAGACACTATTTTACGTCTACGAAAACGCCCTAAAAAGACTACTTCAAATACCGTAATTACTCGAAAATCATTTAAAGATTAATCAACTAAAATTCTTTCTATTCTCTTATTTATTGATTATTATAAT
>JAABUK010012584.1_pt1 | contig 10751 bp, 9 predicted proteins | sample 5559141 | NCBI WGS metagenome assembly JAABUK01 (sample SAMN10711869, study PRJNA513367) | rock metagenome | isolation source: Antarctica rocks | place: Antarctica: Victoria Land, Pudding Butte nord | collected 2016-01-03
GTCTTAGTGTCGCCTAGCCCCAACTCAAATACTCAATATTCGTATGTCCAGTTGCAGCCATTCTAGTCAACGGTATTCGCTACATCTTGTGTAACCTGATTCCTTGCCTTTCCTTTCTCGGATCATGCTCTTGATTGCAGGCCGCTCAGCGTTACATGATGCCCACTACAATGCACTCACCAGTTCCTGCATAGGCGCCACTCGTCCCCAACCCCAAGGATGGGCGTGGCATCTTCATCTCCGTACTTGTCCATATGCCTTCTGTATTCCACAGAGCTTGTTCGAGGAATGCCCTCTTGATAAGTCCACCATTTGCCAGGAGACCATCCATCCTTTCTGGTTGAGATGACGAGACCCTCAGGTGCCCATTCATCCGCCATGTTCCAACTCCACTCATCTCCCTCTTCCTGTACATGTCTGAAAGACATCGGGTTGAATGCCTGTTTTGCCCGGCAGCGGCTGATGAGGGCAGTGAGAGTCTGAGATTGCTCTGATTCTGACAGCAGCGCGCCACCCATTTCGCATTTACCCTGAATGAGACACCACATGTTCCTCTCGTAATGTGAACTCCAGTTCCAGAACCGTTCTAAACGGATGAACGGTGCACTAGGTCCAGGAAGGTCGTCAAGAATGTGGTCGAACCACACTGTCCATGTATCTTCATCGGAAGTTATCATCTCATCGTCCGTCTCATCGTCATTTTCATACTGGCCGAACGGTATGGTAGAGACGGCGTTGTGCCGGATGTTTTTAACAAGCTCATCAAGCATTTGGTGCTCCCTATCGAAGGGAAGTTTGAGTTCGATCTGCTCTGCGTATCGGAGACGGAGAAACGGACTTAGGAGAATTTCGAGATCTGTGGTGTCGTAGCCCATCGTCGAGGGTAAGTTGTTGATCAAACTCTGCTGTAGGTTCCCCTCTAAGTGCCACGATCGCTGTGGCGATTCAAGAGCATGGACTTCGATCCTCGAAGAGAACTTTACGTGCTGTAAAAAGTCCATGAGCCAAAATAGCTTATTCCATACTAGGATGAGTTGGGCCGGGTCACTTGGGTCGGGCGCCTCCACCTGGAATCTCGTCGCTTTTAGCTTATGGAAGGGCAGGTCCTTCCAGACAGAGGACGAATGGGCTTGTTGATCGACTGGTTTGTGGAAACGTGGATACAGACGCCAACTCGACCCGAGCTGGTCGTAAACTTCGATCGTTGATGGTTGATTCGGAAAGGGATTGCTAGAAGCCAACAGAGCACTAGAAGTAACGCGGAAGATAAGAACACGACTACCATAGATTTCGGTAGTTATTTCCGTGTTCAGTTGGTGATTGGTACGCAGGATGGTGAGGTCTTGTTTTGACGTGCGCATAATGTCGGTGCGTCTGCGTTCCGGAACCAACTCCTTCCAAATGAGGATACGAAGCTCTTTTGGCAGTCTGGAAAATGTACCGAGAGGCAACGCACTTTGTGCGGAAGAAAGCATGTTTTCAGACTGAAACTTTTGTGGTTCTCTCGTGCTCGAGTGCAGGGCGTGTTTCCAGTCGAGAAGAAGCGTTCAAATGGAGGTTCTTTGGTGTTGTGAACTCTTTGTTGAGACGCTCCTCTGAAAGCTTGAGGTCTGACTGTCAGCAGATCGAACTCGCAAGTGGTGATTAAGTTAAAGAGAGGCAGAGATCTCAGCTGGGAACGAGTATCAATATAGGTCATAAGCTGTGACTTGATCTGTGGGTCTGAGAACCTTACTCCGCGAGACTCATGGCATTGGCTCTCAAGAGAGCGAATCAAAGATTTTCGAAACTGAAGTAGCCTACTTAGGTCTAGTAAGAGCTAGTATCTAGGTAGCAGTACTCGAGTACACTACAGAGTGCTTCCACTGCCTGTGGATGTATAAGGTACTCGTCAGGTGGAAGCAGCTTCAGCACGCCTCAGCAGCAGTTGTTCGCAGGAATGTTGGAGCTGCCGGCGATGTGCCGGTTGCTCGAATTCTAACGGCCAGAACCACTTGGCGGGCCAAGGTTCTGTTGTAAGTTGCTGCTGACTAATCTAGCTATGGCGCTCTGTTTCTGCTATTTCTAGCTGGCCAGCGGCCAGCTAGATATCCTCCTCCTGCTGCACCTGCGCATTTCCTTGCCGAAACACCCTATCCTGCTCAAACAGTGCTCAAACAGCTCTCTGACAGCTAGAGTATCTCCACTGCTTCACCATCCTCCTGTGGACCGTCCTGCTATTTCGGCGTACCCGCGTACGGCAGACTGTCACGTGCCTACAATCACGCGCCTGCGGCTATGGCTTCCGCCCTCACGTGTGGCCAGCCGGGGCATCCGCTCGGAGCGCTGCCACGCTCCGGGCGCCCCGGGGTCCACCACGCGCGTGGGCCCAGGGATCCGGGTCTTCTGAAGCGTTCGCCCCTGGGGCTACGCCCCTAGGGTTAATTACCACTTCTATCCCCTATGTAACCCTGGTGGATACAGAGTGTCAGTTCTGCATCCAACCGAGGTACACTCCACAGCTCCGCCCAGCACAAAGTGAGAAGGGCCGGGAATTAGAACCTAACAACCAGAAGAGCACGAAACTGGGCTCTCTGAGCTAGGAGAGTGGCCTAGAATCTGGCCCTTATAGGAAGCTCAGGGTAGAACTCAGTCGATGCTCAGGGCTGCTCAGGCTAAAACAGCCTTGCACAGCCACAGCTCAGAGCTGCTTATTCATCGCTCAGGTTACAGTCACGTGTGCTCAGGTCTTAAAGTGGAAATAGAATTTGGAGAGGTCAAGATTCGGGTGTGAGTATGGCGGCATCAAGGCGACATGGTGGTAACTTCTTCAGCTGTTTTCTCTGGCAGGTCACGAGATCCATCACCATATCGAGCACGTGCATCCAGGGGTATTAGGTGATGGTGGATTCATGGCCAGTAATAGTGTGATTGGGGGAAAACAAAAGCCATAGATCGAAGCCACGGTATCAAGAATAGTGAAGAATGCTTCTGATCAAACAAATGACTGCAGTACTCCCTGAAACAAAAGTGACAGTGCCTGTGGGGTTGAAGTCAAATGCACGCAAGATCCAAGTTGATACCCCGCCATCATAACCTCCTGTGATAATAATATTTAACCGCACAACGTTTTCTTTAATTGCAAAGCAAGCCTTCGACAAGATGACGGAGGTTGCAGATGTTGGTAAGCCTACCCTTCTACAACTTTCATATGCCCGCATCGTCCTTCTTGCCGGCATGGTCCAGGTAGCTTGCTTTTGAAGCTGCCGGCGGGTTTGAGGTGCCATGGCTGACTGTCTTTGTAAGATTATACGTTGAACAATCCTGACACCCTTACGAAATACAAGACTGCGGCTCAGATATCCCTCAAAGTCCTCGAGACTGTCTCGGGTAGCTACTAGGCCTTCCTCAATTCGTGGCGAGAGAGAACTAAGTACATCGTAGAGTGGTGCGTGGATGGCGCCAAAATCCTGATCCTGTGCGAAAAGGGCGACAAGCTGCTGGATGAGGAGGTAGCAAAGGTCTATAAGGGCAAGAAGGTATCAAAAGGTGTAAATTATCATCCTGAGAGCCAGTCCTTGCTCTGCTGACTTTCTGGACCTAGGCATCTCGCATCCGACAACGGTCTCGCCTAGCTCCTTTGTCACTCCATACACTCCCCTCGTCTCAGATGGTGAAGAAGCAGCCGTCACGATCAAAGCGGGAGAGGTGGTCAAAATCCAATTAGGAGCTCAAATTGACGGATTTGGAACAATAGTCTGCGACACCATCATTGTTCCTTCGGAGAAATCGAAAGAGCCTGAGATTACGCCGCGGCAGGCTGACCTGCTCCTCGCCACGCATTATGCTAACGAGCTGTTATTGAGGCTTATGGTGCCTCCTGGAATATTGGTGTCAGGGACCGATGACGAGAAGAAGAAAGCGGCAGCTGAGAAACCCCCAAGTCAGACAAAGATCAACCAACTGCTCGATAAGGTAGCCAAAAGCTACAAATGCAGTATCGTTCAGAACACGACTTGCTGGCTTTTTGGCAGGAATGAGATCGAGGGAAAGAAGAAGATTATCCTAAGCCCCACTGAAGGCATGAAAGGAGAGGGTTCAGCGGACATCGGCGAAGTCTGGGGCGTGGAGATGGGAGTCAGTCTAGGCTCTGGTAAAGTGAAAGACCTAGAAAAGAGGTCGACTCTTCATCGACGAACAACCATCACCTATGGCCTTAAACGACCAAGTTCGAGGCAAACGTTGTCCGAAATTGTTAAAAAATTCGGTACATTTCCTTTCAGTCTGAGACAGCTTGATGATGAAAGAGCTGGTAAAGTTGGCGTTGTAGAATGTGTCAGAGCGAATGTTCTTCGAGAGTATAAGCCGGCCGCCGAGGCGGATGGAGAGCCTGTGGCACGGCTTCTTTCCACTTTAGGTGTGTTCTGCCTCTGAAGGTATCTGGATGACTCGGTTGACCCGTTTGTAGCTATTACCAAGAATGGGATTATGCGGCTGGCAGCGCCTCCAGCACTTGGTACGGACAAAATGAAGACGGACAATAAGATCACCGATGAGGAGATTCTCGGCATCTTAGAGAGGCCTATAGCGAGATCAACTGGATCAAAGAAGAAGAAGAAGCCAAAGAAGAAGAAGACGGCTACCAAGAAGGACGAAGAAGATGAAGACTCTAGCGGCGATGAATAAGCGGACCTGATATTGCTCTAGCAGCCTTCTGTTGGTGCTCATTACGAAACTACGAACGAGATTCGAGACAATTGCCATGGGGCAAGGTTCGAAATACACGAGCCCGCAAGAATTTTCGGTGTGCAGGCGAAGCACGATGGAGAATAGTGGACCACGAAAGCAACCATAACAGGCAGCAGAGTGATGGGACAGTTTAGGCTCACGGGACCCGTCGCATCGCAGAGTGACTCACACATGATAGATTCAACCCAATACCACAAAAGTTTTCAACAGATATCTGAGCTTTGTTCCACCCTTATGTTCCTATTGACTGTTGCCCCTGTGAAGCGAACAACAATTTAGTTACCCCTGAAAAGACCAAACCACATGGACTACGATTTAAGTCACGACTGTGAACACATCCGTGAAGGGACATCATTGGCTTAGGCATCAAACAACTGTTATCTCTACCCATTTACCATGATACTTGTGATCTAGGGATGTGGCCTGGTGCTAAGTTGACCCCCTACTCCGTGCTTGGCATTCTACTAGTTTAAGTCTGCGTCTTGACTTACTCGACCATCCATTCTCAAACACCCTCTTCGTCGCGCCGCACTTTACTTTACCACAATGTGCTGAGACTCTGTGAAATCAGACGAAAAGGTCTGTTAGAACCTCCCCCTCTTAAAGGACCACCGTCCCTGAAGCTAACATCCTTATTTGGGACAGTGCAGAGAGTTGTGGTTGAGGGAAGTTACGGGTCCCGAGCGCTGCTCTCTCCGTCATGGCAGCCCTTCGTGGACCCTCGTCCACACGCAAAAGTTCGAGATTTTCGAGTCCTGTGACTGTTGCGAGAGTGGAAAGAGAGACCGCAAGCAGTCTGAACGAATTGGAAAGAGCAAGGGAAATCCCGAAGACCTTCTTGGATCAGTGGGTTGAGCCGCCACTGCGTGCACCAGCTCCCAGTTTCGAGGACCATCGTGGGTTGGAGCGACTCGGAGTGCTGGAACATTTTCAACCACTTGGTCAGCCTCCTACGCAGAAGTTCTTGCAAAAACTAAAGCTCGCGCCGCCAAGGCAAGGTCGCGCAACACCGGTGCCAAACGAGGAAGTTGTCACTCCCACGAATGGTGTGGAAGAAATGAGCACTGCTTCGCCTGCTGAAGAACCTCAAAGGCCACAGTCAGCAGATGAGAGCGTGATGAGGGCCGACTCCATTCCTCCTATCACGGTGTGGACAGAGAAGGATGAAGACTATCGTCCAGCCGTTCCATCCGCCCCGGTTGTTGCGAGACCCAAAATGACACCTCGAAACAGTGTCAGTATTCCACCCACACCTCTGCCAACTGGCGGTTACATCTACCATGGCCATTACCATCCTGAAACGATCAAACAGCATGTTGAGGCTGCCGTGAGAAGAGCCGAAATTCAGAGTCCTGAGCTAGTGCCAGGGCTGCGCAAACTTTGCGCTGATAGTGAGCTTGATCCCGCGCTCTGGGCTGTCTTGGATGCCGTTCTCAATCAGTCACCAAACCGAGAGCAGTACAAGATTTTCCATCGCTACGTTAGGACTGGCAAAAAGGAGTATTCGCGGCAAAGTACTCCTACTGCCAGAGCCGCTTCACTTGCGCGTGCTACTGGCAATCAACACTTCACGCCAATACAATACACCACACCTGCAACTACATACCCAGCGCCTATTCAGCTGCAAGCACCTACACCGTCATTCTCACACCCATCCTTGCAACCACCTCTAATATTGCATCCTCAGCCAACTCTGCCAGTCCAGCCCCCTCATTGTCACTCACCCCTAGAATTGCCGCCTTCACAGCCATCACTGAATCATCAGCAGCAGATGCCATCACCAACCATCTCAGTACCAGCTCTCGCTGAACCTTCGAGGTCCGTTTCGACCGAGCAAGCCGCCGAAACGGCACCCGCCACCACAAACGGAGAAACTGCTCCGACCAAGACCTTTGAGGAAGGCCTTCAAAAGCTCGAGAGGACGAGTCAGAAACGATCACAAAGTGTGTCAAGCTCATCTTCGTTATCATCAGCCAAATCACTCGATGCAGAGACGTTTGCGCCCGCGATCAATGAGGAAGCTCAGATCAACGGAACAAGGGTTGCAGCCAAGTCAGGCTCGGATCAGCGCCAAGCTGCTGCCCACAAACCAGGCGGCAACAAATCCCGCGGCCCCAAGATTGGTTTGTTTTCCGTCTTTCCTAACACCAGCAAGACCAATGCTAGGAAACAACAATCCGGTTCGGACATTGATGAGCTAGAGCTCTCGAGACGAAGACAGCGACTGCAGCAAAAGCAAGGCTTTCATGAAGACTACAACAGCAGATTCCACATTGGCGAAAGCAGCGAACGAGCTGAACTGGCTCCCATCACCTTTCGTCCAGCCCCGAGTTATTCTACCACCATCTCAGCTCCCGTAATCCATCCTCACAAAGTCACGAGTTTTCAGGGCCCGTTGTCGTCTCCCGTCGATGCACTGCCTTCTGGTGACCTCAGCCTCCGCAACGGTGTCAGCAAGAAACGTTCAAGAGATGACACCGAAATCGGCGACGACGAGATTCAGACGCCACGGTCATCGCCGGGACCGTTGTTGGTCCCTCCTCCGCTGGGCGCGCCCAGCATCTCTCGATCGGGCACCCCAAGAGGTACTCGAATGCCTCCGACAAAGAAGGTCAAGAAATCTGCGCGTGTCATGGTCTCGTAAGTTGAACCCTGTCTCCTTCATATGATATTTTGTTTTGCTTTGTATCGTGCTGTAGCTGTTGGTGTCCGGCTGCGATTCCTATCGCCGTGCGACACGTAGCTTGCCCCAAAAGTGACAGGTGAAGAACACCAAAATTCAACATTTTTTTACCTCCTCCGCCTGCTTTGACAATTTACAATCACAAACTGACCATTTTTTGGCAGTCCCAACAAGCCCAAGAACGGAGGAATTACGGCTGGAGTGGCACGTGCGGGGCGTGAGCGAGATTCGACGGTCGGAAATGGCGTCGATTCCAGCGAAGAGGTAAGGCAGCCCGATTCCACCCTGACCCAATCATTGGCTCTGCACAACTCATCTCGCGATCGTGTGTCCTGCAATCATCCTTGTCAACTCTTTCTCAACTTATGCGCATATCTATGGATGCTCACTGACGTGAATTGACAGGAGAACAATGACTATTGCGCCGCGTGTGGTGGGAACGGTCAGCTCCTCTGCTGTGATGGCTGTCCAAATTCCTTCCATTTCTCATGTTTGGATCCTCCCATGAAAGGTCCGCCTGAGGGCTCATGGTATTGTTCTCGATGCGTTGCTCGACAGAATCATGGCCCTGCAGAAGTCCATGGAATCCTCAGCCGCCTTATTACACGATCCGACGACATTAATCCGAAAGCGTTTGGCTTGCCATTTCATGTTCGAGAGTACTTTGATGGCATTCGAACCGGCGAAGAAGGCGAGTACGAGGATATTGGCCTTCCAAGAACTCAGACGACTGATGTTAAGATGAATCGTGCTGGGTTCATTGAAGAACCTGATTATAAGAAATTGAGAGATGCGAAGGGTAGTATTATCTTTTGCTACCGATGTCGATTGACCTCGAATGGAAAGCGAGATATTATACCCTGCGACTTCTGTCCCTATCGATGGCATCTTGACTGCCTAGATCCGCCATTGGCAGTGCCACCTCGACGGCGAACTGGCGATCAGCCAAATGCGACCTGGAGATGTCCTCTGCATATTGAGAACGATCTTCGAAATTTAGGTAATGGCAAGGGATCTGTGCTTGGACGCCAGCCGAGGCATCGCATGCCAAAGATTCCCATCCCTCGTGATGTCAGCATGAGTCGTGGGTTCAGAAACAGTGGGGTCATTGCCGTTGACTTGATGAAGGATGACGAGCGCATCGACGATGTGGAGATGCTTGGGACGGTTTATCGGTTGCCAGAGAGAGGCATTCGACTTGATTTTTTGGACCGCGTCCGAAGGTAAAAGTTTGCAACTACCCCTGAGAGAAAGAACCTACTGACGATGTGTAGATCGAGATACGAGGATGCAGTTACCCGACAGCATTTCGCCGCCCGAGTTCGCCCTAGCACCAATATCAGAAATCTGTCAGATGCCGCTCCTCGCCAGATTCCCGCTTCCTCCGCAGTGGACAAGGACTCCAACATGCTCGACCCCACTCCTCGCATTCCCAACACCATAATCAGCAACGCCGTAGCCGCAAATACCACTCTTCGTGCCAAGACCTTGCGCGAGCAACAAGCAGTTCTCAGCTTACAAGCTCTTGCCCAGCAAGATGAAAGCTCAGAAAAAGTGCTAGGAAACCAGATTGCTGACTTGACCAACAAGCTGATCCTCGGCGCTGGAGAGGATGTGCTGGGGCTGGCGGAGAGAGAGGAACGAGAGCAGCTGGAGGTGTTTCAGAAGTTGATTATGAGGAGGTTGAGTATTCTGCATGGGAGCGGAGATGGAGCTGTGAAGAGTGAGAGGAGCAGTGGTCGGGAGAGAATTGTGGTCAATGGAGCTGGAAATGGGAGTGGAAACGCGAGTGCAAGTGGAAGTCCAAGGGGGATATCGAAATCTAAATCGAAGAGTCGTGAGAGGAGGGGCGTGAGTCGTGGTCGAAAATGAGCTGAACAGGGGTCGAAAACGAGCTTCAACTTTGAACGAATGCGACTTCGCGACTTCGACAGGACGGCCGGCGACCAGAGTGGAGGGAAGAAGGAAGAGTTGATCACTTTCTTTGTTTTCTCATTATGCCATCTGTTGTTGATATCATGGTTTATCTGGCGGGAGCCAGAGGGATATCACGGTGCAGCACAGCAGAGCATAGCACAGTCGAGGAGAGCATACCACTTGGTGCGGGAGGGCTGAGACCCGACTGTTGCTCCTGCTCTCATCATTAGGGTTAGAAAGGAGGGGAGAGCGAAGGTGTATGTGCTGCCTATGCAGAGGAGGGAGGATTGAGATTGGCTGAAGTCAAGGACCTGAGTCAAGAGCAGTGGGCTCACATGGTACGGGATTGGGGTGGTATAGCTACCAGATACTGGCACTTGCCCTCCCAATGGTACCAGCACCTGCACTGGTACTGCGCACAGTATGCCAAATACCATACCGGTGATTTTCGATTATACTCTCAGAACGCGTACCGGCGGCTTATAAGATAAGATCTCTGACTTGAACTTGATCTAACGTAGTACTGAGATCTAGCTAGCTAATAGTATATTACCTGTTCGCCTGGCTATCAGGAAAGACAGCACACCTGCCTAGTTAGATCCTTCTCACAGACATTCAAACCGCATCCCGTTCCTCCACTTGCTGGCCCAACCAGGCTGACTGACTCTCTCTTCCCGATAAGCATCAGTGGAGTATTATTATTACATGTACGAGGAGTGAACCTTGTTTGCCTCGCTCCGCTCTTTTCAACCTCGTAACAGAGAATCCCGGTTCCTTCCTTCCTTCCGGCGACGCTCTATGCATTGATCTATCTATCCACATGCGCCCTGGCGTCTTTCCGCCTCTGTACGTTGCGCATACTTTATGGTACAGAAATGCCAGTCCTTCAGCAGGTCGATGGATGTGCCGTGTCTGTGCCGAATAGGTAGAGGACAGGAGTGGATTCAAGGGACGATGGGTATGTACACGTGGGGTAGCTGATTAAAATAGCTGGTTCAGCTGCCATCGGGCAGAGGGACGAAGTCTGCCTGCAGGACTTGGAATTGTTAGTGTAAGGGTCATTTGGTCCCTCTGTTGTCCGTTAAGAAAAGGGGGGCGAGAGGAGGAGAGGTGGCCAAGATGTTATGCTTGACCGCACAGTTAAGGAGCGAGGTTTGTGATATAGATTGTCAGGATAGGTGATGTAGCCTTGTTCAGGAACTCTCTAAGAGTCACTTGGCGTTAGGGGTTTTTTTGCGAAGATCTAGTCAGACAGATGGAAAGAGAGGTTTGTACACTCAGAGTGACCGAGACAGAGGGTGAGAGCGAAAGAGTGGAAGAGGTAAACATGGTAAATCACGCCTCTGTTCTTTTTCTTGTGTCGGTGCACTCGAAAATTGTTGACCCGAGGAACTCAGCCGCAGTCTAGTCCTGACAAAGTGGG
>JAABUK010012585.1_pt1 | contig 10751 bp, 8 predicted proteins | sample 5559141 | NCBI WGS metagenome assembly JAABUK01 (sample SAMN10711869, study PRJNA513367) | rock metagenome | isolation source: Antarctica rocks | place: Antarctica: Victoria Land, Pudding Butte nord | collected 2016-01-03
ACTCTACATGATCCTAAAGCTATAGCTAGGTTTTTGAGGGAATGTTTTGAACATAGGAACACACTGGTTGCAACACAAACTGGACATAGCCTTTAGTTTTAGCTTAGAGTTTGTCAGGTGTGAACATCATGTTTTCATAAGTACTTAGAACAATTGGATATTTTGTTTGACATTTTCAGACTGCTGGTCCAATGGTCATGGTTGTCCCCAAGACCTTAAATCTAATGAATGAAATGAATGAATGAAGAGCAGAAGAAACACGGCAGGCAGCACAGAGTACAAGGCAAGGCAAGACCTAGATGAAGGAGATGCAGATGGGACCAAACTTTACAATGAGTATAAGAGAGGGGAATTGTTGATGCACGGGGACGACACTTAGAAAAAGATCAAATTAGACCTGAAGGCAATGAACGACATTCTCAGCAACACCAAAGAATTTGAACCTACGCCCCCCCGATCGAATTCAAGTGTGAAAAGCCCCATGGAGCAATACCTAACACCGCTAGGCGATGAGGAGAGACAAGCATCGTACGAGTCGTGGATCAACCAATTGAAAGCAGAGAAAAAACAGAGACAGCTCAAGATGCTGCATGATAAAATGAGCCTACAACAAGACTTTCTGCCTCCTGGACTGACGTGTGAGCAATTCTGGGCCCGCATGAGACACCACAGTAGAAACCCACGCGTCCTGGAGTACCTCTACAGTCAACATAACCAAATGGACCATATCAACCACAACTGCCATATCACAGACAAAAGAAACCGCATCAAGCAAAAGCAATACATGGTCCAATGGGCTGATACATACATACTCAAAAGGCACCTGACAATGTAATTAGAGCAAGGCTATAAGGTGGCAAAAGTAAACACTTGTCCAGTTCTGAGGCAGTGTGCTGGAAGAACAGCACGCCATGCAGTGGTAAAAGCCACATGGGAACCGATCAGAGAGCCAGCCCAGAATGTACCAAAAGAGGTCATGGAAGACTTTGAGGCCAGAAAAGCAGGACTTAAGCCTTTAAAGCTGGCCAAAGATAATCGCGCAAGACCAGATCAAGGTATGTCAAATATGGACAAACAAGGCTTTCAGATGCCCATACATGACAAAGAAACGTCTGCCTTCCTACATGAATCAAGCTTAGCAAGGCTGATAACTATAGAGCCCAACGACACAGTCAACCCTGACCAAGACATCACACCCATGTTCAAGTATGTCATACCAATGAGCTGGAAAGATCAATGCATCAATGAGACCATGGCCAATGTGTACAACCCTTCCGGCAAGCTGTGCGGCTCAATTACTATGCACCGCCTGCGCATCCTCTACAACGTCTTCAGACACTCACAGTTGAACCAGCCTGACACACACAAACAATATGGTTATTTGGACTTTCCAACAGCCATTGCACGCTTACTGAACAGACCAACAAAGCAAGTGATGGAAGCAGGAAAAGCAAGCTAGCAAACCAGTGCACAACCCCAGACAGATACATGCAAGCATTCAAGGACGGTTTAAGCGAGACAACTGAGAGATTTGCCTCCCCTCTCAACTTTAATCCAAACATGACATGCTACTTTAGCATGCACGCAGAAGATGCACTGTTCGGAGCTAACAATCTGGGTCACAGTACATCTGACGCTCTAGCAAAGATTGGTGTAGAGCATGGACCTGCAAGCAAAGTTATGTCCAAGTTACATGAACATTCTGTTTTGACATTTCACAAGATTTTGACATCTAGGAGAGTACTAGAAAGGGACAAGACACACAAATGCAGACAGAACAGGCCAGATCCACCTTAGGTTGAGGATTTTCCCTTTCCCTTAGGGCTATGGCCTATGGTCATAGCTCCGGGCTGCCGCCTTAGGAGGCTCCCGTTATGATCGCTGAAAAGCGTAAATTTTTCTTTTCTTTTTCTTTCTAGCCCCCAGTGGGCAATACAATGTTGTCCAGTCTGACACCACCTGCATTGAAGCCGTTGAAGCATGTCTGCCAGATTGAACAGCGATTGAACAGCGGGCCATCTCGCAGCATTAGCAGCTGTTGTGTGCTATTTGTGATGCTGCTGAACTGATTGTGCATGTTGTTCAGCAGCAGATGCACTTCTGCCTCTGTCAAGGGCACTGCTCCTTTCTTCTCATACCGTGCTTTTGTGGCATGGTTGGATAGCCTCTCATCATGTCTCTGACTTGCATGGTGTGTGCATTGGGTTGCCTCTGTGGGTAGCATGGTGTAGTAACAGGGTACGGCCGTTGTTGTCAAGGAAATTACAAAGCCCATATGCGCATCCCAGACGCTACACAGGGTCCCAATCTCCAGTACGGCCAGGCATCTCAAACTCTGTGGCCAGGCCGCTTAGTGCTGCTATGTGCTCCCATGTCTTTGTTGCTGGCCCAACATGGTTGGGCAACCAATGCTGTGTGAAATACATTAGCATGTCCTGACAGTCTGCAATGTTTTGTTGCCTTTTGTATTGAATGTTTGCAGCCACTTTGCCAGCTCTAACACAACCCCCTTCTTGGTCTGCATGGTGCTTGCCTTTACTGATTGTTGTTGCAGGCTGGCTGCTGCTGTCTTGTACAGGTTGGAACACTCCTGTGTGTGTCCAGCTTTGGGGTTGTGCAGGCGCTTGGGGTTGGTGTGGCACAGAGGCTAAAGTAATGTTTCTTCAGACTGGCTAAGTCCAGATTTCAAGGGGGCTTGCACCACCCTTTACTGGCCAGTCAAGGTCTCATCATAGGGATTGGTTGTCCCAATGGTGGCAGGCACTGCCATATATATTGGGACACAACTAGCTGTTTCAAGTGCTCTGACCATCCAGCTGCAGTATACACTGGTATGTTGGTGTTAGAAATTAGATGCTGATGTTTGCTGACGTTTGTTTCAAAGCCGTTATTCATGGCCAGGTTTGCCTAGCTTGCTGTAATATGAGCACTGGCTTGCAATGGCATTGATGTAGGAAAGTACCATTGAGTCAGCATGGCAATGCCTCTTACGTGAGCAAGTTTTAGGGCCCAAGCTTCAGACTTCGTTCAAAATTTAGGGTAGCCTTTGCTCAGCGAGAAAGCTGTTGGTGCAGATAGCAGTCAGCGTCGAGGGTCAAGGGGCAAGCGGAGGGCCAAACTCTGGCAATTTGTTTTAGCTGGTAAGTGGATTGCTGTGTTGTGCCTATGCAACTTACAACATCGAACACAACTGCTGACTGAACAGGCTCTCCTTCTGTCAAAGGAAAGCTCAAACTTTGGGTCATTAGGGACTTGGGGCTGAACTCGTGCATTTTTTTTGCACAGGGTGGGCAATGTGCTAGCACCTACTAGCTAGTAGGTGAGCCTCTGCAAGTGGTTGCACTCAAAACAAAGGTTTGCTGACTGATCGGGCTCAACCTCTGTCAAAGGGAAGCTTGTCTAGGCAACAAGCCTTTGCTTAAACAGCCACCGCTTCCTGCTTGTTGCTTTGCTGAGAAAACTAGATACGTATACGTGTCCTAGGCGAGACGTGTACTAGGCGAGACAGCTGGCTTGTTTTGCCAGAAGGTTTGACCTTCACAAGGTTCTCCTGTGAATCTTGCCTGCTGGGCAGCCTCAAACCTGACTGTTGGCTGCCACCAACTTTTTTGCCTCACTAACCTGCTGTAGCCAAAGCCTTGCAACTTGCGGCACAAGCGTTTTCAACGGCCACGGTCACAACAGCAGGTGCGCAGTATGGTCTTCTAACACTGGCTGGCCTCACCGCCATCAAATTTTGAATTACGCACAGCATTCACTCCAAGCTTTCTGCTGAAGCAGTGCCATTATTGTATGCAGACTTTTGACATTTTGACAGCAACTCTGTTATTTAATCATGCTAGTGTCAATCGTTCATATCGGGCAATCCGATTCATCAAAGTAAGATTGTTCGCAAAACAGTTTCGTTCACTAGTAAAGAGCCATATATGCTAACAACATTGAATTATAGTGGTTATACTTGTTTATATTCGACCGCAAGTCCCGTCGGTATTCTTGGCGCGCGGCGTACTGCGGAACTGCGGAACACGACCGAGAAGAAGGCAGCCCATGGCGTAATGGTCGCTTGCACGAGGGTCCGATACTTCAGCATGTGGTGTTGGGAAAATGATGTGAGAACATGTGACTGAAAATAAAAAGGCAATTGTGTTTACACTTTAGGGTTAAGGGGTCGCTTGTTGATGCGCAGAAAGCCGCCAAGGGTAACTCAAAGAATGTCGCATACGTGGAGCTTGGTACTTCGCGAGCTCACAATGGAAACTCGCATTCCCTTAAGGACCAAATTTAGTATACCACAGGTGCTTGGTGGACCATGCCTAGAATCATAGCAGTAAACAAGCGTGAATGTCAAGTCACAAGTGTTCCGGGATTGATGAAGCCGCAAGTTAAAATGGTACAAGCGTCATTCGCGGCTTTAACATTGCTCGTCGTTATTGTTTTGCGCCGGGCTCCGATTCACGCAAGATTCGTCCGGCATGATGTGACTCGCGAAGTCGATGCAATCATGTCACACGATGCTGAGGTCTATTTGACCGTGGGTACGAGGTGTCACCGATGTCTGCGCGTAAACAAGCCTGCATGCTGGCGAGCCATTTCGACAACGCATTGCACATGGAGCAAATCCATTGAGCAAATCCAGTATGCATTTACAAGCAGGATAATGCACTTCTCATACTTGTGCACGCAGGGATGATGTCCGGCTTGAACAATCAACGGATATGTTTGCTGAACGGCATGGCTTTGGCTAAGCTTCATAATTGGACCTTTGTCCTTCCGGATTTCGTGATCGAGTATAACGCTTACCAAGATGCAATTCTGATGCCCTTCAAAAGTTTCTACAACGTACATCATACTATTGCCTTTGCTCATACAAACGGATTTCGTGCGGTGGAAGGTCTTCCTCAAAGTAGGCATGCAGCATGCATGCTTCAGATACAACATCATAGAGCGCCGGACACGCCAGACTTAAATTTGCTGAACACATGGGCTGCTAACCATGGAGTTGTATGTTTGACAGCAAACAATGCTTTTAGATTGAACACTCACGTGCCATTAACACTCGCTGATGTGCGGCTTGCTTTGCGTCCAGCCAAGCAGTATGAGGTTGACATCATGAACATTGTGTCGCAAATGGTCATGACCCACAACACATCAACACTGCCAGCTGTGCATGTGCGCGTTCAGCCCGATTGGGTAGCTAGTTGCCCTTTTTGGTCGCGGACAGACGGTTTACAATGCATGGTTGACGAAGAGGAGTTGGTGAACACTTTGCAAAACACATTTCACTTGCCGGCAGGTTGTGCCATTCTCGTGATATCTGATACAACTATAGGGGAACTCCCCAGTCTGTGTCATCATTTCAAATGTATCAGCAAAGCAGAATTATGGGTTGATAGGAGTCCCACCTTTTTGGAATCAAGCACAACACTAGCGTTTGTGGATTTTGTCTTAGCATGCAAAATGGAACTTTTCCTCGGGAACATCTACTCCACTTTTTCTAGGGAGGTCGTCGAGGTCTTAAACTCCACGGGCCAACAAGGCGTATTTTACAATCCATTATGTCTTGAGGGACAAGTTTGTAACTGACTTGCCACTTCAAACGTAGCTCGTCGCAGTACTACGTTGGGTACCCATCGCAAACGAGCGTCGTCGGTAGTCTGTGCGCCTTGACACATGCATACTCCGCTATCACATGTCTGCATTAATGATGTAGTCCCGCTGTTTCTGCAGCCTGTGGCTGACTAGTTAAGAACAATTTCAACATTGTGCATTAGTCAATGTAGCGTGAGGATGCTTAGACTACTCCCGTCATGCCCTCTCCGGACCTGACTGTTGAGCGGGTGAATGGCAACGTCTTGTGAATGAGCTCACCGCAATGACATGCAAACTTTCATGCAGAGACATCTGAGTCCAAATGCTATTGTGTCGAAAACAAGGCGGCACAACATACAGCAAGCACTGTTTTGTCAAATAAAGTAGTCACCATGGACAAGAGCCAACAAAGTAGTCATCATGGGCAAGAGCCAGCGCATTGACACCCAGTCTCAGCGGTCCGCTGAGACATGTCGACGTCGCGTATGTATTGTAATATAGGATGATGTGTACACAGCCATGAGATATCTGCCGATGTACGGACTTTAGAGCTAAACACAATCAGTTTTTTTGCACAAATGGTATGTGAAGTGTGATCCTCATCATGTAACAATGTGGCTCCTGGTAGCACCTACATGTAAGGCAAAAAAAACAAACCTGTTCTAGCATCATGAGTTCAAGAAGTGGCAATGTGTTATAACAACTGACACTATCTCTTCAGAACACCCTCTTCCAAAACCACATATAGGGACCCACATTACCCAGTACCAAGTTCTTTGCATGACTAGTGTGTGTCCAAACAATCAGTTGATACTTGCATGCAAAGACATCATGATATCCAACTCCACATGATTTTGCCTCGTAAAGAAGACACTGTGACAACACAGTAGGAAAGGAAGGAAAAAAACCTACACCTTTCGTCGTCAGTTTACCGAGAAACCCAGTATTATACCGGGCTGCCCAAGACCATGGACATGGGCAATGACCAATGGTCATGACACATTCAGTTGTCATGCTTGTGTGTTTGTGTATCTAGCTAAATGCTTTGTCAAACAGACAAGAGCTTGTCATTGACAGCGGCATGATGGCTTTCTAATGGGGCCCACGCTCTTCCTCATGCTTGGCAATGGCAAGCGTTTTGTCGTGCGCAATGATATTTTTCTGTCGTTTCTCTACAAACTTGTTGTTCCTCTACAAACTTGCAATCAGAAGCAATAAGTAGATAGCAATCGTTGGGCTGGTTTGGTGCATTCTGCATATTGCGTACCGTTTGTTACTGTCTCAAAAAGCAATTTGCATTCACGTGACTGTCTCAGTCAGCCACTTTTATTGTAGTTGAAACCAATGTAGACAACCGCACTGCGAGACAACATTGTTAGGGAGTTGCATCCATGAGGTTGACTGTCATAGGCTTTTGGCGGTTCTGGACCAGGCCAGCAGGTGTATGTCAACACTTGTTGTATATGTTCCTTGGCACTAGTGCGTGCCTCCCTCTGTTTACAGTGGCCTTACGTGCCATCCATGCCAAGGTGATTGAATAGGCACTTTCCTTGAGGTCTTACAACGGTGATTTGTGTCCTACGTGGCTTGTCGTGCTGGCCAAATGCACAAAGTCGTCTTCAATATCTACTAAATGTGCTCACCGAGAAGCATCACATATCCGGTCACTAGGTGCCTCACGCAGATCGCTACTTGATCCCACAGCAATCGCGCCTTCTGATATGCTGCAGCCTATGCCTATTTGTCACACTGTTGTGACCTTGTCTTTATCATAGCACCTTGTCTTCATCATACCAGGGATGTCAAGCTGCGGGCCTTTATGTCCGTCGCGCCATGATGGGTAGCATGGTAGGGAGGAATATGGCCGCAACTTTACCTGCCTGTGGAATGGTGAACTAACTCTTGTTTAGAAACACTTACGGTGTCATGTGTGTAATTCGGTTGTGACAATGGCATGGATGGCGCCATCGGTCATAAGGCAAATTCCGTAGGTTTTAGCACAACGTGTACAGATGACAAACAACATGCCGTTTCCCGAGAGAATGGACCAACGTCACAGTGCACTGCCACGTGAGTGGCTGATTGTGCCGACGTTGACCGCTACGTCGTTGTTTGTCCTTGCAATTATCTGGAGTCCACTGCATGATATGCTGAACAGGTAGACAAATTACCATCGGGTCCTCCAGCTTTTGTCGATGATTGTATACATAAACACATGGATTCCATCCGATGCAGATTAGACGGCTTTAAACTTGTAGCAGATCTCGAAGGTGCATCAAAGGTGCAAACACTTGTTCTATACACTTACTCCAACTCGGACCCGGAGTATGAGCGAAATTTACATTTCTTCGTCCAGCATGGAGTTTCCGAAGCAGATCCATGCGACTACGTAATTACGGTTCAACAAGTAGGGATACATTTATGCTGAGTAAAGTGCACAAATGCAACTGCGCCATGATTCCTCTAGTCTGGAAGATATCTATGGTTAAAGTTTTTGTTGCTTTAAATCGGACTCTGTGCACATGCAACCAATCAATATTTGAAGCTTGTACTTGTAGGGCAACGGCATCCTTCCCTCACAAAACCCTTTGCCAACCTTGCCACACAACGCTCGGTACGTCTTTCACGAAAACACGTGTTTTGATTGGGGGACATTTGGGTGGGCAATGTCTAATACAGTGTCAAATATGACCAAGTATCAGAATATCATCTTCATGAACTCTTCCATTCGAGGCCCGCATCTACCTGTATATTGGCCGGTAAGCTCTTCGTTCCTTGGAGCATTTGATTACATCTGAGCATTTTCACGATATTCTTCGAATTTTTCCTTACGCTTGGACATTGCAACAGAGTTCTGTGCATTGGAGCGCAATCTTGACGTCTCGCTTGAATAACTTGATCAAGCTCGTGGGGCCAACTATTAGTTGTGAAAGCACTGAGGCACGACGACAAGGTCCACATGTGCAGTCGTACATGGTGGCCACCGACCAGGTTAGTCGACCACCTTTTGCGATTGAGACCTTTGTTGCTTGGCACCAATTCGGCAAAAAGATGTGTCTGAAACTTTTACGTAGGAAGGTCTCAAGGTTTTGGTGGAGGACGGACTTGTTTTTGAATGTTACGAGAGCTTGTACGACACGGTTTCGCATAGTGAACTCGGAGCTTCGGCCGCCATACTGAAGGCAAACTACAGCATCGACAGTCTAATGCTTAAATACAAAGAAATGAATTGGCTAGATCCAAAGAATTGGAATTGCAATGCCGGGTGAGCAACCTGAGTTGTTTGAATCAAGTACTAGTATGACTAATAGTATAGCGACTGGCAACATTCAACAAACGTGCAGATTGAATCCGTACAAAATGGATATGTACGATGGCGTCAATTTGTCTCCCCTTGAAGTCGTTTTTGTCAAGGTAAAGCATTCCATGTTGCAAGCGGGCTGGACGGCGCCTAAGACTAGTCAAACTTACGATAAATGGAGGGCTGATGAGGTGAGAGCTCGCAAAAGATATTTTTTGGCCCTTGAATTCAAAGCTTCGAAACCTTGTCTCAACTCTCAAGCTTGTCTCTCGCATTACGTCAACTATATGTGTTGCCGCCAAGGCTTTCTAAAACGGCAATTGCATGCATGTGCCTATGTCAGTTTCGCATTAATGCATATTATTTCATTCACATTATAAGATGTCACACATCACGCAGGTGCACAGTTGGCAAGCGCTCCCACTCATGGCCAATGGCATAACTCGAGCAAACTTGGCAACGTAGTCTGCTAACTACGCAAACAAGTCTGCCAACTATAGCTTGACCCTGCTACCATTGAACATGGACGTTGTTTCTAGAGAAGACCGTGTTGTCGTTGATACGTGCCATCACGCTTGTCTGAGATTTGGCTTGGCTACAGATAAAAAAGAGCATAGAGCAAGCTTACGCCTAATCTTTGACAACAATCATTATTGGTGTCTCCGTCTAGATGATCTTTTTATGATGTCTCAGATTCTCAATGAGGACCAAGCTGGATTCGGAGTTTTCATGGGCCCAACTTCAATGCATGTGATGTACGCCAAGCCCTGCGACATTCGGCCCTCGCTGCCGTTTGCCTGAAGCCTTACGCAGCTTATTGAGCCTTGGCATAGTGTAAGGCTCTCCCGCCAGTCGGTTCGTAAAATTAAAATTAATGCACGAAAGACCATGTCAAGTTGTTGCAATTGGGGGGGAAAGCAGGGCAAGGGTCCTGGGTGGTAGGGGGGTGCTTGAGGCAACGAGTACAGTGGTGTGGCTTGTCCACTCAGCTATGCGCTCTTCGGGTGACTGCAGCAGCCTGTTCAGATGCATGATCTAGTCTTGTGCATCTTCTTCTCACCGCTCCAATCAACACTTCAGTCACTGCCGAACATCATTGAATTTGTTGTTGACACGTGTACATTTGCATGCAAACGCGCATGTCTGGATCCACTGCGATGTCCACAGTGTCGTGTCACTGCCCAAAAGCAGAGCTTCTGGGTCAGCAGCACGACGTCATTCACAAGCTTAAGAAACAGCATGCAGAGATTGTTGCAGAGATTGTTGCGCAACAACAATCTCTGCAGGTGATGTCTTTGACTTGTTCCAATGCAGTCTATTGGCCTCAGGTGTGCAACCTCACAGAATCAATGACTAGCAACGATTGTTTTCTCAGCAAGGCTGCTTGTCAGAGGCAGTATAGTAAGTGTAACACTTGTTCAATAGACCCCTTTGGATGAAGTAGTCGAGTCCTGGTAGTCTCCCTGTGAGTCGCAAGATCAGTTGAGCCGGCTCTCCAAGGAGCTAAACATTCAATCTGCACAAGGCATGGTTGCAAGCGATGCTAGATTGCATGCAGAGGTGGATGAGCAGCTGTGGCAGCAAGCCACCCTTCAGGATCAGGTATGATGCTCTATGTAGATGTATTATATGATCAATTGAGAGCTAGGCTGGGTGCGCAACAACCACAGGGCTTGCCTCTGCTCATTGTCAACCCAGCGGTCAAACGCCAGAGGTCAACAAAGTTGCCCGTACGGCATAGTTGCACTCGTGCGGGTGCGGGTGCGGGTGCGGTGCCGCACCCGGTGCGCGCACCGCCGCACCGGCTTTTTGCCGGGTGCGGCTGAAAAAGCGAAAAAGTGCTAAAGCTACAGAGTCCATT
>JAABUK010012586.1_pt1 | contig 10750 bp, 7 predicted proteins | sample 5559141 | NCBI WGS metagenome assembly JAABUK01 (sample SAMN10711869, study PRJNA513367) | rock metagenome | isolation source: Antarctica rocks | place: Antarctica: Victoria Land, Pudding Butte nord | collected 2016-01-03
AGAAGGTCTGTCCCTACAGCCACGCGACCCGCAACAACGTCGACGTGGACCTCAAGGTCGAAGGCGCCTAAGACAATCCCACCGCGCGGTGCCGGCACCGCGCGGATCCGATCCGATTCCCGCGAGCCTCCTCATGCCGTCATCCCAAGCCGCATTCGCGCCCCAGGCCGACATCCCGAACGACCTCGAGGCGTTCTGGATGCCCTATACGGCAAACCGCTCGTTCAAGAAGAGCCCGCGCATGATCACGCGGGCCAAGGACATGTTCTACTATGCGTCGGACGGCCGGGCCGTCATGGACGGCACCGCGGGTCTGTGGTGCACCAATGCGGGTCACAACCGCGAGCCGATCGTGGCGGCCATCCAGGCCCAGGCGGCGGAACTCGATTTCGCGCCGACCTTCCAGTTCGGCCATCCCAAGGCCTTTGCGGTGGCGTCGCGGATCGCGGCGCTCGCGCCCGGCGACCTCGACCACGTGTTCTTCTCCAATTCCGGTTCGGAAGCGGTCGACACGGCCCTGAAGATCGCCATCGCGTTCAACAACATGCGCGGGCAGGCGAGCCGGACGCGTCTCATCGGCCGCGAGCGCGGCTACCACGGCTGCGGCTTCGGCGGCATCTCGGTCGGCGGCATCGTGTCCAACCGCAAGCATTTCGGCACGATGCTGGGCGGGGTCGACCACTTGCCCCATACCTACAACCGCGAGCATCAGAATTTCACGGTGGGCGAGCCCGAATGGGGCGCCCACCTCGCCGACGATCTCGAGCGGATCGTGGCGCTCCACGACCAGTCGACGATCGCGGCCGTGATCGTGGAGCCCATGGCGGGCTCGACCGGCGTGCTCCCGGCACCCAAGGGCTACCTGCAGCGCCTGCGCGCCATCTGCGACAAATACGGGATCCTGCTGATCTTCGACGAGGTGATCTCAGGCTTCGGCCGGCTCGGCTTCGGCTTTGCGGCCGAGCGCTACGGCGTCATCCCCGACATGATCTGCTTCGCCAAGGGCGTCACCTCGGGCACCGTGCCGATGGGCGGCGTGATCGTGCGGAAGCCGATCTACGACGCCTTCATGAAAGGACCCGAGCATACGATCGAACTGTTTCACGGCTACACCTATTCGGCCCATCCTCTGGCCTGCGCGGCGGCGCTCGCGACCCTCGACCTCTACCGGGACGAGGACCTCTTCGCCCGTGTCCAGACGCTCGAACCCGTCTGGGCCGAGGCCATCCACGGCTTGCGGGGATTGCCCAACGTGCTCGACATCCGCACGGTCGGGCTCGTGGCGGCGGTCGACCTCGCGTCCAAGCCGGATGCCGTCGGCGCCCGGGCCTTTGAGGCCATGGACCGCGCCTTCCACGAGGCCGGGCTGATGGTCCGCGCGACGGGCGATACGATCGCGCTCACGCCGCCGCTGATCATCACGGAAGCACAGATCGGCGAGATCGCCGACAAGCTCCGCGGGCTGCTGAAGACGCTGCACTGAACCGTCTAACCTCCCTCATCCGACCCGGCTTCGCCGGGCCACCTTCTCCCGTAACGGGCGAAGGACTTAGCGCCCTTCCCTCTCCCGCAAGCGGGAGAAGGTGGCCGAGCGCAGCGAGGGTGGATGAGGGGATCCAGGCCCGCCCCTCTGATCCCGAGTCCGATGATCGACGACGCCCAGCCCGCCACCAAGCCCCGCCTGCCGCGCGGCCTTGCCGATCGCGGCCCCGCCGACCTCGCGGCGACGGAGCGCCTCATGGCGGCGATCCGCGACAGCTACGAACTCTACGGCTTCGAGGCCGTCGAGACGCCGTTCCTCGAATACACGGACGCGCTCGGCAAGTTCCTGCCCGACCTCGACCGACCCAACGCGGGCGTGTTCTCGTTCAAGGACGACGACGAGCAATGGTTGTCGCTGCGCTATGATCTGACGGCCCCGCTGGCCCGCTACGTCGCCGAACATTACGATGCGCTGCCGAAGCCCTATCGGTCCTATCGGTCGGGGCCGGTGTTCCGCAACGAGAAGCCCGGCCCGGGCCGCTTCCGCCAATTCCTGCAGTTCGACGCCGACACGGTGGGCTCGGCCTCGGTCGCGGCCGATGCCGAGATGTGCATGATGGCGGCCGACACGCTGGAGCGGCTCGGCATCGCGCGCGGCGACTATATGGTCAAGGTCAATAACCGGAAGGTACTAGATGGCCTCATGGAGGCCATCGGCCTCGGCACGCTCGAGAGTTCCGGCAAGCGCCTCATCGTGTTGCGCGCCATCGACAAGCTCGACCGCCTCGGCCCTTCGGGCGTCGCGGCGTTGCTCGGCCCCGGCCGCCGCGACGACAGCGGGGACTTTACCCGCGGGGCGGGGCTGCCGGTCGAGGCGGTCCGTCGCGTCCTCGACTTCACGGACGCTCGGGGCCAGGACGCCGAGGCGACGATCGGCAATCTCCGCGAGGCTGTGGCGGGCTCGGCCCGGGGCACCGAGGGCGTGGACGAACTAGCCGAGATCGCGACGCTGATCGAGGCGGCCGGCTATGCGGACCGCGTGGTCATCGACCCGTCGGTCGTGCGCGGGCTCGAATATTACACCGGCCCCGTGTTCGAGGCCGAGCTTACCTTCACGGTGCAGGGCGAGGACGGCGCGCCGATCCGCTTCGGTTCGGTCGGCGGCGGCGGGCGCTACGACGGCCTCGTGGCGCGGTTCCGCGGTGAGCCCGTGCCGGCCACCGGTTTCTCGATCGGCGTGTCGCGGCTCATGGCGGCGCTGCGCGCGGTCCGCAGCCCGATCCTCGGCGGCGCCAGGCCGCGCGGTCCCGTGGTGGTGCTGGTGCTCGATCGCACCGAACTTGCCCGCTATCAGGGCCTCGTCACGGCGCTGCGGGCCGCCGGCATCCGGTCCGAACTCTACCTCGGCGCGGCCGGCATGAACGCGCAATTGAAATATGCCGACAAGCGTAACAGCGCCTGCGCGGTGATCCAGGGCACGAACGAGCGCGACGCCGCGGGCGGCCCGGTCGTGACCATCCGCGACCTCGTGCTCGGCGCCGAACTCGCCAAGGGCAGCAAGGACCGGTCGGACTACCTCGAATTACGTCAAAAGGCCCAGTTCCCGGTGCCGGAGAGCGACATGGTCGAGGCCGTGCGCGGGGTCCTGGCTCGACACGCGGACTGACGCGGTTCCCGCTCGACCTCAGCGGCTGGGCATTACGGGGGATACCGCGGTACGCCTCGGGAGGGTTCTCGGCACCGGCCCCGAACTCTGGATGAACCTCCAGGCCCGATTCGAGACCGAGAGCGCCAAGGCCGCCCTGGGTGAGACGGTGGCGGAACTTCAACAACTGAACACGGCGGCGTGAGATCGGAAAACGGCACGGCAGGTTCAAGCGGTCGGCGTCAGAGCGCTTGCCGCACGCCCACTCCCTTGAAGAACGTGTAGCAGAACGTCCCGTCCGGCTCCGCGGTGCGGCGGAGGTCGCGCAGGCCGGCATCGAAGGCCTCGGCCTCGGCGAGGCCGGCCGTGACCGCGGCGTCGCGCACGCCCGCGATCATCGCCGTGAAGGTACGGCCGATGAAGCCGTCCACGAGGTCGGGCCGGCTCGCGTCCGCGTAGACAAGGCGCGGGGACACGCGGACATGCCGCAGGCCCGCCCCGACCATGAGCGGATGCACCCGCCGGCCGATCAACGCGTCCCCGCCGGCCCGCTCCTGCAACGTCACCTGGCAGCGGATCGCGTCGCGTGCCGCTGCGCTGTCGGGGTGGAACAGGACTGACCCGTGGTCGCCCTCGATCACCGTCATGGTGCCGCCGGGCCTCAACAAGTTGACCAGGTTCGCGAGTGCGGAGTCGGGCCGCGACAGATGTTCGAGCACGAAGCACACGAAGACATGGTCGAAGGACCCCGGCCCGAAGGGCGGCGCGAGGAGGTCCGCTTGCCGGAACACCACATTCCGGACAGCCGCCGCGGTCGCGGCGGCTTCCGCCGTCGCGACCGACTCGGCCGACAGGTCGATCGCGGTGAAGCGTGCCCCCGGGCTGCGGCGGGCCAGCGTCACGGTCTGGGCGCCGACCCCGCAGCCCACCTCCAGCACCTCGCTTCCTGGCGCGTAGGCCGTGTCGCTGTGGAGGAGTTCCACCAGCGTTCCGGCCTGGTCGCGCAGGCGCTTGTCTTCGCGGTCATGATATCCGTGGACGTAGAGCTCGCTCACTCTGGCATTCCCGGTACGTCGGCTTCAGGGCCGACATTCTGTCCAACGCCGCCCATGTTGTCTGCCAAGAATCGCGGTGCGCGCGGTTCACGGACGCCACGCGGCAGCGCCCCGGCGCGACGCGGAACTGGTCGACCCAGCCGGCCGGATCGGGAGACCACCCTGCGGCACGCCGCCCACCGCCTCCCGCGACCTTGACAGCCGCCCGGCCGGCCGGATATCGCAAGCTCCAGTTTAGAATTCGTCTAATTACAGGGCGCGGATCGTGAAGAGCTTCGACGAACTCACCGAGCGCGAGGTGCTGGCCCTCGCCATATCGAACGAGGAGGAGGACGGCCGCATCTTCGCCGATTTCGCGCACTCGCTCCGGAACGACTACCCGGAGACCGCGACGATGTTCGACGACATGGCGGTCGAGGAAAACGAGCACCGCCGCCAGTTGATCGACCTCTTCGTCGGCCGGTTCGGCGACCACGTCCCGTTGATCCGCCGGCAGGATGTCCGCGGCAACATCGCCCGGAAGCCGGTGTGGCAGGTGCGCCCGCTCGGCGTCGAGGCGGTCCGCCGTCAGGCTGCCCAGATGGAGCGGGAGGCCGAGGGGTTCTACCGGCAGGCCGCGAGCCGCACGAGCGATGCCGCGGTTCGCAAATTGCTGGGCGACCTGGCGGAAGCCGAGGCCGGGCATGAGCGCAAGGCCGGCGAGTCCGAGGAGAAGCGACTGCCCGGCGAAGCCAGGGGCAAGGAGGACGCGGACGCGAGCCGCCGCTTCGTGCTGCAGGTCATCCAGCCCGGTCTCGTTGGGCTGATGGACGGCTCGGTGTCGACGCTGGCGCCGGTCTTCGCGGCCGCTTTCGCGACCCATAGCTCATGGAACGCCTTCCTGGTCGGTCTCGCGGCCTCGCTCGGCGCCGGCATCTCGATGGGCTTCGCCGAGGCCCTGGCCGACGACGGCAAGCTCTCGGGCCGCGGCACGCCGCTGCTGCGCGGATTCGTGTGCGGATTGATGACGATCGCGGGCGGGATCGGCCACACGATCCCCTACTTGCTCCCGGACTTCTGGACCGCGACGATCGTGGCAGGCGTCGTGGTGGTGTTCGAGCTGCTCACCATCGCCTGGATCCAGTGGCGCTATATGGACACGCCGCCCGTCGCCGCGGCCGCCAAGGTCATGCTGGGCGGTGGCCTGGTGCTGGCCACCGGCATCCTGATCGGCAACGCTTGACGGGAGAGGTGCGGGCGGCCTCGAGGGCGCGCACCCTGGTCGCGCGGGCCGGGATGGCTCGAGGAGGCAAGTCGGGAACTGGCCGATGCCTACGCGGCCTGTTTCGACCGGCTGGCCACGCTGTACCCCGATCTCGGTGTTGCCTGACCCCGCGACGTTGACGGAGGCCGGCCGCACCGCCATCTTCCCCGAAAGCTGACGCGCACCGGAAGACCCGGCGCCTCCGCCGGCGTAGTGCCGATCTCGAGGAAGGGAACCCCATGTCGCTCGCATCGCTCCGTCCGGCGTCCGAGGCCGCGGCACCGACGGCCTGGCCCGTCACGGCCCGTCAGGGCCGCGGCCGCATCTACGATTCCATTACCGACACGATCGGCCACACGCCGCTGGTGCGCTTGAGCCGGCTCGCTGCGGAGAAGAACTGCAAGGCGGAGCTGCTGGCCAAGCTCGAGTTCTTCAATCCTCTGGCGAGCGTCAAGGACCGCATCGGCGTCAATATGATCGACAGCCTGGAGGCTGCCGGCCGCATCACGCCCGGCCGCACCACGCTGGTGGAGCCGACCTCGGGCAACACCGGGATCGCGCTCGCCTTCGTGGCGGCGGCACGCGGCTACAAGCTCGTGCTGGTGATGCCGGAGTCGATGTCGGTCGAGCGGCGCAAGATGCTGATGCTGCTCGGCGCCGAACTGGTGCTGACCCCGGCCGCCCAGGGCATGAAGGGCGCCATCGGCAAGGCCCTGGAGATCGTCGAGGCGACGCCCGGAGCGCTGATGCCCCAGCAATTCGACAATCCCGCCAACCCCGAGATCCACCGCCGGACCACGGCCGAGGAGATCTGGACCGATACCCAGGGTGAGATCGATGTCTTCGTGGCCGGCGTCGGAACCGGCGGCACCATCACGGGTGTCGCGCAGGTGCTGAAGCCGCGCCGTCCGTCCTTGCGGATCGTGGCGGTCGAGCCGGAAGACTCGCCGGTGCTGTCGGGGGGCCAGCCGGGCCCTCACAAGATCCAGGGCATCGGTGCCGGCTTCGTGCCCGGGGTGCTGGAGCGCGACCTCATCGACGACATCGTCACGGTCAGCAACCAGGTCTCCTTCGACACGGCCCGCCTCGTGGCCCGGCTCGAGGGCATCCCGGTCGGCATCTCGTCGGGTAGCGCCGTGGCGGCCGCACTCGAGGTCGCCTCCCGCCCCGACATGGACGGCAAGAAGATCGTCATCATCATCCCGTCCTTCGCCGAGCGCTACCTGTCGACGCCGCTGTTCGACGGGCTTTGATCGACGACGCGAATCACGCGTCGTCGCGGATCTGGGCCGGCGTTGGCCCTCAGCCGGCGTCCGCCATCGGTCGGACGGCAGCTTCGCTGCGTCCCGTCGTGCTCCATCGGGCCACCAGGGCCTTGGCCATGCTGAGCGCCTGTGCCACCACCTGGTCCATGTTGTAGTAGCGATAGGTGGCGAGGCGGCCCACGAAGCTGACGTCGCCGCGCGCCCGCGCAAGTGCCTCGTATTGCTTGAACAGGGCCTGGTTTTCGGGGCGGGGGATCGGGTAGTAGGGATCTCCGGTGCCCCTCGGGTATTCGTAGGTCAGCGACGTCCGCGCGTGTCGCTGCCCCGTGAGGTGCTTGTATTCGGTGATGCGCGTGTACGGCACGGCTTCGTCGGGATAGTTGACGGTGCCGACGCTCTGGAACTGGGCTTCATCCAGCGTCACGTGCCTGAATTCGAGGCTGCGGTAGGGGAGCTTCCCGAACCGATAATCGAAGTATTCGTCGATGGCGCCCGTGAAGACGACGTAGTCGAACACGCCGTCCTGGATCACGTCGCGGTATTCGATGCCGGTCTCGACCGCGATCGATGGATGGTCGAGCATGGCCTCGAACATGCGCGTGTAACCCTCGCGCGGCATGGCCTGGAACGTGTCCGTGAAATAGCGGTCGTCCGTGTTGCTGCGGGCCGGCACCCGTGCCGCGACCGATTTGTCGAGTTCGGAAGGGTCCATGCCCCACTGCTTGCGGGTATAACCGCGGAAGAACGTCTCGAAGAGGTCGCGGCCGACGCCCGCCACCACGACGTCCTCCGACGTCCGGACCGGCGACACCGGCTCCGCCACGGAGGCGAGATAGGCGGCGGCCTCGGCGTCGGTCGAGAGGCTCAAGCCATAGAGGGCGTTCAGCGTCGTCCGGTTGATCGGCATCGGCACCTCGAGCCCGCGGACCCGCGCCAGCACGCGATGCTCGTAGGGGCGCCATTTGGTGAAGCGCGACAGATACTCGAAAACGGCTGCGGAATTGGTGTGGAAGATATGCGGGCCGTAGCGGTGGATGAGCAGGCCCGCCGCGTCATGGAGGTCGAAGGCATTGCCCGCGATATGGTCACGCCGGTCGACCACCAGGACGCGCCGTCCGGCTTGCGAGGCGAGTTGTTCGGCCATGACGCTGCCCGCGAAGCCAGCGCCGACCACCAGCACGTCCGCGATCCTGGCGCCCCGGTTCAACGCCGGCGAGGCGATGCGGGCGTCGGAGCCCATGGCACCCAGGCCGGGTGCGAGGGCGCCGCGGCCTTTCCCGGTCTCGGCGAAGCGCCGCCGCGCCACCGCGGCGTCGACCAGGCGTGCCATGGCGTCGAAGGTCGCCGTCCAGGACACCTGCGCCAGATGGGCCGCGACTTCGTCCTCGAATCGCGCGGGTTCGGCCGCCAGGGCCAGGGCCGTCTCGCAGGCCTCGATGAAACCCGCCGCCGTGTCGGCGATGCGGACGGCGGACAGCTCCGTGTAATGGCGCACGACGTCCACCACGGGCGTCGACACGACGATGCGCCCGCCCGCGAGGTATTCCAGCGTCTTCGTCGGGCTGATGAAGCGGGTCGCCTCGTTGATCGCGAACGGCATCAGGGCGACCTCCCACCCGCCGAGATAGCGTGGCAGTTCGTCGTAGGACTTCCCTCCGAGCCAGTGGATATTGGGCCGGCGGGGCAGGGTGGCGGGGTCGACCTTCACCACGGGACCCACCATCACGACCTGCCAGTCCGGTCGTGCGGTCGACACCGCATCGATCAGGCCGAAATCCATCCGCTCGTCGACGACGCCGTAGAACCCGAGCCGAGGATGCGGGATGGCGCGCTGGTCGGCCGGATCCGCGCAGCCGCGCCGCGCTTGGGCGAAATGCGCCGCATCCACGCTCGACGGGAACGGATGGATGTTGTGGTGGAGATGCCGCTTCGCCTCGTAGATCGAATGGCCGCCCGTGAAGACGACGTCGGCCCGGGCTATCAGCCCGCTTTCCAGCCGGGGCAGTTCGGGCGGGGCGAAGCGAAACCCCGAGAGTTCATCCATGCAATCGTAGACCACGGTCGCGTCCGCTACATGCGACGCGAAGGCGAACATCATCGGCGTGTAGAACCACAGCACCGGCTGGCGCGCATCGGCCTCGGCCAGCAGGCCGTCGAGCAGCCGGCGCAAGGCGGCGGTCCGATCATCGGCCGACAGCCGGCCCGACATGTGCGGCGTCGCCACCACGACGCCGCTGCGATCGCAGGTCCGCCGGACGAGGCGCGGCTCTCCCCCTTCCGTCCAGATGGGCTCCTCGAACACCACCACGGGCTGCCGCCGCGCGAAGCGCGTCATCAGGTGCTGCGGACGCTGGAAAACGAAGTCCCAACGCAGATGGCTGAAGCAGACGACGAGACTCTTGCTGGACTTCGAGGGCGAGAATGGGCGGGCGAGGCTGACGCGGGGATCGGCGAGGAGGTTCAACTGGTCTGCTTTCGAGGTCAGGTGAGCGGGCGGTACCGGCGAGACGCGGACCAGCCACCATGGTGAGCGGCGTCGACGATGCCGCGTTCATAACTTCGCAGCGATAGCACGATTGTCGGGTGTCATGCAGGCCCACCGCATGCCGAGTGGCGCGCCGCGATGTCGCGCGCCGGCGGGATGGCTGAGGAGAGCGGCGTCGCCGTGCTCTGCGCCACTCCGTCGCCGCAGATCGAGGTATCGACGCCGACGGCGGATGCTGGCCTTGCATTGATGGCCGTGCCCTTCGCGACTGGCGCGACGCCGTGGTCCGGACGATAATGCCGGACGGGTGATCATCGTGGATGCGGGCACTTTAGCCGCGCGCCGGAAAGGACGTGGCATGCCGGGATCGCGGATGTTCGACAGGCAGGGTCTCGTCGCCGCCTTCACGACGATCGGCGCCGCCGCGCTGGCCAACGGTACGCGGCTCGAACTCCCGGTCTACGGCGGCACCGCCATGATGCTGGCCAGCAATTTCCGTTTTGCGACGGAGCATGTCGATATCGCCGAGCTCGGCACGCCCTGGCCCGCGTGGCTGACCGACGTCGTCCAGGCGATCGCGGCGCGAGAAGGGTGGGCGGACGACTGGCTCGACGAGGCCGTCACCTTTCATCTGAGCCCGCTCGCCGATCGCGCCGCCGACCATCTCGAATTAGGCTCCTTTCCGCAAACCGGCCCGCCCGGGCTCAGCGTGCTGGTGCCCACGGCGGACTACCTGCTGGCGCTGAAGCTCAAGGCCATGAGGGTTCTTGACCCCATCAAGGGTCCTCGTGAAGCGGAGGACATCGGCGCTCTCACGATGGTGCTCGGCGAGGGCGCGATCGCGATCCTCCGCCGATACTCCCCCGAACCGCGGAGGATGCCGCCCAACAGCGCTTTCTGCTCGGGCACATGCTCCGCGGCGGCGAAAGGAGCGACGGCGATGCGCCCCGATACGGTCGCTGAAGCCTGCCGGCGGTTCAGGGAGGGTCAGCCCTGGGATCGCGCCATGGGCGATTTCCTGCAGAGCTTCTACACCGCGACGCCCGAAGCCCGTGCCGCGATGCTGGCCGAAGAACCGCCTTACCTGGACGACCGCCGTTACGACGCGCTCGTGGGCGGGATCGCGGAATATCTGTTCAAGCGCTGGGCCCCGCAGGCCCCGCCATCCTGGATCGGGCACCGAGACCGGTATCTCGACCGGCCCTGGTTTCCTGGCGCAGGCGGCGATCCTGCCATGGAGGAATACCTCACCTTCGCCAGTCCCGCCGAGTTCAAGAGCCGCAATGTCATGACCGATGACGAGCCGCTGCGCCGGGCGGTGCTGCCGCGCCGGTGAAGGCATGACGAGAAACCTTCGAGACGCAAGGCCCGGTCAAGCCGGCGTCTCCTGCCCGTCCTCGGTCGCCTGCCCGTCCTCGGTCAGGGTCCTCAGGGCATCCTGCAACCCATGGCTTTCGACCAGGAGCTTGCGGGAGATGTCGGCCAACGTCACCCAGCCGCTGACCGTGCCGCTGTCGTCGCGCACCGGCAGCCGCCGGATGTGGTTGGCCGCCATCAGGTCCATGGCGACCTGCA
>JAABUK010012587.1_pt1 | contig 10750 bp, 16 predicted proteins | sample 5559141 | NCBI WGS metagenome assembly JAABUK01 (sample SAMN10711869, study PRJNA513367) | rock metagenome | isolation source: Antarctica rocks | place: Antarctica: Victoria Land, Pudding Butte nord | collected 2016-01-03
GGCTGGTCACAGTCACAACCGCCACATCGGGAGTAGCAAAGCGAACATCCATCTCTTCAATAGTGTCGGAGACGCCTTTTAGAAAGGTAGAGTGGACTTCATTTAGCTCCTTGAGTACAGCCATTCGTCCGCGAGTCCGCCCGCCGAACGGATTGATATGATTCCAGTCTTCGGTCGTGTATTCGGCTGCACGCACGAATCCGTGTGCATTGAAAGCGGCATAGAAAGATTGTACCGCTTGGCGCACTTGCTTCTCTCCGCTTGTAGTTTGAGCAATGGCTAAATTGGGCAAACTTAACAAGAATGCGGTGACTAGCAAAACGGTCATCTTCTTCAAGGTAATTTTCCTTTCTCAGAACTGTTCAATGGTTTTAGTTTAGCAGCTCGTTACACAGCGAAGCGGCATAACGATGGAATTGACAGGCGCGCGGACAGCGCCATTTACACGCAAGTTTTCGATGGGAGGCGCGCGGGTGCGCGTCCTGTCGAATGACTTGTTAGCCCGCGAACATAGCGAGGAACGCGACAGCGATTCAACGATGGCTAGACGCAAGCAAGCGCACACACAAGCACCGCCCGGTAAAAGGGTTATGGTCGTCCTGAAAAACGGCGAACGCTTCATAGATAAATTTCTGCGTAAGGAAAAGCATACTTGTATTTTCGCGGAGCATACAATCAAGACCGCAGATATGAAATCCATGACGATTTACAGAATGCCTCCGCATGAGCAAGCGGGCTAACGCCGGAATTCAGCCGCTGCGAGCGATAAGCCTTCAACTTCATCGAAGCAAAGATTGATGAGAAGCAGGCAGTCGAGCAGTCGGCTGCAAGGACTTGTTCGACGGCGGCTACCCCTTGAACGACTCAAGCCAATCTTTGAAGAATCTTTCCTGAACTTCAACTGAAACTGGAGCAACATCTGACCCAAAATCGAAGATAGATACTCCGTCTCCTTTCCCTGTCTTGCGTCCCACCTGCAACTTGTATGCGCCAAGCCCATCTCCCATATCACGCTGCATACCAGATGGAAAAACATTTCGACTTGCTCCATAACAAAGCGGCATCAAATTAACCTTTTCAAGTTGCTCTCGCACACGACAAAATGCCTCGAAAAAATCTCTATCACTGCACTCAATTTCGGAATCATTGTATCTCAATGTGATTCGACAAACTCTGCGACTGAATTCACCTTCGTTCCAATATCTAGCTTCACAAGCCACCTTCGCGGGAATCACTGTTCCCGATTCGTCAGCTAACTGGATTTCGTAATAACGGTTCTTCACTTCCATAAATCAATAGCCGCCGAACGCTGGCATTCACCTGCTTTCTGCCCGAAGCGGCGTTGAATGATGACAACATGGCGGGCAGAAAGTCAGGTGCAATAACTTGTTGTGCGCCGATTGTAGAAAGGACGCGAAGCGATTCAATGATACTAAACCGATATGACGGGGAAACGCCGCAAGGGATTTTAGCAAGTCAAGGCGTGACCCAACAATACGCTGCCGACTTAGCCGAGCAGGTAATAGCCCTTCAAGAAGAATTGCGTGTGACAGAGGAAATCTTAAAGGAGCGCGACAGGCTGCTCCGAGAGATTCCCGAATGTTCCGCGCACGGTCAATGTGTTCCGCACGCGATTCAATGGGTAAAGGAACGCAAAACATAGGCGCACAACGCTGGAATTCAGCCGCGCCGAGCGATTAGCATCCAACTTCATCGAAGCAAAGATTGATGAGAAGCACGCAGTCGAGGCGTCGAGCTGGAATGACTTGTTATATCGCCGGTAGATGAAACGATGTACCTTACTGCTTGAGCCTTGCCTCAAGATTAGCGACCGCCTGATGCCATTCATCTGGATTTTCCGCTTCGTCCCACAATTCTTTTAACTCGGAATTTGTTTTTATCCTTTCGATAGCCTTCAACGCTAAAGAAACCATGCTTGGATCAGATTTGATTCCAAGACCCGACGAGCAATGCTTCGCATCATTGGGCAAACTGGAACTAGGCGCACCCTTCATAGCAGCGACAACTTCAGCCGCAGCAATTCCAACGCTGCATTCTGGTGCTTCCAGATAAGCAGCAGCATCCATTTCGGCAACTGTCGAGAGAGCATTCAAGATTAGCTCTTTATCTGGAGCATCGCAGAAATCAGCTAGCCAATCTGAAGCATCATCATTCTCGAAACTGTCAGAACCCCAAGCACCCATTTTCAATTCCCCTCAAAGGAAGCGATATAACGCTTATTATACGACTAATAGCCGGATAATATACCAAAATATGTGTATTATACCTCTATGTCATCTCCTAAACTAATAGATCGTGTGCGCGAGGTGGCGCGGTTGAAGCATTTGAGTTTGCGTACTGAAACGGCATATGTCAATTGTATCAGACGTTTCATCTTGTATCAGGGTAAGCGGCATCCTGCGGATATGGGTATAGAAGAGATAAGAGAATTTCTTTCATACCTTGCGGTGGAGAGGAATGTGGCGGCTTCAACTCAGAATGTCGCATTCAGTGCTCTGCTGTTTCTGTATCGCGATGTGCTCGATATGGAATTACCGCGCATTGAAGGCGTCGAGCGTGCCAGACTTCCGGCGCGTTTGCCGGTGGTTTTCTCGCGTGCGGAAGTTCAAAGTGTGCTGTCGCATTTGACGGGCACGAATCGTTTGATGGCGAGTCTGCTGTATGGCGCGGGGCTGCGCTTGATGGATTGCCTGCGGATGCGCGTTAAGGATATTGATTTCGTTGCAAACCAGTTGACGATTCGTGAAGGCAAGGGCGCGAAGGATCGTGTGACGATGCTGCCGCAATCTTTGAAGGAGGACTTGCAACGACACCTTGCCAAAACAAAGCTTGTACACGAAGAAGATGTGCGCGATGGCTTTGGTGAAGTTTATCTGCCTTACGCGCTCGAACGTAAATACACGGGAGCGGCGCGAGAATGGCGATGGCAATATGTGTTTCCGTCTGTTAAGCGATCCGTTGATCCGCGATCCGGTAAAATGCGTCGGCATCATTTGTCGGAAAAGGCGATTAGGGAAGCGCGCATAGACAAAACGGGAAGTTGCCATACGTTTCGCCACAGCTTTGCCACGCATCTGCTCGAAGACGGCTATGATATACGCACGATTCAACTTTTGTTAGGCCATGCTGATGTCAGAACCACGATGATTTATACGCATGTAACTTCTAAAAACTTTTGCGGCGTCACCAGTCCGCTCGATAAATAATGGCGCTGTTTGCGCATTACTAATGAGGCGGGAGCATTCGGGTGGATGTGGGTTTGAGATATATGGCGGAAGGTTTTGGCGTGCGCTGCGCGGCGGTGGTAAAGTTAAGCGTTTTGTGTGCTGACAAATCGAGTGGCGCGAGTGTGAAAAAGCATTTCGCGCGGGTGTTATGAAGAACAATAAAGGCCGCGAATATTGTGTTGTCGTCGAAGGCGCGTATTTTTCCGAGTCGGAAGCCGAACATGCTTTGCGCGATCCTTTTATAGAGGATTGGGTGGAAGAGACAGGCCGCTTTCGCCTACACAACCTCGGCGAGATTGAAGTGACGCAGGGCGTTGCGCTCGGCTCTCTGGGCGTCGTCATGCTCGACGAAGAAGTGTTCGAGATCGCCAGCGCAGACCCGGAGCATCCATTGACGGAGCGCAAGGCGCGCGAGGTGGCGCAAGCGCTCAAGCGATACGATATGTTTGAAGAAATCAGAGTCGAAGCGCGCGGCGAAACCTTCAATGGCGATGCGGTTTGATGAAGTTACGCGGCACGCGTTGGTAGCATTGGTGAACCGGCGCGGCGCGATTTTTATTGACGGTTTTGTGGTAAGAAATTGACATACGCTGTTGAGCAAACAATGTCTGTGGCGGGCGCGGCGCTCGTGCTCGTCGCTTATGCGGCGCAGCATTTCGGACGTTTGTCGGCGAAGAGCGCGGCGTATCTAACGCTTAATTTCGTCGGCGGAATTTTCCTGTGCTGGGTTGCCATCAGCACAAAGCAGTCGGGCTTCATACTGATGGAAGGCGCGTGGGTTTTAATCAGCCTGAGCGGTTTGTGGCGGCTCCGGCGAAGAGAGAACGCAAAAATTTTATGAGCGTAACGGAAGAAATTGCGCGAACGTTTCTCAACCATCGCGTGCGCGTCGTCGTCGGCGACATTACGCGGCAGGAAGTAGACGTTATCGTGAACGCGGCGAATTCTACTTTGCTCGGCGGCGGCGGCGTGGACGGTGCAATTCATCACGCGGGCGGCGAAACAATTTTGCGCGAGTGCAAGGAGTTACGTCGCACAAATTTTCCCAAAGGCTTGCCGACGGGCGAAGCGGCGATAACTTCCGGCGGCAATCTTTTGGCGCGTCATGTCATCCACACCGTCGGGCCAATTTACGGGCGACACAACGGGCACGAAGCCGAACTGCTCGCCATTTGTTACAGAAATTCTCTCGCGCTGGCCGTCGAGCACAATTTGAAGACGATTGCTTTTCCGTTCATCTCGACGGGCGCTTACGGCTATCCGCGCCACGAAGCAGCAAAGGTTTCATCCGCTGCAATCAAAGAATTTCTTGGAAGCGAAACGGGTGCTTCGCTCGAAGAAGTGCGGCTCGTCTTTTTCGGTGTCGGCGATACGGAAAGTTTTTTGAAGAATCACAAACTCGATTAATCAGAAGGATCATAAGTGGACAGATTAATGGTGCAAGCAGTTAAAGAAGCTACGCCGCAGTCAATAGATGTAAAGCGCAGATTGTCGTCGCCACTGCGCGCGTTGGACGATTTGTCATGGAATTACTGGTGGAGTTGGGCGGCTGACGGTGTCGCTGTGTTTCGCGATTTAGACCCGGAAATGTGGGAGCAGTGTGAACACAACCCGCGCCGTTTGCTGCGCGAGACTTCGGAAGTTCGTTTGACGCAGATGGCAAGTGATCCGGGCTACAACTACAGAGTGCGGGAGCTTGGCGAAAAGTTTGATCGCTACATAAACGACTCTTCTTCACTCGAAGAAAACGGGATTACATGGCAGCATCCCGTCGCATATTTTTGCGCGGAATATGGCGTGCATAATTCGTTGCCGCTTTATTCGGGCGGGCTTGGAATGCTGGCGGGCGATCACCTGAAGTCAGCGAGCGATTTGGGTTTGCCGCTCGTTGCCATTGGCTTGCTCTACCGGTACGGCTATTTCCGGCAGCGCCTCGCGTTTGACGGCTGGCAGCAGGAACACTACGGCGAAAGCGATCCGGCGCAGCTTGCAATTCACGAAGCGCTTGACGAGCAGGGTGCGCCGATCTTCGTCGAAGTGTTGATGCGCGAAAGAACGGTGCGAGCAAAGGCGTGGCGCGTTGATGTCGGGCGCGTGCCGCTTTATCTGCTCGACACGAACATCGAAGAGAACGAAGAAGTTGATCGTTTAATCACGGGGCATCTCTACGGCGGCGACCGTGAAACACGCATCGTGCAGGAAATGCTGCTCGGCATCGGCGGCGTGCGCCTGCTGCGGCGGCTCGGCATCGAACCGCACGTGTATCATCTGAACGAAGGACACTCGGCGTTTCTGACATTGGAACTCGCGCACGAAATTATCGAAACGCAATCCGTCGAGTTTGCGGAAGCGGCACAATCGGCGCGCAAGCGTTGCGTGTTTACGACGCACACGCCGGTTGCCGCTGGCAACGACGAATTTGCTCCGGCGCTCATCGAAAAATGTTTTGGTTCGAGTTACGAGCAATCGCTGCATCTTTCGCACGAAGAGTTTCTGGACTTAGGGCGCGTCGATCAATCAAACGATGAGGAATGGTTCGGGATGACGCCGCTTGCCATCAAGATGTGCCGCTCGACCAACGGCGTCAGCCGCAAGCACGGCGAAGTTTCGCGCTCTCTCTGGCACAATATGTGGCCGGAACTCTCCGACACAAATGATGTGCCGATCACCTCCGTCACCAACGGCGTACACGCGCCGACGTGGGTTGCTCCGCTCATACGCGATCTATACGAAAAGCACATCGGCCACGATTGGATGACAAGCGCACGCAACGCCGCCCGGTGGACGCAGGCGATGAAAAACATTGACGGCGAAGAAGTGTGGCGCGCGCATTGTTTGCTCAAAGAACGCCTCGTTGCCTTTATACGCCATCGCACATATCACTCGCGCTTAGCACATGGCGACACGCTCGAACGCACGGAACTCGCGCACAAAATGTTTGACCCGGCGGCGCTCACCATCGGTTTCGCGCGTCGCGTCGCCGCATACAAGCGCTGGAGCCTGCTGTTGACAGACCCGGAGCGCTTGCTGCGTTTAATCAACGACGCGGATCGTCCCGTGCAATTTGTGTTCGCGGGCAAGGCGCACCCGCAGGATCAGGGCGCAAAGCTTATTTTGCAGCAACTCGCGCAGTGGAAATTCGATCCGCTGATTGTGCAGCGCGCGGTCTTTTTGCAGGACTACGATCAGGAAATCGCGCGCCAGTTGGTGCAATCCGTTGACGTGTGGCTCAACGTGCCGCGCAAGCCGCTCGAAGCTTCCGGCACAAGCGGGCAAAAGGTTGCGATGAACGGCGGCTTGAATCTCTCTGTGCTCGACGGTTGGTGGATCGAAGGCTACGACGGCACGAACGGGTGGGCGATTGGCGACGAAAGCGCGGAGTTAGACGCGGCGGAAGAAGCGGACGCGCGCGACGCCGAATTGCTTTACCGCTTGCTCGAAGAAGAAGTCGTGCCGCTTTATTATGACCGCGACGCAGCAACGAATATTCCGCGTCGCTGGATCGAGATGATGATGCGCTCAATGACGACACTCACGCCCGTCTTCAACAGCGACCGCATGGTTGCCGAATACACGCGCGAGATTTATTCGTAAGGTACGCCGCGTTCGGCGACGCTAAGCTGGTGGTATTACTCGCAAAGAAGTAAAGGAGTTCATTATGAAAGTTTATTGCCGATCCTTGTTTGTGGCGGTATTCCTATTATGTGCGTTGGTTGTAAATGCACAGCAATCGGGTCGTGAGAAGATAGGTGAAGCCTTAGAAAGGGACGGGTGTGTTTCACTAGAGTCAAGCAAAGTTAAGATTTGCAAATATGATTATGTATCTAACAATCAGGCGGTAGAAGCTATTTCATTTCAACCTCTTGGCAGCGGCACTTTCCCGGCGCTGATGCTCATTCCCGGTTATCAACGAAGCGCAAGGGACTACATTCCATTAGGAACAATATTCGCTAAGGAAGGGTTTGCGTGTGTTGCCATCACGCAACCGGGTTTTGGAAAATCGCAAGGCAAACCTGATTTTGTTGGCTCTAATACAATCAAAGCACTGACCGATGGATTCGACAAGTTCAAGCGCGAACCCTATGTGGATGCTAAGAGGATGGGAGTTTTCGGGTATTCGCGCGGAGCAATGGCTGCATCACTTCTGGCTGTTCAGCTACACGACATTCGAGCAGCCGTCTTTGGCGGCGGAATATATGACTTCAAGAAGGCTTACGACGAAATCAAAGATGAAGGCATCCGAAAGAATATGGAGCAAGAAGCGGGCATAAGCCAAGAAGCTATCAAACAGCGTTCCTCTGTTCTACAAATGAAGAATCTACGCTGCCCTGTGCTTATTCTACATGGCGAAAAAGATGAGAATGCTCCTATTAGTCAAGCACTTCTCCTGCGCGATCAATTGACCGCGCTCAAAAAGGATTTCGAGATAAAGATACTTCCGAATAAAGGTCACGGTCTGGATATGCAGGAGGTATTTACAAACTCGCTCGACTTCTTCAAACGCAAACTTGTGGTTGACACTTCAAAGAAATAAAGGCAGCAAAGGAGCGTTACGAAATTCGCGCCGCCGAACAAGTCCTTGCAGATGACCGCCTGACAGCGTGTCTCTCAATAAGATTTATTCTCTCAGGTTGAAGGCTGCTCGCTGTGCGGCAGATGTAGTTCGGCGTTGTGGTGCGAGAGCGCGTAAGTTAGTATCTCAACAGACAGAGTGTTTATTTCGTTTTTCTAAAATCGGAGAGAATATTTTAATGGACGTAAAATTTGAAACAATCAATGACACGAAAGCGCTGGACGATTCACTGGAGCGTTCGCACGTCGCGCCCGTCGTGTTATTCAAGCACAGCACGACATGCCCGATCAGCAGCGCGGCGTACAGGGAAATGTCGAAGTTCAACGCTGCGCCCGTCGCGCTCGTCGTCGTGCAGAGCGCGCGCAGCGTGTCGAATGAAATTGCGTCGCGCACGGGCATTGCGCACGCTTCTCCGCAGGCCATCGTCGTCCGAAATGGCGAAGCCGTCTGGTCTGCCACGCATTACGATATTACCGCCGACGCGGTGACGCGCGCCGTCGAAGCTCACGCTGCCGGACAAAGCGCTGCGCAAGGATAAAGACCACATGCCGGAAGTCACTTGCGCGCGAAACTTATGAGCGACGTTATGCAGAAACGCGGAACCGCCATCGAGCCGCGCGAGATAGAACAGGAGGGCGACGCAAATCTGCGTATCCGTTGGGCGGACGATCACGTTTGTCATTACAGCGCGCCCGTGCTTCGCCGCTCATGTCCGTGCGCGCAGTGCGTTAATGAATGGACAGGACAGCGCACGCTCGAACCGAAAAACATTTCCGATGATTTGACGATCAAAGACATCAGCATCGTCGGACGCTACGCCCTGACTTTCAAGTGGAGCGACAATCACGAAACAGGCATTTACAGTTTTCGCCTGCTGCGTGAACTATGCGAAATCAAAGATGAATGACGCGAAGAAAATTCTGGTGGTCGAAGACGATGATGTGGCGCGCGAGTTAGTTCGTATGGCGCTTGAGCGCAAAGGCTACATTGTGGTGACGGCGGAAGACGGCCTACGCGGATATGACGCGGCGGTGAGCGTGCGTCCCGACCTGATTATCACGGATGTAAACATGCCCGCCGCCGACGGCGTGCATTTGGTGCGGCGCGTGCGCGACACGCCGGACATCGCGGAAATTCCAATCATCGTCACGACCGGCTACGGCACGGGCAACGCTTCCTTGACGCTTTCGCAGGGCGCAACCGCATACGAGCCGAAGCCGATTGATCCGGCGAGTTTTCTTGCGACAATCGAACGCTTATTAAGCGACAATGAGAGATGAGCGAAGAAGAACAAAATAAAAGGATAGCAAAATAAAATCGCGTTGTTGTCAAACGGGCGCATCTCGCCGCTCATCAATTATTCGGACAAGGGTTTAGAACATGACGGAAGCCATCGGGTGGATTAGCTCTTTGATTTTGCTGCTGACCATCGGCAAGCAAGTTTACAAACAGTGGCAGGAAGGTTCGAGCGAAGGCGTCTCGAAATGGCTCTTCGTCGGTCAACTCGCGGCGTCGCTCGGCTTTACGATTTATAGTTGGCTCGTTCATAACTGGGTCTTCGTCGCAACCAATGCACTGATGCTCGTCAACGGAATGGCCGGTCTTTCACTCGTGCTGTATCATCGCCGCCGCGAACAGCGCGAAGGCAAAAGCGCGAAAGAGAAAAGCGGCAATCTAACAACCGAACGCGCCTGAAGAAAACGCGCTCGACGAAAACGCTTATGAGTCTCTGGAACATAATCGCCAGACGCGGTCTGAAAAACATTTTCCCGTCCAACGAAATGGCTGCCGCAAAAAAAGACACGCCTATCCTGCTTGAACGCCTCCTTGCGCTCGACGATCCGGCGGCGATACATGAAGCCATCGGCAATCTTTCCAAACTGGAAATAAAAGAACTCGCGCGCGAGGTGTTGCGCAAACGCGCGGATGAAGCTATCGAAGTTTTGCGCACATGCGATTCATGCCAGAAATTGCTTGCGGGCGGCGGTTACGACCCAATCGAGTTACTCGAAACTTTGCGGAATAGCATCGGCGAAAAGTCGGCGCAAATGGACATAGACGCCAGCGGGCGCGGCGGCTCGCAAATGGGACAGGGCTACGAAACACGCATACGCTTTGGCCCCGTTAATTTTCTCGCGGGCACTTCGCTCGACGGCATGACGGTGCGCGAAAGCCAAATCCAAGTCATCCTACACGAACTCGCGCACGCCGCCGGTGACGTGATTCCGCCCGACGGCAACAACCCCGAAGAGAGCCTACGCAACCAGCACCGCGTCACGCGCGCATGTCTACCGGAAACGTATGAAAGAATAGGGAGACAGTATTCAGGAGTCAGAAGTCAGGAGTCAGAATAAAAACACCTCTGAATGTGTAGAGCGTGAGTGCCGTAAACGCGAACGCATAACGTGCCGATGAAACATTCTCCCTTCTGTCTCCTGACTTCTGTTTTCATGTCTTCTGCCCACTGACTCCTGTATACTGCTTTTATGGACGAACGAGATTTTTTCGATGAGCGGCAGGAAACAAAGCGCGCGAGCTTCGCGTGCCCGCATTGCCGCGAGCGCGCCGACTATGATGTGCGTTGGCTCAAGCGCACAAAAAAAACTTCTTTGCCGCGCGGAGCGGGCGAGCAAGACCGCGCGCGCTTCCAGAAATCCCGCGACTACATGGTGCGCATAGACGATATGCTCGCCTGCAAAAACATGCGCTGCCGCCGCCGCTTCGACATTCCCAACTCGCAATCCGTCGTTTTTATTTAGACGGTCTTTCGTTGATCGGAGCGCAACGGTGGAAAGGAGTGGTCAGCATGTCTCTTCAACTAAAACAACGCTACAGTCTCGAAGAGTATTTCGCGCTCGAACTTGCTAGCGAAGAAAAGTACGAATATTTCAACGGCGATGTCTTCTGCATGAGCGGCGTCAGCCCTAAT
>JAABUK010012588.1_pt1 | contig 10749 bp, 10 predicted proteins | sample 5559141 | NCBI WGS metagenome assembly JAABUK01 (sample SAMN10711869, study PRJNA513367) | rock metagenome | isolation source: Antarctica rocks | place: Antarctica: Victoria Land, Pudding Butte nord | collected 2016-01-03
GGGGTACGGCTGATCCGACACAAGGAATGCCCGAACTGGAACTACACCATCAGACGCAAGCGGGGCAGTGTTCCACTATAGTGCGACGATGACTGACAATGCGGACTTGTTCTTGGACGCCCCCTAAACATGGGCGTCGCGGTTCCGGGGGTCCGAGGCCGTCGGGCGGGGCCCGACGGCTCGATGATCGGAGGGCCGATCGCCGGTGTCAATGAGCCGGGCCGGGCCGGCCCTGCCCGGGACGAATGCGGGGGCGTTGCAGGTCTGGTATAATTGGCAATCGGGTCGGGAGGGACGACCTCGGGGCGGGAGCGGGGGTCGACGATGCGCCGGGATATCGACGAGGCGTTGCACGGCTGGCCGTACGATCCGGAGCCCGGCGAGGTGGTCGCTCGCGAGGTCCGGTCCCGCGACGGCCGGTCTCTGATCCAGATCCGGGTCGAGCTGGGGGTCCTGCAACTGGAGGCCGACGGGCGGCCGGACGGCGCCCGGCCCAACGGCTTCGGGACGTACCTCGACTATCTCCGGCACCGGGCGGGGGCCCGGGGGACGGCCTCGGGCGGGAAGCGGTCGTCCTGGACCATGTCGGCCGAACAGTGCGCCGAGGCCGACCGCGAGTTCGCCCAGTACTATCACCGGCGGGTCGCCTGGCTGACCCTCCAGCGCTACGACCGGGCCCTGCGCGATGCCGAGCATTCGCTGGCGCTGATGGATCTGGTCCGGAAGCACGCGGGCGAGCCCGAATACGTCGCCTCGCACGAGCGGTTCCGCGGCCTGGTCCTGTTCCATCGGACCCAGGCCGCCGCGGCCCTGGCCCTGGAGCGGAGCAAGCCCGAGGAGGCGATCGACGCCGTCCGCCAGGGGCTGGAGCGGCTCGCCGAGCACCAGCAGGCCTGGTCGCCCGAGGTCGATCGCGACGAGATGCCCGACGAGGCGCTGGTCGAGCAGCTCCGCGTGCTCGAACGCGAGATCCGCAAGAATTTCTCGGTCGAGAAGACCCTCCGGGAGCAGCTCGACGAGGCCGTCGCCGACGAGGACTACGAGCGGGCCGCCCGGATCCGCGACCAGATCCGGTCCCGGGCCCGCGGATGAGCCCGGCCGACGGGCCCGCCCCGGCCGCTCGGTCCTCAGGTGAGGAGGTCGGAGCGGAAGCCCTTGAGCCAATCCAGGAGCGGCTTGGGCGTGTTGTCGGCCCGGAACAGCCCGGCGTGGGGGTAGAGGTGGGGCGTCGAGTCGGCGACCTGGCGCCAGGCGACGGACCGGACGAACGGCTTGGCGACCGCCAGGGAGATCCATCGGGCGGCGATGGCCGCCTGGCTCGCCTCGGTGGGAGGGTCGGGCCACTGGTCGCGCTCGACCTGGACGTTGGGGTCGGCCTGGGGGTCGGGGGTTGAGGAGCTGGGCATCGCGATCGACAGGTAGAGCGGGAAGTTGAGCAGGGCGTAGAGGTCCAGGAGCCTGGAGAAGTCGAGGAGGTCGCGGAGGTGGCTCCCCGGCGACGAGTAGCCCGGGGCGATCTCCAGGGCGATCCCGGCCATCCCCAGCTCGGCCCGGGCGAGATAGTCGGCCAGGTGGAGCGGGCCGAGCTGGAACGAGCTGGAGGCCATCCACTCGGCCCAGGGCCGGTCCAGGCCGACCAGGAAATTAGCGGCCGGGTCGGCCTGGCGGGCGACCTGGAGGAGCCGGGCGGTCAGGCGGATCTGGTCCTCCTCGGACATCCCCAGGACGTCGGTGGAGCCCGGCCGGTGGATCAGGTGCCAGAGCGGGATCTTGCCCCGATAGCGCGTGACCGCCTGGCGGACCACGTCGACGGCCATGTTGAGGATCTCGTCGAAGTCGCCCGACCAGAGCCAGATCCAGTCGGGGAGCGCCCCGGGGCGGAGGTCGATCAGCGGGCCGGCCTGGACGGCGAGCTTCTGGCGCTGGGCCCAGACCAGCTGCGCGTCCAGCTCGTCCCACCGGTGCTTCCCCTCGGTTGGCGCCAGCGATTTCCACGAGCAATGGAGCTGCGCCGCGTTGAACGACGGGCCGATCTTCGAGGCCCAGGGGGCGGCGGCCGGGTCGCCCTCCAGGCCGATGGCCAGCTGGGTTGGCAGCTTGCCGGGGGACAGCCGGTTCTGGAGCACCTGGGCCACATAGGTCTCGATCAGCGCCTGGCTTGCCTCCGAGGCCAGGCTCAGGCTCCGCTGCGCCTCGGCGAACGAGGCGGCCGGGTCGTCCCGGCCGGTGGCGGATCGGAAGAACGCCCGGACCGAGTCGGCCAGAAGGCGGTCCATCTCGGGCGGGACCCGCAGGCCCATCTGCTTCCAGTCGGCGAGCTGGTTCCGGACGTCGTTGGCCCGGCCCCGGGCCAGCTCGACGGCCAGGAGGTAGGGCTCGGGCCGCTCGCCGAGCGTGGCCGTGCCGATGATCGGCGTGCCGAACCCCTCGACCGGCCAGGGGGCGAACAGCCGACCGCTCTCGGTCGTCCCGCGCTGGCAGAGGAGGATGTCGCGGCGGACCTCGACGCTGAGGCGGCTGGGGGTCCGGTCCAGGCCCGTGACGTACGACTTCCGGAGGTCGACGACCCGGGCATCGGGCAGGGGCGACGGGATCCGGAACTTGAGCAGGCCCATGGGACTTCGCCCCGTGATTCGGGATGAGAGCGGACGTCGCCGGCGGCCGGCGCGGGGATGGGGACGCGAGGCGACTAGCTCGACCGGGCGGGAGGCCCACGCCAGGCGTCCGGGTTGACCAGGTTGGGTGGCCTCCGCCCTTCGAGCACGGCGACGACGTTCTCGGCCGCGATCCGGGACATGCTCGCCCGGGTCGCGGTCGTCGCGCTGCCCAGGTGCGGCAGGAGCACGGCGTTCTTGCAGCCGGCCAGCCCCGGGGCCATGGCCGGCTCCCGCTCGTAGACGTCCAGGCCCGCGCCGGCGATCCGACCCGCCCGGAGCGCCTCGACCAGCGCATCCTCGTCGACGACCGGCCCGCGGGACGTGTTGATCAGGTAGGCCGAGGGCTTCATCATCGCCAGCGCCCGGGCGTCGATCAGGTGCGTGGTCTCCGGGCCCAGCGGGACGTGGAGGCTGACGAAGTCGGATTCCCCCAGGAGTTCGTCGAGGCCGACGTGGCGGGCCCCGAGGGCCTCCAGGCCGGGGCTGTCCTTCCGGCCGCGGTAGAGCACCCGCATCCGAAACCCGGCGGCCCGCTCGGCGACCGCGGTCGCGATCCGGCCGGGCCCGATCAGGCCGAGGGTCCTCCCGGCGACGTCGCCGCCGAGCATGTACATCGGGCCCCAGCCGGGGAACTCGCCGGCCCTCATGGCCCGGTCGCCGTCGACGACCCGGCGGGCCACGGCCAGGATCAGGGCCCAGGTCAGGTCGGCGGTCGCCTCGGTCAGGACGCCCGGGGTGTTGGTCACCAGGATCCCGCGCCGGGTGGCCGCCCCCACGTCGATGTTGTTGAACCCGACCGCCATGTTGGCGAAGACCTTGCACCCGGCCGCCGCGTCGAGGACCCGGGAGTCGACCGGGTCGTGGAGCATCGACAGGACCGCGTCGGAGCCCGCGACCCGGTCGCAGAGCTCGTCGACGGCCAGCGGGCGGTCCTCGTCGCTGACGGTCACGACCTCGGCGACCCGGGCCACGAGGCTCGGGCCCGGCTCGGGGATCGGGCGGGTGATGAAGACGCGGCCAGGCACGGGACGGAGCCCTCCGGAGATGGTCGCGGCCCGGCCGGGCCCCCGACTTCCAGGATTCAGCATAGCCGCGCCACAAACCCATCGCCAGTGTCGAACTCGGTGGATTAAGCCGATCGCATGAGAGCTGTCGGACATCCCGGCGGGGCCTGGCACGACGAATGCTCCCGATGTCCCGGTCGTGCAAGGCGAGGGGCCACCGCCCGGCCCCGGGCCCGGCCCGATCCCAGGGGGATTGTCGATGAAGGTTCGCGACCAGATGCTGATCGGATTGGCGGGCGGGGCCGCGCTGGCGATTGGCGCCCGGGCCTGGCTCCGGGCCCGTCGGCGGATCGAGCTTGCCGGCCGGGTGGTGATCGTCACCGGCGGCAGCGCCGGCCTGGGCCTGATGGTCGCCCGCCAGGCCGCGAAACGGGGCGCCCGGCTCGTCCTGGCCGCCCGGGGCGAGGAGGACCTCCGCAAGGCCGAGGCCGAGCTCCGCCAGCTCGGGGCCGACGTCATCGCCGTGCCGACCGACGTCTCGGACGAGGGCCAGGTCCGCGTCCTGGTCGCCCGGGCGATCGAGCGGCACGGCCGGGTCGACATCCTGGTCAACAACGCCGGGACGATCCAGGTCGGGCCGGCCGAGACGATGACCGTCGACGACTTCAAGCTGGCGATGGCCACCAACTTCTGGGGCGAGCTGCTGCCGATCCTCGCCGTTTTGCCGCACATGAGGGCGCAGGGCGGCGGCCGGATCGCCAACGTCGTCTCGGTGGGCGGCAAGGTGGCCGTCCCCCACCTCCTCCCGTACTCCGCGAGCAAGTTCGCCCTGACCGGACTGACCGAGGGCCTCCGCGCCGAGCTTGCCAAGGACAACATCCTGGTGACCGGGATCTACCCCGGGACGATCCGGACCGGCGGCCACGCCCACGCCCACTTCAAGGGCGACGCCCACGCCGAATATACCTGGTTCGCCCTGTCGGACGTCATCCCCGGGGTCGCCACCTCGGCCGAGTCGGCCGCCCGGGCGCTCTGGAAGGCCGTCCTCGACGGCGATCCCGAGGTCATCGTCGGCTGGAACGCCCGCCTGGCGATCCTCGCCCACAACCTGTTCCCCGAGTGGACCGTCGAGGCCCTCGGCCTAATCAATCGCGCGATGCCCGGGCCCGCCGGCCTCCGGAGCGAGTCCATCCGGGGCGACCAGCTCAGCGGCAAGGTCCCCGACACCCTCAACCGGATCATCCCCCCCGGGGCCCGCCCCCGTCCGGCCTGACGACCTTCGAGGGCCGACGACGACGGCCCCGCGATCCCCCCCCCTCCCCTGGTGTCACCATGCCCACCGTCCTGATCGGCTCGGAGCCGCTCCGACGCCAAGCCGGCCCGTTCCGGACCCTCCTCCAGGGGTCGGGGTTCCACGTCGTCGACCCCGACTCGAATGGGAAGCTCTCGGAGGCCGACCTCCTCGAAATCGTCCCGAGATGCGACTCGATCATCGCCGGCGGCGAGACCTACTCGGCCGCCATCATGGACGCCTCGCCGGGGCTCCGGGCGATCGCCAGGACCGGCGTCGGTTACGACGCCGTCGACCTCGCGGCCGCCAGTGCCCGGCGGATCGCGGTCACGATCACCCCGGGCGCCAACCAGGAGGCCGTCGCCGAGCACGCCTTCGCGCTCCTCCTGGCGCTGACCAAGGACGTCACCGCCCACGACCGGGCGATCCGGTCGGGGTCGTGGGCCCGGTCGCCGCTCCCCCGGCCGGTCCGGGGGATGACGATGGGGATCGTCGGCCTGGGCCGGATCGGCCGGGCCGTCGCCACCCGGGCCGTCGCCTTCGGGATGCGGGTCGTGGCCTTCGAGCCGACCGAGGATCGCGACTTCGACCGGCGATTCGAGGTCGCCCGGATGTCGATCGACGAGGTCCTGGCCTCGTCGGACGTCGTCAGCCTCCACCTCCCGCTGGTGGAGGCCACCCGGGGATTGATGGATCGGTCGGCCTTCGCCCGGATGAAGCCGGGCGCCCTCCTGATCAACACGGCCCGGGGCGGCCTGGTGGTCGAGGATGACCTGGTCGAGGCCCTCCGGTCGGGCCATCTCCGCGGCGCCGGGCTCGACGTCTTCGACCGCGAGCCGCCCGATGCCGGCCATCCGCTCGGGACGCTCCCCAATGTCGTCCTCACGCCGCACATGGCGGGGGTCGACACCCTGGCCATGTCGGACATGGCCGACATGGCCGCCCGATGCCTCGTCGACCTCCATCGGGGACGATGGCCCGCCGACTGCGCGGTCAACCCCGAGATCGAAACCGGCTGGAAGTGGGATCAACCCCGCTCCCGGCCCGGTGATGGCGGCTGAATCGGGGGACCGGGCCGATCCCCGGGGCATCGACCGGTGTCGGCCGGATCGGGCCAGGACCCGAGAAGACGACCGGGAACGATCGCCGGGCCGGACGGGAGCGGCCCGAGGTCCATTCGAAACCGAAGCGGGGGAAGGCCGTGGCCTTCCCCCGCGATCCCGTCGAAGGATCGGCCCGTCCGGGTCAGACCTGGAACGAGCTGCCGCAGCCGCACGACTTGACGACGTTGGGGTTGTTAAAGACGAACCCCCGCTTCTCCAGGCCGTCGTAGAAGTCGACCACGGTCCCGTCGAGGTACGGGTCGAACTTCTTGTCGACCGCGAGCTTGACCCCGAAGAAGTCGGAGACCCGGTCGCGATCGCTGACATTGCTGTCGAAATTCAGGCTGTAGGAGAAGCCGCTGCAGCCGCCGCCCTGGACGCCGACCCGAAGGACGGTCTCTTCGGGGAGGTTCTGGTCGGTGATGATCTTCTTGACTTCCTTGGCCGCCGATTCACTCAGGGACACAGCCATGATCGTCTCCTCGCGGGAGTGGATATCCAAGGACGTTCTCCGTCCGCTCTTGCCAAGGATATCATAGGACCGGGTCAAATCCCAGGGCGGACCCGCCGCCGATCCGGACGGCAGAGGCCGCCATTCCCGACGGTCAGGTCGTGAAGGCGGCCTCTCGGTCGGGTCGGTCGTCTCCGTTCGGGTCGATCTCAGAATTGCGGGGCCGTGGTCGTGCCCGGCGCCGTGGTCGTGCCCGGGGCCGGGGCCGCAGGACGAATCTGACTGGGCTGGCCGGGGTTCGGCTGGCCCGAGTTCGGGGCGGTCGGGTCGGAACGAAGGCCCCGGTTGATCTGGTTCCGGGGCGAGTTGGGGGCTTCGGGCAGCATGGTCCGCTGGAACTGGTTCTGGAGGATCCGCTGGGCGTCCTGCAACTCCTGCGGCGAGAGCTGGCCGTTGTTGTCGGCGTCCAGGATCGAGAAGGCCGCGTTGGCCGGATCATTCAGGCCCTTGATGAACTCGTCCTTGCTGATCTGGCCGTTGCTATCGGAATCAGCGGCCTGGAACGACGCCATCTGCGCGGCCTTGAGGGCCCCGGCGATGGCGGCATTCACCTCGACCGGGCTCAACTGGTTGTCTCGGTTGGTGTCGGCCCCGGCGAACAGCAACTGGACGGAGTTCTGGACCGCCTGACGGACCTCGACGGCCTGGAGGTTGCCATCCCGATTGCCGGCGACCAGCCCCATGAACAGGGCCGCCGGGTTCGGCGTACCGCCGCCAGGCTGCGGCGCGGCGGTCTTGGACCGCTGGATCAGGAATCGGACCATCGGCTTCTGGGCCAGGAAGGAGTCGCGGGCCTGATTGGCCTCCTCCTTGGTCACCACCCCGTCACCATTGGCGTCGGCGCGGAAGAACAGGCCGCCGACGGCGAGGTTCCCGGCGTCCACGGCTTCCTTCTGCGAGATCTGCCCGTCGTTGTTCTCGTCGATCACCTTGAAGGCCATCCGGCCCGTGTCCTGGAGATCCTGCAGGCTGTCGATCGGACCGGGGACGTCCTTGATCTGGGCGGAAGCGGTCCCCGCCAGCGCGAACAGGCCGAGTCCCAATGCCGTGAGGCCCCTCATCCAGTGGTGCATGGACATCGCATTCCTCCTCAATTCCATCCGTCATCAATCACGCATCGCCGGGACGATCGTGGCGGCTCGCGGTCGCCTACGCCGCCCGTCGATTTCGTGAAGCTGATGATGCAATCGAAATGCCATCTTGATCCCGATCGCCGGACTCCCATCCCCGTCTTTCAGCCTATTTTCGCCAACCTACCGGGTCGCGACCAATCGTCCGTCAAAATGTCGTCACTTCCGAAAAAAAAGTGAAGAGCCCGCCCGGATCCTCTGGGGATGTGTGCGCAACCCGATGCGTGCGCCCTGGTCCGCAGGCTGTGAAGGAAGGCGGATTCGACAAAATTGGGAAATCAACGGAACAGTTGACCCTTACCGACCGCCTCGAAGGCGTTGCGGAAGTGCTCGATGGAGGCCGGTTGCGATCCCTCGGGCCACACGATCGCGACGACGTCGAATCGACAGGGCTGCTCCAGGAGGCCATGCCGCTTGAGGAAGTGGAGCGCGGCGAGGGTCAACCGACGTTGTTTCTCGGGGGTCACCGCCTCGGCCGGCTCGCCCCGTCGTCGGGCCTTGACCTCGACGAAGACCAGTGTCCCGCCGTCTCGGGCGATGAGGTCGACCTCGCCGTGATCGGTCCGGTATCCTCGCAACAGGACCTTGAGCCCCCGGGCCCGGAGGAACCGGGCAGCCTCCCGCTCGCCCTGATCTCCGAGCCACCGATTGCGAATCGCCCGGACGATCGGATTCATCGCGGTCGACCCCCAGGCCGGGCCTTCATCGGCCGAAGCCGAGCGACTTCTCGACGTCGGCACCCTCGGAGCTCATCGCACCGGAAAGGCGACTCCCCTGCTTGAAGAAGCCGCCGGATGCGCCGGAATCGTCGCTGTCCCGGGTGATCGTCGGGCCGGACCACGCCGTCGGGTCGTCCGGCTTCGCCTTCCGGACCGTCGCCTGGTGCTCGGGCTGGCAGCCCGTCAGGGCAATGCAGACGCCGCCCAGGGCCAGGGCGGCGGAAACGAGCGAGGGCTTCATGGCTCTCCACCTCTTGTGAGGGGCCAGGAGCGGAATTTGACGGCCCGCAATCCGTTGCGAGCGATCCCGTCAGGGAGCTGGGATCCCGGGGATATTGCCAGATCCGCCGCGGTGCGCCTACCCCGCTTCCCCGACCTCACCCGGCCGTGCTCGACCCCATCCGACGATCAATGCCCCCAGGCCGACGAACGGGAGCACGCCGACCAGGGCGAAGATCGACCCGAACGATCCCGAGATGTCCCTGACGTGGCCCGCCAGGGGGAGCAACCCGGCCGCGAACAGGTTCCCCAGGCCGCCCAGGATCCCCACCACGAAACCCGTGTGCGACGACGAGACGTCTTGACAATAGGCGAAATAGTTCGCCATGAACGCCGCCGTCCCCAGGGCCATGGCCCCGAGCAGGAGGATCGCGACCCGATCGTCGCGGATCAGGCCCACGATCGAGCCCGAGGCGATCAGGATCGAGCAGAACGTCATCACCACCAGGCGGGCCCCCGAAGTGCTCCATCCCCGCCTCGTCAGGCTCCGAGATGCCGCCCCACCGCCCAGGTTGCCGACATCGGCCGCCAGGAACGGCAGCGAGCTGAGCATCCCGCTCGCCAGGTAACTCATCCCTCGGTCTTCTTGGAGATAGGTCGGCAGCCAGTTGACCAGGAAATGCCAGCACACGTTGACCGAGATCGAGACCACGACCAGGACCCAGAACCGGCGGAGTCGGACGACCTCGCCCAGGGACTCGGCCCAGTCTGCCCCCACCAGGGCGCCGGACGGCAGGAGCCTCGCGGCGATGAGCAGGCCGATCATCAAGGTCGCGATCGCCCACCAGATCGCCGGCCGCCCGACGCGGGTCGCCGAGCACGCAACCAGGAGAGAGATCAGCAACACGGCCCCGAACGCCCGTCGCGCCACCGAGGATAATCGGTCGGGCTTGACGGAGCCGAGGTCGTCCGAAGAACGCCCAGGACCCGGCCGGCCGGCGAAAAGGCCCCGATGAGGCCCGCCCGCCATCGCCCGCCAGAGGAAGACCCAGCCGATGCCCAGCGATGCGACGATCACGAACGTCGGCCGCCATCCGTACCGTTCGGCAAGTTTCGGCACGATCAGGGGTGTCAACACCGCACCCACCGCGGCCCCCGAATTGAAGATCCCGTTGCCGAGACCACGGTCCTCCGGGGGCAAGACCGCCGAGGTCGCCCTCAACGCGCACGGCCAGTTGAACGACTCGCCGACGCCGAGCATGGCACGCAGGCCCAACAACACGCCCAGCGTCGGGGAGAACGCCATTGCCGCAGCGGAACACGACCACCAGATGACCGCCCAGCCGTAGATCCGGCGGACGTCACCCCGATCCGTCAGATACCCCGCCGGCAACTGGAAAAGGGCATAAGTGAGGGAGAATGCGGCCAGGACCCAGCCGTACCCCTCATTGCGAATGCCGAAGTCAGCCTTGATCTGGGGACCGACCAGGGTCATTGCTTGACGATCCATGTAGCAAAGGACCGTCGATCCGAACATCACCCAGCAGAGCCCCCAGCGCCATCTCCATGACGGCTTGAGATCGAGGCCAGGTCCGAAATCGGGAAGCGTTAATCCTGCCAAGGATGGGGCTCACGGCGAGACGACGATCACGGCTTGCCCCGGCTTGAGGAAGCCGACAACAAGATGCCAGAGTGGCCGGACCAAAGCAATCAACTCGAAGTCGCGGGCTCACGAACCCGGAGGAGCCTGTTTTCGAAACGGAGCCGCCCCCGGATCGGGGTCGATCCGAGGGCGGCTGGGGTGTGGAGGATCCGGCGATGACCGACTTTCGCGCTTACGCACTATCATGGGCCTGGCGGGCTTAACGGCCGTGTTCGGGATGGGAACGGGTGGGACCCCGCCAGTATCGTCGCCGGAAGTCGGCCGAGGGGGCGGTCAGGCCCCCTCGGCCGCGGTGGTCCGGGGGTGGGTCACACGGGGCAGCAACTCGGGCGTCGCGTGGCGTGGGGCATGGTCCATCCCCGACGCGTCCCCCTCGCGGGTCGAGGGGTCGTCGTCCGGATGCGATCTGGCATGGCCCGCCGATCGTCGCGGCCGTCCCGGATCGGGGGCGG
>JAABUK010012592.1_pt1 | contig 10746 bp, 12 predicted proteins | sample 5559141 | NCBI WGS metagenome assembly JAABUK01 (sample SAMN10711869, study PRJNA513367) | rock metagenome | isolation source: Antarctica rocks | place: Antarctica: Victoria Land, Pudding Butte nord | collected 2016-01-03
AGCTTTTATCTGGGTGTCGCCTGTTATCATGCATCTGCTGTGGGCCCTGTACTTTCAAATGTCCACAATGCTGCTGCAGCTCAGACATCTAAAGCCTGCCTCTGTGTACTCTCATGCAAATGCTTGAGTGGCTTCACAAGGATGTGCAATTGCATGCAGGATCCAACGTTGTCAGTGTAGCTGAGCACGTCGTCATGATGATTCTGACCCTGGTGCGTAACTACATGCCAGCACACAAGCAGATCATTGCTGGAGACTGGAATGTGGCTCAGATTGCCAAGGAGTAAGCCACATCCTCTCACTACTTGTTGTGCAACAACACCCATGTCTAGTTCTCTTGCTACAACACACATGTCCAGATGCATGCTGTGCAGACCCATTTCCCCTGGTGTGCCTGCTGCTGATACAATGGCATGAGCATTGAGTATTTTTGTCTCACAGCCTGCCTCAAATATGCCCATGTCAGGTTGCTGATGACGCCATTTGCTGCAATGTCAACCCCCCCAATGTGACATGTGGTCACAATGCAGGCTGCTGTCAGTCGTCATGTCACTGATGTCACTTGCAATGCTGTTGCTACTGTCACCTGCTGAAATGTTGTGCTACAACTGCTGTCGTATGTTACAACTGTTGCTGAGGTGAGCCTATTTTGGTGCAGTGCCTTTGACCTGGAGGACAAGGTGGTGGGTACCGTGGGAGCTGGCCGTATTGGACAGAGAGTGCTGCAGAGACTTGCTGTAAGCCATCATGCAAACCCATGCAAAGCGTGTGACTGCACTGATACATTCTGCTTGGCAGGCGGCACACTGACTGTACATTGCTGCAGACTCACTGTTGCCATCTTCAAGCTTGTCAAATGCCAGTCACTGTTATCAGTATGGTCAATGTGGTGTATGTTGTGTACCTGCCTGACCTTACACAGGTTTACCAGCCGACTTTGTGAACTGTCTCTGCATGTGTTGCAAGGTTTCAGCAGTTTTGGGGTTCCTGCCCGATCACTTGTGATTGAGAACATCTGTGCATGTGTGCAGGGCTTTGACTGCAAGGAGCTGCTGTACACTGACTACAAGCAGCTGCCAGCAGCACTTGAGAAGAGCCTGAACTGCCGGTACGTGAAGGACGTGGCCGACCTGGTGAAGGAGTGCGACATTGTCACCATCAACGCTCCCCTACACAAGGTGGGGCTTCTATAGTTTGTGGCATGTGTAATATCATGGCATGCCTGATGACTTCTGTAATGCTTGTGCCAAGTTATAGAAATGTTTGTAGCTTGTGGCCTGTTAAGGGTGTTTGTAGCTTGTGCCTGTGTAGCTTGTGGCCTGTTGAGGTTGTCTGTAGCTTGTGCCTGTGTAGGTTGTGGCCTGTGTAGGTTGTGGCCTGTGTAAAATATGTGGCCTGTGTAATGTTATGGCATGCCTGATGATTTCTGTAATGCTTGTGCCCAGTTACAGAAACAGGTGTGCTATATGTATGGGTTAGCTGTCTCTGCTGCTTTCCAATGATGCCTGATGGGCTTGTGTATGTCATCTACATTGTAACATTGTAGCAGCCTGTCTTCACTCGTCTGAATGCAACACAGCTGCTGCCTAATATGCCTAATATGCATCTGTACATGTTTGGTGTTCTTAGCCAATTTGGCTTTGCTTGCAGGGCACAGAGCACCTGTTCAACACCGAGATGATTGGCAACTTCAAGAAGGGCAGCTACCTGGTCAACACCGCCCGTGGTAAGATCTGTGAGACCCAGGCTGTCGTGGACGCTTTGGAATCTGGCCAGCTGAGGGGATACGCCGGTGATGTGTGGTACCCCCAGCCCGCCCCCAAGGACCACCCATGGAGAAGCATGAAGAACCACGCCATGACTCCTCACTACTCTGGAACCACCCTAGATGCCCAGGTATGCCCTGTCATGGCTGCTTTTGATGTTACACATTTGGGTGCCGGCTGGTGTACCTGTTGAGGGCGTTTTTTGCTGTTTGCATGTGCAATTGCCTTGCCAAGCTGCAGTGGGCGCATGGTCAACAGTACCCTGGCAGTTGCCTGTATGCATGTTGCTGAATCATGCTTTGCCCATGCACATAAAACATGGACTGTAAAGAAGTCATAGGGTCTTTGCTACATATAGGGCTAGGCATTAATTGTGCTGGTTATGATGTTTGCAGATGAGGTATGCTGCTGGAACCAAGGATGTGTTGGACCGCTTCTTCAACAACAAGCCCCTCAAGAAGGATGACGTCATTGTCGAGGTAGATTCCCCTGCTTGACATGTGCTGCTTTAGTAATGTGTTGATCTATTGAAGGCGAGCTTATCATCCTTGTGGTCTTGAAGCTTTTGCAACAAAGTGCCACAGTGCTCGTGTGAGGACTGCGTAGTATTGGCAGCATGTTGCTCTGCTGCTTGTTCTGCATGCCTGGACTAGGTTGTCCTGCTGTTGGCTGCAATGTTTTTTTTGGGCCAGAATAATCAGCTGTGACTGAGTGCGGGGTATTTGTGTTCAGGGTGGCAAGATGGCTGCTCAGTACGATGCCGCTGCCAAGGACAGGAACATGGAGTTCGAGAGTGTAAGTCTTCTCCTTCATTTGTGCTTCTGCACAGTGCTTGTCCCAATTTGGATGTGTGCATGCATGCAGTCCTTTGCCCTTGCTGTGTACCACATTAAGTGCACGGTAACTGCTTGCCCTCCAGGGTTCCCGCAAACCCTTGTCACTGCGTTGTATGGCAACCCATCATATTTGCATTACACGTTCACACACTGTGGTAACTGGTTGCCTTATGGCTGTTGCCATGACATGTTACATTGTTGCCTGATGGCTGTTGCCATGACATGTTACCTTGTTTTTTACAAATATGGGTTTCGTGCATTACACATTCACACACTGTGTCAAGTGGATGTTGCCATGACATTTTATCTTGTCGTTTACAAATATGGGTTTTGTGCAGGGATGGGAGAAGGTCAAGTCAGCTGCCAAGAGCGCAGTCGGCGGCAACCAGGGTGTCACCAGCTGATCAAACAGTAGTCACATTCAACTTTGAGTAGTGTTTGTGTGAGGGGGTTTTTTTGGTCAGACACTCTTCCTACTGTCATAAGTCACTGTTTTCGTCCAGCATTGAGTTGCCTAGTACATAGGATGCAGCGGCTTTTGTGTTTCAATTAAGTCATGCACAGCTCAGATGCTGGCGAGCAGGTACAGTGCCATGAGTTTTGCTGCTGGTGTGCTTCTGAATCGTTTCATGGCCCAAGTTTTGTAGGCTCAATCTTTTGAACCAAGCCTTCTTGTCAAAAACTGCTAAAGTTTGTCAGGTTCGGTGCTGTTACTGTGGAGATGCAACTCTCTGATTTGCAGATTGACCTCCAATCTGTAATCACGACGTGTGCACATTGGATTCCCTAAAGAAGCGCAACATGATGGGCACATCAGTAAATGCAACAGGCAAATGCACAGTGCTGCTCAGGATGCCCTTACTTACGTCCTCACCGCTGTACCAGCACGAGAGTGCCTCCTCCATATGCATCATCACACACACCCATAGGATAGTATGCATTGCCAGTCGGCGTGTTGCAATATATGTATAAAAGCGCACAGTGTGCATGCTGTTACATTGCAAATTACCACGGTAGCCACGTTGGGTTGCCAAACGCAGTATGATGTAATCAGGTGGAGAAGTGAAAGGTCAAAAGTAGAGAGCTAGTCCAGCTAATAGTGGTACAAGCACAAGCGTCTAAATCCTCATGGCTGCATCTGTGAGCAACCAGACCCCTATCGGTAGACGCATCTGTGAATAACCAGACCCCTATCGGTAAACACATCCAAGGAGGGCAGTGCAGAGGGGTGCACTAGGTTACGCGATAAAATGCAGTAACACATCATGTGTCCTTTGCAGGAGGGAAAAAAACGTTGTTGATGTAAGCTCCCTTCACAATGCTGTTTTTGACATTGTACTCAAACTGCCTTGGATTGCTTTGCATCTCTTGCGCAGCCTCCTTATTCAATGGGTCATCAGGATTGGGATCCTGCAACATGACATTGTTACATCGGTATACAGCTTTTAAGCAGCCATGTATACATGCAGCATGTACATCATGCCGTTTCTGGACAATGTCAGCAAGACACTCAGTCCCATGCACACTTGCACCCTGAAAAAGGCATGCGATGCATTGTGGTGGCTGATGATGCAGGTGCAAACTGTATATGTTGATATTGTGACGAGCCTAGGGGGAAATGCTGCCAAAGTTTAGCTTGCAATGCAGCACCCACCAGAAACAGGAATTGTAGTCCATAGATGATTGAGCTGATACTCAGTACTGGCTTCCAATCTTCGCGCAGGATGTTCAGACAGATGTTGCCTTCTAAGTCAATGTTTGGATGAAACACCTGCCAAGCAAGAACAGGAAAGTTTGGCCTTTCTTAGGCAGACCTACAGAGCTACTATGTTGCCGTGAATAAGAATATGCGTAACTGATGATGCAAAGTGGGTTTGCATGCTAGGGTGTTTGCAGGCAGGCAGGGTGAACATACCTTGGTCTTGCATTTGACCTTGGGAGCATCATGAGGGTATGAAGTTGCTATTGTAAAGTCAAACAAGAAAGTACCAGCTCTGCAAAAACACATTTGTCCGACACTGTTTGTTGTAACAAGCCTAGCACTGTTCCAGCTGACAGGCAGACTGACTTGTAAGTGCCCTCTTCAGGTCTTATCTTGATCTCAAAGTGCATGAGCTTGTCTTTGCCCTCAGGGAAGTTTATGCTGGTACCCTTCTTCAAATCTAGCTCAGATATATCTAGTAAGCAGCATGTTTTCTCAGAAATATGACCAGGGCAACGTTGCAAAAGGACAGACCAGCGCACGTCCGACCTTTCTGCAGCCGGAGTTCGCCTGCGCTTTGTTTAATGCCTTTACCAGCGGCAGCATCCTTCTTCTGCTTTTCCTATATTAACCGTAGCTGGCGTGAGCTGCATGCCTTGTGCCGTGACCATGAGCTATGCTACAATCAACAGCAGTACCTTGACAGAAAATAGCTTGATCATCCTGCCGCACCGCCTACGTCAGGCGCCCCTGCGCCTTGTCGGTATTTGCTTCCAGAGGTTGCAAGTACTAATGCAAGCGATCTAAGCAGTAAGCTAGATCTGATTAAGATCGTCTGTATGCTTCTGCCAGGTCAAATATGCCAGACAAACTATACAATAGCACTCAAACGACCTGACGTTGCAGAGAAATCGATATGTACTCGCTTGTTGTGCTTGACCTTTGCTGCAGCACGCAACGGCACGCGATGCGTCGCGTACAGACCAAGAATTTACCCCAGCTATACGATCAATTGCTTGCATGATGGAGTAGGTTGTAACTGCAATAAGCGACGAAGCGCATGGACCAGCCTATACTCGAAGCAAGGGATCTTGAGGGTGTTGTACTAGTTCGAGACAAGTTGGATTTCAGTGCAGCTTTTCTGATCCCTCACCTGTTACAGCTCGCCCTGGCGGCCAATCTACGGGTATGCTTCTGCATAACAATGTCGCTTTGACTTTACGTCTGTTGTGTCATGTCCATGTCGTCCTGCAGGTTGTTTTGCTTCTCGTTCAAGATTCCTTGTCACATTACCAGCAAGCTCTCAGGAAACTGGTAAGCTTACAAGTTTTTGACCCCCTGAACTGACTCATGTGTTGATTTCATTGCCAATGTGTTACACAGGGTATTAACCTGACGAACTGCATCGCTTCACAACAAGTGATACCCGTCACTATAACCAGCAGCCCGACCTCAGCAGGTGCATAATCAGTCTGGCCAAGTAGGAGCCGTTACCAGGAATTGAAATTGCGCAGCTATGCAACATGATCAACGACTTGTGTTCAGGCAACTTTTTCATCTACAGATTTTCTGAAGATCCTTGTACAGCAATTGGCTAGTGCCTGTACAGAGGCTTGTCAGGCCCTTGCTGCATCTGGGGTCTGCCTGCTAGTTGACTCTATCTCGGTGAGTTGCTGTATCATACTCCTTCCTGTTTTGTGGAATTCGCAACCAGATTTATGAGCATGTACGCTCAAACATGCTGAGCGTAACCTTTCCTCACAATTGCATGTCAAGCAAAGTGTTTGCAGAATGGCACACAGTCTGAGCATTTGATGCACTGATCTCCATGCTGGGCACATTTGCATCAGCTTAAGTCACTTTTTGGCTTCACACACAGGCTTTGGCTGGGTTGACTGATGATAAAGAGCAATGGCAGGCCTTCTTGCATTACTGCCACTCCCTCAAAAGTGTCACTCAGGTCAGGCCAGAAGCACTGGTCTGTGCAAGCTGCTTTTGCATCTTGTTTGTGCACTCAAGACATGCAAGCAGCATAAGGCACAGCTTACTGTGCAGCATACCTCCAGCATGTACGCACAGCTTGAACAATGAAGTTTCAGTCAACCCTCAACAGAGCCTTTTCAGAGCTCGATGCTGCTTGTCGTACTACCGTTTGCATGCTAGTGTAGAATGGCCCATGCTTGCTCACATGAAACACTTATTGGCGTGCATTCTGGGCAGCCCGGTATAATACTTGGCTTCTCATTAAATTGACGACGAAAGGCGTAGTCTTTTCTTTTCTATTGGCGTGCATTTGCAGGGGCAATATGCCTGTGTCATGATCACTCATGAAGATGTTGAGGATGACGCGCATTGGATAAGCTGGCTCAGGCATTCTGCCCAGGTATGCCTTGCTGCTGAAAAGCACCAGCTCTCTTCTTTCAAACTGGGGCTTGTTGCCTTGCTAGCTGGGCCAGGCTGAGCTTGGGAAGTAGTTGGTGCAACGGCCTGTTAGGTAGTTCCCACTTTTAAAACATTGTAACAATGCCCAGGTAGAAATTGAGGTCCAAGCCCTTGAGTCTGGAGCATCACAGGATGTCAGTGGGCAGGTGAGTATCAGAAACCCTGTGATAGTTTTATGCCTGCAGACGTGGCATGCCACTCTGCATCCATCAGGTGCTGTACTAAGATGTCACCTTGTTGTAGGTGTTAGTGACAAGGCGCGAAGCGTATTGGCCAACTTCAGCTGTACAGAGTGCCAAGCCACCATCTCATGAGCTACAGAGTCAGCGTGACAACGCTGACAGCATTGGACTGCAAGAGAGTAGAAAACTGTTTTGCAAGCTGGGTCCAAATGACATACGTTTCTTTGGATGATCTCTGCTAGGTAGTCTGTTTGGCAAGATGAGCAGGCCGTTTGTTTTTGCAGCACATCTGCCATTGGTCCACAGGGATGTATACTACTTAGATGCTGTGCCAAAACCCAATTCAATAAAGCAGTCTCATTACGTTGCAGCAGTTAGCTGAGCTGAGAGAAGTGCCTGAATTAGAGTAGATATGCAGTGTATTGGCGGCATGTGGAGTGGACTTTCTCATGACCTGCTGCTTCTGCTGGAATGCTCTCCAGTTGTGCAAAATGCTGGTACGTCGCTTGAAAAGCATGATCTAAGCCTTCCTTGCTTGACGAATCTGGTTGTCCAGGGTTTTGCTGCATGTTTGCAGCACTCTACTCTTTTGCTGCCGAAAAGCCTTTGCAAGATCTTGGCGGGCTCGGGATACTTTGTTATCAGACTGCCTTGCAGGATTCCTAGACTGCTGATTGCCGAGGCTGACGCACACGTCTTTGACAGCCTGCAGTACATATCATGCATGCTCAAACAGATAAATGTAGAATCAACCAGCATGCAGGCAAGCATGCATGCAAACAAGCAAAGCACAGGCATACAGATGAGCTTGCATGCATAAAGCCGAATCTGTGCTCAACACCACTGTGCAGCATCAACCAACTATCAGTGTTTAGTCTACATGTTGGCTTTACTAAACTTACTACTCGACCAAACAACCACTCAGCAAGCACAACAGCAGGCAATGTTACGGTGCTCACTGTGCTCCCGCATACAACGTAGCACATGGATAATAAACAAGCGTGAGGCAGCTTTACACAGTAAAATACATGTGGGAAAGACTTGAAAAAGAGAGGGTGGTTACTGTCTGATGTTGAGATCATCAGCAGCAATGGGCAATACCTGTAAACAAGATTCCTCGTGCAGCGGGTCAATCTGCTTGGCAAAATCTGCAGCAGAGCGCTGGCTGTGCAGCTGCTCAGAAGCCAACAGCATCCGTACAGCCTGGAGGGCTTTTGCGGGCATGCCTTGCCTTGTCAGGGCCACCTGCAGCAGGGGAGGATCAAGCCACCACCACACAATAGGACCAACGGACAAATCCAATTAGTGAATGGCAAGCTTGTTCTTGACTGCTTGACTCCTCTGCAGAGCGGTTTGCAGTACAGAGTCAGAGAACGCTCACAAGCAAGCCCTGCCTTGCCACATCAAGCTGACGTCTTGGATAAACTGCTCACAGCATACAAATCAGCATACAGCTGCCAAACTTGCTGGAGGCTGTTGAGGCAGACCAAGGTACACAACCAAAAAACAAACGCTCAGATCCATTCTTGGCACCATGAGGATGCCTTACGACACACAGCGCATTCAAGCTGTGGGTACTGAGTGAGGTAGCTAATTGCACTCAGTATGGGACTGCTGTTTGATTTACGTTAAGAGAGCTGTTTGTACTGGAAGTACAGGAAGCAGCTCGCATGATGACTCCAGAAAGTTGTGCACACACCTGTTCAAGGGAAGTGAGCAGTCCGGCCTGTTGAACACACTGTATCCTCTCTTTGCTAATGTTGAGGTACGATAGGTCTTGCAAGGCATGCAGCATGTTGGTCACCATAAACACGTCTGCTGGGTTTTTGGGCTCCACAAAACCGTAGTATTGCAGTAGCTTGTCATTGCTCTGCTGACCGTATGTGATGAAAACCTGCTCACCCTGCGTCACAGAGGCAAGTGTCTGCAGGCTTTGTAACAATATTTTGTGGGTTTGAAAATTCTTTTGCCTTTTTGCCACTTGCATCAGCTCTCTGTTGTCCTGCTTGTACAAACTGTGCTTGAATGTCACTTTGGTGTCAGCCAGACAACTGTGTGCAATATGTCACTCACATTTTCAAAAGGGCAAACACCATTGCTGATACAAGAACTTGCTGGAGATGTACAGCCAGTAAGCTATTGCAGATGCTGATGCTTACTGTGCTTGCCATCTGCTACACAGAATCTCGGCTTCAAAGGGGCCAAAATTGCATCACTGACACCAAGACTGTTCCTCACATGCATGGAATTGCATGCATATCGGGCCGTCAGCACAGCAACCTTGGCATGCATTGCTGCCCCTTGCAATTGCATACATACGTCACAATACCATTGTAAGCCATGCTGATGGGCACAAAGCATATAATGTTATGTATACACCCTGGTGGTCTGGCAGCTACACCAGCAGTGCCTTGTTCACACCAGTGTTGGTGGGACAGCTCAAGCTGCTATGCAGAGGTCTGACAGGAGTACAGACAGCTCACCTGCGTGTACTTGCGCTCTGCTGTGACACTAAAGCGGTCTCCAAAGTACTCATATGCCACCTCATTCTGCACAGAAATCAAACCTACTGACTGCTGAATGTCTCTCAAACAAAGCTTGCATGCTCTGGTTGAAACAGCAGACATAGCAAGATAAGATCCAGCCATGCACACAGACTTACTCTTACCGAGAAGGCAGTTGAAATGGCCGGCAATACACGTGATCACTGTAGGAATATTGTGAGAACAGCTCAAAGCAGATGATGTGAGTCTGCCAATGTGGAAAAGAAAGGAGGCAGAGGGAGACATGACACTTTGCTTCCATTCCATCTTTTGCATGATCTACAATCCTTTTGTTTGCACATCAGTTCTGCCGTTATAAGTGTGAGCTCAAGAGATGTACTGAGCTTGCAGCCGTTGAGCAGGCACAAATGTTGCACAAAGAGTCTACTACCATGCAAGCACATGCAGATGCATCAAAAGTATGCATAGGGTTCAGGGTACCAGTTCCTTTCAAAATCTTGCAGGCACATGCCCACACAGCACATGTACACATCATTCATACCATGGGCCCACTCTGGTAACATGCAACAACATGCAGATGAACACAGTCTGTATCCGTGTAAGTATGTGTGAGTGTGTACGGAAGTTCATGTATGGTTGAGTCGTACCGTGGACGTACTCTGGTGGTTCATGGAGTCAATGACAGGGCACATGGCAAACCAGCGAAGCTTCCTGCTGAGCAAGGTGTCGTAGATGATGTTAAACAGCACTGCTGCGATGGCCCCATTCAGAATCTGCTCCAAAGGCAGGTGAGCCACCTGTGTGTAGGCAAGAGCTGCCAGCACGAAAGGCAGAACTAGCTTTGCTCTGTCCTTCACTGGGGGACCTGCAGACGGGCAAAACGGTCACTGAAGAGCTGCAATGAGGTCCACTGAGTGTGTAGTCATACGCAGCAAAGAGGTCCACTGAATGTGTAGTCATATGCTATGCTGCAAAGAGGTCAACTAAGTGTGTAGTCATATGCTGCAACGAGGTCCCATGAGTGTGTAGTCATATGTTGTCTTCTGTGCTATCTTGTATTGACTCAAGCAGTATCTGGCCATGACCAGAGTCTGGGCAGTCAAGCCTGTGGCTTGAGACTTGCCTGAATAGGGACCGCTGAAAGCCCTGCTGCGAACACACTCCAATGCCCAGACCAGATCATCTTCGCCCACTGGGTTGTCAGTAGATGCAGCCTTTACGTTCTTGTAATGGTCATGCCAAGACTGCTTTTGCTGTTGTACCTGCAGGTCAGTACCAGTCAGGGGTGCATAGTGAGCATGCCAAGGTCTGCTA
>JAABUK010012594.1_pt1 | contig 10746 bp, 2 predicted proteins | sample 5559141 | NCBI WGS metagenome assembly JAABUK01 (sample SAMN10711869, study PRJNA513367) | rock metagenome | isolation source: Antarctica rocks | place: Antarctica: Victoria Land, Pudding Butte nord | collected 2016-01-03
TCGGAGCAGCCACTCTTTCTCGTTGTGTCACAGCAATTGCTCTTCTCCTCAGTACCGCAGCAGCCAGCGTTCTCCAATACAGAACAACGTATTGTCATCTCAGAACCACAGAATCCACCCTTCTTCAAGGAAGCTTTAATGTCATCCCCGTCACAGCGTTCCTTCTTGACGCCAACACTTCCAGCTACAGTCTTGCTGAGAATCGACGGCAGATTGTCCTCTCTGGCTCCAGCTGTCATTGGTGCGGATTGCCCGTCCTTACAACACGGCTCGAGGTTGCGCACAATAAGCTCATTGCAGATACAGCCTACTTTCATAAGAGTGGCGATGTAACGTTCACAGACGCTGCGGTAATGAGCGCTGCAAGCTTCACGTTTGCGCTTGCGTGTTTGAGTGGGAAGGAGAGAGGACTCGGGCTCGCCGGATGTTGTCGTTTCTGGAACGCATTAGCGGGAGTGGAATGATCTATCGAAAGGAGCCTGTCACCTTTGTCACTGGAGCAGCCTGAAGTTTCGATTCCACCGCATTGCAAGGCACATTCGCGACGTGCCACAGTCTCGAGGCAGCTTTCTGTCATTGAAGAATTAGCCAACGCAATGTTTGCCCGTGGATGGCGACAGGCATACGATCGCAACAAGGCTCCGCTTTCGAGCTGTTCTCACAAAAGGCTTCGTCGGGACGACACGCCCTGCACGGGGCAAGAGATGTTCGAGGCGAAGCCATGAGGTTGATATGACTACCATACATACAGTCGCATAAGTCAGCCGTCGACTGAGGATCAGTGACGCAGTCTGGTTGGCGAAGGGATTGCAATATGTGAAGTACAGCAATGTTCGGTGAGGAGTTGGAGTGACGAGAAGTGAGCCAATGCTCCGGGTAATTTGTCACGGGTCTGCGGGCTTCGGCAGGAATTAATGCCGGTGCCAAGAAGGAGCCAGCAAATGTTTTCTGTATACTCTGACCGAAGACAATAATTCCACTGTTGCTATTCTTACCATCCATTGTAAAGCGAATGATTGCAACCAGTAGACTCTAGGACAATCGTGGCATTCAATATGGGATTCCAACACTTAAGCCGACCTCAACGCCTCATCGTCGTCATCGCGATCTCATCCTGCTTCTTTGTCGCAGAACTTTCGAGTAAGGTTCTTTTGCGAGACTGCGAGAGACCCACGAAATTGACCATGTGGTCTACAAACAGTTGGATTCCGAACACACTCACTCGCTCTTGTCGCCGATGCCTTCCACTACGTCTGATGTCACCATTCATCTTGTCGTTCTGAACTGACGTTCCTAATGAGATGAATGATTTGATCGGCTTTATAGTGGCACTCGTAGCGGTCAAGGTTCGTTTCCCCCCCCCCGGCGTGTCTTCCGAATTGCTAAATGGCTGTACTTCAGGTTTCAGAGCGGCCCCAGACCCCTCGCAAGCTTGCGTTCGGCTGGCAACGTTCCCAGCTGCTGGGTGCCTTCTTCAATGGCGTTTTCCTCTTAGCTCTCGGCCTCAGTATTTTGCTTCAGTCTATTGAGCGATTTGTCGCATTGCAACGTATGTCTCGGATTGTCTGGTGAGATCCTGACAGCAGAATCAGACTAAGCTTTCTTCTCTAGGGGTCGAAGATCCGAAGATGGTTCTCATCGTCGGATGCGTTGGCCTGGCATTAAACATCATCAGCGCCTTGTTCTTACACGGTATGCTTAGTGTCCTCCATCGGCTGCGAAATCACTGACTTGTTTCAGAACATGAACATGAGCCAGAAGTGACAGAAGATAGCGAGCAGGACGACGGGAATGCTCCAAGAAAAGTACCAAATGGTCCGGCTATTCAGCTCAGCCCCTATACTGATCTTCCGCAGATGTCCGGGACTCACGTTGGCCACCGTCACCCAAGCATCAACAGGCCGAAGAAAAAGGACCACGACCTTGGAGTACTTGGAGTTCTCATTCACGTGATTGGAGATGCAATTAATAATGTCGGTGTCATCATATCCGCCCTAGTGATCTGGCTCGCAAATTATCCAGGGAGATTTTACGCAGATCCGGGAGTCAGCACTGGTATCGCATTGATGATTCTGACCTCCGCCGTCCCTCTCGGTAAATGTTACCACAATCTCTGCGAAGTATTTCTAACACATGCTCGGCAGTTAAGAACAGCGGTTCGATTCTTTTGGAAAGTGTTCCGCTTGGTGTCAATTTGGAGGACATCCGACACGACCTAGAATTGGTATGGAGATGAATTGAGCTTCTCAACCAGTACTGACTTTGTTCTAAGATCCCTGGCGTTGCCTCTGTGCACGAATTACATGTATGGCGTCTAAATCAGAGCAAAGCCATTGCTTCAGCGCACATCGTGACAAATGACTCCTCCATTTCCAATTTCATGGCGCAAGCTGAACGCATCGGCGAATGTCTTCATGCCTACGGTATCCACTCCGTTACACTTCAGCCTGAACTCGCGAATGGTATGGGTGATGTTAGTGCAGCTGTCGCGCAGAACGAGACTTCAGGTCTGCGCGCTCGACCTGGCGCCGGTTCGACATGTCGTATTGCGTGCGGGACTGGTTGCGAGCCGTTAATGTGCTGCAATTGATACAGCTTTTCAGTACCAGAAAACCCCACTGTACAAAGTCGAGAAACCCAAAAGATACCGAAGGCCGCATAAAGTTCTACATGGTGTCAGTGGTTTCCGAATTGGAGCAAAGCTGCAATCCTGGTATGTAGATGAGACTTAGAGCACCTGCCATCTACGGCGGAGTGTGAGACGAGCATCGAGCTCCTGAAGTAGCGAACTGCGAGATGGACGAGGATAATATCCTTCCCATGTTGTGGCTCCTTGGATTATTATATTATCAAGAGATAGTCGCAGCGCAAGCCGTGAAAGTTGGAGCTAATACGGATGACTCCTCAATTTTCCTGCAGAGTTGCAAGAGATAAGTCGGTCAAACTTTGCGATCCTGTCACGAACATCTTTATGATCGACGATCAGGTCAATCCCTCTTTAAAAGTGAGGAATGTGCCGGTACACAGCAAATCATCTACATGACTAATTTTAGGAACAGTTGTGAGGAAGTGAACAGCATGGAATAGAATGGAACCCTCCGAGTTTCGGTGAAACACGTCTTACAGCTAAGATATTCGGCTCGGTACTCAGGCTTACTAACTTTCTTGCAGAAGTATCTCCACACACCCCGGACACTGTTAAAATAGTTTGATAGAAAATGTGAATCTCTTTGAGAGTTGGCTTGCTATAACTAAGACAAGATATATAAGTATTTATATAAGATTTAAGTCTCTTGATTACATATTGAACAATATTAGATCATGTATTAAAGCGACTCTGAAAAGCTACTTAAGTAGGGATCAAAATGATTGAGTGTAAATTTGTCAAACAGCCTATGCCTCAGGGCGTCCATTGATCAGGATTTCAGCTAGTCTGCGCCCTGTCTAACGCCCTGTCTAACAAGGCTATTTTGAGCGCATTTATTAAGTATATAACACTCATTCAATGCCCCATTCTACATAGATTTAAACAGTCAATTCCATCAATTCTATAGACACTTTCAAGTTATTTAAGGCGAATTTGTCTGACAGTTATGAGCCCGGCGCAGCTACCCTGCAACCAACACTGAGTACCCACTTTTACTGTTCAATTGACTCACAAATTAACTCACAAGCTATCAATACTAGCTAAAAATGACGTTCATCACCGTCTTTATATTCAAGATAACCGTTATTCTCGATTCTTCACAAGATTGGGATGAATAACTATTTCTCGTCCGAATTCGAGCAGAAAATAGCGACATTCTCTTTTATATCGATCTAAATACAGCTTTAGAACCCTCAATACTTCAAAAGCTTATAAATCTAGAGTTAAAAGATATTAACGCATTAACTACGTCTGTAATTGATTTAGATCGAGATGAGAGAGAGATATATAGACTACTTCGGAATGAATACAGAGTTAATATATCAGAATATGAGAAAAAATATACCGCCTTGAGTAAATTACAAAGATTTATTACGGAGACTATTATTTGTACAAATTTAGTCTTTATTATAAATCTAAGCTCAATATACAAAATTCTTAAGACCCTGAAAAAGAGGCTAGCTTCAACAGACAGAGCTCGTCAATTAAAGTTATCTCGATAGTATTAAATGCTAAAATAGACTTTAGAGAGTTAACGACTTAATATATAGCTTCAATAATAAGAAAAAACATATATAGTCGCGCTAAAAGTGACTCTGTCAGAAGTATAAAATGAGAATCCTCTCTACGATTTTATAATAACTGTTAAGAGTTTTAATCCTATATTTACAGACTCTTATAAGATGATTCTGAAAGAGAAAATTAGTAGAAATACTGAAATACTGTTCATTTTTAATCTGATTAAGATATTTCGCAATTATATCCAAATTAATAGGGCAGTATTTAGAGCTTCTTCGCATACTGCTTTCGCAACTTTATAAGAAAAATTATTAATAGAGTCCTCTATAGAATCTTCTCAATCTCAATCTTCTCGAACATCATCATACAGACTCTGCCTCTGTGATAACAGACATCGATATAGCGAATGCTCATATCTTAATATATACGCTCGACCGCCTCAATAAACTTTAAATATATAAATATAAGCAAATGTGAATAAAAGGCTATCAAATAGCTCTATTCTATGTAAATAAATTGAAAGAATGCGAGTCTGAGCATCTTATATAGAAAAAAAAACAAATATTCATATCAGAAACTTAAAAAGAAGAAAAACTCTCAAATCAAGAGATATTTACGAAAATAACCGCTTTTGTAGTGGATCAACAAAGCTATTATCTATAAGATACATGAATTCTTGATTTAGACACGAATTATCATGTCTGCAATGATCTAACTAAATTCAAATTCAAGCGCCCTACTACTGAGAATAACACGCTTAAAGCAGACAAATCGATTCATTCTATTAAGATGTTTAAGAGTGTGAATATCTCTGTTCTAATATCTATAGACTTAAAACAGATAACCCTCCTCAATATTATTCTCGTGCCTGACTTTTTCATGAATATAGCCTCTTTATATAAATTTATGTTTAAAGGCGTTTACTGAAATATTAAGAATCAGCGTCTCTATTATAGAGAGAAGACATTCTATAATATATAGAAAATTAAGACTTATTAAGCACTTAAATACAACTCTCTCTCAAATTCTAAGCTTTCTGTGTTGAATACAGCGAATTCTACGTCTAAAGCATCTTCTGACTCGAAATCTGAGCTTCCTGCGCTCAATTCTGCGAATTCTACACCTGATTCTATAAATTCCTTCACAACTGACTTAAAACTGACATTAAAACAGCCTTCTACATTCTTAACATTCATAATCAACTCGAAATCTACATCAAATCAATTATTAATGTCTGAACCATCTTTTATCTTGAATTTCGAGCTATCTAAACCGTCTTCTATCTTAAATTTTAAGCTGTTTATATCTTCTACAAACTCTCAGCTTATAACTAAATTCAATAATCGAAGAGCTATTTAACGCGCAGCCTGTGTTATAGCTCTCACTCAGAGCTTAAAACTCACTATCTTTGCCTTCTTAGTCTATATCTTTTTTACCTCTGCCTTCTCGATCTCTATACGAGAATAATTCGATAAAAGAGAAGGTTTATATAGAGAAATACTGCCTATAGGATAAAGAATATATAAATGAAGAAATAAAGATTCTGAGGAAGATGAATAGTCTGCGTTTAACAGACTATTACTCTGTTTTGAGCGTTTTCCACGCGTTTTTTCAGTTCTTCAAGATCTGATCTACTCACTTAACACTATTTCGCGTTATTTCGGCCCATATCCAGCTTCAATTTCTCCCGAAATGAAAGCTGAGAGGGTGTGTCAAACAGTCTATATCTCAAGGCGTTTATTAGTCAGGATTTCAGCTAGTCTGTATTCTGTTCAATATTCTGTTTAATAAGACTATTTTGAGCGCATTTCTTGAGTATATAACACTCATTCAATGCCCCATTCTATATAAATTTAGACAGTCAATTCCATTAATTCTACAGACACTTTCAAGCTATTCAAGACGAATTTGTTTGACAAAATTATATCATGCTTCTAATAATTTTCTATAAGAATAGTGCTATTATGAGCGTGTAAAGTAATACTGAGAGAGCTGCAGAGAGCTGAATAATGATAATATATAGCTATACTAACTGAAGTGAATAAATATAAGAAAGTAGAAAAGCTAACGAGATCGCAGACAATAAAGAAGTAATAAGAAATTATGGATATTAAGATCGCGACCGCTAGTCCTAATACGGCTATAGGCGAGTTCTTAAGTAACTACCGCGCTAAGACCGCGCTAACACTAAATCTTCATCAATTCTTATACTTCTTAATAATAATAATGATTAAGATTATAATATTATTTATCAAGAAGACTGTTCGGAATTAGATAGATAATAGATGTTCTTCACGTGTATATAAGAATTCGAGATGTAAAAGTTTATGAGCATGCGAGTAATATGCGAAAGATATATTATGAGCGTGTATAATAAATATATAATAACGGCCCTCTTGTATTATAAGAATAGATTACTAATTTATAGAGATTTACTTTTATAGTTAACTTATATCTGCGTATTAAGACTGAGTTTTAACGCTTTCTAATATTATTCTCTCTCTTAAAAATCTTATTCTTAAGATTCTAATCATCTTTATAAGCTTATAATTATCTAGTAATGTATTTATATATAATAATAATAAATTCTATTTATCTAATTCAGACTAAAACTAATCTATATAGATCTTCTTATACGAACATTTAAATATCTATTAAATTAAATTTCCTGTTTCTCACTCAATTTATTCTCCCTCTCTCTCTTCCTCTTCTCTTCTCTTCTCTCTCACTCTATAGAACTTCCTCCGTCAATCTAAATTAGTTAAGCAGCTTTATATAAAGTATTATTCTAATAGCTGCTTTACATCCTTTCTTTTCTGAGAGGATTATCCTCAGATCTATTATATAAAGAGAGTTAATGAGTTTCATTCTTTCCGTGATTTATTAGAGATATTTTAGTAGAACGTGTTCTACTATCATATCATCTTATATGCACTTATATTAAGAACTTTTAATTCCGAGCACCTTTCTTTTATATAGAAACTGATTAAAGCCAATTTTGCTCGTATGAAACTATATAAGAAGTGTGCTCTCATATTTCTTGAGTTCTTAATATAATATTATTGAATTTTCATTTAATTCTGAAAGAATTATTCTTAAATACTTCCTCTTTTAATCATTCTTTTATCTCTTTTTCTATTTTTATTCGCAGACTGAGCGAATTTCTTTATATATTTTTCTTAGCTTTTAAGACTTTATACACTTCTTTAATTTCTTCTATAACAGATCTAACAGAAAAGTCTTATTATCTAATCTTATTACATTCTAATTTTTTAGATTGAATTAAGTGAGCCACTTAGTTATATAATCTTTTAATATTACGCGGATTATTATTATATAATCTCTTCTATCTACAATTTATCTTGCGATTCTAATATATATATTATCAATTTCTTTAGTAACTTTAAATACTTAAATTCTAACTATAATCTTAGTTATTAGATTTTCCGTATAAAAATTTAGAGATTAAATATATATCTTCACTTCTAAGATCTTTATTAAGATTACTTTATATACTTCTATAATTATATAAAGATACTTATTTTAAAGAGTTTATAATTTTCTACTTACTTCTTTATAATATTCTTTAATTTCTTTTAATACGTGCTAAATACTTACTCTATATATAATAACTGGGCGTATAGCTATTTAATATACTTATTTTCCTGCTTTTAGAAAGGCGCTCTAGATAAATCCTATAATTATATAGAGAGCGTTAATTAAATAAACTAATTTTACTTTAACTACTCGAAGATGAGATTATTATCTGAGCGTGATATCTAGTTAAATATTAAGAATTCGTACATTATTTTTTAAGTTGATTTCTTATTTCTTAAGCTTTAATCCCGCCTTTATATTAAAATTCCTCTTTATATAACTGAAATAAATTAGTTCATACTTATTTAGATAGAATTTCAAGTTATATTTTCTTACTTAATCCGTGCATTTCTTATAGATTTCAGTAAGTACTTAATAGTTTCTCTTCATACTTTTACTGTATATTAAGATATTAATATCATCTATAAACTCTATTACGCTCATATGAAATCTAATATTATCATACTTTTCTAATAGATTAATATTATAGAAGAGATATAGAATTGAGAATATTAATAAGTCTTATAAGATTTCTACTGTAATTAGCGCTTCTAATAACACAAACTTATTAATCTTTACCTCTATATAATAGTTAGAGAGAAAATCTGTTATCTATTATATAAATAACTTTAGAATTTTTCTTTTTCTCAGATTATAAATTAGTTATATGTGTGAGATCTTATTAAATATCTTTATCACGTCTAATAAAAGAAGACTTATAACTCTTCTATTTTCTCTTCTTTAGATTATATATATCTTCTTTATAATCTATTATAATACTATCTCTATTACTCTCAGAGAGCGTGCTTTATATTATAAGTCTGATAGAAGATTATATAATTCAGCGATATATTTTATTCAATTAAATATTACTATCTTTAAGATTTTTTCTAGCATATTTAGTAGTGCGATTAATTTATACGCTAATAGATTTAAGTAGTCTCTCTTATTTAACTTCTTTAGTATTATTATAGGGGCGCTTTTAAAGTGATCTGGTTAGATTTCTTATATAAGATAGGTCTGAAATAGTCTTCTAATCAGATTCAACTTTTCTTATATAAGAATTTAAATAACTCTATTTAAGATTTTATCTGATTTAGAAATCTTATCTTTTCCTATATAATTAACTACTTTTAAGATTTCTCTTTTCTTAATCTCTTTCTACTATAGAATTCTCTGAGAATATTTATATTCTTTAATATCTATAAGATCTATTTTAGAAGGAGAGAGGAAGTAGATATCGCGCAGAAGCTTTACTTTACTCTCTATATTTTTTACTTTATATATTTCTTATTTAAGAGTGAGAAAGAATACTTAAGTAGTTTATTCTTATAATTACTATCTTACTTATTATATAATCTTTCAGATTCTCTATAATCTCTATATTATCTTCTATATTATATTTCTAAAGTCTTCTCTTTTTATCTTTAATAATATCTTCCCTTTTTAATTACGCTATTATATAAAGTTTTATTATAAGAAGAGTGATGAATTCTTAATAAAGTTTCTGCGGGCTTTTCTTATATTCTTTATCATCTCTTAACATTCTTTTATTTAGAATCTCTAACTATACTAAGATTGTTTTATTCATGATATTAAGTCTTCTATTATCGCGTGTATAAGTCTTATTAGTTTATATGTGAAATAGTTAATCTCTTCTCTAATATTTAGTATATAACTTTTAAGTAACTTCGTACAACTATAAAGACTTTTAATAAAGACTTCTTAATCTATCTTTTTTCATGCTTTAAATCTTTCTAATAACTCTTTTCTAAATTGATTTAATCACTTAAGTTCCGTGCTAATTAGAAGATAATCTAATAATTATTCTCTTTCTACTTCTATCTAATATTATATAAGTTAATTCTCCAATATTAATATTATAAAGATAAGATCTATAATTATCTATTTATATAAATCTTCTTTTTAACAATTTCTTATTATTATTTCTGAGAGGAGAATTAGTTTCAATTCTACTTCTTATATAATCTTTAGTAATGTGTCTGAGAGTTTATATTATAATGAATACGTCAGATTTAATTAGCTGAAGTGATAAAGATTTAGATCGCTTAGTATAATATATTCTTCAGACATTCTAAGTATTATATAAAGAGTGCTGAGAGATTTTATTTCTTCTAATTCTAAGTATTAACTTAGAAGGTTATAGATATTATGAATATTAATTATATAATTAATAATCTATATTTCTTGAAGTTTTAATATGATTATGATGAGATCTTTTAAGTAATATATTTCTACTTATATATTCATATAAATGCGCTTATTAATAAGCGTGAGAATTCTTAAATCTTTTTATCTTTGATCACTATTATAAAAGACGCTTTATCTTAAATTATATAAAACATAATTAAGTATGTTTCTTTATAACTCTTAAATTATGAGGATATTATACTTTTTAATCTCTAAATCTTAGAGCAGCTCTATTATTATCTTATTTCTAAATTTATTAATATTATATTATAGAATCTTAAGACTTTATATAAAAATGTTTTCTAATATATAATATCTTTAGATGTGAGTTGATAACTTTCTTTAATTAGAAGGAGTTGAATATCTTAGCTTAATATAAGATCAGTTTTCGTATGATTCTTAGATTCTTATAGATGATTTTTTAGGTGAGCTAATCTTCTTTTTTATAAGTCTTCTACTTAACTTCATTTCATCTCTGATTTAGAGTCACTTCTACTAACTTTTATTAATAGATTTAAGACTGATGAGAAGAGAAAAGAAGAGGGAATAGAAATAATCTCTTATTGATTTTAAGATTAAAAGTATCTTAATTTCTTATTATATATTTTCTTTATATAAGATTGTTCTCTTTTCTTTTATAAATAGTTATAAAATCAAGCTTTATATCTCCCTAAGTAATTACTATATTATATAACTTTTCTCTTAAGCTTTTTCTTATATTTATTAGTTTAATGATATTCTATATAGTATACACAGAACTATATCTTTCTATA
>JAABUK010012595.1_pt1 | contig 10744 bp, 6 predicted proteins | sample 5559141 | NCBI WGS metagenome assembly JAABUK01 (sample SAMN10711869, study PRJNA513367) | rock metagenome | isolation source: Antarctica rocks | place: Antarctica: Victoria Land, Pudding Butte nord | collected 2016-01-03
ATACCTTATATACCTAGGTAAGATATATAGGATACACCTAGCTAGGTTTTATAAGTAGGGTTTTTTAATATTATACTAGTAATACTAGAATTAGGATTATAGTTTACCTATTTATATATACGTTTATCCTATATAAACTGTTTATTTATCGTTATATATAAATTCTAACTCTACCTAAAGGTAGAAGTTTTCTAATATACGTCTTAATACTACTACGGTAATTAAACCGTGTTACTACAATATACTAATTACTAAGACTTCTACTAAGGTACCAAGTTGAATGTTAGCGCGACAGGGATTATTTTGCGGAGCCCTCACCAAAATAATCCCTGTCCCGCTAACATTTAACTACCTGGATACATAGTACATGGCTACGGGAGATCTTGATATAGATCACTATCCTTAATCCGACCATCTACGTCGAGCTTCGTGAGCCTCCAAGATGTGTTGACATTCAGACATGCTGTTCGATTTCTCACGACAGCTCACGTATCGATGCACGAACCTAGCATACGCTTCGAAGATTAGAGCTCCGCTCGCGGTTGATGGTCGCACACGAGCTACTCAAAGGCTGTATTCATCAAAGATCCAGGAGGATGTGGTATTTTCTGGCATACAACCTACCGGCGTACCTCATCTAGGCAATTATCTCGGTGCTTTACAACAATGGGTTCGAATGCAGAACCAGGCTCCAGGCTCCACTCAACTCCTATATTCCATTGTCGACCTACATGCTATCACAACTAGTCAGAATGCAGATCAACTTCGCAGATGGAAACAAGAGACACTAGCAACGCTTTTGGCCATTGGGGTAGACCCCAATCGGTCCACAATATTCTATCAGTCTGCGGTTTGGACCTTGCATTATACCTGTGTCAGCATTGACGGGCAGACGAGTTAACGTGCCAACAGGTCCCAGAGCATACAGAGCTGATGTGGGTATTGAGTTGCACGGCTTCTGTGGGCCATCTGTCGCGAATGACACAATGGAAGGTTGGGGATAGTTGTTCAGCGCTCATACCGGCCATGTCAATTAATTTCTCTATACAGAGCAAGCTGGCCCTCTCCAGTCAAGTCTCCGATTTCGACTCCAAGAGTGCAAAAGCGAAACTCAGGCTTGGGCTCTTCTCGTACCCCGTTTTGCAAGCTGCTGATATACTGCTTTACGGGTATGATGCTTATGAGTCAAATCGATGTTGAATTAGCTCACGAATTTAGAACTACTCATGTGCCCGTGGGTGGGGATCAGGTGCAACACTTGGAGTTTGCAAGAGAATGTGCAGAGCAATTCAATATCGCTCATGGTGAAATTCTTGTAAAACCGCAAACCGTTCTTTGTGCGTCAAATAATCCATCTCTCCGGCACTTCTACTCACACGCTACTAGCGCCCGCGAAGCGTATAATGTCTCTCAAGGAGCCACATTTGAAGATGTCCAAATCACACCAGGATCCTCGCTCACGCATCCATATCAATGATGCTCCCGAGGTCATTGGCAATAAGGTCAGACTTGCATTGACAGACTCGGTGGCAGGTTTGTCTTTTGACCCCGCAAACAGGCCAGGCGTTTCCAATCTACTATCTATCATGTCTTCGTTGGACCGCAGAAGCAGGACAGCCGAAGAGATTGCTCACGGTTGCAGCCGCATGAGCATGCGCGATTTCAAAACAGAAGCTACTAGCGCTATTTCCGAAGGTCTAATTGGCATACGCGAAAGATATAATCAACTAATCAATGCCGATAATGCCCATTACCTGCACGACGTCGCTATAGAAGGTTGCATCAAAGCGCGGAAGCAAGCAGGGACAGTCATGGCTGCGGTACGACAAGCGATAGGGTTATGACGCCCAGACGGAAATGTGAATTGCTCCGCAGGAGCGTTGCTCAAAGATGAAGAAAATATTAAGAAGGGCCTCACTGCTCGCCGAGTGACCTACTAGGATGATGGTGTAGAGCAGCTGTCAAGATTACGATGGAATACCTTTGTCTAAGTGTTGTGGGTACGTGAAAGGAACTTCTAGACGCTGCTCACTGGCGTGTCTACCGGCTGCTCGAATGCTTGCCCCCTCATCATCTTATAGGCTCGCTCCGAAGTCTCCAATGTTTTCCGTCTGCCAAAGTGTGCCCATTTGGGCTCCATCGTCCGCTTTAAATTTTCGAGACTGACGTCCATCGTTTTGCCGACGCCCGTAAGCAATATTAGCTAGACTTATGAAGATAGGCTATGGCACCACTCACCTAGCTTCTCGTGTTGCCATACATTGGCTTTCATCCCAACACCGTAATAGGCATGCTTTCTTAAAAAAGCCAACCAAATTTCCACAGTCTCCGGATGACCATCTTGTATTTGAATCAGCCGCCGGAGCGTAATCCTTTCGAAATTCTCCTGACTCTTCTTGTAAATGAAATTACTCCGGGGCACAGTCCATCGCTCAGTGATTCGCGGTAGAGGAACAGGCCCAGCGGCTGGCAGGCCTAGATAGTAAGCTGCCCTGAGTGCGAAATCTGCGAGGAACTCGACGTTCCGCACATTGTAAGATCGAAGCTGTAGATCACAGGATGGCACGCCGTATTGGGCTTTTCGCCTTAGAGGTTTGAGGTATATTGCTTGCACACTTCGCGGTAGCCGTGGATCCTTACTCCGGTCTCGCTCAGGAGGTGAGCCTTCCTGCGTTCCAGTCAGAGGGCTTCGTGGAGGCCGGCGGCTGAATCTGTCTAGCCCAGGATCAGGATCGTCTACAGGGGACCTGTAATCAGGTTGAGCAATGAATCATCCCATTGCAACAGCGCTGCTTACTCTGCTGGGTTGATTTCTGGAGATCTTGAAGGAGGGGGCATATCAGGTCTGCTCGAACAAAGTCTTGTCAGCAAGATCACCTGGGTAGGAGGAGGCAGTGACTAACAAACTGCTAGCTTGCGGCGCGCTGTCTTTCTGCCTCCAAGGCTCCCCTGTCGAGAATGCAGCTCTCGATACCTCTAGGGTGTTGGATCTTCGGCATAACCCGGTGGGTATTGATGCAAATATTCGGAACCTTGCCGGATGCATGATGAATGCAAGCACCTCGGACGGTGGTGTACGCCCGTGCAATAACAGAGCCATGAGTGGATGGTGGTTTCATCAAATGGAATCAGTCAACTGGTAGGTCGGAGATCCAAATTATGATATCCTCGGCCGAAGTTCGGTCAATCTGAGGTCACGTGCAGGGTTAGCTTCACCTTCGATCTACTATGACAACAGGATGAACAGCGGGACATGACAGCGGCTCGATCTTTTGCCCATAACTACCGTGTGTTTCATTATGGATGGAGCTGTTGCTCAGCAGACTGCAGAGGCTCTACACCATCTGCAAGAAAGAATACCTCAGCGACTACGGGGGCCTGTCATTGGCATAATTTGTGGCTCCGGTTTAGATGGCTTGGCCGATACAGTGCTACCTGACCCACGAATGGAGATTACTTACGCTGACATTCCGCACTTTCCAATAAGCACTGGTATGAAAGAGTGGCCACGGCTGCATAGCGCAAGCTGAAGTTCAACAGTCCGCGGGCATGCTGGTAAATTTCTCTTTGGACTCCTCGAATCTGGCGGAAGGCCTGTCGTCTTGATGCTTGGAAGGGTTCAGTCAGTCGTTCCCTGTCTTGCCATGCACCCAAACACCCGCTCTTATTATTTCCCTCTTGTAGCTATTATGAAGGCCACTCAATCCAGAAAATCACATTTCCGATTCGTTTGATGAAGCGCTTAGGAGTTGAAACCCTTATTGGTAGACTGCTCAGGTATTCGATTCCTGCTCCAACTGTATTGACCACCACCCAGTCACCAATGCGGCTGGTGGTCTCAATCATGACTATGCCGTGGGAGACCTCGTAATACTGAATGATGTAAGGCTCTGACCAACAATTCCCAGTGACAGCTCTGACATTACCAGCACATAAATCTAGCTGGTCTCGCAGGCATACACCCACTCCGCGGCCCGAATGTAGACGACTTTGGAGCCCGCTTCCCAGCTTTGTCCGATGCTTATGATCTAGATCTGCGAAGGCGCACACACGGCTTGTGGAAGCATATACACCGTAGTCCGGAAAAGACAAGACGCTTGCATGAAGGGACTTATGCTTTCGTTGGAGGCCCAAGGTAGGTTCGAACGTTTTGATCGTAAAGCTGAGGCTGATCGAGCCTAGCTACGAAACAAGGGCAGAGTGCCGTTTGCTGCATAGCTTAGGCGCAGACCTTGTAGGAATGTCGACTGTGCCAGAGATCATTGTTGCACGGCACTGCGACATGAAAGTGCTAGCATTGAGTCTTGTCACCAACAAAGCAGTGTTGGATGCCGGACCTCGCGGTGATGACTTGAGTATTCGTACGTATTCTGCGCAGTCATTCGACCCATAGGCACGCGGAATGTTTCGCAACAGGATATTCATCTCGGAGCTATGCTTCTGGCACGGAAAACAGCTCCCAACGTTATCTTGGGAAGGCAGTACTGACTTCCAAAATTGCATAGAAGGCGTAAGCCACCAGGAAATGACCAATGCGATTGCGAAAGGGAAAGCAAATCACGAGGAGGTGCTAGATGCTGGTCAGAAAGCTGCGAAAGATGTCCAGGTAAGAAATTATACCAATCAGCGGACTAAGTGTTGACTTTCCAACAGGAGTTAGTGGGCTCGCTAGCACGGGATATCCTAAATTCAGACTCCACAATCTGAGCTACACGAGGCTGTCTTGACCGGTTGTGAAAATACATTTCGAAAGGGGCGGGCAGGGACCACTGTTGTAGCCTCAACATTGCATGGCGAAATCTCTCGCCGTCGGTGAGGAGCGCAATTTGGGAGATTGAAGTGATCAGGAAGCAATGGAAGTTCACAGCTACGATCTTGTAAGGTATGAAAATAGTTAGGATTTTCGAATACCTCCCAATCTCTTAGACTTCATTTTTTCGTAATATACCCTCTTCCCACTAGTCTTGGACGATTGAATTTCGTTGTACCTATTTTTGAAACGTCCCATTGAGCTCCCGTTGGCCAGGACCTCTTCGATGAAGGTACGCTTCCGCTCCCTGTTCGGTAGGCGAGTGTTGTACTCTAGCGGGCCTTCTATGATCCTTCCTACCTCCAAAAATTCAGATACTAGACTCTTGGAGGACTCTTTCTTGTAATGCTGCTTCGGATCCAGTACACCTCGAAGTTTAAGAAGTGACAAATCTGCCTTGAGTGTGCTGTCCAGATTGGCCCTAGGCATGTTAAAGTGTGAGCCTGAGGTCTGGCTTCTTAGCTGCCCAGGCGTTAGTATAGAGCACTAGAGGAGGAATACGTACGCGGAACCATGGGTTTTCGCCTCAGTGTAACTATGTGATGACTCTCAGGGAATGCAGAGCGAATGCCCAAGACGGGGTCGAAATTTCTGCATCAAGCAAGATTGGGATATTCTCTTCATAGGCGGCAATTGAAAGGAATTAAATCGCCCACCTTCGCAGCTTTTTCTCTTACTGTCACAGGATCTCCGATCGGCGTGGCACTGTTTGCTAGTCGCCTGTCCTTGTCCTTCAGAAGCCGGCGAGGGTCTGCTCGGGCAACACCGTTGATGGAAGTTATGTATGGCTGCGCTATGGGTCTCGGGTCGAGCTGAGTGGCGCTAAGAAGTTAGCCGGCTTAGCAAAGATATCATCAGAGTAGAGACTCAATAGCGACATACTCCTGTAGCGCTACAGCTTCTGTCTTATATGAAGTGAGGCCTGCATTTCCGTGTAGTCTCCGCTCTGCTTTTTGGAGGAGTCGCTTTATTTCTTCATCAGAGAGGTCATTTTCATTCCCATCATCATGATCCGCCAATTTTCGTGGCGATTGCTGAGGTAGCATGATGACCTGATTTTTTATTGAGACTTTGTGGGTACTTGAAGGGAGATTCTTGGCAAAATTTTCTTTAAGGGCGGCCCCTCGGGCAGGGGGTTTTTCGAATTAGTATCTATAGGGCCTTGGCATCCTCCTACTATTAAGGTACAAGATTCTGTACTAGAGGTACTTTATAGTACCTGAGCGGATGTCTATAAGATAATAGTACTATGTTTTAGTAGTAGTAGATACGAGTATAATTATAAGGCCTAGTACTACTAGCTTTAAGCTAGTAGCTAGGAGATATAAATAATATAAATTTAAGTAATAAAGCTTAATATAAGTTATTATATATTAATATCTTAAGTAATATATATACTAGAACTAATCTTTAAAGAACTTAGGAAAATATAAGAGAGTACTTACTAAGATAATTTTTCAGAACTTACTAGAATATCTAGGACTAGCCTTATAACCTTTAAGCTCTAGGTTAAGAAAGCTAGCCCTAGGGTTATAAGGGCTAAAGGGGTAAGCCTTTAAGTACCTAGGATTACCTTAAGGATTAGACTTCAGGTACTAAGTATAACCTTCAAATATAATAGCTTACTAGGTAGCTTACTAGGTATAGTTAGGAGTAGATTAGTAGAAGGCCCTTATATACCTTATTATATACCTTATTATATATCCTATTATATATACCTACTATCGCTATCTACTCCTATTATATACCTACTAAGCGTATAACCCTTATATAGAATTTAGCCTAATAAACTAATTCCAGGATTACTTTTAGGATAGTATTAAGGGTAGCTCTAGGATATACTACCTAAGTTACCTATTAATTATTAAATATAAAGATTTTAACTTTCTACTTAATTAGTAGTCACGTAATTTAGTTCTAGATTATCTAGGATTACTAGGATATACTAAGATACGCCTTAGGCTTATCCTAGCTACCTAGAGCTTATCCTAGGGCCTTAGGGCTACCTAATATAGATATAGTAACTATCTTAGTAACTATAAAAGCCTTCTATAAGCTTAATAGCCCCTTAATAGACTTTATAAAGGCTTTCTCTACTAAGTAACTAATTAATTAATCTATATATAAACAAATATACTAATAAAAATAAATAAGATTAATATTCTTATTAGTACTATAGTAATATCCTACTCCTATTAATTAGAAAAATAGGTAGTAAAGTCCTTTAGATATATTATACTTAGAGTAAATATAGATTAATTACAAGGAATTAAATTTAGTACTAAGCTACTAATTCTTAGTAATTTAATTCTAAAAGTTAGAATTAAGTATTATAAAATATACTATTAATAGTATAATAGTATACTATTAATAGTAATATACTAAAAGGCTAGGCGAGTTAATACTATAAGTTAGAATTAAATACTAATTTAATAGTTAGTCTAAGTAAATAATAGATACTACTACTATTAAGATCTTTAATTCTAATATTATAATATTCTTTAAGGATATATATTCTTATAAGTCTTTACTAAAGTATTTAACTTACTTAGATTTAATAAAATATACTATATATTATCCTAATTACTATATTTTACCTACTTAATAAGATATTATATCTTACCTCTAGTAATATACTTATCTACTAGTTATCTAATCTTATACTTGTTCTTAAACTCTATACTATCTTTAGTTATAATAAGAGGTAGCTACTAAATAAATATCCTTTTATAAGGACTTATACTTACTATCTTAAGCTCTAACTAGACTATTAATATTATAAGCTATATCTTTATAATTAATAGGAGCTCTAACTTATAAATAAGTAAGTCTATCTTATATAAGACTTAAAATAGTCTAATATACTATTAAGATAGCTTATAATTAGAAACTCCTAGTATTTTATAACTATATATAAGGGTATTATATAATAATATAACTACTAAGTAACTTAGATAGTATATATACTTATTAAGGTAGTAATAGACTATAACTGATTTAGTATATATAAATTGATTAGCTAGTAGAGATATACTTTATAAGCTTATAAGGCTAGTTACAGAAGGCTTCTATATACTAAGTAAATAGAAATATTATAATCTATAATAATACTATAATAATTAGAAGAAAGTAATACTATTATATATACTAGCTACCTTATATAAATACTTCGAAGGCTTTCGTAAGTATAGCGCTAGAAGTAAAAGTAGGAGCTAATTAAGGCTATTATTATCTTAGACTTCTTTATAACCTTATATAAGGCCTATCTTTATACTAAGTAATAAGATCTTATATACTATTAAGATTATTAATATTATATTAGATATTATATTTATACTTATAATCTTTCTACTTAATTAAGTACTATAGTTTCTTAGCTTAACCTATTATATACTTATTAATAATAGCTTCTAGTTTATAAATATTTAATCTTTTAATAGGATTATCTATATTAATTATAATAGGTAGATTTAAATTTTATAACTTATTATAAGGATTTAAAGCCTTTAATATAAGCTTTAATTAGATTATTAAGATAATAAGATAAATACTTATTATTAAGCTTAACTTAAGATAATAGGCTAATTAGCCTACTTTACTAAGAATCTTAAAGGGATTTATATACTATTAATATAACTTAATATTAACCTTAAGAATATAATAATCTTCTTTTAATTATAAGTAGGTACTATTACCTAGAAAGAGGTTTATTAATATATATTTAATATTATAATAGATTTTAATAAAGGTATTAATAAAAGTAATAGATTCTTTAACTTAATCTTAATTAAATTATTATAAATAAGAAAGGTCTTTTAAGAGTAATTAGGATAGTACCCTAAGAATATCTTAAATATTAAACTTAAGAAGAACCTTATTAAGAGAAACTCTAATTAATTAATTTTTATAATTATTTAGATAGCCTTATAAATATAATAGGATAAGTATCTAATTAATAGTATTAATATTTATATATTAAGTAATATAATAATATATTATAATTTTAACTATCTAATTAATATATCTAAATTAGCTATTAATTTAGGAATAATAAAAGGTAAATATTAATAAATTATAACTTAACTTCTAAAATATTATTTTTTAAAATAAGGATATAAACTTAGAGTCTCTATTACTTATAATAATATAAGGTATATCCTAATTATATATTATTAGAGTAGATAAGACCTTGTCTACCTATTAAGAGATATCTTAAGTAGTTTACCTAAGTAATAGTAGGTTTTACTTAGAGAATTTATTAATAATAATAAATAGGCTATTAAAGCCTTCTATAATTAATAGTATAATAATAATAAAGTTTATTATTATAATATAAAATAGGATTATAAGTTAATTAATAGGAATTATACTTTTATAAGACTTATAGTACTTAATTTAATTTAACTAGTAATTAGGATAGTACTTAATATAAGTATAAAGGTACTTTAATAAATAATATATATAAATAGATTTTATAATTTTATTATAAGTATAATAATACCCGCTATAATATTATTTATTATAAGTAAGTTTAAAGATATCTTTCTTTAAAGTATTAGGAATATAAAGATATTTATATCTATTATTAAACTTAATATAATATAATAATCCCTTATAAAGTCTATAGTAGATATTAATCTTTTATACCTTATTATTATTATCCTAATTAAGGTCTTTATTATAAGAGGCTTCTTTAAGTAACTTTATAATCTTAGCCTACTAGCTATTATCCTAATAAGTCTAGGTAAGATAATTCTTAAAGTTTAAAGATATTTTTATAGATATAATATAGAATACTAGTATCTTATTATCTTTATATATATATACTTTACTAAAGGCTTTAATATATAAGGTATCTAATATACTAACTAAGTCTATATCTAATAGAATAGCTTAGAGGCGTAATAGTATATTAAGTACTATATTAGACTTCTTAGACTTATATCTTACTACTAAGTTAAATTAAGATAAGTAAGAGGAAGTATAAATTAAGTATAAATTAAATTTATTTATAAAAGAGGATATTAGGCTTATTTAATAAGAAATAGGAACTATTATTAAATAGTTTATATAAATTATTATAGATAATTATTTAGATAACTTTAATTATATATCTTATCCTCTTAATAATTTAAATTATACCTACTACCTTAAGTTTAATAGGCTAATAGTTTTTCTTAGCTTAATTAAGTATTTTACTTAAGAATATTATTAATTATATAAATATCTTAGGAAATCCTTTAATAAGGTCTCCCTTAATATAATATATTATTATAATAAAGCCCTAATACTTAAATATATTAAGATCTATAAATAAAGTCCTTAATTTATTAAAATAAATTAGGAATATAAAATTTCTAAATATAGTCTTAAGATTTTTAAAGGCTTATTACTCCTCTTATATAAGTTTATATATTATTTAAATAAATTATATCTTTCTAATAAAGCCTTTTATATCTGTTAATAAGGTACTAGTAAGCTTAATCTTATATTATTATAATAGGTTAATATACTAGATATATTATAAGATAAATAATTATAACTATCTTATAAGGCCTAGGAAGATTTTAAGATCCTTTAATAATATTAGAAAGTATAAAGTATTAGTAATTATTAATTTCTCTTCTAATATTAATAGGCCTAATAAATCTACTTATTAGCCTAATAGAGTAATAGATAGATATCCTAAAAAGGTTTTTTTAGGATTAAGACTTACCTACTAATCTTAAAAGAGATTAAAAAGCTTTTATAAATAAGTAAGATACTCTAGTAATATTTTTAAGTATATAATTATATTATCTATATAGGCTTTTATAAAGCCTTAATATAAACGGAGTAATTTATTAATTTGATATTAAATATATAAAGGAGATCCTTTATATCCTATTAATATAATATTATACTATTCTTAATTATAATATAAAATAATAATTA
>JAABUK010012597.1_pt1 | contig 10741 bp, 11 predicted proteins | sample 5559141 | NCBI WGS metagenome assembly JAABUK01 (sample SAMN10711869, study PRJNA513367) | rock metagenome | isolation source: Antarctica rocks | place: Antarctica: Victoria Land, Pudding Butte nord | collected 2016-01-03
TGAGTGAGTGAGTGAGTGAGTGAGTGAGTGAGTGAGTGAGTGAGTGAGTGAGTGAGTGAGTGAGTGAGTGAGTGAGTGAGTGAGTGAGTGAGTGAGTGAGTGAGTGAGTGAGTGAGTGAGTGAGTGTGTGTGTGTGTGTGTGTGTGTGTGTGTGTGTGTGTGTGTGTGTGTGTGTGTGTGTGTGTGTGTGTGTGTGTGTGTGTGTGTGTGTGTGTGTGTGTGTGTGTGTGATAGGCCAGCAGAGCTGTCTGGCAACAGCATGAGGCAACAGCCACACATGTTGTCAGATGCCAATTCAAATGACTGTCAGCAACATGAAGATCCACTGTAAACAGAGGAAAGCAGTCATCAAGTGTCTGCTTGCCTGCTCAACAGCACAAGCGTCTTGTGCAAGCAGCTCATCAGCCAACTCTTGCACAAACACATCAGCTGATATCACTTGCCACATGTGGTTCTCTAGAAAGGACACATCACTTTACACAGATATGGGTTGAGTACAGTTGGATGCTGGATGCAGAGAAAAGCAGGACAACATTATGAAAGCTGCATGACAGACCTGTGTCGTTGGGGCTGATTGAGTCAGTGCCAGGGTATGGGTACAAGTAGTGGCCACCGTTCAGCCCAGGGGTTAGCGCCGGCTCAGTGCTGCTTCCACTGCTGGCTCCATAAAACACATCCGATGAAACATAATGCACCTGCACATGCAACCATGGTTCACAGTCAATGATTTGATCACTTCTTCCCTTTTGAGTCTTCGCTTCTCTCTTCATCTTTCTCAGCTGTGTGAACTTATCAAACAGTCAATGCCGGTGAAGCTAAACATTTAACATGTTAGCGCGCACACTTTGACATGCCTCCAATGATTAAGCCAACAACCACTCCACTAACTTGTTTGATTGATTAACAGCTGCAGGGTGTACTCATTGGCAACCATGACTTGTATGCAATGCAACATTGATGACATACAGAAAATATGTATGTTGGCGCACCTCTCGAGCACCCACTACCTGGCCTCCAGAAACCACTCCAGCATACTGGCCATCCAGACTTGGGTCAAAGGTGTACAAGGCAGGGCCAGTTTCAGTGGTGTTGAGGCCAGATACGACGCCAGTCCTGAGGTTCAACCATGTGTCGGCAGCTATGGAGAAAATGCTCTGGTCTGTGCTGTTGCTGCTACCTGCAGGACATGATGCAGCAGCTGGGTTAGGATCTGCTGGGAACAGGACGAATGTAACTCCCAATAAGCAGCATTGGGTCCGGGAGTACAAGACTCGCCAGTGACATTGTTGGGAAAAGGGATACGGTTGCTCAGATGAACTGCGTAGTCCGTACTCTGCTCCGGAGTAAACAGCTGCGCAAAAGAAATGTTCCAAATGCCGTTCACGTTGCAGCCGACAGCAGGGAAGCCTCGTGTGTATGTCTGGAGTGGCTGTGGGTTGGCGCCGGCCGAAGTAGTTTCAGTGGAGTGTATTTCAAAAATAAAGGAACTGCTGGCACTGGCGGGAATGTCGACAGCATCAGCGCCAGCGTTCATCCCTGGGTAGTAGGCGTCCAGCCCTGGATTCGTCTGCCCGTGCGCCAACGGTAACGATACAACTGCAGACACGCAACGCCGATACTAACGGATTTGAGACACAGCTTTGCAGAACGTTCAACATGCACACAGCGTTCTCAGTGCTGATGCGAGGTCGCATGAACCGCATGTTCAAGCACAAGCAGGAAGACGTGACAGGACACCAGCTCGATCAGTTTGATCACCTGCAAGCAAGGCAGCAACCAGTAGGAGCTCGGCTCGCATGGTGAGGCTGAAGTATGAGGACTTGCGCAATGGCAACAGTCAGCGGCAAAGAACACAGGATGCATGGTGCCAGAAAGCGCTAAGAAGGCCGCCTGCGACAGGATCAGGCAGAAGATGACGGAGACTGACAACAGTAAGAAATTAGCTAAAAGACGAACCACGAGGGCATTGCTCGAACAAGCATGCGGAAGGCGCAGCAGCAGCTGTACATCTGGCAGACAATGAGGGTTCTTGCATGTTGTCGCGTTGTGCCATGTGCGTCTCGAGTTGGTGACGTCATAGCGAATAGTTCCCTGTGCAACCTCGGGGAGTGCGTGTGCAGGCATCGTCTGTATACAGGCTTCACGCACAGCTTACAGTATGCAAACACGGCCATCTGTGCAGCCTGATTGGCGGTGTCTGTGAAATCATCGCTCAGATGCAGTTGCTCGAGTGGCCCAAAGCTTCACCGATCCCAAGGAAACTCCGAATACCTTTTTGTATATTATAGCAGACAGACTTTGGGCGCTAAGGTCCAAAGTCGAAAAGGAAAAAGGTCTCTGGAACAATCGCTTGCAGCTGATGGATGTTGCACAATGTGCTCAGTCAGACTCAGTAAGACTCAGTCAGACTCAGAATGACATGCAGACTCAGCCATACATCATGCACTCACGTGCAGTATGTCAGCAAACTGACACCTGAGCCTACAGTCAAACGACAAGTAAAACACCAAACAAGCGTCAAAGGCACATGTACGGGATGCCTGAGCAATTGCTAGAGCTGGAGGGTAGGACCTGCTACATACTCAGTGCACACTGGACTCAGACTTGCTGCACTTCTGCAGGCTCTTCCTGAATAACAAGCTGCCCCGCCTGCACGGCATCTGGAGGTGTCACCAGCAGATACAGTGCTTCACACAGCATACCTTAGCTTCACACAGTGCTTCACACAGCATACCTTCCTCTGCATAGCTAGCAGCAAGAGATGAATGAGCAGCTGACTGACACTGAGCTGTCAAAACAGTATCTTTTGCCTCCAAGGGAACCTTGTGCATCTTCAAAGGCGCTTGTTCAACAGAAAATGTTGGGAAAGCTAAGCCTGCTAACAAGGAAATATTTCTTCATTAATGCTTCAGCAGGTCACACATTCTCAGAAGCAAGCAGATGCTGACAAGGCAGCCATGGTTCCAACTAGAGTTCACAGAAGGCACAAGCTGCAAGGGCTCCACAAAGGGCATTCCTGCAGCAACAAAGGGCATTCCTGCAGCATCATAGGGGCGTCGTGTCAGCACCAGGTGTAGACCTGCCGGTCACAGCAGCAGCATGAACACAGTCAGACACTTCAGCAGGAGCTCCTCAACACCTTGAACACAGTCAGCCTGTCACAGCCAAGGCCCCAGCCCCTTGCCCCGGGGCAACCAGGGCTCTGGATGAGCGGCCAAGCGAGCTATCAACAGCAGGCTCAATACCACCTGATGTATGCATACAGAACAAACTGCCAGGTTTGGTGCGGCAGGTTCGTTTTCCGATTGTAGAAATGCTAGTCATCACTCAACTTGGGGTGGTCATCTCACATATCATATATGCGTTGTCTTGCTGTTTAACCTTAGATAGCAAGATAGCTTAAGCGTTTAGAGAAGAAACGGAAAGACAATTTTGTGCTTTTGAGCAATCATAATGGGAGCCTCCCAAGGCGGCAGCCCATAGCTATGAGCATAGACCACAGCACAACGGGAAAGGAAAAATCATAAACTTCACGGTGGATCAGGCCTGTCCTGTCTGACTTTGCCTGTCTCCTCTTTCTATAGTACATTAAAGAGACATGATAATGAAATGTCTGACTCAGAACAGAGTTATCACTTTGTGCAACTTGGACAACATTGTGGCTAAAGCATTTTTTGGAGGATGTGTCATGTCTGCTGGTCTGAGTTGCTGCATTACATGGTGCACCCCATGGGGTTGCTATTCATGTCTAGAGATCTCTGGCACACAAGTTCATGTCAATCTATAAGGCTGTACAAACTCTCAAGAGTGTTGGTGCACTCAAAATCTGCCTCCTGGCCTGCATGTCAAGCGCAAGAAGAAGAAGATTACAAGCTTTGGCCAGTCAACAAGTCTGATAGCTCATGGCAGAGCCTCAGCAACCCTGCCTAGTAGTATAATTATTCATTTGTGTTAAATAAATGTCAGTGACCTCCAGAGCCTGTGACAGACTCTGTTGGACATGCTCCGACGGCACCACAAGGCTAGAGCAAATGCAACAAGCCTCATACAAGGTCACATGAAAAGCAAAACAAACAGTGTTGATGACAGCGGAATCAACTCAGGCGTTACGGCCTGTGGAACGAACTCAGGCGTTATAGCTGTTGAACGAACTCAGGCGTTACGGACGAAGTAGCTGAGATTTTGATTTAATTCCAGTTCCAGTCCCAGTTCCAGCGATGCGATGCGTCACAACACTCCGCAGACCAGACACACGACCGGCTCGGTGTTGGCAGCCGCCTGTTCCAACCACAGCATATCAACGATTACGACAAATGCTTCATTTCAGAAACACAGCGATGACTGGTATGTTGCGACACCTGTGCACCAGAGCTGCGAGCGCTGCTTTTCGCATCCCTAACACGGACGGCTTTATGGGGCGACCATTGTTAGAGACGCAGAAGGTTGACCCTAAAGATGTTGGAAGCTTTTGGAAAAAGCACGATCCGCCACTGGGCAGATCCAAGGACTTTTGGACGACAGAGGAGGGGCGCAGCCTAATGACAGAGTGGGATAACGGTACGAATCCTACACCAAATGTGCAGCAAAGTGAGGCGTTTCCTCTCAAAGGGTTACAGCAAGAAGTCCTGTATTAGCGGTCAAATGTGGCAGAGTCTACTATACTTGTGCAGGGCCATTTGCCATGGAGGAGGGCTTCTGCACAACACCGGCATATCCAAGAGACACAGGGCTGCCAATGACAGTGCTGATCATGGAAAACAACATCCTGGAACACGGCGGCTTTGCAGCGGTTGATCCACACCTCAGAGTTTCCCAACACCCAGGAGAGAAAATTTCACAAGAACGTGTGTTCTATGTCACACTGGAAGCGTCCCCAAGAGTCACTGGCAACACTGGGTTCACCTTGAGTCCAGACTTGCAGCATGTCAAGCAATTTGTGACCACCAACATGGTGTTGCTTCTACAACATTGGGCAGGAGACAACAGCAGCTTTGATGTTCTTGACAGGCTCATACCTGTGCTGCCGACATCAAATGAAGGCAAAAGTGGGATGGAAGAGCTCATCAAAGTGACAGAAGAGACTGTAAAAGTAACGCGTAGAGTTTATACACCTCATACACTTGACCCTGAAGGATAGAGCCAATACTGACTAATCAAAGAACAAAAGATGCACGTGCAACTTGTCACTTCAATCTCGTGCAGTCCGGTGGATCCACCTTCAAACATGAGGTATTGCACATGTAGCAACATGCACCTAATGAACGTTCATGACCAATGGGATCTAGCAGAATTATCTCGACAGGCATTGCATGGATGTATCAATTGGTACTGCTCAAACATCACTGGCATTTGCAACTAGTGACACAGAGGTCCTATGCTGCTCCTGCACCTTTCCTTGCAAGTGATCCTGATTTGCAGGTATCACGCTTACGTCAACTCTACCAGTATGCGCAAAATTGCTCTGGAAAACAGCGTTGCTTGGATGATCAACAGCAAAAAGCTTGTGTTGCAAACTCAAAGCATCTGCAAACAGCTGCTGTCCTTCTTCATCACAACCCCTCAGCATCTTGCAAACACCCAAACAATACCTGGCAATCTGTACACCATCTGCTTGTTGAAAGGAAAAACGATCTAAGAACTGTGTTGCTTTCTCCTCATATGCGAGCGTGTTTGCATCGGGAAGCAACTGCATCTGGGCTGCAGCTGTGCCTGCAAAACTGATTGCCATCTCTAGGTCTACGCTTCCATCAACAAAGCAACCCAACATCCCGGCAGCCTCCTCAAACTGCTCCAAGGCCCCACCCCAATCTTGTTGACAGAAGTGGAGCCACCCAAGGGAATTGCGTGCGTCTACAAGCAGGCCATCATCATCATCACACTGGTCAATGCATGAGAGTAGACCCTTCATGGCGGCCTCATGTTGACCCATATCAGAAGCTAGCAAAGCCTTCTCCAGCTCAACGCTTTGCAACTGGCTTTCGTCCCCGCGAGCATCAACAACGGCTTGTTGTAGCAGTTCCACAGCTTCTGAGAACCTGGCTTGCCGCCGCCGCAATCCAGCAAGGAGAAGATAGTGGTCCCCTCTCTCAAGGAACCAAGCGGCTTCAGAACTTCCTACCAGCCGTACTGCTTCTGTGTGCATGTTATCTGCTTCTTGAAGCCTACATTGTAAGCAAAACAGTCTGTGCAAGATATCAGTGCGCATGCTTGTTGTTAGACCAACAAGACCAGAATTATGTGGACTAGGTTGTTGACCATGATGTAGGTCCAACAAATAAAATCATAAGATTTGTGCTACTAATGTATGCAGGACTCATGTGAGCGCTTTGACGTGATGCATATACTAGGCGCTGAGCTACATAATGAAGGTGTCATGTTGTGCATGCAAGAGAAAAGATGCCCAATAGCAACAAGTCAACCTCAATGCAAAATTTGTCATTGCATGACGGTTTTGCATCTCACCTGCCGCGAAGCTCCAAATTCAGGGCAATTTGACACCGAATCCCAGACTTGACAACATACACTTCCTCATCTTCCTGGCCACCTTTGCGTTTGGCAGATTGTCTTATCCTGGAGTGTGCCGTTTCGAATGCTCTGGATGCCGCATTGTAGTCCCCCTTTGCTTCAAAAGCATCTGCCAAGATTGTGTAGCCAATCCAAGTGATACGGCTGTCCTTTCCACGTTCCTTCTCACAGATTGGCAAACTGTCCTGAAGAACCTTGATAGCGTCATCAAAGCGCTTTGCAGCAATCAATGCCCTGCCAAGGGTTTCTTGCCGAGCAATGATAAGGTCCTCAATGGTGTAGCAAGCTTCAGCTAGCTTCAGTCCTTTGTAAAGATACTGCAAGCCTTCTTCTTGTTGAGCTGCTTCTTTGCTAAATGCAAGAGCATTGCCTAGCATGAGCATGGCATCGGGAACCAACTGTTCATCATGACCTCCTTGACTCATGCATCGCTCAAGGTATTGAGTCAATGCCGGAATTGACTCTGCCAACTGGTTGTTGCTGGCTGCAGCTAACTCTGACCTGATGTCAAGCACTGCCGGATGGTCTGGCGGCAAGCTCTTCAATGCGCTCTCCAACACCGCCATGATGGCCTTCACTTGGTCTGGCTCAGTTTGAATGAGGCTGCAGCTGAACAATGCAATTGATAGCGTCTCAGGGTCTGATTCGCCTTTTGCATCCACAAGGATTGCATGTGCATCCTTGCAAAGCTGAAGGCCTTGCATGTAGCCTTGGCTCTCATCAATATCTGACGCATTGATCCTATCATTGACAGCTCTAGCAAGGCCAACGAGGGGCAGTACTAGACGCATGCCATCTTGTCCAGCCTGTTGTCTGGCCTGCAAAGCATGCTTTAGCAGCTGCTCAGCGCGGTCTACCTTGTTGGAGTCGCGGGTCAACATGAAACCCAGCTGCTCCTGGGCGTCAATGATGCTGCTGGTGAGGCTATCAGCGTCAGCCCACTTGAGCAAGTTCTCCAATGCTTCAAAGACCAACTCCTGGTCCAGCCTCAACACCCAGATGGCGTTCAGCGCTGCGTGGGGGAGGCGACAGCAAGCTGCAAGGATGTTGGCTGTGACAGGCTGAGGCTGGGCTGCCAGTAGGCTGAAGAGCTTGACCAAGTTGTGACGCTGTGATGCAAGCTGGCGAATGCCTGAGAGGCCTGCTGGAGTGTGGTGGTGCTCCAGAGCACACAGCATGGCAACAAAGTACTCCACAAATCTGCTCTGTGCTTGTTTGTAGCCATCATGCTGCTCATACCCAGAGACAGCCATGTCCTTCACGAACAGATGCAACCCATACTGCTGCGGTGCATCTTGGCCGGGCTGTGCTGCCTCCGCAATCACCAGAGACCTGTCTTGCAAGTGCCGCAGCTGGCGTTTAGCCACGCGCTGCTCAACCCCCAGGACAGCTGCAGCAGCTTTTGCATCAAACTTGCTGGGGAATATGCTGAGCTGAGCAAGGCTGAGCCGGTCATCTGGCTTCATCACCTTCAGGGAGGAAGCAACACAGCGCTCCAGAGCAAGGTATGCAGTCTCTGCTGTCAACTTCAAGCCTTTCACAAAGCCAGCGCTAGTCAGCTCATCCAGCATGTCCTGTGGCAAAGAAGAAGGATTTAGCTGAGCTATTGAAGGTGCAAGATTCTTGCCAGCACATGTCTTAGCCTACCTGTCACTAAAAATTGCACCAACAGCTTTAACCTTTCACAAGCTCCAGCAAGCAACACAGCAAGGTGCAAAACGGCATGCATGCAACCTAATGTGCAGATGCATTGCAGTATAACAAGCAAGCATTCAGAAATGGCTACATGCCGTTGCTGGAAACAATCAGTGGGATGGCATTCAGGCTGCAGTTGTCGAGACAAGAACGTACAACATATGGCTTCCAATCATCACATTCAGCGCAGCCCCTCAAGCATCTGAAACGTCAAAGTACCTCTGCAGTAGTGGACTCAGAAATGCTGTCGCCGACCAGACGCAAGGCATATGGAATGTTGGCGCACAGCTCGGCCAGCCTTGCAGCCGTCTCCTGACTGGTCTGTGGTGTCACCAAGCGCATCAACCTTTCAGCATCTTCGGAGGTCAGAGGCTTCATTGCTTCAGTGTGAACTTGTACATTCACGAGGTGGGCAAGCGTGCGGGATGTGATGATGATGACCATTGTGGGTTTACATTCCAGCATCTTTGAAAGGGTTGCTGCCAAGTCCTGCATGCGCATCACTTTCTTGCTCTATCATGGCATAGACATAGCTTTGAAGAAGATGGAGAAAAGGCTACGCCTTTTGGCGTCAATTTAGTGAGAAGCCAAGTATTATACCGAGCTGCCCAGGTGACATAGCTTTGCTAGAATGATGGTGCAATACTTTCTTACTCTTGCATGGCGAAAACACGGCTCTGCTAAAATGATGACAAAGGTGGCTCCAGGCTGTTAACATTCCCAGAACACTGAGTCACGTACTCTGAGGCTTTAGTCCACCTAGGTCTTACGGTAGATGTGCAGACTTCACTCTGGTCAGACAGCTGAGCACATGCACGGTATGCAACTGCAATATGACACAAATTTTGGCACAAATGCTGCCTGGCTGCTGTCTGCTGAAGCGTCCTCAGATCATGGGCAGTGAAATTGCAGCCAGAAACACACTGCATGCTGTCAAGGCACTGGGGACTGCTTCAAGGCACTGGGGACTGCATCAAGGCACTGGGGACTGCATCAAGACCAGAAAAGTTTTATTGGTAGGCGTGAAATCATCGAACATGTTGCACCACCCAGAACAAGCTGAAGCTGTAGAGCCTCACCAGCACATTTTCAGCAGAGGACACGACGCCCTCAGCATTGTCAATGACAAGGCACAGCCTCTGGGGCTCTGGCCAGCGCTGAAGAAGAGTGCAGATCTGTTTGGTCACCAACTCTTTACTCCTGGACTCCTGCATCTGAAACAGGCAGTTAATCAATCACGCGCTTAGGCAAGCATCAGCCCACAAGTGGTTTAGCATTAGACCATTCATGCGGCCAGTCCCTCAGTTAGTCTGTCAGACAGTCACTCAGGTCAGCCTTTTGTCCTATCCCTGAACGTATAAGACGCATGCAATGTATCAGCTGACAGCGGCTGTCATCTGGCATGAAATAAGCAAACCAAACAGACCTGAAGACACAGAGAAAGGATACAAAGGAATGTGAGTCCGATGAAGCATATCAGACAGTCGTACATTGTTTTTAAAGTGCAATTTTACAAGTTCTGTCATCTCAACTGACTCAGGCATAGGTGATGATCTGCACACAGCAAACCTCAACCTGTCTACATTGCAGTGCGTACAACACACAGACAATGTGCGACACAGATAATGTGCAACATGCAGTGCAGTACGTAGCAAGAGATGCCTACAAGGTCGCAAGTGATCTGACATCAAGTGGCAGCCCGCCAAAAAAAGAATGTTGTATATGTACAGGCAGTCTGCCTGAGGCAGAGACATGCCAGCAGAGCAAGCATTGACCATGAAAATAAGTAATTAATAATAATAATAACAATAATAATAATAAACCCTAATAATGATAATAATATAAATAAAATAATTTCATTTCATGATGAGCTATGCCAGCAGAGCAAGACTGACCATGTTGGTGTTGCCAACCCCCTCTGCCGCCTCAAATGCCAAGCACATGTTCAGCAGCCCCTCCTCAATGCTGTTGGCCTCTACAGTACACATCTTGACTCTCTGGTCATGCATCATCATTGCATATGTGCGGCTGCATCGTGATAGTGATATCACGACATGCAGCTTGCATCGAGGCAATGAGTAGTCGTGATGAATGAACGATGGACTGTCTGCAAGAAAGCAGCCAGCATGGTGCATGCAGACACATACAGACAGACACATGGTATGCAAGTTGCAGGTAAAGTGCATGCAGCATGTTGCTCAACATGCATCTTGTGACAACGAGGAGAGCAACCCTGTACTCTTGCACTTGAGCAACACAGAGGGGAGTGCTGATACGCAATGTTGGATGTGTGATACCTTTCAGGTCAGCAAAGAAGGTGCAGTGCACTTGCTGGCTGGTCCACAGCTGCCACCCAAAAGCCTTTGCCAAAGTAGTCTTGCCCTGTGCAGCCAAACCCAGACAGTCAAGTCTGTTGCAAGACCTGGTCAATTGATGATGTCAACAAAGACCAAGAGACAGTGTGGATGGAGAGGGTTGTGGTGGGGTGGAGACGAGGAGGCAGGGGGGGAGGGACAATGGG
>JAABUK010012598.1_pt1 | contig 10740 bp, 12 predicted proteins | sample 5559141 | NCBI WGS metagenome assembly JAABUK01 (sample SAMN10711869, study PRJNA513367) | rock metagenome | isolation source: Antarctica rocks | place: Antarctica: Victoria Land, Pudding Butte nord | collected 2016-01-03
AAGCGTACGTGGCCCACGTCTGGAGGTTTAGAAGCTTCTAGAATGTGAATTCGAAGTTTGACACTCGACATGTTTCAGCTAGGTTATAAATCACGGAGATCTATGAAAGACTGCCAGAGCTGCTGAAATGGACACCATCGCAATTTGAGGCCTATTGAAATTCCGTCGTCAGAATAAGGTAGCATGTTTCGACCTCAAAGAAGGTTACGTCAAAGAGCGCCAATGTAGATCCCAAAAGTATTGCCTTTCTCTAACTGTAATAGAAATAGCCACAAAGTTGGAAGTGCGTCGGAAATACAAGGCCTGCACTCAACTATGAATAGACTAGCTTCGGACCTGAAGTGCGTTCACAAAGCGAGGCACGCGATGCTTGGACAAAGACGAGGCCTGGACTTAAATATAAACAGATTAGCCTGAAAGCTTGGAGTGCGTTCATAAAGTGATGTCTAAACTAATCTGCAATTGTACAAGCTAAAGTGCGTTCAAAAGACGAGGCCTGGACTTACCTATAAATGGACTAGTTCGGAAGCTTGAAGTGCGTTCATAAAGCGAGGCACGAAGTGCACAAAAGAGAAGGCCCGGAATCAGCCACGATAGGACTAGCGGCCCAGAATCAGCCGCGAATAGACTAGCTGTAAAGTCTGAAGAGTTGACTTTTGAGAATATGAGTCATAGAGCCTTGGCGTTTTGCGAACCCAATTGCTCGCAAATCGAGGTAACCAATCACATTCTAGAAATGTGCATCCTTCAAATCCCTACTACTCAGAACCTGGAGCAGCCACAACCAACCTTTCCCCCATCCTCGGCCCGCCGGCTTTAGCTCGCGAGCGGATTATGACAGCACGCTAACAAAAGTAGGCGCTTCGTAAGTATGTTTGGCCTCTTCTTCGCCAGTAACAGCGTCATTGGCTGTAGCCTAATCTGAAATTAAATGGTACTGGCAGAATCGGCGGTAAAGTTGACAGTACTTTCTTTGCCAGTATCGGCATTCACGGTACTGCCTTTCGCTGCGCTTCATAGGGCGGTCTCTGCCAGTGCTAGCTTCGGAAACATCATCATCCTCTTGCTATTCATATATTGGAAGTTTCATGTGGCTGACGGTCAAAAACAGGAGGACTTTTTTTCGGGGTCAAACGCCTTGAATGGCCATTCTATGAACCTGTAGACTAGCCATGGCCCTTTGCGGGCTTTCGAAGACGTTGTCCCCTTCCTAGTTGCTCCCCCCCATCCTTCTGCTGAGCCTGGCGCGGTTGCCCCCACCGGCCCTGCTGCAGCTCCTGAGTGGACACCCTGACTAAAAGTCGTACTATTAGCCTCAATGGCCGCGACGGTACTAGCTGTAGAGGCGTCCCTGGTGTTTGAGGCAGCTCTCGAACTGAGGTAGCCTTCTTTGGCGTCTTTGGCGTCTTCGGTACTTGTACTTTTCGTGGCGGTGGTGCTTCAAAGAGCTGAGGCGCAAGTTTTCCTAGTCTCTTGATCTCCTTATTCCATTCAGCCTGGCTTCTGCGTATTGCCTTCTCATCTCTCTTGTTCTTAGCCCTCTCTTCCCTTTCCTTCCGGGCGTCGTCACCGAGGTACCGAGCAACGCCGTAGTTAACTTTGCTTCTACTGGCTTTGCGATCCTTCTTCTTATTCAATTCTAGAAATTCATTGTTAGTAGCGCTCTGAACTGCAGCCTCAGCCATCGCAACTATAGCAGCTTTGCCTACTTTTTGAAGTGCATGAGTCAAATCTTGGCCACTGGTCGCTTGCTTTAGGAGTTGCTGAACTTGTAGTGTATTAGCAGGCGTCAGAGTCACTTGGCCATAACCTTCTGGGCCTGAGTAACTGATCGTTGCCTCAGGAGGAGTAGTAGGACGAATAGTAACGTTGTACTGCTCATTCGTCTCGTCTTTCTGCGGTAGCCTGTAGTGGACGAGCTCATGATTGAACGGTAAAAGCCCTGCCTTTTCCCAAGCCTTGTAGATGTTGACAGGCGTGATTGCTTCAGTGCGAGCGCGACCATAGAGCTCTAGGAAATCTACTTTATCGATAGAATAACTAGCACCGAAGAGCGTCGTCCTGTGAACAAGATTCTTGTATATGGCTGCGAGTGGCGCAAAGATTCCAACGTCCAATGGTTGCAAAATATGAGTCGTGTGAGCTGGCAGGCATAGTAGGATGATCTTTCGAGCGACGCAGAAATCAATAACTTCGGAAGAAACGTGTGAGGCATGCCCGTCAAGGCAAAGTATCCGGTATTCGCCCTTCTGCGTAGCAGTAGTCTCTTTTTCAAAACAATTGACGAACCAGAAGAAGCCCAGTTCGTTGTCAGTCCACCCGTTCTCACTAGTCGAAAAGTGGGCTTCTGGTAGAGCGTCATGCCAGGCTTTCTGCTGTAGAACTGCTTTGAAAATAATCCAGGGCCGTAACACTCTGCCATCCATAGAAACACACTCAATAAGCGAGACCCATTCTCGGTTACCGCACTGCGTCATATATTTCTTCTTCTCATATTTCGAAATCATGACCTTGAGCTTGCCAATCACGCCTTGCGCAAAGCCCTTTTCATCCATATTGTAGATGTCTTCAATCTGAACGTTATACTCGTCTTTAAAGCTCTGAAAGAGAGAGTACCAGCCAGAAAGAATTTCAGGATCCTGCGCCAAAGAACGCTCTTTGTCTAAGGGAGGTATATATATAGATTTAATATCAGGGTGATGTCTTAGGAATTTTTGAATCCAATTAACACCGAGTGGTTCTGTATCACCCTTTCGTACTAGCATGTCTTCTACCATTCGACGTGTTTGTTCAACACGAGGTGGCCAGCCCCAGCGCTGCAGGCGTAGAATCCATCGAGCAACCACAAGCTCCTCTTCCGGCGTCAATCGCTGTCGGTTCTGTGAAGCTGTCTTCGCTGATCTTTCCATTGATCCTGTCGATGAGAGTACTTCTTGGGACGCCGTGCTGTCTCGCAGCTTTTCGCTTAAATAAAGTACCATTGGCGTCTTTCCAACGCTGGAAGGCGAGCTCGATGCGCTCTGGGAGCGGTAGTTCAGGAGGGTCATCGTCGAGGGGGTTGGGAGGGCAGGGAGGGTAGAGATGATTCGGGGCCATGGCCCAGACATTGCGAGGGTGGTTTATGGGAGTTGAAAAGTCGTTTGCGGTGATAAAATATGGAAGGGGGAAAAAGTACGCTAGTAGCCCTATGGGGTGACCGAGCGAGCGGTTTACCGATCCAGGGGTTAACCCTTCTATTATAGCTCAAAATCAAATACAATTCTGTATCTGTCTCCGGTAATCATGCCTCGCAAATTCTGGTCACTGAAGGAAAAGCCTACAGCCGTCCCGAAAGTCGTATCGTCAGCAGCGTCGTCCCCAGCGTTAGATCTTTCAAGCGGAACAGGGACTATGGTACAAGGACCTTTAGAGGTATGTGATCTACCCCCCCCAGAACCTAGCACGTATACTAATAAAGGGTCATACCAGATTTCGCAACAGAGCCCCGAACCTCAGAAAAGCCTCTGGGATCAGGCATACGAAGATCTAAGGAGAGACAAAAATCACCTAGTCGGCGCTTATGAGCAGATATTAATAGCTGAGGCCGAGATTGAAATAATAAGCCTCGATGACGTAAACCTTTCAAAAAGAGAAAAGCAAATGTCTGCACTGGTTACAAAGAAACTGGAGATCATGAACAAGAAACAATGGAGGTTCAACATTGGGGATAAGTCAGTAGAAATCAGAGAACAAATCGATCGGATCGTCAAAGTTGTACTGGTTACAAAAGACCTCGTTTCTGCTGTAGCAAGTATGGATTCGGTCCATGCTGGGTTGCCTTGGGCCGGGATATGCACACTGCCTGTGAGTGGTTAAAGGCTATTAGATTCTCTGTAATCATAGCTAACCGTCAGAGTACAGCTGCTAGTAAACGACAGTAAGCAGCGTACCGACGCTCTCGATGGACTGGAAGAGATCTCAAAATTGGTTCGCCGCTATACTGAAGTTGAACGTATCTACTGTCAGGGGAACGAGACAACGCTTCAGAAAGATCTTGATTCTGCTATAGCAAAGCTATACGGACAAATTTTAGAATACGAAGCCAGAGCTATATGCTAGTTTAACCGAAACATGGCTTTTCAATTCGCCAGAAATATGGTCGAAGCTGATAGCTGGAAAGATATCCTGAGTCATATTCAAGTATCTGAAGCGGCTTGCGATAAGATCTTACGGATTGTAGATGCCAAAGATCAACGTACACGACTGACTCGTTTGGATACTAACCTTCACGAACAGATTCGGCGGGCCGATGAGCTACTCCAGGCTTCTCGAATACAAAGATGAAGAGTATCGAAAAGAGCTTTTAACAGAGCTACAGACTGGCAGGGGGGAGCAGAAAGATTGGAGGGAAGAACAAAGAGATTGGAAGATGACTGAGGAGCAATTAAAATGTTTTGAGAGTCTCCGAACTACGACATACGAGCGTAACAAGGAGAAAAATAAGGACCCGGTAGAAGGGACGTGCAAGTGGTTCTCCGAGCATCCAAAATATCTGCAGTGGCTGAAGAAGAAAACCTCCACGTGGCTTTGGGTAACCGCGGATCCAGGGTGTGGTAAATCAGTCTTGTCGAAATCGCTGGTGAACTACTACGAAAGTAACAGGTTGGCAGGCCGACAGAATGTCTGTTACTTCTTCTTCAAGGATGATAGCGAAGAAAACAAAAGCGCAACCCATGCTCTCTGTGCACTTTTACACCAGCTCTTCTCACAGAACACTGTACTTCTGAAACACGCTCTTCCTTCGTTCCAAAAGAATGGAAGTAAGCTTCCTCAGCTGTTTGACACTCTTTGGGAAATATTCGCGAAGGCTGCGGCAGACTCTGATGCCAACAGCATAGTCTGTGTCCTTGATGCCCTCGACGAATGCGCAGAGCTAAGCCGATTGCCCCTCATTACAAAATTAGCAGAATTCTACTCAAATCCAAATATAAATACACGGCTGAAGTTTCTTATCACCAGTCGCCCTAATACTACAATCCAGAATGAAATCACACGGCGCAGTAGATTAGACCTCGAATCCATCCAATTAGTGGGTGAGAACGAGACTGAAATGAAGGCTATCGCTACCGAGATCAATCTGGTGATTAGGGCCAGAGTCGAAGAATTTCGACTTCTGAGATCTCGGAGAAAGATTCATGATCATGCACATATTGCTGTACAAAAGCAGCTCGACAATATTGACAATCGAACCTATCTTTGGGTGGCGCTTATCTTCCCTGAGCTTGAGGATAACACAGGACTTGCTGAAAGAAAACTGTTGAATATTATCAAGATCATCCCGAATACAGTTGATGAGGCTTATGAGAAGATCTTGGCGAAGAGCTCAAATACCGCTCAGGCAAAGAAGCTTCTTCATATAGTCGTTGCAGCTGTCAGGCCACTCACGGTTGCTGAAATCAATGTGGCACTGTCAATCCAAGACGGCAACAAGTCCCTTGAGGACTGCGATCTTGAACCTGAGCCATCTTTTCGGGTTACGGTCAGGAAGCTTTGTGGTCTTTTCGTGATAATCCAAGACTCAAAGGTCTACCTAATCCACCAAACAGCGAAAGAGTTCTTGATATTTGAGGAAACTAATAGTCAAGTCACCAACAAACTCGATTCCGGCCTAAGTATCTGGAAGCATGCCTTGAAGCTTAGAGAATCGAACCTCGTTCTTGCAAAAAGCTGTATTCAATATCTTCTTTTTGTGATATTTGAAAGTTATCCTTTAGTTGTGCCTCGTGAAGCTTTTTATGAAATCGAGGAAAAAATTGTTCGTTATACTCACGAGCATAATTTTCTAGACTATACAGCAAAGCACTGGGTTACTCATTTTCAAGGATCCCAATTCAAGGAATACAATACATTTACAAAGTCAGTAATATATCTTTATAATACTCAATCCAAGCGATTTCAGACATGGTTTCTATTATACTGGAGTACTATTAACAGCTTCTTTTATCCTCCGATATTTACCGACTTAATAATAGCATCTTATTTCGGACTTGAATTAGTGACGAAGCTATTACTGGAGCGGAAAGCCTGTAACACAGACTCCAAAGACCAAAATAATCGAATACCGCTGTGGTGGGCAGCAGATAGAGGGCACGAGGGAATAGTGAAGCTACTTCTGGAACGGAAAGAGGTCGACCCCGATTCCAAAGGTGAATACGGTCGAACACCGCTGGGGATGGCAGCAGAGGAAGGGCACGAGGGAATAGTGAAGCTGCTGCTGGAACAGAAAGAAGTCGACCCCGATTCCAAAGATGAATATGATCAAACACCGCTGGGTATAGCAGCAGGTAGAGGGTACGAGGGGATAGTGAAGCTGCTATCAGAGCGACTCTAAAGATAGAGATGGTCGAGCACCACTATCGTAAGTAGTATGTAAGAGATACCAGGAGATAAAAAAGCTGCTATTTCGACGAGCAGGCCGCCTATGGACCCTATATCGCCGATAATATATACGTACGGGGGATCATGGAAGTGGATGGGAACGTGGCCAAAAAGCGACGGAAGTTTCGGCAGTGTAGCGAGGTATGGCATCGATTTCTGGGAATCCCAAGCGCCGTCAAGGCCACCGTATCCCCCAGGCAGAAACGGAAAGCTAAGAGGTTGGTAGAACGAGGTCGAGGATGCCCGGATACAGCGGTTGAAACGATTACGGCAGGCAGATCCGCAGTAGGGATTAATAGATATCGTAGGATTTCACCGGGGGGTACAGGAGCCCGCTATCCAAGCGATTTTATAGGGAAAGAGTCCCATTATCGCTGTAATGGGCACCGGGGGTGGGAAGAGCGTGCTATTTATGTCACCCGCCTGGCTGGAAACAGGGGGCACCAGTATCATGGTGATGCTCTTTGATTCTTGTAAGCCAACCTTAGCGCCCTTCTCATGTCACGTGCATGCTCAGACATAGGCCCAACCTCGAAACGGGCAACAAACTCCTCGTCCGCGAAGCCATGAAAGAACGCAAACGGAATTACTTCGTCCAATTCCTCCATGCTGATCTGGCTGAGGTGACTCTTGGCGAAACAATCATCGAAGGCGGTCTAAATGAAGTCCGGTGGATTGCTCGCGCCAAATATTTTTACATTAGCACGAGGGTTGGGAATACCTCTGTGGTAATACTCTCCTTGGCGGTGAGTAATACCTGAGATGCTATTTAGTGGGTAATCGGGATGCTTGCATAATTTCGCTAGATCGAGGATAAAATTCTTAGGCTCTTCACAGGAAGGATAGATGTACTCGCTGATTACCGAGATGCGAGAATCTGCTTCTCTGTGTGCATACCCTCTTGGAATCTCATCAGCACGAACCTCTCTTCGGGCTTCGCGGACATGTGCGGATTCAGGTCTCGACCGCTTCGTCGGCTTACTCGTCCTGATTGCCAGCTCTGGCAGAATGGGCGCTTGGGGGATAACATTCCTATTGCGAAGGTGTTCCATTGAGTCAGCAATCGCGTGGTCGAGACTTTGCATGTACCTTCGTTCATGTGGGCCGGGATTGATGGTACCTCCTGGCTGGGCTGTAGGTACAGGCAGTTTGGATCTATCGCCCTCTGAGCCAACGGCAGTCGAAAACGAGGAAGAGTCACTGTCGTCAGAACCATGCAGTGTCGATGCATTCAACTCAGCATCAGCCCTTCTGTTTATGTAGCTATCCAGTCCGTCCTCACCCTTCGCAGCATCCCTCATCAGAGTCATAGAATTAACTGGTCTGACGCAGGATTCTTCCCATCTTTGGGCCGCAGAGTTGTATGGCTCGGCGCGCTGTGCCTGCGTTGGGACTTGATCCTGTATACTGAAGCGAGGGTAAGACGTTATTATACAAGAGAAGAGACCTGCGATATATATACGTCGGCTATTTCGCCTGATTGTTTGTTGAAGGGAGCACGGTGAGTCTTGAAACGAGAAGTGAGTGGTCGGAGAGTTAAGAAGCACTCAAATAGGAGCAAGGCATTGTAATTCTTCTCTCGTGCCCATTATTCTTAGGATAAGAATGATGTATCTTATTACAAGAGACAAGAAAGAAGTGGGCCTTTGTCCTTGATCAATACAAAGCAGGCCATAACTGCCATTGTGATTGGAAATGCCCCATCTATGCGGTCGAGAATACCGAGAGTTGTGCCCTCACATTGTGTAAACCCGGCAAAGAGACGGCGTCTTTCCTCTTTATACTAGCAAAACGCGGAAGTGTGGTCATTGTGGCGGGTACTTGTGCTGTGTATTATGCTGCGTGTGATGCGGAAACTAATGTCGCTGCGTCGTGGGCGAATTTGCCGACTGCCCATTGAGCCTTGTTGAATCCGCTAAATTGACATAGACTCCTCAGATAGAGTAAACTCTTCAGAGGCTAGATCCGCCGACTCATCATCCTCAAAGCCATCGCTGTCCTCTTCTGCAAAGCCGGCCTGCTTCACGAATATCTCTCTTAAGCCGTACGCTGGAGCTTCATTATCCCCCTCGCGATAGTTTTCCGCCAAATGATTATAATCATGGCCAAGATTTTCCGCAAAAGTATACAAATAGCCTTTCGTGATATAACTTCCCCTGGATGCCCAAAGGGCTCCCTCTCTTCCATGTTTCTGAAAATACGGACAGGGTCGTGTCTGGCTTTGTGTGGTTCCTTGCTGCAATAGGTTTCGTGGTTGATTTCGCAGGTCAGGGGCACGCGTTCGCTCTTGTGTTTGTCGCAATCGCCGCTCTGCGCCGGAAGTGATCAGCCGCAAGAGATCCTCGCGACTTTCCTGCAAGTCCCACCAAGTCCTCGAGCAGCGTCGATGCTGGCATTTGCCCACTCACTGAGACAGCACTGTCTTCTGACCATTTTGACTCGCTTGCTGGTAAATGAACTAACCGCAGTCGTCGAGTCAGCGCTCTGCATGCCACGATCTCTAGCGTCGCGCTCCCGCGTCGATGTGACACGAAGCACCCCCGAGTCATCCTGGAAACACGTATCTCGGCCCATCTCGAGCAGCACGAGTTTCGACTTTGGAGACGCCTGCAAGTGTTCAAGCTGTGTTCCTGCGATAAATGCCGCTGATAAGAACGCCGTCGGAGACCCTTTTGGGGACATCTGCCGAATGCACATCATCGCAAAATATACCCGCAAAAATGATACCTTGTGGTCTTTGCACTCGTGATTTTGGCGATCTGCAAGCGCTCAATCAACATCTGGAGACTTCGCTCAAACACGCCAGCTGTAAACGTTGTCAACGAGGTTTCAATTCTGGCCTGGCTCTCAAGCAACACCTTCATACATCACGCGAACATAAGTCACATGGCCAACCAGCCCAGGATGTCTCGAAGAAAGCACTGCCCCCGAATTCACGCGTCCAAACGACACCCTCTCAGTTGATAGAGCCTCAAACATTACAGACAATTGTCGTTGCTCTTAACAGCAGCCATGACTACACAGGGATTCCCAGATCCGAAGTGGACACTGTCTTCAAAGTTGCTCGCAAGCTTCTTTCTCAGCAGCCAAGTCCAGACAGGATCATCGAACGGACACAGACAAAGTTGGGCCGAGACATTGTTTGCGCTTTAATCGATGCGACTTATCGTTTGTTACCACTAGACAAATCTCCTGAAGGTGTGGAAGCACGTCAGCAGAAACAAAACGAGCGGACCAAAAGAGCACTATATGCTGAACAGAACTTTCGATAGCATTTTACAGAGCTCGGCTATCAGTTCCTTGACGAACGTCAACAACGTCAACAGCAGGTAGGTGCGTTAACTCCAGACATTCTCTTCCCACGACCGACTCTCGTCAATGGATATCTATGCATGTGGTTAGAATATAAGGACTACTTTGGCTTTCGCGCCAACCCATACGTCGCATCACATGAGAGAAAGCAATTCAGAAAATATATCACGGGGATAGGCCCAGGCGCTGTCATTTACAAACTGGGATTCGAGGTAGGATATCCATCAATCGAGGGAGTCGAGGCAGTTCGCGAGCAGGAAGCGGTTCAATCATTGTCTGCTCAACATAAAGATGGTGCATGCTAGACCCATCTTTGCCCTTACAGGGCGAGATCCGTTCAAACTTGTTTCCCTCTACATAGCGGCATGATGTCCTTCCCAAGGCCAAAGCAACCGAGATACCTATAATCGATCTTAGTACGATGGACAGGAGTGGAGGTGTGCGTGCAGTCGTGTGGAACGCCCTGTCAATAGAGTTCATTGTGTTCAAGGTTGGCAGTCCGGCCAAGGACTAATTTGAAAGCCTCTTTCACGTGACTGCGAAAGCTTCCATACCGTTCTTCACAATTCTAGGCTTAGATAATCCAGACGGTAATATTACAGCCGATTTCGTAGTGGTTTCTTTCGTCGGTACACGACTGTATCAACGAATTCAGGAAAGTACCTCGCGATCCCGTGGAATGCGAGGTTATGGCTTCAACATCCAGAGACTGCGTTTATTTTTGACTGGAGATGGTCGATAGGGCCTGCATAAGCCTCCATCTGAAGTTCTAAGCTTATCTCAGCTCGGTCACAGGTGATAGGATACTTGAACCGCCACCCCCATAAGCTAATGCACCTCTCACCCACAGAGGTAAAGATGCCGCCCCGGCCCCATAGTAAGGTAATTTTCGGCCGGAGAAAGCTTAGAGGGGAGGGAAATGATGAATGACTTGCTAGGAAGGCTTTCTATATCAAAGACTGTGATCAACTACGGGTGTGGCCTGCCGGCGCTCGAGGTACCTCGACTCTT
>JAABUK010012599.1_pt1 | contig 10740 bp, 4 predicted proteins | sample 5559141 | NCBI WGS metagenome assembly JAABUK01 (sample SAMN10711869, study PRJNA513367) | rock metagenome | isolation source: Antarctica rocks | place: Antarctica: Victoria Land, Pudding Butte nord | collected 2016-01-03
GACTATCAGCAGTGATTCTTCTTATGCAATATATGTTTATAACGCTTCGGGTTTTAAAATAAAAAACCTCATATGTAAGGGTTCCGGCAGAACAATTAGTAAAGAGTCAGGTATTTTATTTTATATGGATAAAACATCAACTTATCTGCCTTATCTCAAAATAGATAGTGTTGAGGTGTATGGCTACCGCAATTTTGGAATTTGTGTCGGCAGCTGGAAGTATTCAAGCGGGTATAGCGACGTATCTGTTACGCATAGTAATATTCATGATAATGGAAGTGCGGGCATTTACTTTTACGCACAATCAGCATACGTCCATAAGAATGTTTACATAGGTTATAATAAGGTTTATAATAATGCGGGCATAGCTGATCAGGCTTATTCCAACAGCGGAAATGGCATTAAGCTTGGCAGTGTTGACGGGGCAGTTATAGAACATTGCTCCGCCTATAATAATGGCTGGCTGCATAAAAATGCTGATGGCGGGCCTGTAGGTATTTGGGCTTATCAATCTAATAATGTTTTAATCCAATACAATGAATCTCATCACAATAAAACCGGTACGACAAAAGACGGGGGCGGTTTTGATTTTGACGGCGGATGCACAAACTCCACTTTGCAGTATAATTATTCGCACGATAATTACGGAGCAGGATATCTTTTAGCGCAGTTTGACAGTGCGGCCCTGATGAAAAATATTATCATCCGCTATAACATCAGTGAAAATGACGGTCGTAAAAACGACTACGGAGCTATCCATCTCTGGTCATCAGCAACCAGCGCAGGCACTCAGACTGTTAATATCTATAACAATACAATTTTTCTTACTCCGGCTCTGAACGCTGTTCCCAAAGCATTTTTTATAAGAGGCGGGCCAATTTCGGATATAAAAGTCAGAAACAACATATTTCATACAACCGGAGGAGTGTATTTAGTGAATATACCTTTCCCATCCTCAACTTATTCTTTTCAGGGAAACGATTATTGGTCTGCAGGAAGCACTTTTAAGATTGTTTGGGGAAGCACAACTTATTCTTCCCTGACTTCGTGGCGTACAGGTACCGGGCAGGAAAAAGTAAATGGAAATGCAAGTGGTCTTCAACTGGATCCGCAATTTTCTGATACAACTACAGGTGTAACTTTTTCGGATGCTTCCCAAATTACAAAATTGAAAAGATATAAATTAAAATCAGGTTCAGGGTTGATTAATAAAGGATTGAACTTGTACAGTTTATTTGGAACCAATGTCGGAATTAGAGATTTTTGGGGAAATAGCTTAGTAAATAAAACTTCGTTCAATATCGGCGCTTACCAGTTAACCACAGGTGCAAGACCTGCAAGTAATTTAATTGCAGAAAACAACGAATTAATAGGCACGATCCTGCATATTTTTCCAAACCCGGTAAGTGTAAATGCGACAATAACTTTTGCTTTACCAAACCCTGGAAAAGCAAATGTGGTGCTGTATAATATAGAAGGGAAACCGGTACGCTCCCTCTTTTCCGGAGAAGTAAAAGCAGGAGAATACAAAAAGCTGACATTAGACGCAGCAAAACTTGCCAATGGTGAATACTTTATACGACTTATTAACAATGAAAAAGTTTTGGCGCAAAAAATTATTATCAGCAAATAATTATTCGACTAAGCGGAATATAATTGTCTCTCCGGAAAACAATTTTAAAAACTTTCACCTTATTCAAGCCCTTTATTAATATGAAGGGCTTGATTTATTTTAGCTCTTTTTATCATGTCTTTTTCAGCTTTAAATTGATCCACTGTAAATTATTACAGCATATCATTATATTCTTAGAATAATTTCTTAGAAAATTCTAAACAGTTTTTTCTATATTTATCGCTCTTTACTACCTTTAATTGTAAAATATACATTTCATTAATGCTAACGAAAAAAAAGCTGTTTATTACGCTTATTGCTGTTGCCTGTTCACTAACCGTTTTTTATGCCTGTAAAAGTTTAAAAACACAATCGGGCATAGCTTCTGCAACAGGCGCTTCTTCTGCGGCCGCATCTGCTTCAAAACCAAGACTCCTGGTTTTTACAAAAACCAAGGGTTATTATCATGAGTCTATTCCAACAGGGGTTGCAGCTATTATGAAGCTTGGAAAAGAAAATAATTTTTCTGTAGACACAACTGCCGATGCTACGTATTTTGTTGAAGACAGCTTAAAACATTATAGCGCTGTTATTTTTCTGAGCACTACCGGCAACGTTTTAAACGGCGACCAGCAGGTTGCTTTTGAACGGTACATTCAGGCCGGAGGAAACTTTATGGGTATTCACGCAGCAACGGATACAGAGTACGACTGGCCGTGGTATAACAAACTCGTTGGCGCCCAGTTTTTGAGTCATCCCAGGCAGCAAAACGTTACCATTAATGTTCTTGATAAAAACAATCCCGCCACTTCTTTTTTGCCTGATAAATGGAAGCGGTTTGATGAATTGTACAATTTTAAAAATGTACAGCCTGATCTTACCGTTTTAGCTAATCTTGATGAAACTACTTATGAAGGCGGACAAATGGGCGACCTGCATCCTTTTGTATGGTATCATGCTTTTGACGGCGGCAGGGCTTTTTATACAGGTGGCGGACATACTAAAGAAAGCTACAGCGATACAGTGTTTCTGCACCATTTGCTGGGCGGAATAAAATATGCCATTGGAGATAATACGCCTTTACATTATTCAAAATCTTACGCGGTAAAAGCGCCTGAAGATAACCGTTTTACCAAAACAGTTCTTTCTAATGACCTCAATGAACCAATGGAACTGACAGTTGCCCCGGATGGACGTGTGTTTTTTACCGAAAGGTCAGGTAAATTTTATATGTATGATCCTGTTGCTAAACAGACAAAACTATTATATGATTTTCCTGTAAAAGCTGTTGATAAATATTTAAATGGTCTGATCGGTATTACTTTAGATCCTGATTTTAAACAAAACAATTATATTTATTTCTTTTATACTTCAAATACAGGAGATCAGTATCATCAAAATATTTCCCGCTTCAGGCTTACCGCAGATAACAACCTTGACACTACAACAGAAAAAGTAATTATAAAAGTACCTATAGATCTTGAAGTTAGTGCGCACACAGGCGGCTCTTTAGCCTGGGATAAAAACAAAAACCTGTTTATATCAACCGGAGATAATACCGTTCCGTTTGAGTCTGATGGTTATGCGCCACTCGACCGACGTGAAGGCAGAAAGACATTTGATGCTGAGCGTTCCGCAGGAAATCCTAATGATCTTCGTGGTAAAATATTGCGGATTCATCCGGAGGCCGATGGTTCTTATACCATTCCCGAGGGCAATTTATTTGCAAAAGGCACTCCGGGCACACGTCCTGAAATCTATGTAATGGGTTGCAGGAACCCTTACCGTATTTCGGTAGACCCGGCTACTTCTTATGTCTATTGGGGCGAGGTCGGCCCCGATGCCGGACAGGACAGCAGGCACGGTCCGAGAGGTTACGATGAATTTAACCAGGCCAAAAAAGCAGGTAATTTCGGATGGCCGTATTTTGTCGGTAACTCTATAGCCTACCACGACTCAGACTTTGCTACGAAAACCACCGGCGCTTTATTCGACGTTAAAGGTCCGACAAACAATTCACCTAATAATACCGGTGCGAAAGTGTTGCCGCCTCCTAATAATCCAATGGTTTGGTATCCGTATAATTTGTCAGATAAATTTCCTGCTTTGGGTCTTGGAGGCCGCTGCGCAATGGGTGGTCCGGTATATCATTTTGATGCTAATTCAAATTCTTCCACTAAGCTGCCTGCTTATTATGATAAAGCTTTGTTTGTGTATGACTGGATGCGCAACTGGGTTTTTGCTTTACGCCTCGATAATAATTATAACTACCAGCGCATGGAGGCCTTTATGCCTTCCACTGGTGATTTCCGGCGCCCGGTTGATATGGAAATAGGGCCTGATGGCTCCATTTATATGTTGGAATACGGTTCTGTTTACGGTATTGATAATGTTGATGCGCGCCTTGTCAGGATTGATTACAATGGCGGCAACCGTGCACCTGTTGCAAAAATCACTACAAACGATACCATTGGCCTGGCGCCCTTAAAAGTTAATTTAAGCAGTCAGAAAAGCTTTGATTATGACGAAGATGACAGGCTTACTTACCAGTGGATACTGGATGGTAAATCAATTTCTGCAGAGCCAAATCCCACTTACACTTTTTCAAACAATGGTATTTATAAAGCAGTGTTGAAGGTATCAGACCCGGCAGGCAAAAGCAGTGAAGATACTGTTGAAATTAAAGTTGGAAATACTTTGCCGCAGGTAGCAGTTCAAACTGCAGACAACAGCACATTTTTCTTTAATAAAAGCACTTCCCTGCATTATAATGTTGATATAAAGGATAAAGAAGATAATGTAATTGATAAAAACAATGTAAAGGTAACATTGAAATACATCGCTAAAGTTGCCGGGGGACAAACTGAAATGGGTCACCAGCAGATAAATGAAAATTACAATTATGGCAAAAACTTAATGGCAAACAGCGACTGTAAGGCATGCCACCAGATGAATGCGAAATCGGTTGGTCCTTCCTTTATGCAGGTTTCTATGAAGTATGTTAATGATAAGAACGCCCCTGGTTATTTGGCAAACAAGATTATTACCGGCGGTTCCGGGGTGTGGGGTGAACATGCTATGAGTGCACATCCGCAGTTTTCTAAAGAAGATGCAACAGAAATCGTAAAATATGTGCTTTCAGTTTCAACTAAAAAAGAAGAAAAAAACCTGCCGCAAACAGGTGAGGTTGTACTGGATCAGCATTTAGGAGGTGGTAACCAGGGAAGATATATTATGACTGCTTCATATACTGATAAAGGCGGCGCTATTACTCCGCTTACCAATAAAGATGTGTTGATTCTCCGCCCTTCGAAAGTTGAGGCAGAAAGCGCAGATATTATATACAATATGCGTAAAAATGATCAGCGTTTAGGAGGTATTAATAACAGGTCTTATTTTGTTTTCAAGAATATTGATCTAAAAGATATAACCGGTCTTACTTATAATTACTCTTCAGGCAAAGGTGCGGCAATAGAGGTTCGCATAGACTCCTTACATGGTAAAGGGATCAGCAACGCCTCTTTCGATACCACCGGGGACAGGAAAAATTCTGCAGAAGTAACAGCCCCGGTTACAGACGTTGGTGGTAAGCATAATCTGTATTTTGTATTTGAGAAAAATGATACCTCAAATAAAAATTTAGCTGCACTCGACTGGATACGTTTTGAAGGCGGAAAGGAAGTGATGGAGAACCGGGCAGCAGAAAAGAAAGAAACCCGAAAAACCAAGGCCGTGGCGGCACTTAAAGCAGGAGTTCCTCCTCAATCAGAATCACCATCAATCCCGGTAAGAAAACCGCCTGCTCCCGGAAAACAATCAGCAGTCTTACCAAACAACGGAATGGCCCTGATATCTCAAAATGATTGTAAAGCATGTCATTCTGTAAATCAAAAAATGGTAGGACCCGATTTTTTAGATATTGCAAAACGATATAAAAATGATCCTTCTGCAATAACAAAATTAACAGCTAAAGTAATTACAGGCGGTGCCGGAAACTGGGGACAAATACCAATGACTCCTCATCCTCAACTGGGTAAAAAGGATGTTGGGGAAATGGTGAAGTATATTTTGTCGTTGAAGAAATAAGTTGCAGACGTAAAATTACTTTTCAAAGTATCTGCTTTTCTCATAGCAGCGTTAGCTTTTACGCGTTGCTGTGGGATTATTTAAAATGCAGGTTTAAAAGTTCTTCATAGTTTAATGTTATAATTTTAAAAGCAACACCCTCAGGAAAATCATAAAAAAACATTTTAGCACATTATTCATTAAAAACTTGCTTTAGCGTTGTACCTCTTTCCTTAAATTGTAATAAAACCTTTCTATCAAACGCATATTTCTGGTAATGATTTCTGCATTTGCAGTCAGGCCTTCCCTGTATTGCACTTGTTTATTGTAGTTAGTTACTAAACCGTCAGGTAAGATTATTTTAGCAATATAGCCACTGTCAGTTGGTATGGCAGATATAAAATCTAACTTACCTGTAACGCTTCCAAATTCCTGGCTTGGATAAGATGAGAATTTCAAGAACACCTTTTCGCCTTTTTTTACTTTTCCAAAGTTTTCCTGCGGAATGAATGTCTCAGCAAAATATGCACTATTGCCGGGGTTAACAAAACATACAGTCTGGCCAGCCTTCAATTGCTGGTTTTCCTGCAAAAAACCTGCAAAGCTTATTTTGCCACTTACAGGCGCCACCAGCAAATATTTTTTCTTCCAATCATCTATTTCACTTTTAAATGTATTGAGCGCCTGTTGAAAAACGGATGCCTGTTGTGCAATTGTATTGTCCAGTTCCATTATCTCTTTTCGCTTTTCATTTTGCTGTGTTTCGTTAGCAATGATGGCTTCATTTATTTGTGGTATAGACATTTGCTTCATCAGCAGCTTGCTTTTTTCATTGCGATATTCAAGTTCTGATATTACTTTTTCTTTCTTCAGTATCTCATTCATCTCAAATGTTTTTTGCGCCAGCGCTACATCTTGTTGCTGTGAAACTTTTCGTTCGGCCAGATGAGCGTTCAATCGTTTTATATCTGATAAATCATTCCCGAGTATTTGTTTCTTTTTTTCATAAAACCCGCCGTGCAAATAATTTTTAAAATCAATAAAAGCATGTGAAAAGGTTTGGTAAGCTTGCTGCAGCTCGCCTAAATTTTTATAAGGCTGAATAAAAAAACCCGAAGGGATCGTGGCATTGTTTGATGAAAACATAACGGATAAAGTATCTATGTTTGCTGATAGTGCAAGTATCTGCTCATGATCTGCAGTGCTTTCCATAAAACCAATGATAGCGCCTGACTGTACGATGTCATCATCTTTTATAGTAAGCTTTATAAGCTTACCATCTGTTCGGCTGATGACGCGTTTTGGTGCATTAAGAGAGGTAAGCTTTGCCTTAGCCGTTACAATATCCGGATATTGAACAAACCAGCAAATCAATCCAATCAGCAATAACAGGAAAAAGAAAAATACGGTTCCCCAGCGTACAATGAATGGAGGCTTTTTAGAGATAATTTCCTCTATTTCATCACTGTGGTCAGAAAATGTATTCTTTATCACAAGTACATGCTCTGACTCACTAACAGCATCTGGCGGCGGTATAAATTCATCAGATTCCATGTTTCAATTGATTTTTTACTTTGAAATCCCTACAAGGACTTAAATGAGTATATGATTAATAAAAAACTGTTACTACTCAAGGTCTTTCTTTTAACGCAGAGTTCACAGAGGTTTTCGCAGAGAACCGCAGAGTCCCATTCCTGTTGTTTGTCTCAGTGGTTCTCTGCGTGTATTTTTCTCTGCGCACTCTGCGTTAAAATTTTTTGCTTATCCTGGGTTAAGTAGGCACAAAAACTAATTTCCTAACTCTAATTGATTTTTTACTAACTCATAATATTTCCCCTTTTTCAAAGCCAGTTCTGTATGTGTGCCTTCTTCGGCTATTTCTCCATTCTCCATCACTACAATTTTATCTGCATTTTTTACAGTGCTGAGACGGTGAGCCACTACAATCACTGTTTTGTTTTCAAAAAACTGTTGCATGTTTTCCAATATCACTTTTTCATTGTTAGCGTCTAAAGAGTTAGTGGCTTCATCAAAAAAAATGAATTGAGGGTTTTTATACACCGCCCTTGCTATAGACAATCGCTGTTTTTGTCCGCCGCTTATGCCATTGCCTTCTGCTCCCAACTTTGTATAAAAACCTAATGGCAGCGATTCAATAAAAGAAAGAATATTGGCGGTTTTACAGGAATTAATTAAATGTTGTTCATTAATTTTTTCGTTGGTCACCGTTATATTTTTGCGGATGTTATCATTGAAAACAAAACTGTCTTGCATTACTGCACCGCTTACACTTCGCCAGAATTTTGGGCTGATGGTTTTAAAGCTTGCATTACCCAAATAAATATCTCCTTTGTAATTTTCATAAAACCGAAGCAATAGTTTGATGAGCGTTGTTTTTCCGCTTCCGCTCATGCCTACAATGGCTGTTACTTTGCCTTGCGGAATGGTTAAGTTAATGTTTTTTAATACCGGCTCATTGCCTGCTCCAGGATAAGTGAATGAAAGATTTTTTATAAGAATGTTTTGTTCTTCGGGCAGGTAATGATTAAAATGTTTATGCGCAGGTTCTTCATCATCCAGTGAATGAATATCGTTTAAACGTTCCAGCGAAATTTTTGCATCCTGTGCCTGTTGGGTAAAACCAATTAACTGCTCAATAGGGCTGTTGAGTTGACCCATAATATACTGAATGGCGAGCATCATGCCCAATGTAAGTTTGCCTTCAATAACCAATTTGGCAACAATGAAAGTTATCAGGATATTTTTGCCCTGGTTAATAAAAAATGCACCCATTTGCTGGTATTGCTGCAGTGATAAACTTTTAAAATTGAGCTTAAACAAACCTGCCTGCAATCCTTCCCATGCCCAGCGATAGGTGTTTTCGGCATTGTTAAGTTTTATCTCCTGCATACCATACACCAACTGCATAGTGGCGTTATTTTCCTTTGCAGCAATGGAGAAACGTTTATAATCTAACTGGCGACGGTACTTTAAAAAAATCTGTATCCATAACAAATACAAAAAGCTGGCTCCTGCAAAAATGAAAAATATGCTGGTATTATAACTAAGTAATACAAAAGAGAAAATAAAAATATTGAAAATAGAAAAAAAAGTATTTAAGGCTGTACCGGTTAAAAAACTCTCAATACGGTGATGATCCCCGATGCGTTGAATGATATCGCCGGGGTGTTTACTATCAAAAAACTGCATAGGCAGTTTTAGCAGCTTTGCCCAAAAGCCCGAAAGCAAAGAAATATTTATGCGTGTGCTGATGTGCAATAGTATACGGCTTCGTATAAACTCTACCATTGTTTGCGAAAACAGCAACATAAGTTGTGCGGCGAGAACAATTTGGATGAAATTGAGGTTTTGAGTATTTATGCCTGTATCAACAATGCTTTGAGTAAGGTAAGGAAAAATGAGTTGTAATATGCTGCCTATAAGCAAGCCAAGTAATATCTGGAAAAAATAGGTTTTGTGTTCTTTTATATAACTGAATAAAAAATCCCAGCCTATTTTCTTTTTTTCCGCCTGGCTCTCTTCAGAAAAATCCATTTCTTTAAACTGTGGCGTGCTTTCCAGAAAAAGGGCTATTCCTTTACTATTATTGTTTTCAGTTGTTGAAACCCACTGTTTTAAAAAATCCCCTTTGTTCAATGTTATCAAGCCCTTTGCAGGGTCGGCAATTATTAGTTTATTCTTCGAAGATTGAGGAGTTAGTACAACAAAATGATATTGATTCCAATGGATGATAGCCGGAAGCGGAGCGTCATTAACGAGTTGGTCATAAGTTAGTTTGGCTCCTACCGATTTTAAGCCCACGCTTTCAGCAGCATCTGCCAGACCTAAAAGCGATACACCTTCTTTGCCGTATTGTGATTTATTGCGTAAGTAATCAAGAGATATGGTACGGCCATAGTGCTTTGCTACCATGCGCAGGCAGGTGGGGCCACAGTCCATGGCGTCAAGCTGTTGGTATAAGGGGAATTTACTTTTGAGCATTAATTTTTATAAATTCTTGTCGGGCTAATATGATAAACATCAGGAATTCGTTTGGAAATTTTAGCAGGGAAATATACCCGTTTCAGCCAATATAAATGATAAAGAATACCTTCATACAAGTTTTTATATACTATTTTTCCTTTGTCAAATTTCATTTTACCTACCAGCCCTTCTATTAATATGAAATCAAAATATGCTTGTATTTCACTGTTTTTTTCTGCAGCTTTTATAATGTGTGTAAAACTTTCAATTTCAGTTTTAACTTCAAAAATAGATTTACCACCGGTTAATTCATCCCAGGCAAAGTTGCATTCATCAAAACAGTAGTGCTGCGAATTGGAAAAAACTTTTCTATAATCCTTGCTTCTTTTGAACATATTATTTATTAATTCATTGTTTCTGTATAAGGCAAAGCAGCCGGAGGTATAATCATGTCTGATGCTCATAAAATCATATTTATTCAACATTTCATCAGTCATAAAATTTCTTATGTTTCCATAAATAACATCAATATCGCTTTGTCCCCAAAAGTCGTAACCCTTTGTATAATCTTTAAAGATTAAACCATAGGCGGGTTTATAATCACATAATTTATAAGGAAAATCTATGTTTACTTTAAAGCCTAATTTTTTACTGGTCAATGTTTTTATTTCTGCAATTGATTTGTTTACAATCGTTACATTAGATGGCAGATGAAATGTATGTTTTATATCAGAAAAAATAAGAAAATCTATAGTGGGATTAAATTTACAAGAATGTAAAAAATAGGGAAAATACCATGGGAATTCTCCATAGTAACAAATTAATACAATAATTTTATTTATAGGGTTTGTTCTGCTCATATGCTTAATTATTTGTGCTGCTTAAGATCATACGAGCAGGTAGAATGGCAATTTCATCTATGTTTATAACTTTTTAATAGAACTAAATTTGTTGTAACTACTCAGGTTTCCAAATTAGCCAAAAGTGAGAGAGACACAAAAACATTTTGAGTATTTTTTATGGTAGTATCAATTACGGAACGCAGAATGGCAAAGCGAGTTGCCCCTCGTTCGCTTCTA
>JAABUK010012602.1_pt1 | contig 10738 bp, 10 predicted proteins | sample 5559141 | NCBI WGS metagenome assembly JAABUK01 (sample SAMN10711869, study PRJNA513367) | rock metagenome | isolation source: Antarctica rocks | place: Antarctica: Victoria Land, Pudding Butte nord | collected 2016-01-03
TGTGGTTATAAAAAATCATGCAAGGTGCTAATATTTAAACTTAATTCTAAGCAACATTGTTATCTTTCTATGGAATCAAGATTACAATTAAGCGTCCTCGATCAATCCATTGTACGTAAAACCGGAAGCGCTTCCCAGGCAATTGCAGAAACAATACAAATAGCGAAGCTTGCAGATGAATTGGGCTACTCAAGATTTTGGGTATCTGAACATCATAACAGCACCATGATCGCAGGATCGGTTCCTGAATTGCTCATGGTAAAACTTGCTGATGAAACTAACCGCATCCGTATTGGTTCCGGCGGAATCATGCTGCCTAATCACAGCGCATTGAAAATTGCTGAAAGTTTCAGGATGCTGGAAACATTATTTCCCGGCAGAATAGACCTGGGAATGGGCCGTGCACCCGGTAGTGACCGCATCACCGCATCCTTGCTCAATCCATCCAATACATTCAGCGAAGAAAGTTACCTGCAACAACTCGAACATTTACAGGCATTCTTTAATGATGAAGCTGGAACTCAGTACGGACCGATATTAGCAGTTCCTCAATCTGCTACTATTCCACAACAATGGATCTTAAGCTCCAGTGGCGGCAGCAGTGCTATCGCGGCGCGTTTTGGATTAGGACTGGCAGTGGCAAAATTTATCAACGGATATGCCGCACCTGATATGGTTGAATCATACCGGAAAAATTTTCAACTATCTGCATCTTTCAATGAACCACATGCCTTGCTGGCTATACAGGTATTATGTGCCGATACTGAAGAAAAGGCAACTAAGTTGCGCAAGGCATCAGACTATGTGTTGCTTCAGTTTGAAAAGGGACATTTTGAACCCATCGGTGGTTATGAGGAAATTAAAGATTATAAATTTTCACCCATGGAGATGGAGCGTATCAGGGTTAATAGCGGCAGAATAGTTTCCGGTACATCGGATAGCGTTAAAGAGCAACTGACAAAACTTGCCACTGATTTCAACATCGATGAAATTATTGTTTCCTGCATGGCATTCTCTCTTGAAGACAGGAAACGTTCTTTTAAATTACTTGCTGAAGCTTTTGAATTAAAGATTAATGCTGAGATGATAATCGCATGATAGCTGACAGCTAACTGCTGACTGCTGATAGCATAAAACAAATCCCTATATTTATTGCAAAAACAATTTTATGATCCCAACAAAAGGATATGCTGCACAAACTGCAACAACACCCCTGGCACCATTTGATTTTGAAAGAAGAGATATTGGTTCAAATGATATTCACATTGAAATACTTTACTGCGGCGTTTGTCATTCGGATATTCATACTGCGCGTAGTGAATGGCCCGGAACAGTTTATCCTGTTGTGCCTGGTCATGAGATCATTGGTCGTGTAACTAACATCGGCGAACATGTAACCAACTTTAAAGTTGGTGAGCTGGCTGGCGTAGGATGTATGGTTGATTCCTGTCGCGAATGTGAAAATTGCAAAAAAGGATTGGAACAATATTGCAAGAAAGGCAACATCGGAACTTACAATGGTCATGAGAGAGGCACCGGTAAAATGACTTACGGGGGTTATTCAAAACAGATCGTGGTGCATGAAGATTTTGTATTGCATATTTCTGATAAGTTGCCTCTGGAAACCGTGGCACCGCTGCTTTGCGCCGGAATTACCACCTACTCACCCTTGCGTCACTGGAAGGTTGGCCAAGGACATAAAGTAGGCGTGGTAGGTTTGGGTGGGCTCGGACATATGGCCGTAAAATTTGCAGCATCGTTTGGCGCTGAAGTAACCATGATGAGCACTTCTCCCAATAAGGAAGAAGATGCACGGCGGTTAGGTGCTCATAAGTTTGCTGTTACAAAAGATAATAACCAAATTAAGGAACTGTCCGGTTATTTTGATTTCATTATTGACACCGTATCAGCAAAGCATGACTACACCATGTATCTTGGCCTCTTAAATACAGATGGTGTGATGGTTTGCGTGGGTGCTCCGCCAACACCGGCGGAGGTGCAGGTTTTCAGCTTGCTAATGAACCGCCGCAGTCTTGCCGGTTCAGGAATAGGTGGCATCCCTGAAACTCAGGAAATGCTTGACTATTGTGCCGATCATGGCATCACCTGCGATGTAGAGATTATTAAAATGGATTACATCAACGAAGCCTATGAACGCGTTATGAAGAGTGATGTACGTTACAGGTTTGTGATTGATATGACTTCTTTGTAGATGGGTATGAGGTATCAGGTATGAGTATGAGGTATAAATGTCATGAAAGTATTGGAATCAAATTGTAAATAATCTTCATGAATGTTTTTGAATTACTCACAGCTCATACCTGATCGGATTTAGAGTTGTGGCAAATATAAAGTTTGCTTAGTTTTGCCACCCTAAGGAAAATATGGTTCGGTAGCTCAGTTGGATAGAGCAACTGCCTTCTAAGCAGTAGGTCATTGGTTCGAATCCAATCCGGATCACGAAGGGCGCGTTTAAAACGCGCCATTTTTGTGCAAAACCTGCTCTGGGTTTGGGTTTAGGGAAAATAAGCATTTCAAATCAAATCAAATTAAACCAATTGGATTGGGGGCTTTTAAGGGGGCCAAAAAGGGGGCCTATATTTGTAGGCCCCCTCGAAAACTTAGTATGCTTTGACGGTGGTGTTGAAAGAGCAATTTTTAGAACTTTAAAAATGTGATTTATGCACGTAAAGCAAAAATTCTCGATCCTTTTCTATCTAAAAAGAAAGAAAATTAACAAGGAAGGTACCATCCCTGTGTATGTACGGGTAACCATTGATGGCCTTAAAGATGAAATTGCTATGGGCTTCAATGTTTTAAGTGATGACTGGAGCAATGATACCAAAATGGTCAGATCGGCTGATCCGCGGTATAAAGTGCTTAACAAGAAGATTGGCCAAACTAAAGCAGATCTTGAAAGACACTTTGATTTGATGCAGGCAAAACATGAAGTAGCCACCCCGCAACTGGTGTTAAAGTCATACAAAACCCCATTAAAAGGAGAACGTATTCGGCAAGAAAAGATAGACAATCTTGCTTTAAGTGAAGAAATTGATGGATGTATCAGAAACTTTTATTTAATTTTTGATAACGAGGAGACTACAAAAACCTTGATAATGTCCATCGATGAACATTTACTCAATTTTTTGGAATTGTCAGCAGCTGGCCATCGCTCACCAAATACGCTTGAAAAGATGATCGGTCGCAAGAGAAGGTACCTTGAATTCTTGTCCTGGCGCTATAAACAAGAGGATGTTTCCCTACAAATATTGGAGTTCGGATTCATTGAACAGTTATTTAATTATTTGTTAGTTCAAAAGAATGTGGTAGAAAATACTGCAATGAAATATGTGCAATACCTCAAGGAAGTGATTGACAGGGCAGTTTCTAAAAAATGGATGGCTTCAAATGTTTTTGCGCAGTTCAAATGTAGATATACAGATCCGGATCATGACTGGTTGACCATGCAGGAATTCGAAAAGCTCCAAGCATTCAATTTCGAAAAAGAAAAGCTGAATAGGGTACGTGACATATTTTTATTTTCGAGTTTTACCGGTTATTCCTTCCAGGAAGTGTATAATTTGAAGCCCAACGATATTATGATTGGCATCGATGGAAAAATGTGGATTAAAATGGATCGCCAGAAAACAGAAGTTGACGAAACAGTTCCACTATTACAGCTTCCTCTTCAAATTATTGAGAGATATCAAAAAGATCCCTATTGTTTAAGTCGTAATAAATTATTACCGGTTCCTTCCAACCAGGAATATAATCGCTGCTTAAAAGTCATTGCCACGACCACCGGACTTAAAATAGTATTGCGCACTCACAAAGCAAGATTCTTTTTTGCCAATGAGGTTACCTATAATATGGGTGTTCCATTGAAAACGATCAGCAGGATGCTGGGACACAAAAGCGTGAAGACTACTGAAATTTATGTGAGAGCAAATCGTAAAAATATTAGCGACAACATGGAAATGGTAGAGAAGAAACTTTTTAACGGTGAGGGGCAATTGATTAGTAAATCAAACAAGAATAACGAAGTCGGAAAAGTTATTACGATGAAAAAGATTATAAACTAAATTCAAAAACGCTCATGAATAAGATTTATAAAAGATCTGTATTCGTCAATTTATTAAAATATTTTAATTCGTTGAGTGTAAGCATTGACTAATTTTATTCTCTCATCAACATTAAAAATTTGATAAATGAATAGGTTACAAAATGACATGGGTAGGAAACCAATTGATAGGCCCAGAGTGTACTTAGATCAATTGATAACATTTGATGACTTATCAGATTTTAAAAAGCAGTTGCTATTTGAAATCAAATCATTGTTTAAGGAACATCATGGTCAGCCTATGAAACAATGGATCAAATCAAATGAGGTTCGCAAACTTCTAAATATATCTCCGGGTACGTTACAAAATATGCGAGTAAAAGGTATTTTGCCTTTTACTCGTATTGGCGGTGTGATTTTTCACAACTCCGAAGATATTCATCGGATGTTGGAGTGGAAGAAACTGAATAATAATTAGAATATTGTTTCGTAAGAAACTGCGATTGATTAAGTGTGTATTTGTACTTGGAACATCATAAGAGACGTGTCTGCGTCTTAGCTTACGATAACACTTTCAAAACAATTTATATGTCCTTAGAAAAATATGTTGAACATCATATTAAGTTGCACACGTTGCGAATTGAACTAATCGATAGCAAGGCACTACTATATGATATAACTGTCACAGTTAAGGAAAGCTTAGAAAGATGGTTAAATAATCGGGTAGATGATTCGATTGAGTTTTACAATGTGTTTTTGTCTTTCCATACAATATCCGACCGAATTGTTTTTCTTAGGATCAGCTCTATCAAAAGACTTATTTTTGCTGGAGCATCGCTGCTCAGACTATAAAAACCTCACCTTACCACGACAATTTTTATGTTACCTGTCAGGATGATGAGGGAGATTTGATAATTCCTCAATTAATTCTTCAACTACGTGGCTGCTATGAGCCGTTGACATATCACGACCTTGACTCGGACACAGACCTCTTAAACATAGATAAAGAAAGTTTTACAAACGTTCATTATTTGAACAGTGGTTTTCTCACTGTGCCAGATGAAGATGGCGAGCAAAACTATATTCCGATAAGCAATATTGAATGTATGGAAGTGAGCAGGGTTTTTATTTATGCTGATGACATTTGGCATAGGATAAAGGATTCGGAGGAAATAATGGACAGTGAAAATTAAATCGCGATAGTATATATCTCACCAAAGTATATAAGGTTTGGCCGAGAGTTCGACTCTCCCCAGCTCCACACCAAGGCATTTTAAATCGAATTAAAACCTCTTAATATATTGACATTAAGAGGTTTTTTGTTTTCTTCACATGCTAAATCATTCAAATTTTCTCATATCTTAGGTTGCAAATTAGGGTGCATTAAATTTCAGAACTCCTGATCCATTCCAACAAAATTAATGGTTTTGGATACTTTGTTCGCAAACAATAAATTGCCGATATTGCCGATGAGTTAAACTGATTTTAGATGCAATTACAACTTCCCCTTTTTCCATCTGATACCAAATTATTCAATGGGTGCTTTGGTGTTTTTACGAAGGAAGATATAGTTTATTACCTGCACAATGGGCAGCCTGTAGGTATGCATGATAAAAATGATTTGAGCTCCTTCCGGTGCAAGATAGCGCAGTTTGTTTCTGTAGGATTGTGCACCCGAACTGAAGTAAGCAAAACATTGCATGTGACTTATGCTTATGTTAAGAGATGCTGCCGGTTATATGAGAGCGATGGTGAAGCAGGTTTTTGGCAAAAAGACAACCGTCACGGTCATGCGTACAAAGTAACGCCTGATATGCTAAGACGTATACAGCAAAGGCTGGACAAGGGGGAATCGGTTCTTTCTATATCCAAAAAAGCAGGTATAACGCAAAGCAATATCCGCTATTATATAACAAAAGGGGATTTAAAAAAAAATCTTCTGATGAAGTGACTATTCCTGCTGCATCCAGCGAGCGGGGCGAGCGTAATGACGCTGATACTTTTGAAGGCAGGGAAGGCCTTGGTGTGGCCACTACCCGTACAGAAGAAAGAATGGCCGCAGCAATGGGTTTGATCTCCGGGGCGCCTAGCGTGTTTAAGGCCGGCAACAGTATTGAACATGGAGCGATATTGCTGGCACTGCCCGCCCTGGAAAGCCAGGGGCTTTTAAAGGCCCTTGAGGTATACGACTCTCTGCCACAGGGCTATTACAACCTTACCCATATCTTACTGCTGCTGGCCTATATGTCCTTACTGCGTATCGATAACCCCGAGCAACTCAAAACCTGTAACCCCGGCGAGCTTGGACGGATAATGGGGCTGGACCGGGTGCCGGAAATGCGCTGTGTGCGCCAAAAAATCAAGTTGATTACCGAACAGCACAAAGCTGTTGCTTTAGAGAAGTCTCTGTTTGCCGGGTGGCTAAACCCGGATCAAAACCCCTGCTTGTTTTTCTATATTGACGGACACGTAAAGATTTACTTTGGCGACAAGGCCAATCTGAGCAAAACATACGTCTCCCGCCAGAAGCTATGCCTTTGCGGCACTACATAATACTGGGTAAATGACCGACAGGGCAGCCCCTATATGTGCGTAATCGGGGAGTTAAATGAACACCTCAGGTTGGTTATAGAAGAGCAGCTGGTACCCCGGCTGCTTGAAGACACCAGGGATATGGTAACACAGCAGCAATTAGATGCCAATCAGCTACTGCCTCGTTTTATCCTGTTTTTTGACCGTGAAGCCTATGATACCAGTTTCTTTGTCCGCCTTTGGAAAGAGCACCGGATAGCCATCGTTACCTATCGCAAAAACGTGAAAGATAAATGGCCAGAGCAAGACTTCAAATCCTATGACACACAGGTTATTAACAATAAAACTACTATGCTTCTTTGCGAGAAGCCGGTTGAATTAGGTGGCCACCCTTTCCGCGAGGTGCGCAAACTCAGCGAAGGAGGCCACCAAACCAGTATTATTACCACCGACCAAGCTCTTTGCCTTGATCAAACTGCAGGCAGTATGTTTTCCCGCTGGAGCCAGGAAAATTATTTCCGTTATATGATAGCTGAATTTAATTTTGACAAGATGGTTCAATACGGCGTGGAGACAATTGATGAGAACACTAAGATTGTTAACCCCACTTATAATAAACTCACACAACAAATAAAAAAGGCAACTGAAAAACAACGGCGGACCGAATCTCAGTTGTACGAATTAATGGAAAAACTGCAGCAACCTGAAAAGGGAAATGAGCATGTGCAGGTAACCGAAAAACAGGCAACGCTGCAACAAACCTTTCAAACATACGCTACAAAGATTGCTGAATTAAAAGCAGGCAGAAAGGAAATTACCCGAACTATTGCACTTAAAGATATGCCTGAAGCAAATCGCTACAATTGTCTTAAAAAAGAAAGTAAACTATTTATGAACGTAATAAAAATGATAGCTTACCGGGCAGAAACAGTTTTATACAACCTGATCAAACCAATATTCAAAACTGCCGAAAAAGAAGGAAGGCAAATCATCCAATCCATATTGAAGTCTGATGCAGATATATTACCCGACTATAAAGCAAAGACACTAACAGTTAAAATACATGGACAGGCAACACCTAAAACAAATGAAATACTAAAAAATCTGTGTGACCAAATGAATGAAACAAAAACCATTTATCCACAAACAGAGCTAACGATTATTTTCAAAACGGGTTAGTTCTTGTTTGCTCCAGATCAGGAGTTCTGAAGGTAAGAATGTGTCAACGCTGGATCAGGAAATTTGAGGAAGAGAAAATGTAGTTAAAAAATTATTTAATTATACCATTTGCTGCTTATGACATTGATAGCGCTTTCGGAACTGGACGCTTTTTAAATCCACTCCCTGGAGAATAAAATGAAGCTGTTGATGGGTTAGGGTCATCCCGGGGGCCATCTGCTCCTTGTTTGGGTAGCTCAAAGCTTCCTTTTTCCAACCGCTTCTGGTAGATCCCCAATCCATCTGCCTGCCAAAGTAGCAGCTTCACCTGATTGCGGTGTTTGTTCAAGAAGATAAATACATCTGCATTTAATGGACTACATCTAAGTTGCGAACGCACAACAATGGCAAGTCCGTTATAGGACTTACCCATATCAGTGGTACCGTTATACAAATAATAACGCAGCGATGAGGGTAAACTAAGCAGGCTCATAAAAATATTTGATATAATTCAGGTGTAAGAGAACCGTAAAAATTAATCCGGTTACCATTTGGTAGTTCTACCTGAAAGGAAGGGCCCACACTACTAACACTAACAGGCTGCGGTATTTTAGTAAATCCTTTGGTCTTAGGTACAGTAGAAACCTGCTCTTCCTTGATTAATCTTAAAACCCAATAATTGAATTTATGTATGCTCAGGTCGTTTTGCTGACAATATAATTTTCCACTGAGCTTCTGCTGCTTCCACGATTGCACATGCTGAGACATTTGATGATAAAGGGAATTTTTACTTTTGGTAGACATGGTTAAATGATTTATAAATCAAAACTAACCCTTCGGTCTATTTGAGCCAACATGTATTTCGTCTAGTGTTTACTTAAAAGAAGACTAATTAATGATATGTAAAATTTTGCTTACCATAAATTAACCCACATTGCAGCTACTCTAACAGAAATTGAGCATTAGTATGGGTTTCAGTTTTTTTGATTGGCGGCTTGTGTACTACAAATTTAATTTGCTTAAATGGTTTTGATTTTTGCTCTTTTAGCGCGTTGTGTATTTTTGTCAGGTCTTCTGATGGTTCAGTACATCTTTTTATTTGTATGATTTTATCGAAGCTGTTTTGTGCTGTGGTGCACACGCATTTTTGTGTCGAGGCTTTTCGCCTTATCTCTTTCCAGTCATCATTTATGCCGACCTTTTTGAGTTGGTAACGAATAGTATTTACCAGCCAATAAGCCAGCATGCCAAGGTGCAGGTGAGCCATTGTTGAAGTGTCATTTTTATGATACACAGGTCGCAGGTCCAGATCGGTTTTTAATATTCTAAAAGTAGATTCTATTTCCCTTATGGTATTGTAGATCATCCATTCCAGTGCCTCATCCGTTTCTTCCAAATTTGTTCTCAGAAAGTAAACACCCAACCTGCTTTTGACTTCTTCGCTTTTTTCAATATCTCTTTGCCAGTGTAGATCTTTCACTATCTGTTTACTGCTTTCAATATCTAAATAGATATTATAAAGTTGGTGAACAGATGGATATTTTTGTTTTGCTCTTCCAAGCCTTTGCTGAACTTTGTCAAGCTTTTTTACGCCTCTTGGTTTGGCCAAACTTTGTTTGATGAGATACAGCTGTTTTTCGTACCCTTGTTCCAACCTGTTTTTTATTCCCTGCTCTTTTAAGCCCTTGTCTTCGCTTTGTACTTTTAAAAAGCTATCTGTATATTTTTCCGTTTTAACCGCCTGCAGCCGGATTATTTTTTTAGATTTTGTAAGCAGATAAGTTTCCTTACCCTGCTGCACAGGCTTATAGTCCTTTATTTTAGCTCGGCTAACCACTACATATTTATAGCCATTTTGTGTTAAGGTTTCCAGGTTCTTTTCTGTAGCTATACCCGCATCCATTACCACTATTGGCTTTGCAGCACTGGTACTAACGGACAGTTTGGTGAGCAGTGTACTAATGTCGGAGGTGTCTGAGTAATTGCCTTCATGTATTGCCGAGTATTTTATGAAGCCTTCTATATTAATCACCATTGCCAGCACTACCAGTTTTGCATCATTGCGCTTTTCTTTGCTTCTGCCATATTTAGCCAGCTGGCTATTTCTTTTACTGCCTTCAAAATAAGTATTGGTCAGATCGTACAGCATAATCCTGTCTTGAAGATCAAAGAGTTCATTGGTTTTTGTAGATAAATATTTTTCAATAGTATCCTTGTGCTTGTACAATTCCAGGGCACTTTGGTAAAGTTTATCTTTGGTGATTTTATTGATATCATATCCTGTAATATCGCAGATGGCAGAGTTGTCACTTATCCATCTGCTGGTGGCCAGCTCAGAACCGGAATATACGGCACGGCTGATAATCTGTGTCATGGCCAACTGAATATTTTCCCTGGGCCAGCCAAGCCCTTCAAAGAGTTCAGTAAGTTTTAAATTGTTCCAGGTATTGGCGCAAATCCATTCGGTGCCTATCTCCCTGGCTTCTTTATGTTTTATGGTATCTGCTTTTACAAGCCGATGCTGTTGTTCTATCGATTTACGGTCAATGGTTTTCTTTTCTATCATTTGATTCCAAAAAAGATTCACCCATTCTAAGACCTCTTGATCTTGTTCTTCAAAAAGAGCCTGTTCATTTTTATACCTGCTATTGAGAAGGTCTATTACCTTAACCTTTTGTGCTGTGGTAGCATCCGGCCAAAAGCCAATATTTAAAAGCGTCCTGTGACAAACCCTATCAGTTTCATTGCGATAACTTTCTACAAGCCGGTAGTAAGCCGCAATGTCCTGAAGATTAGGATTATGCCTGAATGATGCTTTTAAATACATAATCCGCAAAGCTATAAACCTGTTTCAGAAAACGAACACCCCCCTGTGTACTACAAGCAAACCAAAAAATATAAACCCTTTACCAGCAAGGATTTTACAAATATGATACCTCAAAATCAATCAAAAATTGATGAAAATAGGTGATTTAGCTGCAATGTGGG
>JAABUK010012603.1_pt1 | contig 10738 bp, 5 predicted proteins | sample 5559141 | NCBI WGS metagenome assembly JAABUK01 (sample SAMN10711869, study PRJNA513367) | rock metagenome | isolation source: Antarctica rocks | place: Antarctica: Victoria Land, Pudding Butte nord | collected 2016-01-03
CGTCACTAAATGGTAACTTTCCTATCGAAGAATTTTGCTACGCCACTATTCTTTGATAGGAAAGTTACCCATTTAGTGACGCAGGGGATACCCAGGATCGTAATCATTATTACAGAACACATTTTTTAGAACATTCCTGGCCAATCCGCACGCTCGAGGATGTTCTCACATGCCTTTCGTTCCCTTGATCTAACACCTACGCCGCTTGCAAGGAATTCCCTGACGACATTGCTGTCCCGCCTGTTGTTGGGCCACGGGCACCTAACATCAATGCAACAATGTCAATAATAGCCTACGGTGGTGGTTGACGGTCTTCCAGTTGGCTTCTGGAAAAACAACAAGCAATCAAATCCTGGTCAATTGTTGGACCAGTGGAAGCCAATTTATGCAGAGCTACGGATACCCCTCGTGTCGTCCAACAAGGTAAGATTGCTGACTCCGGCCTCGGGAAAACCGTGCCATGGGTCTGGGTCCGAGGAACCTATTGTAAATTACGATCTGGGCAAACCATATGCATTTTTGTACCAACCATAGTCGTCATCCCAGAACAATTCGTTTGTTTTCTACACGCAATCTCTGCCAGTTTCGTGCCGAATCTGAGGAATTGAGACTCGGTTGTCACCATTGCTCCATCGTCGATCGAGCCATATTGTGTACTACAGCAGCACTAACCCATTCTAAAGACTTCACCACCCTAAGCGCTGTTTCACCATCTTTTGGCGCGCCCTGAGGATATTCACACTCATTGCGTAGCGCACACGACCTCAGGTCCATGAAGTATGGAGCCGTTCACTTTGAATGGAAGGTAGGTGCTCAACAGCGTGAAGCGCCATCGTTTTGAGCCTTCAAAGGATGATCTTGCGATCGAGACTGGCTTTAGAGTCAATGTATGCAAACATGAATCATGAAGCAGGTATCATTGGCTTGCGAGCGTGAATTGGTGAGCAGCAGAAACAATTGAATGAATTTACCCCCAACTCAGTGAAAGGCAGGGTGGGCATTTACTTCTCCTATCATGTTGACCATCGTCGTGTTGAATAGGGCTACATTTCGTTGTTCTCCGCAACACCAAGGGTTGCTTCCGCGGAAGCCGAACATGGTGCTCCGGTAGGGCCACCGTCTCCGGGGCACCAGCTTTTGGATCCCCAATAGCTGGACATTGGGCCTCATAGGGATACAGCTAGATCTACTGCTTCCTTGTGTGCCCATTAACTTAGTCCGCCGAAGCTCAAGGGTGGAAGTCGGAGCTGGAGCATGTTCGAGCAATGCCGAGGCATCTTCCACCTGTCCTGGTCCGAGCAATTCGCCGTCAAGTTCTGCCGCTGTGATGAAAGCCATGGGAATCAGCTCTCGTACAGACTGCCGCCAGTACGAGAGAAGTTATGGCTGCGTTGAAAATTGGACCGCAAGCTGCGCCAACTTCAAGGGCTTCCCAGGTTGTATCACAAGGAGGTGCTTTGAACGGTTCCCTGTATCCCAATCACACATTGCTGCAAGATTGAGGCCATCCGTTGGCCAACCTGACCACATACCCGAGGTGATGGTTTAATCTCTCCTGGGCCGTGGAAGTGAAGCTGTATTGCTGGGTGGTGAAGCCGAGAGACAGTCATATACCCCCCAAAGCGTTGCAGCCAGCTTGTTCCAGGTATGAGACAGGCACCCAATAGCTGGAGCCTTCCATAACACCGATAAGAGGACCACACATCCGACCATTTTTTAGCTCTGCTGTCACCCTCTCTCTTGAACGCTTTCGGCGAGAACAAATCTCTCTCTCTCCATCAGCATGGGCCCTCCTTTAAATTCTTCAACCGTTTCATTACTATTCCGAGAATGGATATATCCCAGACATTCATGTCACTTTTTCTATGGCCTTGAAGCACCAAAATGGAAAACTGCCTTCGGATCAAGCTTTACAACGCCTAATCAGGTGATTGCTCAATGCTGACAGCTTCCGGCCACCACCACTGTCAATTTTGAGGACTAAGTTTTGACTCCAACACCTCCTCTGAATTTCGTTAATTCGTTGGTGAGCTACTTCGAAACACTTTCTTCCCTCGCCCCGCAGCAATTTGTAGCTCGCATTCTAGTATCTTATCATGTACTTGTTTCATTTTGTGCTTATCTCTTCAATAGACTCCTGCGTCAATTCGCGTTTCCTTCATGAACAGGGCATAATGCGTTGAATCCCATGCTCTTTATTCGCGATGAACCCATCTTTCTGAACGTTGTCAGTGCCCAATTTCTGTGATGCCGATGTGCTTCAATATCTGCTGCTTCCGGGAAAAGCTACTCCGACACCTATCTAAAAAACACGGCACTATTTCAGTGTTCAGCACCTTTACCGTTCAGCAGCTTCGCATCTGTTGACGGGCTTTTAGCCTTTTTGGGTAATGGGCTCGTCACCCAGCCAAAAGATCTCCTCCGTTTTCTGTCCTTGTCATAGCCATTTCTTTTCTTTGATTGCATTTACAGCTCGTGATGGAGTCCGGCGGTTACGTTTATGTATCTATGACCGTACACATCTCGGCACTGGAAATACACTGCCCCCTACTGCTGGAACCGGCTCTCATTCGGTTGGGGGTCACATCTCTTCCCATATATTCTTCTCACAAAACTGCCCGGAACCTCAAAGACTTCTTGTGGCATTAGTTGATTAGTTCCCAGCCGACGATGAAATCTTGAACGGCGTGCGGCGTTCTCGAAAGAAGCTGGCCTAGCAGTACACGTACCCGAAATAAGCGTGGTACTAGATCAGCACGGCGAAACGTTAATCGGGGCATGGAGCGTGGTCCGCTGACGGGCGCGCAGACTGGGCGTCGAGGTAGAGTAAGGATAGCCTTATTGGGTCCCGGGGCTGGGCCGGCGAAAAGGAGAGTGGCGGCCGGGCGTCGTTGACCACTTATCGTTTGAGAGAAGATAGATCGCAAGTTTATAAAGTATGATCGTTCAAGAAGCCCAGTCAAGGTTTCTGAGCTTTGGAGGTTCATCATCACTTCGATGGTGACTACTGACCATGGACGACTTTGATATCGACTTGCTCCCTCGGAGGAGGAGAGGTCTTGAGAGGGTGGAAAAGTGGCAGGATCTAGTCCGTTCGTTCAAAGTGCAATTCATAAGTATAACACTCATATCGTTTCAGATGGCTTGCTGCGCTCTAAGTTCCACTGGATATGTAACCATCAAGCGATCCATCTCTTTGTAGAATTCTTCCCGGTAAGGTCGCCAACGGCACCGAGTATTCGTGTATTCCCACTATTCTGGGAACCATCCTGCTGTCCCCCAGTCGATGATAGCGGCGATTTTTCCGTCTTTCACTATTTCATTGCTTGGCACTAGGTCTCCATGCGTAGCAGAAGCGTTGGACTTGCTGTGCACTTGGATCACATCCCTCTCCTCTTCCCATGCATCCAAGGGATCGTGTCGGCGGACATAGCTGTGAGAATCTTCGATATCGTTCTGGGCGTTATCCCATTGCTATGCAGACAGTTTACTGTCCTATCCTAAGCTCCAGACAAGCCCAGCTCCAGGCATACGCTGCTATCGCACCGTCCCTTATCCTCGCTGGTTGTAATCCAAAGTTGCAAGTATCTGAGCCTTGACTCCACCGACTCCAAACCCCATGTTGATGGAGAATACGCAGCAGCAGTATTCGGGACCCGGATTCAATGGGTTCCCGCGAAGAAAAGCCAAGCGCAGCCCCCGCATCAGAAACGTCCCGGCTTGGCTTCCCTCTCCGATCATCTCCCCACGCCCCCGTACCAGAGGAGCGGGTCCGTCTACGATGAAGGGATTGAACCACCCATATTAGTTCGTCCAGACAGCTTTTCCGTATTGCAGTTCCCTCTTTCTGTGTCCTCAATGCTGTCTTTCGTTTTCCTGCATTTCAGCAAAGATGGCTGTCAAAGGCGACAGCATCGAGGACAAGCAGTTCAACTCGGCTGAGCAGCACCCTTCCAATGGCTTTGCCGAGGAGCAGCCAGTCTTCACCCACAAAGGAGCAGTCTACGCAGAGACCGCTCATGAGGCGGCAGAGCGAGGCCATGCTGCAACTGACAAGTCAGGATGCATTCTTCTTTCTTGCAAACCAGTCGCTTACCGCTGTCTTAGGTATGGCCATTCGCTCGTGCATTTCGACCCGGCCGCCGAAGCCAGGCTTCGGTGGAAGATCGACCTGTACATCGTTCCCACTGTCTCCCTCCTCTATCTCTTCTGCTTCATTGATCGTGCCAACATTGGTAGGTGCCGCCTGCAGTAGACGACAAAGACCATGGCCTCACAATTTCTGTTTGCAGGTAATGCGAGGCTCGCGGGATTCGAGAGGGATCTCGGTCTGAAAGGCTACGACTACAACACGGTCCTGTCCGTCTTCTACATCTCCTACATCATCTTCGAGATACCTTCCAACATGGCCTGCAAATGGATCGGCCCTGGGTGGTACATCCCTGCGATCTCCCTCGGTTTCGGTGTCTGCTCCATCTGCACTGGGTTTGTGAACAACATCCACAGCGCTTCAGGCGTGCGTTTCCTTCTGGGCCTCTTCGAAGCAGGCATGCTGCCTGGAATCGCATATTATATGTCGAGATGGTACAGAAGAAGCGAACTGGCCTTCCGTTTGTCCCTCTACATAGTCATGGCTCCTCTTGCGGGAGCCTTTGGCGGTCTTCTGGCCAGCGGCATTCTATCGCTCTCCCATTTCGGCGGACTTCACAAGTGGAGAATGATCTTTGCCATCGAGGGGATCATTACCTGCGGTCTCTCCCTCATCGCCTTCATAACTTTGACCGACCGTCCAGCTACTGCGAAGTGGCTTTCCCAGGAGGAAAAGGATCTGGCGATTGCTCGGGTCAAATCAGAGCGTGTTGCTGCCACCGAAGTCTTGGACAAGCTCGACATGCCGAAGACCCTTCGCGGTATCTTCAGCCCCGTTACTATGTCTACCGCCTTCATATTCCTCCTTGACAATATCACCGTCCAAGGTGTCGCCTTCTTCGCCCCCACGATCGTTAAGACAATCTACCCCAAAAGCAGCGTCGTTTCTCAGCAGCTCCACACCGTGCCTCCGTACGTGGTCGGCGCCTTCTTTACGGTCCTCATTCCCTTTCTCAGCTGGAAGTTTGACCGCCGCACCATCTTCTTCATCATCAGCGCACCCCTCATGATGTGCGGCTACGTCATGTTCCTCGCCAGCACAAACCCTCAGGTCAGATACGGGGCCACCTTCCTCATCGCCAGCGGCGCCTTCGCATTCGGAGCTCTCTGCAACGCCCAAGTTGCCGCCAATGTTGTCTCCGACACCGCCAGATCGTCTGCCATCGGTCTCAACGTCATGTTCGGCAACATCGGTGGGTTGATCTCAACCTGGTCTTTTTTGCCATTCGATGCTCCCAACTACCACATAGGTAACGGTCTAAATTTAGCAACATCGACGACCCTCTTCATCATATCTATTCTCAGCCTTCTCTGGATGTTTGCGGACAACAAGAAGAGGCAGAAGAGAGATATCGATACCGAATTGACAGGTCTTAGTCCGAAGCAGATTCAAAACCTCGAATGGCGCCACCCTGCTTTCAGATGGAGGCCGTAGATGGCGGAAGGTCAGCGTCGTCTATCTGAGAAATCTGAAGATGATATGGGCGGATTTGAAGTGGTGGTTGCGTCTATCTATCCTAAGCGAGTTTGATATACACATCTCTTGACCGGAACCATGTTCGTACCGATATAAATTAGCTTTAGCTGTAAACTGCTTCGAATAGTACACATCGATTATGTACGAAACAGGTGGGTCATCAAAGATCAATTTCGAAGTGTGAAACCCTGAGAAGATGTGAAATGCTTCGACCACTCCCTTTCTGCCAGGATTTCAGGGACACGGATTTGTCCTTGGCGCGGCCCCGCCAATGTAAACAACTTGCGGTCAGCTCCTTGCGCTGCTCGAATCTGCTTCTTGCTCCTATCGTTAGACGGCTTTGTAGAACCTCACCGTCACCACTGCATGCGATGCCTTCGCGCACTTCACCATCACCGTCCCCTCCCCCAGCGTTACCAATAGCATCAACGCCAGGACCACGCTTCGTTGCCCTCCAAAAGATCTTCACACAAGCCTTGTCTTCGACATTGAAGACAAACTCCTACACCAACTTCTCCAAGTGCTTCCCTACACCTGCAGAACATTGCCCTACAGCACTCGAAGGAGTATGGAAACAACTGAACGCGAAATTGGAGGAAGGGTGCACGAAGGAATTTGAGGCGATTGTGTTGGAGAGAAAGGTGATTGAGGGTTTGAATGGCTGGGACGCGGTGGTTGAGGAGGCGAAGAGGAAGATCGCAAGAGCTGTTGAGGGGGATGAGGCTCAGAGAGCGTGAGTGTGTGACTACACGAGGCGCGAGCTGGACTGTTTGCTAATTGCGACAGACCGCATACTCTTTCAGCAGATGAGCTACATACGGCATACCTGACGCCGTATCTACAGCAAGCTACGGCGATGTTGGATGCGAGGTTAAGAGGTACGCAAGAGGAGAATGGGGTGTTGATGCAGAGGATCACAGAACAGAGGGCGGAAATGGAGCGTCTGCTCCAAGGCTTGGAAGGGATTGTGGCGGATCTTGGGGGCAGCGTTGAGGCCATGGGCTCGGAGGTGGATTGAGGGGTGGACGGGTTAAGAGCCGACATCTGGGAGATGGAGGGCGAGGTGCAGGCCGCTGGTGGGCGGTGACTCGGGTATGCCCAGGCTGTCTATGAGTACTGGCTCGGAGGCGAAACTGGGCGTCTACAAACGGGGTCGACTTGTGTGATAGCATGGTGCTGGAGGAGTTCTGTTCATACTGCTGCCTGGGAGCGATACAAGGCTGACCATGGACGAGGGACATTTTTGACAGATTGTCCCACTGGAGTGGAACCGTGAGATACGGCCCTGCGGCCCTGCGGCTGCCTGCTTCTGTAGCGAATCCCGGACAGAACATACGAAGAAATCTTCTGATGTCATAGGAAGATCACAGTTGTGCAATCTTAACTAACATATACACCCCTACCACGAGACAGAAATTGAGGAACTGGATGGAAGTCCCAAATGAAGGACGCCTAACGCAGGAACTCGGGCATCCAATCAAAACGCTCGGACGTCCATCCGAACTTTGCTTGTGGTGAGGTCCAGCCCTATGTTTGGTCAGTCGCCTTCGAGCTGGATTGTCCTTTACTAAGGTGGCCATCTCTGTACGACTTCAATCTCCGACCCTTCATTCGTCAGTCCAAGAATCCTGTAGGTGCGGCACCGTGCAGGGAAACTCAATCCACTATCGACCAGGACGTCCACTGTTTGATTACTGTGCGAGCTACGCGTTCTCCTGGATCAAGGCTGGCGAAATTGGACTTCTCTGACAGACGTCAGTTGTCTCCCGCTAAGGCCACCAGATCATCGTCGACTGTTGACATCGTCTTCCTTTCGAGCCACGCGACAGTCAAGGATCTCACGCAATATCGTCAATTTTGCCGGGCTTTTCCATGGTCGTCGAACAACTCGTCGGATTGATCGGCAACGCGAACCGTCACAGCCTGATTCCATGCAAGAAATGGCGTTTAAGGTTCGATATGGCGCAAAAATAGAGCCTCGAGGAAATTGCAACAGCCTCCAAGTTCGTCTTCAGCTTCCATCTATGCCGATTCGTCGCTGGTCTCCAAATATTGACAGATCGACGACCAGGATGATCGTGTGTAGCTACCCTGTTCTTCAGGTCCAGAGCGAACTCGACACGCTAGGTATGCAGGAGTACTGCCGCGAGAAACGCGTGGAGGTTCCAAGGATTCGACAAGATGCCTTTTCTGTTTCGAGCGTTCGTTGTTCTGTACCTTTCCAATATTCAGTGTTCTCTGTTGCCATACCTCAGGAAGAATATTGCTGAAGCTGCTGCAGAGTGCGTTTCACTGCTGCATTTCCTGTTTCTGCATACTTGACATATACAATATCCTTTCCTCTGTCAACCTGCATCAACGACGAATCTTATTGGACCATCCGATCGGTGACCTCATCTCGGACTGTTCTACAGTTACTCTCTCAAACACAGCCAGAGTCGCGTCTTGCGCCGTCAGCAATCGAACGGTGGTGGCTGAAGCCTGCATTTATTGAACGTAAGCCCAAAATACACCTTGAAGCAGAGCGAAATACGCGTCAAGACCGTAACGTCGACATCTACCCTTAAGCACCATTACGCGACAACTTCGAATCTCTCTACACGACAGTGACCAGTTGCACGACCTCCGTCTACCTCAACCCTCGCTATCCATGAGGCCCCCCCCTACGGAAGCAGCATCCTCGGTGACAGTTCTTGAGAGGGATTATCGACAGCGTGTTGAGAACAGCTGCCTAAAAGAGAAAGACGGATTGATACAACGACATCGTTACCATCCAATTTACACTTCGTCATGTTTATCGTTCAAGAATACCTCGTGGCATGGACTCTGGCGGGCTTAAGCCTCGTCCTGCTGTTCATTGCAACGATACTGAACGCAATCTTCGCATTCTCTCTCGACAGCTCAATCACGGCTATTCTATTGCTCGCCTTCATGACTTTTGCGCTGAACGTCTTGGCAATTTGTAGCCTCAGCTTCATCATCTCCCGTTATGTTCCGAGACTGAAGAGTGGATCGACTGGATGGTCAACTGCTTTATTTTGGCGCTTCCTCGGCACGTCCGTTGCAACCACCTCTGTGGCAGCTTTGCTGGCCTTCATCACTCTGATCTGGGCCGCAGTCAGGATGGCTGACCTGCCAGAGCGGATTGGTGGACATCGGTCGAAAACAATTCTGGTTGCGTGGTTTGCCGTCTGGGCTGTTTCAACGCTGCTGCAGATTGGTGCATATGCTTTCACTGCTTGGTGGACCAAGCGTGCCCTATACAGTCGCCCGCTGGCTGCCATGGACCTTGACTTCGGTGTTGGATCGCCCGAGATGGGACAGTCTCACATGCCGCCTCGACCGACCTCTGAATCTTTCCAATCACAAGACCCAACTCTTACGTCTCCACCTCAAACGCCAACCACGATTGCCATGTCAAGTCCTTTTAGGTTATCTCAGTCTGGAGGCAAAGGTGGCCCTACATCTTCCCGCACCAGGCTTGTGCATTCTACCTCGTTTACAAGAGAATCAGCCAAGTCATCCTTCGATTATCCCACGGGTGAGGCAGTGTCCATTGATCATCCTTTCGACAAGTGGGATACTTCTAGCGTTACGCGAGAGGTGCGTACGACGTTGCGATCAACACCGCCGGTCACCAGATCAGGCCTGGAAACTATTCCAGGTAGCAGACCAGAGTCACCGGCCAAGGCACTCGACGGCCCTTTCCTACCAGACTCACCCCACGCCACCTCATCAGACGCTGCAACGGCTGTGGAGAGCTGCGGCCCCCCAAGCTCACCTAAAGCCAGCATATCATCACCACCATCAAGCCCACCTAATTTCTCCCGCCCGACGTCAAGGCAAGTAAATCATCCCATAATGAGCTCAGCACTGAATCCATCCATTTTGGAACCCCCAATGGAGATCTTGATCCATCCTCTGTTTCGATCGACTAGTCCACACCCGGCACCAGTAGCGACAGCTGGGACAATGGTCACTGCCTCGCCCTTAGCTGGGCAGTCAATAACACCAAAGACGCTGACACGAATGAGGTCTGCAAGCATGCCTCAGCAGCCGGGTCCACTGAAAGAGTCCGAAGTGGCGCTACCAGAGCCAGAGTTGCGTCCAGGCACGCCTGGGCCAGGAAGCCCTGGGCCGTCTGTTGTGGATGATGAGGATTTGCCGCCTGTCATACCTGGCTTTGTTCTTTCGGCTGGACAGAGAAGCAGCTTGGTCGGCTATGGCCGGCGAAAATCAGTCAAAAGCAGACCCGCTTCGTTCCACTCGCAGGGAAGTAGATTGAGCATGGCCTTGCTGTGATGGAACCAAGGATTCCACGACTTCATGATTATGCATGACGTTTTGCGGCTTCTGACACCGCTTTGTTTGGATTGTCTTGACGTTAGCGCGGCGTTGGATAGGACTGGGACGCAGCTGGTCAAAAGACCATGCTTTGGAATGTGAACTATGTCTTCAACAGGACCTTAATGAACCTTTCAATCTATATCGCACTGCCAAAGAACCTTGTCTAAGCAATACCGCCGTCGTGGCCAGGACACATCTGAAATGGCCATCATCTGAAGTCAACGGGCCACCACAAACTGGATGGCTGGCCCGTTGCTTGTACTGCTCCGTACTGCGTGCTCAATTCTGATGACCTAAACAGGCTAGTCTATGCCAAGACAAGATGATCCTATCGGGAATCGTTGCTTCTACCGACTTTGTGATGAATGAGTGTATGAAGAAGAAGCTATCTACGCAGACTAGCAAGGAAGAAGGAAATAGGTCTCTGCTGAGTAAGCCGCCAAGGAGGACCTACAACACACCCCCACGAGTGCAGCGGCGGAGACGAAGCCTGCTGTCGCCTCAAATAGGCAATGGTATGGAAAACCATGGTGTTAAGACCTCTGCCCACTCATTGTTACGACCCTGTTTCTGCGCTGTCTGTGTGGGCTGCGGTGGCGCTAGGCCCAATGGGGTGCTAGGGCTTTGAAGGTGCTCTGACAGTGCTGTATCTTGCGCCAAGGCTTGCTTTTGCGCCAAGGCTTGCTTTTGTGCCAAGACACAGCCGCATTCGGCCTTAGGGCTTGGGCAAAGGCTTGGCGCGGCCGCGCTTTTTCTTATTTCTAT
>JAABUK010012604.1_pt1 | contig 10737 bp, 12 predicted proteins | sample 5559141 | NCBI WGS metagenome assembly JAABUK01 (sample SAMN10711869, study PRJNA513367) | rock metagenome | isolation source: Antarctica rocks | place: Antarctica: Victoria Land, Pudding Butte nord | collected 2016-01-03
GGCTATGCAGCATGATGTCCAGTTTTTCGGTGAGCATCGGCCAATGTGCATACATACATATATGTACAAGCAAATGCATACATCAACAGCATCATCACAGCTGTTTTCAATGTGCACAGTTGTTCCCATGAACTTCAGCAACATCATCTCAAGTTGCTATTCACACGATGTTTCTCAGGACCTGAACCATACTTTTCTTCATTGGTGCATGCAACATTTGCAACGGCCAGTCTGTATTGGTGCTGATCATGCTGCCTGCCTGTTCCCTGGGCAGCTTGCCCTGTATACAGCCCAGCTTCACTATGTCAGCTCTGTGAGTGTACAGAAGATGCAAGATGCCAGGGTGCCTGCATCTTCACCCCTCAACCAATGCCATCAACCCTGTTGCTCATATCATGACACTGTGCTGCAGTGGAGTACTTTGCTCTGGACCTGATCATGGACTCAGACGGCACATGCAGAGGTATCATGGCCCTATGCATGGAGGATGGCACCCTTCACAGAATCAGGGCCCATGAGACCATTCTGGCTACTGGAGGCTATGGCAGAGCCTACTTTTCTGCTACATCAGCACACACCTGCACTGGGGATGGCAATGCCATGGCTGCCCGTGCTGGCCTGCCCCTCCAGGACCAGGAGTTTGTGCAGTTCCACCCCACAGGTACTTGCTCGTCTGTTCATTCTTTCATGAAAATCGTCCTGAAATATCTCTACAATGCGTTATTACTGTCTCGAAATGTTTCTGAGTTTACATTCTTACTTTATATTCCAGTGTAGGGATGACAATTCTGAATCAGCAGGCACGTTCCCAGCAAAACCTACTCTATGCAGGCATGTGTAGTGAGCTTCAGACTGCATTCTTACAAGGCTCCTGTTATGATTGTCAAAAGGCATAGCCTGTGCATTTCTTTTTTTGGCGTGTGTTGTGGCAACACATGCCGCTTTTGAAGCTTTATGGTACATTTGTGCTGTTGCAAATGTCAAATGACAGGCGTACTTACACATATCCATACTAAACAATGCAATGGCTCGGCAAGCAGTGTAACATTTTGCCTGTCAAACATACATTGGCATGTGCATGTTAGGATATGTCTTGTGCTTGTGCTTACGCTGGGCTAAGGCTGAAGTCTTAGCCACAAGTAAACACTGCTGGCAAGGCGCCGAAAGCTTGCATTAGCTATGCAGGTATCTATGGAGCTGGCTGCCTCATTACAGAGGGCTCCAGAGGAGAGGGCGGCATCCTCAGAAACTCAGAGGGCGAGCGCTTCATGGAGAGGTACGCACCCACAGCCAAGGACTTGGCGTCCCGGGATGTGGTCTCTCGTTCTATGACCATGGAGATCCGGGAAGGGCGAGGGTGTGGCCCTGAGAAGGATCACATCCATCTGCACCTGAACCACCTGCCCCCTGAGCTTCTGGCTGAGCGCCTGCCTGGCATCAGTGAGACAGCAGCCATCTTTGCTGGTGTGGATGTCACCAAGGTGACTAGATTCTGTCACTCTGTGTGAGATGTGTTCAACTGTGACAACATGCAATACGTGTCATTCATCCTCTGTGTGTGTGTGTGTGTGTGTGTGTGTGCTTGCTTTGCTTTGCTGATTGAGTCGGGCAGAGTGAGAACAGCAGTCATGTTCATTTCGTCTCTGCATGCTTTGCACATCAAGCTTGTGGTTGGCCTGTGCTGATGTGAGAGCAGACAACTTGACAGTATTGGCAAGCAATGTTGATGCACTGCATTCTAGGTCCGACCCAGGTCTGGCTGCTGCAACGCTGACTTGCTGAGTATGCATCCAGGAGCCCAACCCCCTTAGGGCTATGGCCTATGGTCACAGCTCCGGGCTGCCGCCTTAGGGAGCACCCATTATGATCGCTGAAAAGCGTTTCTTTTCTTTTCAGGAGCCCATCCCAGTGCTGCCAACAGTGCACTACAACATGGGGGGTATCCCTACCAACTACAAGGGTCAGGTGGTGAAGCCCACCAAGGAGGACCCCAACAAGGTGGTGCCAGGCCTGCTGGCCTGTGGAGAGGCTGCCTCTGCCTCTGTGCATGGTGCCAACAGGCTAGGAGCCAACTCCCTTCTGGACATTGTCGTCTTTGGCCGCGCCTGTGCTAACACAGTTGGTATGCCTTTGCAACTTTCACCCATTATGAATGGCTTTCATCTGTGTTCACAGGTGGTACGCCTTTGCAACTTTCACCCATATATATGGCTTTCACCCGTGTTCACAGTTGGTACGCCTCTGCAACTTTCACCTATGGTTATGACTTTCACCTGTGTTCACCTGTGTTCGTGGCAAGCATGTATACTGTGGGTGTTGTAACAAGCATCTGTACAGTGGTGCTAGCAGCAGGTGAGGGGCCAGTCCTGCTGCTGTTGACTGTCAGCCTAAGCTAGCAACTCAAACTGCAACCCTCATATCCTCACTGCATCAGCTGGTTTGAATTGTGCTTATTACATGTCCTTACGTCTGTCTTGCCTGGGCCTACTGCTGCTGTCTGACCAGAAACCTTTGCAACACTGGCACAATTTGCATCTTTGCAGTCAAATGTCATCTCAGCACGGGCTTTCTTACAAAGCGAATCCCCGTTGCTGTTGAAGTTCTCAAAATCAATGAGTGCAATCTGAAGTGCAGTTGCTGTGTCATGCAGCCAAGCAAGTGCAGCCCAACAAGCCTCACAAGGATCTGCCCAAGGACACTGACTGAACTGTGTTTGCTGTGTTATGCAGCTGAGCAAGTGCAGCCCAACAAGCCTCACAAGGATCTGCCTAAGGATGCTGGTGAGCACACCATTCAGCGGCTGGACATGATGCGCAACTCCAAGGGCAACCTCCACACTGCTGAAATCAGGCGCAACATGCAGCGCATCATGCAGGTCAGCACCACACCTGGCAGCCTGCTGCTCACCAGATGTGCCTCATGCATCTGTACCTGTCAGGCTTTACAGCTTCCTGCATCGCTCAATTGGTGAAGCGCTGCTACAAAAGTTGTTTAGGGCAGCCGGAGCTTTGGCTGTCCTTATGTTGGTGGTCACAAAGCCTTCACTGCATTGTAGACCTTGGCTGCACATGCCATAGAGCACAGCTCAACTGGGTGGTTCTCATGTTGCTAGCCACAAAGCCGTCGCTGCATCATAGAGCTTGGCTGCACACATCATAGAGCCCAGCTCAACTCGGCATTCCCATGTTGACAGCTACTTCCGTGTTGACAGCTACTGAGCCTTTGCCACATCATACAGATTGACTGCACACACATCACAGAGAGAAGGCCTTTGGGCTGTCGTCGTGTTTCTAGCCTCTGCTGCATCGCAGAGCTTTGCTGCACATACCACACACTCATGATCCTCGCAGAAGAAGCGCTGCAATCAGAGCAAAGAGCATCTGTCCAAGGGCATCTGTCAAAGGGGATCTGTCAAAGGGCATGTGTTAAAGGGCATATGTCAAAGAATGCAGTTTGCTCAGCATCTGTGTCTCCATGACAGCTCATATGGCTGCATGCCTGCCAGTGCTGAAGCCAGGCTCTCCAACTCACTATGCCATGTTGGACCTGCAGAATGACGCAGCCGTGTTCAGGACCCAGGAGACTCTGGAGAATGGATGCAAGGACATCGACGAGTGTGTGGCCTCCTTTGAGGATGTGGGCATCCAGGACCGCAGCATGGTGTGGAACACTGACCTGTGTGAAACTCTGGAGCTGGAGAACCTGCTGACCAATGCTGCTGTGACCATGCACTCTGCTGAGGCCCGCAAGGTAACCCTAACTGCTGTCTTGCTGACCTCTTGTACAAGGTTGTACCTCTGCTTCTGTCCTGACTCCACAACACTGTCAAATGTTGCAGACCATACACACCTCCTGTTGCAAGGAAGGTACACTCAAACACTCTGTGTTGCAAACATTGTGCCACGGGCATGGGCTCTTTGCAATGCTGCACAAAGGGCAGATCCACATTCTGTTTATCCAGGCTTCAACCAATTTTGCCGAGAGAGAGAGTGTGTGTGTGTGTGTGTCAATGACAGAGCAGGACAGACAGCGTGTCCGCAGTGGGCCCATGCCTATGTTATTGTGTGCTGCAGGAGAGCCGAGGAGCTCATGCACGTGAGGATTTCACCAAGCGTGATGACGACAACTGGATGAAGCACACTGTTGCTTACTTTGACCACCTCAAGGATGGCAAGGACAAAGTCAGCATTGAGTACAGACCTGTACACGACCAGCCTCTGGACAAGGAGATGAAACATGTCCCACCTTTTGCTCGTACCTACTAGGCTGTGCCTCTGTTGTTGTTGCCTGCTCAGGCATTATTCTTTTTCCAGTAAGTCGTTTAGATTCTGTAGGTGGCCAGCCTGGTGCGTCATGAGGCACACAGTTGGCTACATGCTGCAGCTTTGTCATCATGACTGCTTGTGCAGCTTGACACAACTCCTGTGTTGGTTGAAATAGCTAGTGTGGTGACATTCACATCTGCCTGGTTTGTTCGGTCTGGTTTACAGCATGACCTGGGCAATATTCAGCAATTGCTGCGTGATTTTGCTGTTCTGCTAGGTGCTTCGCCTTCTGTAAGCTTTGTATGCCACTCCTTCATCGACTTGCAAGGAATGCCATGTCCTGCTGTGCATCATGTCTTTGCTCCCTCATGTGCCGTCACAGTCATCGAAAAGTCTGCATTTGGCAACTCTTGACCAAGTTGCAATCACGATCTTGTCAATAAGTACCAGGCTAACACCAGACTGTGCATGTTGAGAGCAGCTTTCCAATCTTCATAGAGGATACAATCGAAGTAAGTGGTAGGCAGAAATTTTAGCGTACAAAGTGTTGCTGCTGCATAGCAATGTACACACTACTCTCATGTTTTCCATGAGCTGACATTGCGATACACTTCAAGATAGCATCTGCCTAGCTTCTCTTTGCTTTCACTCGGCTGCAGAAGGTGCAACCTCTATTTACTGGCTGTATGCACAACACCTAGACAGTCCTGGTTACTGCTGCTGTCATGAGTTCTGCATCTGAACCAACGCTCACATGTGCTGTTGAGCAAGCCAGAACTCGACTCTTGCGACCTTCCTGATCATGATTGAAGAAAAGTGTCAAGCTGCTTATGAAACGTGAACCTCAAGGATCCAACAGGCAACGCCTTGAAAAAAGGAAGAAAAGGCCGTGGAAAACCCAAAACATGCCTTGGAGGGAAATCTTGTTTGAACCCAATGAGATGTGACATGTCACTGCACTACACTGAATGTTTGTGAAAAACAACCTTTGAATGCTTGAGTAACAGGTATGGATGGTCAGGACAACAGTATACATCTGCCGGGAGCGCCATCGGAGCCATCCAGCTTCAAAGGTAGGCAGTGGACATCATACAGGCCAGGCTCCACATGCGACAGGTCCAGTCCCTCTACAGGCACAACCCCCTGCACAAGCAGACAAATAACATGGCAAGGGTAAACGCAGGCTATGACTAGCATGTTTGGTTGCTGCCATTAGTCATCCCACAGCTCCACAAGGACGTGTAATGCCTCATGGGCACCTCACTTGGTTGATTGTTTCATCACTCAGCATGCATACCATAGATGCATGCAGAAAGTGCTGATGGTATACCACAGTGACTGAGGTGTGTGCTGTCGTGCGAGGCACTACTTGACATGCACATGGACAAATCATATGCAACAGACTACAACATTGACATGCATAAAACCCAATGTGGTGGCACACAAGCACAGGAGCAGTGTATACTCATACCCATTCTGACAAAGAGCAGCAACCTTGCGATGCCACATGCACAGTATCAGCTTGATCTAATGCAATCTGGAAAGCATGAGTGCAGACCCTGACGCTTCAGGCCATTGCAACGGCCATGGTGATGGTCCATCATCACAAACATTTACATGTGCAACCTGTCAGCGTTGCATGCAGCTCAGATGAGCTTGATCCCTGCTGAATTGGCCATGGTTGGCTGCTTGACGCAAAGCAAACCACCAGCAAACAAACATCAGGCTCTGGTTCAGGCAGAGTGCTTGCCGCATCCCAATGTCACCTGTGCTTTCAAGCCAGGATGCATGAGGAGTCAACACTGGCTCCACATTTGAAAATCTGAATCACTGATGAAATGCATGTCATGATGTCATTGATATGAAGTGCTGGATGGAGTGCAGGATGTGATACTGGATGAAATGCAAGATATGACACAGGATGAAGTGCATGAGATGGTACTGGATGAAATGCATGATATGAAGCACAGGAGGGGGCCTTACTGCTCTCATGAGGCTCTGGTGAGCGGGTGCCAGCTGCTCATAGGTTGCAATAGACATATAGTCAATGCCCACAAACTTGATGCCAGCTGCCACCACCCAGTCAGCACCATCCTCTGTCAGGGCAGTGTAGTTTGACTCAAAGGCTGTCTGGTACATCAGTCTCCTGACACAGCAGCAATGTCAAAGGCTGTCTGGTACATCAGTCTCCTGACACAGCAGCAATGTCAAAGGCTGTCTGGTACATCAGTCTCCTGTGACAGCAGCAATGTCAAAGGCTGTCTGGTACATCAGTCTCCTGTGACAGCAGCAATGTCAAAGGCTGTCTGGTACATCAGTCTCCTGTGACAGCAGCAATGTTAAAGGCTGTCTGGTACATCAGTCTCCTGTGACAGCAGCAATGTCAAAGGCTGTCTGGTACATCAGTCTCCTGTGACAGCGGCAATGGTGGAGGCATCAAGGTTGAAAGGTCACAAAAAAAAGTTATATGGGTTGAAAATCACAAAACAAAATCAGAAAAGTTTTTTGCTATTCGTTCATTTTTGTCAGAGGTAGACCCCTGTGCCCCTGGGCAGCTCGGGATGATATTTGGCTTCTCATTAAGTTGACGCCAAAAGGCGTAGGCTTTTCTTTTCTTTTCGAGACCTCTGTGCTGTTTGCTAATGATATCACTGCATTGCGTGAAAGCGGCAAGCTGAGGAGAGCTTTTGTGGCTACAGCAGCAGTGAATCATCGCAATCAGATAGCCGCATCATCTGTGGAAGCGTCGTCTCATTGTGGCGATTCACTGCTGCTGTCGCCACAAAGCTCTCCTCAGCGTGCAGCTTTGACTCAGTATGCGGCAATCGAGCACCGGCCAGTCTGTTGCAAATAACGGGGTAATGTTAGGCAGTGCTGATGTGTATGGTACCTGGCTGAGCTGATGGTCTTGAAGAGGACTCTCTCTGCGCCAGGTGGGATGGGGAGGGTCTTTAACAGAGCTCCTGTACAGAAGGTAGAGTGGTGGTCAGCACTGCTTCAGCGTTGCTCCTTAGGGCGGCAGGATACTGATAATGCCAGACTCACCTGTAATGTTGGTGTTGTGAGGTATGTCTACGACCACCGCAGGACCTGCAAGGCGCTGCATGCAGTTTGACTGCATGCATCACGCCCAGGAACAAGTGCATACGCCATTGTACGCACCGTTCATGATGGAGAGCTGAACTGCTTCTATGCCACGGCCTGAGTCAAAAGCCTCTTGCAAAAAGTGGCTAGGAGCATCAAAGTGCGTGCCAGTATGCACCACCATGGTCAACTTGGACACAAATGCTATGCCTCCTTGGTCTTGTCTTTCAACCAGCTCCCTGTGAGCTCCAAGACCATCTGGCTTTTCCCATACCGGTAAGCCAGTTTGAATGGTAACGCTTATGTCTATCACCCGACGTGTATTCATGCCGGATTCCTGTGACTCTGACATGTGAGTGTCCCATGCACAGTGCGTCTCCGCAGTCGCCTGCTGTAAAGCTGCCACGCAGAACACCACGAGCACAGAGCTACCAGTGACTTTGTGTCTGCCCGATTGTGATCCCATCTCGTTCGTACAAACGTATCGATGAGATCAGTCGAGTTGGCATGCTTTTCGTTTCGCTACGCGCTCCGAAACCACATGCATGCAACACGTCATGCGCATTCTTTTCTTTGTGTCATGCTAGCCAAAGCTTGTAAGCTATTTCATATATCAAACATTAAAGCTATACAGGCATAAAGATTGCTCTGTGGCTACTATGCGCAGCAAATCAAAATTTTGTTTGCTTTCTCAGAGTTCATGTGTTGCAAGGGCAGCAGCGCATGCATATGCTGCAAACTGCACAGGCACTTCTGGTTATTTGCATCATAACAGCATTGTGAGACTCAAGACCATGGTCAGCATCAGGCACATACATCCCAGCTGGACTAGACTCTGTTGTCTGTCGTCACCGGTGAGGTACCTGTAGTTGCGCGGTACCGGTGGAATGCTACAGCGCTAGCGTGCATACACATGCATGAACAGCAGGGCCATGTGTCATTTCTTGGTACTACGTATACGGTATGCCAGCAATATTGCAGTGGTGTTGCTACTTTGCAGTTCCAAACTATGTGAAATTCGGGACGCTGAAATTTCAAGTGCAGCTGCAGCCTCATCGTAGATGCAATGATATTTACAAAAAACAAACATCGAGAAGAACTCATTGGGCGAAATATGCTGCAAGTACATACAGCAACAAACCCCAGACAGAGTGGAGGCTAGCCAGCCCTACGGTGTCTTGCTTCACAAGTTCTTGTATAAAGTGTTTATATAATAGCAAGACAATCAATAGTATTGCAGTGCCCGAATACATCATTGAGGCATTGCAGCCAAATGCTGTGAAGGTTGATGTCAAAACATGTTGTCTATGCTGCACTGAGAGATCATACGTGCGCACAATGCAGGCTAAGGAAATGTTCCAGAGCAATCTTCGCAGGCTCCCGACCTTCCAATGCCCTTGTTTTCCTGGCACTGGGCTGGGGCACCCATGTATGAGTAGCAGCCGTTCTTGCCAGAACACTGACCGTGGCCTTCAACGCAGCAACACCCTGTGGGATACTCAGAGCCATCACCATATGCGCGGACTGAGGTGAATGCTCCCGCCAGCAGCACCATCAGCAAAACTGCCACGAGGCTTCTCACGTTGAACGTCATCTCTGGACTGTATTGACCTGCATGATGTGCAACCATGTGCTAACAGCCGGTTCAAAATACTTGGTTGGCAGGCGCTGAACGCGCTGCTTGAGTGGGTGACAGCGAGCATAAGAGCTTCTGCTGTGTGTGATTGTCTTGCTGTGACCAAGCAGACGTACGCGTAACGACCAGCGCCCAAGTAACAGAAACAGAGGGTCGGCGTGAGCTGGCAGACGAGCAGACACACAAATACCGGGGCTAATTCAGCGTCTCATGCAGCAGTCAAGACGTAGCACGCGGGGTTGAGTTCGCGATCACACAGGCAAGTAGGTCTAAGCTCGGTATGCAAAGAGGCAAATGCTCTGCACGGTACGTACTTCGCACAAATCCAACTGTATATGGAGGGCAGCTTGAGACTTACCAAAGTATTCAAGGCAACGGAGGTCTGGAACACTGTTAGCAACTTGATCAGGCTTGAGCTGGCTGTCTGCTTATGTGAGTCGTTCAACCTGACACACGTATGTGAGTCGTTCAACCTGATACACAAATGATATACCGCGGTCCGACCGTTGCACGCAAGCCAGATACTCCTGACAGGTTCGCCTGGCTTCGATTCATCACGTTGCAGTACATAGTGCTCTCGGCAAACGCAGTCGGCAACGTTCGTGGGCCTTCGTAATGTACTACTATTCCTTGGACAGAAGTTGCACGCAGCTTCGCACTGCACCACAATCTGATAGACACAGCATCCGAGCGCTGGCAAGGAGCTTCTGGCAGTTACAAGTTCTTGGCGCCATCGACACTGAGTGGGGTTTAGGTGAAGGCTCTGTTAGGTTTTAGGTCAGTAATCTGACACATGTACCCACCCGTAAAAAAGTATAAAATATAACTGCAAATTTTTCTCGCGGCACCGTGACAACACACGCTCTTTTCCATTCCGAAACGTCTACTTTACTTTTGGCTGATCCCAGAGCTGATTACAACATTCATGAGCTTGTCAAATTGCTGAAAAAGCCCTGCAGATTGCTGAAAAAGCCTTGCAGGCGATGCTTGACCCTCCCAAGTTGGCAGATTTTGTCGAAATTAATGGCAACAATCCTAAAAGGTTCCCTTGATAGATTGAATCTCAGATGCACGTCCCCAAGGATGCACTGATTTGCAGAGCCCGGTGAAAAGCCTGGACCGTAGGTGATATGTCAGATACAATATCCTAAAAGTTTCGGGGATTACACCAACAATTGCCTCAATCCTAGCTTTGTGGTACGGCATTCTTAGCTGACCGACCGGAATGCCAGTGCTGTGCCTACATGCATGTATTGTTCTGATGCGCTCCGGATCCGAACCCACGTGCATGCACAACATCGTATGATGTGCTAACCGAGACTTATAATTTTGCCGCTATCTTTGTACGCTACACACTCACACTATACAGGTGCATTGCTCTGTGGCTACTGCACACAGCAAGTCAGGCTTTCTTTTTTCTACATGTACCACTGACAGTGTACAGTACCACTGTGTACACCTGTTACAGCTTCGAAGGAATTCCTGATGGCTTATATTACCATTATGATGCCATGGCATGAAAGGCAATTCATCATCATACATATGCCTCAGCGTATACCAGAAAAGAAAAGACTACGCCTTTTGGCGTCAATTTAAGGAAAAGCCAAGTATTATACCGGGCTACGCAGGTGCATATACTACTATGATGCAATCAATGGTTGTACAAACTCGTCTCGTTTAGCTTGATAGACATGCAGGCTTTGTAAATTGCAAATGCACTGCAAAAAGAAGGGCATGCTGCAAAGCAGCAAA
>JAABUK010012606.1_pt1 | contig 10736 bp, 10 predicted proteins | sample 5559141 | NCBI WGS metagenome assembly JAABUK01 (sample SAMN10711869, study PRJNA513367) | rock metagenome | isolation source: Antarctica rocks | place: Antarctica: Victoria Land, Pudding Butte nord | collected 2016-01-03
GAAATTTCCAATGCTGGGCTGGAATTTGCTCGTCTGAAATCGGGCATGGCTTCTAAAACGCCAGCCTCCATTGATACAAAAAAACGTCGTTAGACACCAGAAAGCCGACTTTTTCAACACGCTCTTACACTGTAACGCTGATAACTGTCAAAACGACCGATAAGAAACCGGACAACTCCCCACCTGCCCCGGACGGCAGAAATTAGTATCTACACTCTTCGCCCGCGAAGGCGGGGGCTTGCACTCTTAAAGCGCGGGGGTTCAGCCCCGTAAAAATTAACTGACCGTTTTAGAAACAAAGTAGGAGAACCAAACGATGCCACAGACGATGTTCCAGAAAATCTGGGATGCCCATGTTGTCCGCGCTGAAGCGGGCCAGCCGGTGCTGCTGTATATTGACCTGCACCTTGTCCATGAAGTCACCTCGCCGCAGGCGTTTGAGGGCCTCCGGCTGACGGGGCGCACCGTGCGCCGCCCGGATTTGACGGTGGCGACGATGGACCACAACGTGCCGACGACGAGCCGGTCATTGCCGATTGTGGACCAGATTTCCAAAAAGCAGATGGAAACGCTGTCCGACAACTGCAAAGAGTTCGGCGTCACGCTCTACGACATCCACTCCAAGCGGCAGGGCATTGTCCATGTCATCGGGCCGGAATTAGGTCTGACACAGCCCGGCATGACTATTGTATGCGGCGATAGCCACACATCCACCCACGGAGCCTTCGGGGCGCTGGCCTTTGGCATCGGAACCAGCGAAGTGGAACACGTTCTCGCTACCCAGTGTCTGCCGCAGGCGCTGCCGAAGACCATGGAAATCCGGGTCAACGGAGAGCTTGGGCACGGCGTCACCGCCAAAGATATTATTCTGGCGATTATCGGCAAAATCGGCACGGACGGCGCCACGGGCTACGTCGTTGAGTATACGGGCGAGGCAATTCAATCGCTGTCGATGGAAGGCCGCATGACCGTCTGCAATATGTCGATTGAAGCGGGCGCACGGGCCGGGCTGATCGCCCCCGACGAGAAGACGTTTGAGTATATCAAAGGCAAGCCGTTCTCCCCGGCAGGCGATGAGTGGGACGAGGCAGTGGCACAGTGGCGTCAGCTCCCCACCGACCCCGGCGCGGCCTATGACACGCTGGTGGAACTCGACGCTTCCGAAATCGCCCCGCACGTCTCCTGGGGGACGTCCCCCGGCATGGTGGCCCCGATTACAGCGAATGTCCCCTCCCCCGATGCCTACGCCGACCCATCTGACCGCCGGGCAATCGAGCGTGCTCTGGAATATATGGGCCTCGACGCGGGCGCACCCTTGAACGGCATTGAACTGGACACCGTCTTTATAGGCTCCTGCACCAATGGCCGCATGGAAGACCTCCGCGCCGCCGCCGCCATTCTGAAAGGCCACAAAGTCCGCGCCGGACTGCGGGCGCTCGTTGTCCCCGGCTCCGAACAGGTCAAGCAGCAGGCCGAGGCCGAGGGCTTAGACGTCGTATTCAAAGACGCCGGTTTTGACTGGCGCGAAGCGGGCTGTTCCATGTGCCTCGGCATGAACCCAGACATCTTGCAGCCCGGCGAGCGGTGCGCGTCCACCTCGAATCGCAACTTCGAAGGCCGTCAGGGCAAGGGAGGCCGCACGCACCTCGTCAGCCCCCAGATGGCCGCCGCCGCCGCCATCGCCGGGCATCTGGTAGACATCCGGGACTGGGACAAGAACTAGCTGGGGTCAGGAGACCGAGACCATGGGACCTCTGGAATGGAAAGCCTACCTGCAAAGTTGTAGCCGACAGATCATCGAGGACGGAGATGATGCCGGGGGTCCTACTCTTCCTGAAGCGGTGATTCAGAGCGGGTGGCTCGGGTACGAAAGTGCTTCCAGAAGCGCCATTCAGCAGGCAGAAACCAGATTGGGTCTCCCTTTGCCGCCTTCACTATGTTTGTTCTACTCTGTGACGAACGGCTGGCGCACTGTTGGCAGCTTCATTTATGAAGTGCCCCCGGTCGAGAAGGTTGGCTGGCTCTCAGAGAGTAATTTCAACCTCTACGAGATTGGCTTAGGAGTTGAAGCACAGTATGGTAGCGATCCACGGCCTGATCTCCGGGAGTTCGCCTACGAAGGCGGAACGCGGGTTAAGCGGTCGCTTGCGGTTTCAGTGTGGGGAGACGCTTCCACTTGGCTGCTTGACCCATTGACAGTCAGCGCAAAGGGTGAATGGTCAGGAGGCCGCTGGTCGTCTTGGAACCTCGGTATGGAGTGGATTGCTGAGAGTTTCGAACAGCTATTCCGCGACGAGTACGAAACTTATCTTCGTCTACGCGCAGAAGAACAATGAAAGAGGCAGTCACATGGCACTTGCGGAAGCAGAAATTGGCATACAACACGATGCCCCTGGCATAACGCGCCCAATGACGTATGAGGAATATGTTAGCGGGCCGGAGGAGATGGCCCGGTATGACATTCTCGACGGGTGGAAAGTTTACAGACTGTATGGAGACAAACTGTTGCCAAGCCCGACACGACAGCATCAGCGGATTATGGGCCGCCTCCTTCGCCTCTTTCAAGATTATGAGGCCGCTTCGGCGCAGGGAGAAGCTATTGCCGCGCCCTGCGACGTGGAAGTGACCTATCAGCCGCTTCGCAGCCGTCAGCCGGACTTGTTGTTTATCAGCCGGGAGCGGTTAGAGCAGAACGCGCCCTCAGATGAATACGCGCCGCTGTCCCCTGCCCCGGAACTCGTCGTCGAAATCGTGTCGCCGTCGGATACGCCCTCTGTGCTTGCCGCAAAGATGGCAGATTACCAGTCTGTGGCCGTCCGGGAAGTCTGGGTGGTGCGCTCAGGGGCGGAGACCGTCGAAGTGCTGACGCTGGATGATGGCGCAAGCCGCATTTTTGGACGCGGCGAGATGGCGGCGTCTCGGCAATTTGAGGGGCTGACGGCCCCGGTAGACACGATTTTTGAAGAGAATTAAGGAAATACGATAATGGACGCATTTACAGCACTGACGGGCCTTGCGGCCCCTTTGGACCGGGTCAACGCGGACACCGACCAGATTATTCCGAAGCAGTTCCTGAAGCGCATCGAGCGGACAGGCTTCGGGCAGTTTTTGTTCTTTGACTGGCGCTTTGAGGCCGACGGCAAAACGCCGAACCCCGAGTTTGAGCTGAACCAGCCGCAGTATCAGGGAGCACAGATTTTGGTGACTGGCAAGAACTTTGGCTGCGGGTCGTCCCGCGAACACGCGCCGTGGGCACTGGCGGATTATGGTTTTAAGGCCATTCTCGCGCCGTCCTATGCCGACATCTTTTATAATAACTGCTTCAAGAACGGGATGCTGCCGGTCACGCTGCCGGAGGACACCATCACGATGCTTTTGGAGCGGGGCAAAACGCCGGGCTACACGATGACGGTGGATTTGGAGACGCAGACGGTGTCGGACACGCTAGGGTTCACGGCGTCGTTTGAGGTGGATTCGTTTCGGCGGTACTGCCTGCTGAACGGGCTGGACGACATCGGCTTGACCATGCAGTATGAGCCGGACATCACGGCCTATGAAACGAAGCGCCCGGCGTGGAAGCGCGGCACGGCGGCGGCAGGATAGTGGCTGCTGAAACCTGGACAGAGCGGGAATGCGTGGGAGAAGATTTCGGGGAGCATCGGCTCTCTGAAATCACGCTTCTGCGCTGCCGGTTTACTGAATGCCGTTTCCGGGGGGCGACGCTGACAGAGGCACGGGTACAGAGCTGTTACTTCGAAGAGTGCGACTTTGTCAGCGCCCGCTTGAACGCCGCCGAGTGCGCGGGGTCCTCGTTCACAAACTGCGTGTTCACCGGGGCCAGTCTCTTTGCGGCGAGCTTTCGAGAGTGCCGCCTGTTCGGGTCATCGTTCACCGAGGCCGACCTGAGCGGGCTGTCGGTCAGCGGCGGCGATTGGTCCTGGGTCAATTTGCGCGGTCAAAGTCTGGTGCGTCAGGATTTAGGGGGCGTCAAGTTTGTCGGCGCGGACTTTTACGGCGCGGATTTGACGAAAGCTGACTTCCGCAAGTGTGACCTGACGGAAGCCAATTTAGACAGCACCAAACTGAACGGGGCCGACCTTCGCGGGGCGACATTGGAGAAAATCGACTTCAAGGGGCTGGACCTGAACGGCGTCCGCATGGACATAGCGCAGACGGTTCTGCTGGCGCAGTGCTATGGGGTGAAGGTGGGCTAAGGGAAGTATCCGAAGGAGAAGAAAGCCGTGCGAAAGTTATCGTTCGTTGCCGTCGCCGCTGGCGCGGCCATCCTGCTTTATTACTTTTATCTGCCTACCTGGCTGCTGATGGCTGCCCACAAGACAGAAATCGGCGGCGGGCACTTCATTATCATTTTTCCCCTACACGCGGACCCTGTGCTGCGCTGGCACGGCGTCCTTGCTGGGGCGTCGGCTACGGCACTCGGCGCGGTTGGGCTGTTTGCGACTCGTGACCGCCGCCGCCCGGTTTGGAAACCCGCCCTTTGGCTGGGCGTTGGCAGTCTATTTTTAGGAGCCATTGTCACACAGACCGGCATTCAAAGCTATGTGGCCCAACTGCCGGACCCGCTGGACGCACAGTTTTGGAGAGTGCGAGAGCAATACCGCGTGACGGGCTATGGAAGCGGATGGCCAGCAGCAGAGGAAATCGACAGAGATAACGCAGATTATAACAGGGCGCGTGGGGCATTGGAAGTGGTTTACCAGCCTCCTGCACACGGAGAAATGAGCCAGGCTTCTGCGGCCAGAATAGTCAATCGAGTCTACCAGGACTGGCAGCAAGCCTGCTCTCAGGCCGCTTTGATGGATGGAGCCACACTCAGCGCAGCGGGAATGCGGCGTCCGCAGCGATGGACGAAATACTCTATTATCGACCCGAAGACGTGTCGGGTTTATCTGCGTCAGCAGGGCAGCTCAACAAGCACCGACTGGTGCATTCGCAAGGACGCGCAGGGGATTACAACCCTGTATCGCTACTCGCTGGGACCGGCTCCGGCTATTTCAACGCCTCCTCCGCCTCTAGTTCGCGCAAGAGCGGGTCGGCGTGGGTGACCATTTCTTCTTCCCGCGCCCGCAAAGTGTCGCGGGTTTTGCAGTAGATACGCAGGGCGCCGAGGGGGTCGAGGGATTCGTTCAGGAGCTTGGAGCGGACGGCGTCGGTGTCGCGGACGATTTCTTTGTGCAGGGAGACGGTCAGAAACGCCGGGCTGAGGGCAGCGCGGATTTCGGCCTCGCGGACGGCGGCCTGCTGCTCGGAGTTGATTTTGTAGGACACTTTGACGATGGCGTTGTCCACGGACTGCTTTTTGATCGCGGCCAGAATAACCGGCGTGGGGTCGTCCCCGGCATCGGTGGCGTCCACGCTGATTTCCACGAACGGGCGGGTTTTGACGACAACGTGTTTGACCTGCGCGTTCTGCGGGGCGAGATCGACGAGCGCAAAGCCTTTGTCTTCAGAACGCTCCCCGAAGTCAATACGCTCAATGCTGCCGCTGTAGACGACGGGCGGCTGCTGGCCTTTGTTCAAATCCTGGTAACGGTGGATGTGGCCGAGCGCGACGTAGTCAAACGGCCTCTGCGTGAGCGCGGACAGCGGCACTTCGGGTTCATTGGTGAGGTAGCCGACCTGATTGGCGCTGAGCTTGGCGTTTGCCACCGAGAAGTGCCCCATCAGCACCGTCGGCAGGTCCGGGTCACATGCCAGCGCGAGCGCATTGATACCCGAAACGTAGCGGTCCACGATAAGCTGCGTCGTCTCGCGCACCCCTTTGTCTTTGTTTTCTTCCCGCGACAGCACCAGGCTTTTAATCAGATAGGGCATGGCGGCGATTTGAACCCGGTTGCCACGTTTAGTTTCCACCACGGCGTAGCCGGGCTGATCGAAGACGCGCAGCTTGTCGCCAGATAACTCCCCGAAAATCTCAATGGAATTGGCGCGGCCTTTAGTGTTGGGGATGTCATGGTTTCCGGCCAGCATCACCACGGGAATTCCTGCTTTGGTCAGCTTGGCAAGGCACTGGGCAAACTCGCGCTGGTGGGTCTGGTTCGGATCGCGGGTTTTGTAGGCATCGCCCGCGAAGACGGCCAGCTCAATGTCGGCGTCGAGGGCAAGCTGAATGGCTTCGGACAGGGCATTGCGGAAGTCAACGAGCCGGGAGGGCAGTCCGGTCTGCGGGTCGAAGCGCCCGTAGTTTTCGACGCCGAAGTGAACGTCTCCGAAGTGCATCAAGCGTATGGCGTGTGGCATACGCCTATTGTACCTCACCGGCTGTCCTGTCCAAAATCCTGTTCCCCCATTATTGGGGGTTAGGGGGTCTTAGCTCTTTGATAAACCCACACAAACGCCTCCGTCCACAGGTCTGCCAGCGCGTCCGTGCCGCCTTTGCCGTTCGGGTGAAGGCCGCCGTAAATGCCGTATTCCTGAAACAGCGTAGGGCGAGTCGAGAAATAGGCAAACGCCGTGGTATCGCCGAGATACACCCGACCCGGCTTGGTTTTGGCAAACGAATCCACAATCGCCCGCTCCCCCGGCTGATACGATTGCAGCAGGGTCAGCGAGTTGGCATCCCATTTGACGCCATTGAACGCGGTGGCCGTGTTGAATGACGGGGCCTGGTTCAGCACCACGTTGTAGCCCGATGCCACGAGGTCATCGGTGATAGCCTGCAAGTTTTTCTGATGGGCTTCCGGCGAGAACAGTTGGCCGCTGCGGACATCGTTGGTCCCCAGCATCACCAGCACCCACACCGGGTTTGTCTTCGGATTGGGCGGGCCAAAGGCGGCGGCGAACGCGGTTTTGGCTTTGACTTCCAGCCCGCCCAGACGGTCCGGCAGCCAGTCGCGCGTGGTGGAGCCACTGCTGCCCTGATCGTACAGACTCCACGGTACACCGGCATCGGCCCGCGCAAACGTGTTGCTTTGAGATAGCTTTTGAATAGTCAACGAGGCGACATCGTTGACGCCGGGCGTGATCGTCTGTCCAGCCTGATTGTAGCCTGCGGTGATGCTGTCCCCGATGAAGCCGATTTTCGGCGAGGCATCCGTGCCAGGGCGCTGTCCCGGCGGCAGGTTTCGGACTGTAAAGCGTGAGTAAACCATCAGCGCCGCGCCGGTCGCATTGCCGCTGACCCACGAGTCCACGCCGACACGGCCCGCCTGCGTGATTGGATTGGAAGCATCAACGACACTCAGTGTGCCGATAGGTATGCCCGTCCGCGTGTCTTTAGCGCTGACCGTGAGCGTGACAAGGCTGCCGCTGTTGACCGCCGAACCAGTAAGGGAATACGCATGGCCGAAGTCGGGGTTGACTGGCATGGAGCCAAGCTGCGACACGGTGGTCCCGCCGCTGATTTTGTAGGCGAACAGCGTGTCCTGAGCAAGCTGAAACAGATAAAACGTGCCGTCGGGCTGGTAGCGCAGGACGAGTCCGTTGCCGATGCCGGGGCCGGGCAGGCCGTTGGGAACGTCGATGGTCGCCTGCACATTGGGCATCTTGGCGGTTTCGGACGCCGGGCGCAGGGCCAGCGCCTTGAGGTAGCCTTTGGTGTCTGTGCTGTACGCATACAGCGTGCTGTCTGCAATGGAGTACACGCCGCCTGCCACATCGGTCCAGCCAGGCGCGATGGCCTTCCCGGCGGCGACGGGGGCGTGGGTTTTGGTAAAAGAGGCCGGTGTCTGTGCCTGTGCGGCTGCCGTCGTCAGCAGAAGCAGGTACGTCAGGCCGAAAAGTGTGCGGTTCATGGTGTTGTGATACCCTAAAAACCACCAATCAGTGCTGAGGTGTGTTACAATGCCAGTATGAACCCAACACATTCTCGTCACACCCGCCTCGCGCACAGTCTATCAGCGGTTGGCCTGCTGGCTGCCGCCGCGCTTGCCCCCGTTCAGGCGGCCCCCAAAGCCGCCTCTGCCCCCGTGGAGGCCCTGCTGTATTCGACGATGCCCTCGACTGCCGCGCATCGCCTGCAAATGGCAATGGACGGCGATGCAAACACCTATTTCCAAACGGTGTACGGTATGGGAGACGGCGACGATTTTTTGATGCTCCTGTCCCGCGCCGTTCCCGTGCAGTCGCTGCACATCGTCAGCGGCACACCTGAAGGGGATGACCTGCTCGCCAATGCGATTGTGGAAACCTCGGTAGATGGGGTGACTTTCACCAAAGCAGCGTCGTTTGATGCCGCCGGTGTGGCGGACGCAAGCATGAAGGGCGCTCCGGTGGCGTTTGTGAAAATCCGGCTGAAGCCAAACTCTTCGGTGTCGTCTCTTGCGCTCCGCGAGGTGACGCTGACTTCCCCCGAGGCCGTCACTCATGTGGCCGAAGGGCCGGGACGCGGGTTTTATGACATCTCTGCCGCGCCCGACCTCGCCGCCTGGGCCAAAAAGGCCGAGATGCAGATGGAAGACTTCTGGCCGGACACGGATGCTCTGCTGTATTCAGACAAGTTTATCCCGCCGAACATGGTCAACGTGGTCTACGAAACCGGGCCGAACGTCACCGGCGTGGCCGCGACTGGCGGCGGCGTGATGACGGTCAACTCGGCGTGGGCACACGCCCATGCCGATGATACCGGGCTGACCGTGCATGAAACCGCCCATGTCATCCAGGCATTCTCGGCCTATAACCCCGTCTGGCTCGTCGAAGGCATCGCCGATTATATCCGCTGGATACGCTTTGAGCCGCAGAACTTCACCTACCGCATTGACCCGCAAAAGTCCACGTATCACGATGCCTACCGCACCACGGCGGCCTTCCTGGCCTACTGCGAGCTGCACTATGACAGCGAGCTTGTGACAAAGCTCAACAAAGCCGTCCGCTACGGCAAGTACGATAATTCGATGTTTAAAACGTACTGCGGCAAAGACGTGGATACGCTGTGGTCAGAGTTTGTCGCGGCCTATGTGGCCGACCCAAAAGGGGTTTTGATGCCCCCGATGGCGGCGGCGGACCGGCCCCGGACGCTCCCAGCGGTGACCGTCGGCAGCAGCAAGCCGGTTTCGCTGACCTCGGTGTTTGGCAGCACGGGGATCTATGCCGACGGCAAAGCGCCCGGCACGGGCGGGGTGGACGGTGAGGGAAGCGCCTACTCGGCGGCGTTCCTGAGCGGCCCAAAAATCTACAAAGACGTGCAGTTCCAGCTTGGACCGGCGGGCGGGCCGGATTTAGTGTCCTGCACCGGGCAGGTAATTCCCGTGAATGCCGGCCCGGCCTCGTCTCTGTGGCTGATGGCGACCGCCGTGGAAGGCAATCAGATGGGGCAGACGCTGACGGTGACTTACACTGACGGCACGACGGACACGCTTTCGCAGAACTTCAGCGACTGGTTCCAGCCCCGCAATTTCCCCGGCGAAACCCGCGCCGTGCGGATGCCGTACCGCCTGCTGGCCGACGGCAGCAAGGACCCCCGGACATTCTATGTTTACGGCTACGGCTTCGCGTTGCCTCCCGCCAAAACGGTGAAAAGCGTGACGCTGCCAAGCAACCCGAACGTCAAGCTCCTCGCCATGTCCCTGGCAAACTAGCCCCGAGAGCCTCTCAGCCTTTTAAGCCGCCCGCATCAGCGGGCGGCTTTCCTCCACCGGTTCCAGCAGCCGCAGAAACGCTTCCACCAAACGGGGCTCAAAATGGGTTCCGCTCAAGCTGCTTAAATGGTCCAGCACTCGTCCCTCCGGCCAGGCGCGGCGATACGGACGGTCCGATGACAGTGCATCCCACACATCCACCAGCGCAAATAGGCGGGCCGCGAGGGGGATGTTCTCACCGCTCAATCCACGCGGGTAGCCCGAGCCGTCCCATTTTTCGTGATGGCAGAACGGAATATCCAGAGCCGGATGCAGAAACTCAATCGGAGCCAGCATCTCATAAGCCCAGACCGGATGCTGCCGCATCACAGCCCACTCCTCGTCATTAAGTGGGCCGGGCTTGAGCAGCACGACGTCCGGCACAGCCACCTTACCGATGTCATGCAGCAGTGCCCCGCGCCGGATGTGAACAATCTCTGAGTCACCGATACCCAGCGTCTGGGCTAGGCGAACCGTCATTTCGGTCACGCGGCGGAAATGCCCCTCGGTTTCGTGGTCACGCAAATCCAGCGCCCGCGCCCAGCCTTCTATAGTCGCGTCATAAGCGCGGGTCAGCTCATCATTGAGGCTGCGGATACGCGCCTCAGAGAGTTTACGGGCCGTGACATCGCGCCCTACCCCGGTAATACCAATGAACCGGCCTGCTGCGTCTTTCATGGGGCTGCCGCTGAACTCGTGCAGGATAGCTCCCTCTGACGGTGTCAGCAGGCCAGCTTCCACTTCGGCAAAGCCCGTTTCGAGCGCCTGCCGGATTGCGGCAGCCACTTTTTCCTGTTCTTCGGGCGCGAACAGCCGCAGTGCGCTCCGATCCTGAAGCTGCGCCGCAGACAGCCCCGTCACTGTCTCCATTTTGCGGTTCCACCGGGTCAGCCGCCCCGCCAAATCCAGCCGGAACAAAATATCTGGGACCGTTTCCATGATATTCTGACGGTCGGCTGACTCCAGTTCCAGCGCCTGATGCACTTCCGTCAGCGCCGCCTGCTCCTGCTTGCGAGCAGTGATATCTAAAATTAGGGAGTGTCGATTTTACATCGGCCTTAATTGTGGGCTATCTTAATTTTGGGCTATACTGTGTCATGTCTACTACGCCTCTTCTGCCTGATTTGCCTACGTGTCCTAGCTGTGGAGAAACCACCCGGC
>JAABUK010012610.1_pt1 | contig 10732 bp, 6 predicted proteins | sample 5559141 | NCBI WGS metagenome assembly JAABUK01 (sample SAMN10711869, study PRJNA513367) | rock metagenome | isolation source: Antarctica rocks | place: Antarctica: Victoria Land, Pudding Butte nord | collected 2016-01-03
CAAGGAGCGGGAAGACGCGATGCCAAAAAAAGGGGTTGGGAAGAGGAAAGACGCGATTCAAAAGGGGGGTGGGAAGAGGAAAGTTGGGGTGGATGGGTTCTTGCCGGTTTGACTGTTTACTCTCTCTCTCTCTCTCTCTCTGGGTATTGGTTCTGTGTGAAGCTATGGCAGATGGTTTGGCTACGGCTTCATGTTGGGTTTGGGATCAATGTCGAATCTTCGGGATCAATCTCAGCCGTGTCTGTTTGCGTTGCGGACTTCCATCTCGTCCCGGGCCTTCTCTACTTTCCGGTTCGATTTCATCCCATCCCATCCTGTCAAAGGATTGGGTGTCGTCTCTCTCTCCAAGTTCGAAGTATGGAGATGTAAGCTGAAAGAAGATTTAATACATCTTGGACATATATACTAGCATCTCCAGATCAAGATTCAAGATGAATGAGTAGCCGATTAAGATCTAGACTTGATGAGGTTGAAGTTGGCTTCAGTCTGTTGCATGGTAATTGTTCTTGAACGTCCGTTGAGGAGATATCTTGTAGAGAACCAATTGAGAGTATACTGAATCCATGTTCAAAACAGTGCATATGCTCATTCCATTATCAATCGGCTGGCTATCCTATCTTGCGTTGTCGCATCCAGAAGGAAAATAGCACTGGTATTCAAGAGTCTCGAGAGCATGCCAACCCATGTCGTATAACTTAAGAGAGCTGCTAGTGACCTCTCACACAAGTCCTTCATATGCTGTTTCGGCTCGGATGGCCAAAGGTGTTCGTTATAAATATCCATTTCCCGGAAAGACTTGAGCAGAATCCTTCGTTGGAGATATCACTGGTTTACTTTCCAATCTCAGCAGCCATCGCGCCTATGTCCACATCCCTTCCTGATCATTGTTCCTCGACTTTCGATGTCGCAGTGGTTGGTGACTGAGCCGATGACGGCGCGCTCTGCTGACTTGTTGGGGCGGACGCCGGGTCATTCGTTGATCCACGTCCGGTCCTTATCGCTGTCACAGGAGTTGGTGGCACAGTCGACATGGAGGCAGTCCCAGGAGACGCTTCACTAACGCTCGGCAGTACAGTCTCCCTCTGTTGCTCCATGCTTTTCCCTCGATGTGGTAGACGATCTTGTGCGAAAGCGGTCAGACTATGTCTCGACTCGGTACGTTCGCCGTCACTTCTTTGTGGACTCTTGGCCCTTTCCTTCTCCAGTTCCCGTTCCTTCTTTTCCTCCTTTGATTGTGCCATCTTGGCTTTCCACTTCCCGAAAAGTCCCCTCTTCTCTGGCTCTGAGCCGCTGTCTTTCAAGAGCTCGGATGATTCTTGACTCGATCGCGGAGGCGGATTCTGGCGAAAGCTGGAGGTGTCAGTTCCAGTCTGCTGCGGTTGACGAGAGTCGCCCGTAAAGCTTTTGCGGGGTCGACTGGAACTGCCCAGAGAACTGTTGCTGCCTCTGGCGCCTGAACTTTGTCCGATTGGAGGAGGCGGCGGTGCCAGTGGAGACTCGCCATTCTTCTTCGCAGAGGAAGAAAAACGCCAGCGATGACGATGACCACGGGGCTTCGAAGGCGGGTCTTCTCCTGCTTCAAAATCGGAGAACGATGAGCGGGAATGGATTGAGGGTTTCGGGGACTTGGGGGCTTTGAGAGCATTGCCAGTGTGATCTTGGGCCGTAACGCCCTGCAAGGGCGCAGGTACAGGATGTCGAATCCCGTGGGGTGCCTCCGCGGTAGGTGTAACAGAATCACTCGGCACAGGAGGCTTGAAGGCAGCAAGAGGATCGGATCGGCCCAGATTGGTGAGTTCTGGAGAAGCAAGAGGTGTGTGGAATGTTTGATTGCTGGCAACGTCCGCAAGTAAGGAGTTCTGCGAGCTCTGCGCGCTGCCGTTGGCGCTACCAGGTATTCTTTGCTTCTTTCTCAGTTTGTTGGGCTGGCGTCCATCCTTTTGTTCACTGTCGCTGTCTCTAGGGCCAAGAATAGGTGACCTTGCAAATAGACTGGAAATCTTACGCTCTCGGGTTGGGCTCTTCAAATTAGCAGAAGGCACCACCAGATTAGAGGGCAGATTCTGCAGGCTGGGTTTCTTCTCTGACGTTGAACTAGTCTCAAGTATCAGATTCGACTCGGCACCCTTCGAGTTCCTGTCATCCTTTGATGGTGTTGCATATGAAGGTGTACGAGGTGATGACGCTGGCTGAACTACCAATTTTCCAGCAAATGTGCCGGTCGGCGAGAGTTGTGGAGGTGGGCTTGAAGAACCTGGTGTGGTAGGCTCACCTGGCCTTTGGAACCTTGCCGAGGTTAATGCTGGAGATTTTTTCGTTGGTACTGTGTTGCTACGATGTACGCCACCTGCTGATGGTGTGGTCGTCAGAGGAGTGCCGGGGGTTCCAGGGCTCGGAGCGCCGGTTGAAGCCTTCGAATTTCGCGAGGACACCGAGTTCCTCCGGCCGAACTTTCGTAAGCTATCTGCGCCTGCACTAGCATTTGAAGCAGAACGGCCCATGGTCATCTTTGGGGATGCAATTGGTGGAATTCCGCTTTCCATGTCCTTGACTGTTTTCTCATCAACAGCTGTGCCGCTCATTCCAAAGAGAAAGTTGTCTTGATTCTCGACAAGAAAGATAAGTACATCTTGACTGAGTCGATACTCCTTGGGCGCCATATCATGTGAAGGGTGAGATAAGATACCAGGCTGGAAAATAGCGGCAAGATTGGCCGAGTTCATTCGATTGAGATCTGATTTCGAGGAAAAGACGGCGAGGAGGTCAAGTACGTAGAGCAATAATTGCCGATTTAGTGGTGGTAGCTCAGTGATCAGTCTTTGATATGTCGCGACTGCACCGTCATGATCAAAGTTGCCCACATCATGGTCTTGAGCCTCCCTGTCGCCTACCGCTTGCGCCTGATGTGATCGGAGAGGATCCCTGAAGCGTTCGTAGAAATTCAAGGGTACGATTGGTTCTGGAAGTTGATTGAGATATCGTCGTAAAATGTTTGCTGCATCATGAACAGTATATCCGGTCCAATCTAATCCTTTGCCGTACCTCTCTGGCGAGTCGAAAACGGTTTGGAGGTCCTTGATTCGCTTTGCAGAACCGTTGAGACGAAATATTCCCTCGACATCGGTTGCTAGATGATCTCAGCAACTGCATGTGATTTTACGGACTTTTCACGACCTACCCTTTTCCTTCAGGAAGACGCCACATTTAGCGACCACAATAGGCACGTAGCCATAAATAAAGCTTTTGCCTTGTTCGTTCGTAAGGGATATCGCGACATTAGCGTATCTAATGCTCTCAGCTAGAGCCACCCCAAAAATTCCAGGCGCTGTTCGAGCTAAAAAGTGTCAGTGAGAATTCAGATTTGATAGGCAACAAAGCGCCAAATCTGTGCGAGTGGTAACCGGGAATTGCATGGGATTGCGAGTGGAAGGAAGGGGAAAGCGGGTTGACAATCTCCAGTGCAATCCACAGATGTGAGATTGGATTGAGCGATGCTCACCTTTCTCTTCGTCCTTCTCAGTAGTCTTTCGGAATTTCTTCCACCACGACGCTAGTTCCGGTTTTGATGGGGGAGAGACGGCTGATTGCGCTGCATTGGATGTTGGAGCAGGCCGTTGAGATGGCTGCTGTACTTGCTGCGGGGCAGCAGCTGCGTGCGAGTTCTCTGTCGCCATCACAAATCCAGCTTCCTGAGGTATCAGCTGGATTGTCTGGGACTGGCTTTGAGTATGTTATCGATGTGCTTTTGATTGTTCCGAACTTTGCCCTCAGCAGTGCAAACTGTATCCGGACGGACGACGCTCGGCTGCGAGAACTGAGGCTAAAGCGCGGCAATGACCAGGGAAAGAAGACGCTCTGACTCGTAGATCAGAAGTCGTCCAGGCTTCGAGATGGGTGAATGATGTCTCCGAGCACAACGTTGGTCATGAGTAGCAGCTTGGTGGTTGATTGTGACGCGACGCGAGCCGCTGGGGACGATATTGAGGTGAGCGCGAGGAGAGGATAGCCAGTGACTGCCAGCTGTGCAGGTGCTGGAAGGCGCAGAATGAGGATAGCAGAAGCTGAGCACCAAGCCAGTCCAAGGGCTTGCTGAGGACTGAAAACGATTGCTGAATCCTGCAGTGCCAGAGGATGAGCAGCGTTGGTGCGCCCGTTTCTTAGCGGCTCCTCTGGCGGCAGAGGCTCAACAGGGCCCCAAGTCGGACCTTGTGATGAAAGTGTGTAAGGGGTTCTATTCTGTGTAGGCTACCTGCGCTAAATATGGCAAGGGTCACATGACCAGGTCATGTGACCTGTATACGTAATCCAGCCAAGGCGCACCCACAACACACCCCCTCGTCAAGGCTGTATTCCGTCAACAGCCACCCATTCGCTGTCGCCCCGAATAGGCTAGCAAATAGAGATCTCAACAGGGCAGAATCTCTGCCTCTTAAATGCCCTAAATTCCGACTTTAAAACGCTCAGAATCCCGTCTCAAAAGCCGGTCTCAAATTCATCAAATTCCCGTCTAAAATAAAGCAGATTCTCTACTTTTTCTCTGCTTTTTCTGTAAATACCTCTCTAGTAAATATCTTTTCTCTCTTCTATATATACCCCCAGCAAATGTCTATACTAATCTTCTATACAGTATCTATCTTCTTCATTCTTCGAACTTCTCTCTAATTAATATCTTTGTAAAGTTATCTATCAGCTATTTACCTATCTTAATATAGAATATATAGATTTCTTTATCTTAAAGAGCACTCTGAACAAATATAAAACAGATATTTATATATCTTGTTCAATAATTCTATTTATTCTTTTTCACTAACGCAATAATATTCTAATTATCAATCTCAATTAAAACAGCAATAATCTTCTTCTTGCTCAGAATCTCTATTAAATAAAGTCTTATTCATCTGACATTTTATATTGTTACTGAGATAATCATATACTTTATTTCGCATGTTAATAATATTATAATCAACTGTCTTTTCGAATATTAATAGATAAGTTCTTTATTAAGCATAAAAATCATTCTTATAATTAATTTCGCTAAGCTATCTTCTACTTAATTAATATTTAAATAGCTTATTAACTCTTTCTTACTCTTAAAATACAGGCTAATATTTATTATCTCTTTCAGATATTTTAAAAGATGCTTTAGCACTATTTAGATCTTTTATAAGAATTTTGTAGTAACACTTATAAGCTTATTAATAATATGAAAGATATCTGATCTAAATATCACTACTAGTTATTATATTCTTCTTAAAAGATTCTGAAATATCTTTATTTAAATCTTCTTATCTTTCTTCGCAAACTCTATTTCTAGATCTATCTTTAATAATATAGAAGAAGATTAATAGTTCTTTATACTTAATTTAATAACTATTCTAATAATATATTCTTTTTATATTAGATTAATAAATCTCTTCTTTCTATTTCAACTAATCTTTATATTTAAATAGATCTTACAGAATCTTATATTCTTCATCTTAAAACAACTCTTAATAATCTTCTTTATCTTCTACATCTTCTAAATATCTTCTTCTATCATAATATAATTATTCACGTGAGATGATATATATATTGTCTGTTTATCATATGTTCTTTATATAAATAATGCAGAATTATATTTTAATTAAGTAAATCTCAGTATCTTTAGAAACACTGTCTAAGTACTATATTATATAGCTAATAATTCTCTCAGTTTATATAGAGTCTTCTTCAACTTATAAATTCTCTTTAAATCTTTAAATTCTATTAGTATCTTTATATAAATATTATTCTTGATATTCTTATTTAAGAAGATAATTACAATATTTATCTATTCAATCTTTCAGTTCTTAACAGCTGTTAGTGCAAAGAGAATTCTTGTTATCTGCGTCTTTATAATAGTAGTTGTCAAATTATTCTAATTAGTTTCTTTTTCTCTCTCTTTAAAATCTTGTATTACTTAATAAGCTTTCTAGATCTTCTTAATCTTATTCTTCTTTTCTAAGAATATTTATTTATCTAAGAGAATCTGAGCTTTTCTAGAAATCTTATTTTACTTTATCTTCTTTTAAATATCACTCTTTTTAAATATTTTTATCTAAGTGTTTATAATCTTTCTTTATTCTTGATTTAAGAAGCTATTTATAGTCTTCTTATAACTTATTAACACTCTCAACTTCTTCATCATCTTCTTTTTAGAATAAATAATAGCAGCTGCTATTATTATGCTTAAGAGTATTAAATCAGATTTTATCATCTTAAACGCTCTTCTAATTATTTCTTTTAGATTCTCTTAATCTTCTTTATTCTTAATTTTTATCTCTTTCTTCTTTTTCATCTTTATACATTTAATCTCATCTTCATTCTTCATCAATCTCTTTTTAATGATAATCTTCTTACAAATCTTCTTCTTATTAAACTTCACATTTCTATAAAAACTAATCTTATTAGTAACTAAATCTTATATATAATATATTTCTGTTAAATTATATTTAATCAATTTCTATTTTTTATTTCTTAAGATTATTTTCTTATCTTTCTTAACTATCTTAATATAGACTGAATAGTTAAATACTCTTAGATAATTAATTAACAACTTCTTTTCATATAATATCTTATAAGATGTTATTAATCTCTTCAGAATTCTTATTAGACTTCTATTTATTAAATAGATTGCTGTTATAATAGCTTCTTCTTACATCTTCTTAAATAGATCGCATGCTAATAGTATGATTCTCATCTTTCTATATACTAGATTTACTGATTTCTTAGATAGACTATTCTGCTCGAAGATATATAAGATAGAGTTCTTTACTTATATATTTCTTGAAATCAATTATTTATAAAATCTCTTACTATCAAATTTCTTATTTTTATTCTTTTAAATTATCTTTATCTTTATCTCTTTAATAAATAACTCAAGAACTTAGTTCTATATAATTTTCTTTATTTTCGATTTCTTTTTTAATAGCACTGTTCTTCAAAAATAACTATAGTTATTAGTTATAATAATAAAGTACTTAATGTTATTATTACTAGTAGATAATTTATCAAATTCTGCTTCTTTCTGCGTCTCTTTTAACGCAAACATGAATTCTTTATTACAGAGATTTATGTGAATTTTCTGCTTAGAATACAGAGATCTTATTATCTATCTATTTCTATTAGATCTCTTTTTCTGCTTATCTAGCACGCAGATCTCACAGAACTTCTTCTTCTTTTTTCTAATCTTAAATTTCTCTTCTGCTGATATTATTAATAGGCGCAAATACTCTCTATTTACATGCTTTATTCTGATATATAGAAGATTCTTTAAAATTTAATTCAATTTCTTTCTAAAACTTAGCTTCTTCTTCTTCTTCTTTAACTCTACTAATATATCTAATACATACTCTTTACTGATTAATTGCATATCTAACATACTTTCTGCGTTAATTGATTATATGCTTAATATAGATGTCAAGAAATATTTCTCATTTAATATTAAATAGATCTTATCTCTTATCTTAATTAGAAAGAAGTTAGTTCTCCAACTTAATAGAGTGCTCTTACTCTTAAAAGCGATCTTTTATTCTGTCTTAAATAGACTATTAAGAAATATCAGACTTATTTCTAATTCTAATATTATATAAATCTCTTTCAGAATTATCTCTTCTTTTCTTACTAATATAAGAATCTTGCTCTTTTACAGTATTATTAACAGCTCTTTATTAATTATCTTAATCATCTTTTTAATAAAAACAATCTCTATCATTTTTTATTTCTCTTCTATTATATAAAATAATGTAGTTAAATTAAGCATTTAGTCTTAATTATCTTTATTATCTGCAAAGAAGATCTTATATAATATCATTATCTTCTTTACTTTAATCTTCTAAGTTTCTTTTTATAGATATATAAATTTAGAATAACTTATTATATTACAGAATTTACAGAGCTTATTTATATAATATATAATTAGCGCAGAAGAGTATTAATAATCTCTACTCTATTTTATTTCTCTTTTTCCGCGTTTATATTTATATTAGTCATCTCTTTCTTCTAACTATTTTTGCTAATTCTATTAATTTAGTCTTTTCTTTTTCGTATTAAACTCTTTAATTTAAATTAGTGTTATCTTTATAACATTTAAATTAAGTAAGCTCTCTTATTTATTTATCTTTTTAAAGATCTTCTTCTTATATCTCTTTAAATTATTAATAAGCTTAATTATTACTTATTTATTATTTCAGCTATTTATTCTAATTATAGTATAGATATTTCTCAGTATATCAAACTTATTAATATACTTCTTTATAAACATATCTTTCTATCTCAGCACTATTAATATTATATCAGCTATTAATATAGCTATCACTCTCTATTTCGTATATTACTCTCGCAGTATACACATCTTCTCGCAGAATATCACTCTTCTTAACTTATTATACAGTATCTTCAATATCAAGTTCATAATAAGATTATTTATAATATCTTTTATAATTATTTATAGATTCTCTTTTATATTCTAACTCTATTTAATTAGAGTTCTTTTACACTTAAATCTTAAGATTAGCTTTAATATACTCTATTCTTAATCTAAATAACTTTCTATACTTAATTAAATATTCATTTTTATTCTAATTACTTTTATATAATTAAGAAGATTATTCTCTAATCTAAATACAGTTATTCTTATTAACTGTTCTTTATAAGTCTTTTCTCTTAAAGAGAATTGTTATTAATATCTTATAAGATATCTCTATTTTTCTCATATCTAAACACTTTTTATCTATCAATCAGAATTTGTTATCTCGCGTGAAAAGTCTTGTTAATTAACTGTGAGTATTCTTCTTTTTAATATTCTAGAAGAGCTCTCAACTTCTTCTTCTTCTTCTTCATTTAAGTTAAATTAACTCTTAATTCAGTCTTTTTTAAATTCTATAAAGAGTATTATAATTAATTGTAATTACTCTATTATTAAGAGCATTTTTAATAGATCTTATCGCCTCTAAATAGACATCTAATTCATATCTAACTCTGAGCTTATTAATGATTCTTATTAGAATATTGAAATCTCTATTTCAATCTCTATTTTACTGAACATATCAACAGCTTACCTTTTCGCTCGTCTGACTTCTCTATCTATTAGCAGACAGTGATGATAATCTCATTGTATTGACAACACTCTCTTAGTATAGTAAACGCAGGCTAAACGCATGAGAGCTCATAATCTGATGAAAGTGTGTAAGAAGTTCTATTCTGTGTAGGCTACCTGCGCTAAATATGGCAAGGGTCACATGACCAGGTCATGTGACCTGTATACGTAATCCAGCCGAGGCGCACCCACAACACCTTGCAGTAATGAGCAGTGAGCACTCTTTCTTCACTACCACTCTTCAATCCTCGTACGCATCAGGCCAACCCGTCATCTAGAACTGTCTGCACTTCACGCATCGCTTACGGGCATGTGATGCGTGTTGCTCTTGACCCGCCTTCTGGTCTGCATGCTGTTCCTTTCTGCTGGTTGTGCTGAACTGTCCCTCGGCCCTAGCAAGTTGTCGTTCAAATTACGGGCCAGGGATTGAGCACATCAATTCCCATCGACCGAGAGAAACAGTAAGGCAGCTTTGGGTAAATGTGCAAAAGTTGGATCTTCTCCTCCGCTTCACTTTGGATAACGTATTACAAAGTTGATCTTGCACGGATGAAGCGCTTTCTACCGGGGCCTTTCAACTACGTATCGAAGTCATAGTCGGATGCCCAACATGCCATGAAATGTGTTGTAAATCTTACTGGTAGCACGCCCGAGGCGATTACCGTCACATGCGTCCCAGGTCCTCCAGCTGCCAAAACCTAACTACTGCCAAGGCCTGCTAACCTGCCAAAGCTCGACTTGGCCAGTAGTTACTGGTAATTACAGTATTAATTGTATTAATTAGCTCGGACGAGCTTCGAGAGAAGCTTCACCACATATCCTGATCCTCATACCAGCCCACTCTCCACAAATTAGCGCAGGTCAGACCCCGAAGCCATCCTACCAGGCGTGTTGCATCCGTCATTGTCTTCCAACATGGATAGGTAGGTGTGTTGTATCCACGGGCCGCAACGGTGCTAACCGGGCCTCAGTCTCAATGCAGCGGAGCAACGCGAGCTCTCAAGTCGGATGGAGAAGAAACAGATGAAGGAGTTCATGACTGTGAGTCCACTATCGCGGCTTCACAATCGAGACCTTGCTCTCTGGCGTTTCAATTGAAGCATGACTTTGACTGACTCTTTGTAATTCTCCCAGATGTACTCCAAATTGGTTCAACGATGCTTCGACGATTGCGTCAACGACTTTACAACCAAGTCTTTGATCTCGAGAGAAGCGGGCTGCGTCGATCGATGTGTGGACAAATACCTGAAAGGTTCAGAACGGCTCGGATCACGATTCCAAGAACAAAACGCGGCCATGCAAGCCGGCCAATTACCTGGGCGGTAGAGCTGGTCCAATCACGCATTCAATGGAACTTTCATGTACTGTATGGATAGGAGAGAGACGGACTGAATCCTGCTTATGAGCGGTTTTCGATGCGCTGCCGCTGGCATTGAGGGCGTTCGAAGACATTTCAACAGTCGAAAAATCTAGCATGTGTGCACCTGACCATCCCAACCCAGAACTCTGCCGGCAGCCTCTTTGTCACATCTTTCCAGCGGTGGCGAGAGACTTGCATACATACATTCAATGGTCAATTTCTATCAACGTTTTCGAGAAGTCGCAGCCATCGCAAGA
>JAABUK010012611.1_pt1 | contig 10731 bp, 17 predicted proteins | sample 5559141 | NCBI WGS metagenome assembly JAABUK01 (sample SAMN10711869, study PRJNA513367) | rock metagenome | isolation source: Antarctica rocks | place: Antarctica: Victoria Land, Pudding Butte nord | collected 2016-01-03
CATACATATGTTCCAGTCGTTGTATCAACGTCAACCTCGTACTGAGTCAATCACGGAGAATTACCCTGAGCTGGAATCGTGGCAAAACTAGGTACCATAGAAGACGAAGGAGATGCCGCTTGCCAACTCCCCAGTCTTCATTGCCGGTATTGGCATCTGCCATCCAAGGGGCTCTCATGATATCAGCGACACTGTTCTAGCCGCTGGCACCAAAGCCCTTCTCGATGCTGGCCTAACGTACAAGGATGTCAAGCAAAGCGTTGCGTGTTTCCTCGATGAAGACTTGAGCGTCAAGCGAGAGTCCTTCGAGACGTATGGACGGACTGGCACGCCGGTGTGCAGAGTCGATAACTACTCTGGCTTTCATGTGGCGTCCCAGTTTGTGAAGGCAGGTGGTGCACAGTGCGTTATGATGGTTGGGTTTGATCAGGTAGACTTCGACTAAGAACGAGTGAGAAGCGCTGTTTGACTAATACATATACTGTGAAGGGCTACTCAAGGCGGCCATCTAGTGACTACCGGGTACGAAGAAACATGATTCTCAAGACCGAACTTGTGGTTGTTGACAGATTTCCGTACACAGGTAGCATCCATAGCGCTTATCCTCGTATCGCAAACCTTTCTGCAGTCACACGCATACCTCAAGGACTCTGCCATACTCATCCTCGCCAGCCAGGTCAACAGTCCCATCCACTCGCGCACATCGAACGCAGATGACGAGACAATCGCGACCAGGACTTCTATTCAGGCCGCTCTTCGACAGTCCGCGCTGCTCCCTGAAGATTTCCAGATCGTGGAGCTGCGCCATGGATCGAACCAGAGCGTGCAGGCAGCGCTAGGTGAGATGAAGGTCAACGAAGACAGCACGGCAAGTCCGGTCTCACATCCATTCATCGGACAGACAGGCTTGGGAGGGCTGTGTGAACTGGGTGAGTGGCTTTGCATGAATACTACTTTTGATGTCGCTCTGCTAAACAGATCTCAACACTAGTGTGGCAACTTCGCGGCTGGACACGCCAGCGCTCTGTACCGCAAGCACGCAACTGCCTTCAGTACACTCTTGGGCCGGATGGCACAGCCTACGCTACTGTCCTCAGTCGTGCAGACGGTCGAGCCGCGCCCTCATGGGATCAGGTGGAGCATGTTCGGGACGGCCGAGAACGGCTTGCTCACAACCCTGCAACCGAGACGAGAGAAGTCTCTTTCGAGGACTGGGAGGCCGTGAAAGCAAACGACAACTTCGTGCCTGTCGAGACGGTGAAGCGGTTGAGGTTGGCGGCTAGGGGAGGTGATCGAGCGGCGCTGGCGAGGCTGTAAATGTACATCTTGACTTGATCGATGGAAGACTGCCATGTATAGCAACAAGTTCAGAATCATGGAAGCCACAGATGGGAGCTTGTAGAATCATGTTTCGGGCTTTCTCGCCCAAACTACACCTCTGTATAGACGTTCAGCCTGGTCCTCGCTCCAAAGAAAGTGCGAAACTTACATCTTGTAGTAAGCATGGTTCTTCTTGTCATTCAACGCTGCCCGAAATTTGGCAACGAAGATCTGTATTTCTTCCATCTGCCACTGCAACACCTTGGTGAGCAGGAACAGCGCCCAGCCCTCACATCCTTGGAGGCAGTAATAGTAGTTCCATTGTCCGATTTGCTTCATCAACTGCAGAACATCGGTGCTGTCAGCATCAATCACCACTCTCACAAGCGAATGCTCAAGATCGCAACACTCAACGGGACGGGCAAACGTACCTTATCCTTCGTCCACCCACCTACAGGAACCTTATACCAAACCTGATGCAGATCCACGAACCCAGCATCATGGATCAAGCTTTGCATCCGATCGGGGACGTTGAACGTCTTCCCCATCTTCTCCCCAGCGTCAACAAACGTCTTGCTCCACTGAGCCATGATATGGTCGTCTCCGACCGTCCCATCATCGCTGACAAACGAGATATCCATGTCGAGATGCTGGATCCAGCCTCCTGGAGCCATGTGTTCGTAGGCCTGTCTGTACAAAGTAGGCCAGTCGCCTATGCTACCCATGAGGCAGCGGATGTGCACGAAGTCGAAGTGTTTGTACGGGAATGTCCACTCTGATTCTACATCATCGATGCTGAAGAAGCAGTTCGGCGGGACCCATGTTGGTTGTATAGGGCTGAGGTCTTGTGGGCACGGGGAATCAGCAGAGTTTCGGTCGTGGGAGGGCTCGCCATCAGTGCTTACCTATACCGTTGACCTCAGCATTGGGCCATGCTTCGGCGAAGTCCATGGCCCAAAGACCTGTACCGCAGCCAACGTCTAGGACACGAAATGGAGTCGAGGCTCCATCAAGAGCGGATGGCGTTGGCTTTGACGGGTTCAAAGGGACTAGGTAGAGCTGATGATTGAGCAGGAGAGTCAGCATATGGTGACCTATGTCGAGTTGGTCGTTCTGCTGGTCATCGTTGGGACCCTACAGAACAGAAGGGTAAAAGGGTCAGCAGTGTCTTAAGTAAGTGAGACCCGCAGACAAATGTCAACGGGTACCGTGTCACCCATCAGTTCTTACCCAGTAGTCATTTTGACCCGAGCGGAATTTATGCTACCACCAACCATATTAGTAGTCTGTCCGATGGTATACTCCAGAAGTCACTCACATATGTCCTGCCCCATTCTTCCCTGTGACGAAGGATTGTCGAGGCAAGAGATGTAGTGTCACTTTGTCTGCTGATTGTTAGAACAGCTCTTCGATTAATGCCGCATACGGAAGGAGCGGGAGGTTTTCTTACATGTCGTCTGCTCCAAGCGCCGAGTCATGATCCTCATCGACTTCGTGTTCTTGTGGTGGTATCTGCAGATATGCAACTTCATGTTATAGTGGCCATTTTGTGACGAGTGGGAAGCATGATGGACCCACCACCGTCGGGGCTCCCGCAGCGTCACCCATACTGTTGTACACCTCTCGGACCAAACCAAGCTTTCAGACCATTCTCCGAGGCCAGAACACACGCGGACGCTGTAGTTTGACTTATCAGTGCTACCCACAGCCCTCTGAATGAGATTTGAGTCCAAGGTGCGTGGGTCTCGACCTCTTCCACGAACACCACGAACACCACGAACGGCGGTCCGGACGGAGTACGGCCCGGAAGTCTCCCAAAACGCGTCGTCCCTCTCATGGCGTTCATCACCTGTTCAGCTGGTCGACAGCTAGAGCTCCTCAATGCAAGTACCCGTCTTGCTGTGCATCTGTCAGAACCCAGGACAAATGATATCGATCGATGCGTGGCCTGCTCATGCAAGCGGCACGGCCAGAATGCTCGCTTCTGCACGAACTGCAGCGGAGCCAAGTGCCGCGATTCGTCGACCACATGCCCGCGAAAGCACATCCATGCAAGCATGCGGCATGAACAACTAGTATATCGCTTGTGTGCCGACGGCGACCAGTTCTCGGACTACCATGAAGCTTGTACGGCCACCATTACCGGCTCCTATCCAGCTTGACCTGCTTCCTTACAACCTCTAGGAGCCTCATAACTACCACAATGGCCGTTCGTGAGGTCCTCGACCCAATCCTGGACCACAGATGGATCGCTCTCGTAGCGTTGCTCGTCCTCTACACGACCAGCATAACCATCTATCGCCGCTTCTTCCATCCACTAGCTAAAGTACCAGGCCCCTTCCTACCAGCTGTAACGAAGCTCTACCAAACCTACTACAACGGTCGATACTATCTCCAGATCGAGAAGCTACATCAGAAATATGGGCCGATCGTACGCATCACTCCCGACGAGATACATCTCAGCGATGCGAAGGAGTATGACAAGATCTACTATGTGGGCACAAAGTACTGGAAAAGTCCCATCTTCTACAGCGCTCTCAATGTCCCACACTCGACCTTCGGCACTCCCACGAATGAAGTACACAAGATAAAACGAGGTGCCCTGAACCCAATGTTCTCGCGGCAGAAGGTTCTAGAGCTGGAAGATATCGTGCAGGATAAGGCCGAGAAGGTCTGCGCGAGAATGCAAGATGGCGTTGATCAGGATCAACCAGTGGATCTGCATCATGCATTCAGAGCGGTGTCTGTCGATGTGATATCGGACTTTGCGTTCGACAAATGCTACAACTTCCTCGACCGAGACGATATAGGTGCGACGTTCTTCGAGATGGCCAGAGGCCTTGGTCCGGCGATGTGGGTGTTCCAGCAGTTCCCGACCTTCCAGCCTATAGCTCTGAAGACTCCACCGTGGCTCGCGCCGTATCTGTCGAAACCGCTGGGATATGTGGTCGGCATGCAGATGGAGTGTGCAAGTCAGATCGAAGGTGTCCAAGACAACATCCGCGATAAAAAGGATCTGGGACGACAGACGATATTTACCACACTTCTGACGGAAGAGGACAAGCCGGATGGTTATCAGATACCCACAACCTGGCAGTTGAAGGACGAGGCGTTCAGTGTCCTGGTCGCCGCAGCAGATACTACTGGGAATGCCATGACCGTGGCTACGTTCAATGTATTACACAACCAATCGATCTACCGGAAGCTCGTTGCGGAATTGGAGAAGACGTTCCCGAATCCAAGCCAACGACTGTCTTTTGTCGAGCTTGAGCGTTTACCATACCTGGTTCGTCTTCCGTATGACATTGGCTTATTCGCGCCACGCTGACGGTATCTCTAGACAGCGGTAATCAAGGAAGGTCTTCGCCTGTCTTTCGGCGTCGTTGGCCGCCTACCCCGTGTCGTCCCAGAGGGCGGAGCGGAATTTGACGGCCACTACATCCCTGGTGGATATATCGTCGGCATGTCCAGTTGGATGATGGTAAGCTTTAACACGCGACATTGCTCTTGGTATCGGAGAGTCATACCATCCTACTTACCAGCTGACGCCTTCTACAGCACCGCGATCCGGATGTCTTTCACGATCCCGAGCGATTTGATCCGGAACGATGGCTGAAGTCGCAAGAAGAATTCCGACGCCTAGATCACAACATGGTTCCGTTCGGACGTGGAACAAGACAGTGTGTCGGTATGCCATTGGCGTACACTGAGCTCTATGTGACTCTCGGCACGCTCTTCAGAAGGTTTCCACGTGGATTGAAGGTCCACAAGACCACGCCGGAAACTATGAGAGACTATGAGGACTTCTTCAGCAGCTACCATCCTAATAGTAAACGCGAGGAGTGGTTCAAGGCTTACATGGACGCTGATGAGAAGGCTTAGCTGTGGTAGGCGGATATAATGATACTATCTGATGCTGACCCTGCGTGCATTCCTTTCATTGCTCGACGCGTACGGCTTATCTTTGGTCAGCAGCAGTATCTACAGGCACCGATCATGAAGCAGCTTCCTAATTGGGAAACCCCGCATCTCGAGCAGCACGAAGGATGCAGGTGCCGCCGTCCTCCACTTATAATTACTACCACCTTACCTCTCCAGCACTACCTACCCACCTGCCGTTGTACCGTGCTGAGGTTGCATACGGTGAGCCTACCTTAGCTGAAGACCTACAACATGAACGTGACTAGGCTGTCGACCATTCTTCGTTCCTCGCTTCATCTTTACTACGAAATGATGCAGTGAGGGACAGATCCAGTCATCGACCATGGACATTGAGCGAACGGCTCCCGGCGATGCGAAAGCAAGTCTCGAAAAAGTGCAGTCTCCAGTTGCAACGGAGGACATCGCCAATTTGAAACATGCGAGCATCGACGAGCACAGAAACGTCGGCACACTCGATCGGAAGCTCAAGTCTCGCCATATTCAATTCCTCGCCTTGAGTGGCGCTATCGGTACTGGCCTATTCGTCGGATCCGGCCAGGTTCTCTCACTCGCTGGTCCGTTATCTGCCTTCCTTGCCTACGCCATCACGGGCTTCAATCTGTTCTGCGTCATCAATGGGCTCGGTGAAATGGCAACGTACTTGCCAATACCAGGCGCGGTGCCGGTGTTCGCGGCGAGGTTCGTGGACCCGGCTTTGGGGTTCTGTTTGGGTTGGAACTACTTTTATCAACTTGCTATAGGCGTGAGCAAGATCTCAATCAATCTAGAACATATCAAGCTGATAGAAACTAGGTTCCAATAGAAGTCACAGCAGCGGCGATAGTCATCGACTACTGGCCAAATGACGTTCCGACGGCTGTGTGGATCACTGTTCTCCTCGTTCCCATGGTGATCATCAACTGCCTCCCAGTCAACGTCTACGGCGAAGCTGAGTTCATATTTGGTGCTATCAAACTCACAACTATCATGGGCCTGATTCTGCTGATGCTCATCATTGATCTTGGCGGCTCTCCCAACCACGATCGCATTGGGTTTCGCTACTGGGTCGACCCTGGCCCGATGAACACATACTTGGTCTCGGGAGCTCTGGGGCGGTTCCTCGCCTTCTGGAAAGTGTTCATCCAGGCTACTTTCGCATATGGAGGAAGCGAGATGTGTGTTATTGCGGCCGGCGAGACGGAGAACCCAAGAAGGAACATACCCAAAGCCGTGAGACGAGTGTTCTGGCGGATATTGATCTTCTACGTTCTCGCTATCTTGCTCGTTGGGATGTGCGTGTCTTCAGAGGATCCAAGACTACTCAACGCCATCGACAAGGGCAGGCCTGGTGTTGCCGCGAGTCCATTCGTGATTGCCATTGTCAATGGTGGCATTCCCGTCCTACCGTAAGCAGAACTTCAACCCTACACATAGGCGGTACTGATCAGAACCAATACAGATCCATCATAAACGGCGTTGTCCTTACCTCCGCCTGGTCCGCGGGTAACGCCTTCTTCTACTCTTCAACGCGCATCCTCTACGCTTCCGCCCTCGATGGCAAAGCACCCAAGATCTTCACCTTCGAGCGCTTTGGCGTGCCTTACGCCTGTGTCATCCTTACTGCAGCCATCGGTTTGCTGGCATACCTGAACGTCGCGAACGCCAGCGCGGACGTCTTCTTCTGGTTCAGCAATATCAGCGGTGTCTCCACGCTGGTCGTGTGGGGCAGTATCAATGTCACATACCTCCGTTTCTACCACGGTCTTCGAGCGAATGGCATAAGCCGAGACGATCTACCGTGGAAGGCACCTCTGCAGCCATTCCTGGCATACTTTGGGATCGGCTTCTGCAGTCTAGTGGCATTCTTCAATGGCTACGACTGTTTCTTTCCGGGCAACTTCAGCGCCAAGACGTTCTTGCCGCCGTACATCGACATTCCGATTTTTGCCGGTTTGTTTTTCGGGTACAAGTTCGTGATGAAGACGAAGCTCGTCAAGCTGAGCGAGATGGATCTGTGGAGTGGCAAGAGTGAAATAGATGCGCACATCTGGCCGGAGAGGAAACCACGGAACTGGCTGGAGAGGGCGTGGCAGTGGATTGCTTGAGGACTTACTGCTTCGCCAGCCGCCACCAGTTCATGGAGACGCCTCATGTTTCGTGTCTCGGTCTGTGCAGCGGTCGCACTGACATGCCTTCATGGCGTCCCAGCATCTTTCCTTGGAATATTTCCAAGCCAACATCGGGACAACGTCACAAAGAGCAGGTTCATGGATCTGCGACGATCGGAATGTAACACAACCGACGCTTTGGCTACCGGGACTATTAGCGGTACATGCATTCGCAACCTCACATTTCCTCATTATCAACGTCTGAACACGCTTCAGCTCTACGGCTACCCGACGGCGGGATCATCATCCCAGACTTCATACTGTCGCAATGCTGTATGAGGCTTCAACTAGAAAGTCTCAACAGCGCAAGTTCAGCCACCACTTCCGCGACATACACAATTGCCGTGCTGATTATTGTGGATTTGCATCTTTAGGCGTCGAGTGGATTAGTCTCATCCATAACGAGAATGGTTTCCTTTTGCATTGTAAAGGTTTGCATTGTTCAATTCTCATGCTTTCGCTCTCCGGATGCAGCACCAGATCGCCAGAACAAAGGACGGTAGGTGGTTAGACAGCTCTAGTTGCGATCCCTACTAGACCTTACATCGAATATGAGTTAGACGCATACGTGTAAGTAACAAAGTCGTGTCTCCAGCATCATCCATAACTACTGAACAAACATGTCTTTCGACGGCATAGAATGGATAGTCTTCCGGGAGTGGGAAAATAAGATACTGGAGAAGATTAATCGAACAGCGGACATGAAACAGTGTCTGATAGACGCAGCCAAGGAGTGGAGACTGAAAACACACCCGGTTGAGCTCATCCAGAGTTTGGTCCTGGTACAAAAGAGTCTCAAGACCGTAACAACATACGAGCGCAAGATTGATCGCTGCGACAAGAAGCTTACTGGCCAAAACAACCTTGCGCGTCAGATCGAGCTTCAAACGGAACTCGAACGGTGTCTTGGGAAGATCCTAGAAGCTAGAGCCCTGCATAAGCAGTACCTTCTCGAATATCAACAGGAACAAGGACGACTGGGAAGCGATCATTTGCCTCCGAACAGTCAGCGTTCGTTGCACTATACAGCCGAATTGGTGGACGACAACAACGTGAAAACACCTAAAGAAGGAGCTCGATTGTCCGAATGCAGAGAGTGGCTCCGCAAAGCTGGGTTGAACCGTAGTGCATCAGCGCCAGTTCCTGCGCTGGTGCCTGCTACTGCAAATGGCGACGGACAAGCAGCCCTGCAAGCGACCCATGCCCAAAGTGGCGATCATCGAAGCGCCAAAAGGCCGCATAATCGAGCTCAGAGTAGTAACGGTCAACAGCAGGGTCCAGCATCTAATGGTCGGGCCGCGGACCAGGCCTCGGAGGGTTATAGAGGTCGGGCGCAAGGTGGAGGAGCAGGTGGCAACGGAGGTGGATGTAGCGGTGGGGGTGGAGGAGGAGGACGCCGGCCGCCAGCGTCCCGTGCCAGTGCTATTGCCGCGGCCGAAGATGACGAAGACGACGTAGAGGAAGGTCAAGATGTGGACGGTCAAGGAACTGGAACAGGTAGGGTGATGACTGCGCGCTCGGGTGTAACACAGCGATTGGGCGTAGATCCTAGTGCAAACGAGCCCGCTCAAGAAAGGTCCGCTTCAGGGACTGCTCATGATTTGCGTCCCACATTGGGCAGATTGGCGGGCCTGCTTAATGCACCACCTCATGTCGCCGGGGCACTGGGTGGTGCAGGAGACAATGCGCAACAAGGCGTTCGCGATATACGACCCAGAGGAGCCATCGCCACTGGTGCGCCGGACAGTGACACTTCGGGCAGCTCTGGGTCCAAAGGTTCAAAAAGTGGTAAGAGAGGCAGATCTGTTGATGGCTCAGGAAATGGCATTCCACCACAGAGGCCCACGAAGAGAAGATCCATCCGCTCCGGAAGCATCGGACAGCCTCATGGAAACGGTTCTCAAGCTCCTCCACCAGGAAAAAATGTCGCGCGGGACGAGGCCACAGCTACTGGCGGCGCCGGCGCTGACGACGGCTCCAGCCTCGTAGACTACAGCATCTCAAACAGACAACCTGACGAGACTGCACACCAAGAGGAAGCGTCTCAGCAGGCGGCGATGCAACCGGCAGCTCATGAACCTCAGCATCACGAGTCCGATCATGGGCTATCGGAATTCATCGAAGACCTTCCTCCATTTGCGCGCGGATATGCTCTTACAGCATTGGCGCCATCTAACGGCTTGCCAGGAGTTGAGCACAACAAGATCCAGCACATGGTTGGTCGTTTGGTTGCAGCTTATGCTGAACATGCCGATTGGTCAACTCTGCCTCCGATCACCGATTATTTGACTACGAGTGGAGCGCCGAAACAAGGCAATGCATTGAATGCGCTCTTGAAACGGAGGTGGAGGCAGGAGTGGGATTCTTTCATCCAAGCCTTGTTACACGCCGATGAGCAGTACATGGCAGTAGCAGGGGAGTTCCAAAAGCTCAGAGCTCGTCTTGAACGAATCGAGTACCGGTTGATTCCCCCTTCCTGGCCAGCCAAGGAGTCTGCAGAGCTCTATGTTGAGAGGTTTCGAAAGAAGATAGTTGAGCACGAGTATCCGAAAGTCGACCAAGCATGGAAGGAGCACATCTCGATGTTGGAACGCAGTGACGATGAAACAGCCGTGCAGAGGGCTCGAGACCACTTCGCAGATTGCCAGAGCGGGTACAAAGAAAAGGCCGATCCAACATGGCCGCCACAACCACGACAAGACAGGGACCAGGGGCCGGAAGATACAAGTCATCAGCAGTCAGTAGACTCACAGCAGCCGCTCATACAGGAGATATTTCTGGAGCGCTGGGAATCATTCAGCGATGCTCTTTTACGCGAAGGCGAACACCGTATTGCGATGAAATTCAGCGTCTTACGGAAACGCCTGGAACGTATTAAGACCTATTGGGATCCACCAGCGTTGCCCAGCAGCCGAGATGCAGAGACTTTCGGTGTCATGTATCAGCAATATCGAGACAAGGTTGCTGTGGTCGAGACACCCTTTGTAGCAAAGGCATGGCAAGACCGTATGGCAGAGGTTAGAGCTCGGGAAGGCGAAGCTCGTTTGGGAGCGTGGCTGGAGTACTATGAAGAGGTACAGGTGGGTCAAGAGGCACACACGCCTGAGTGGCCACCTGCAAATCTGCCATCATCACAAGATCACGAGGAATTGGATTCGAACATGCAGCCCATTGACAACCTGGATCGATTCAGGCAAACTGCAATACAGTTGGGTTTCGATAACGCAACCATATCAGGCTATTGGACATTCGCAGGTACGATTGGTTGCGGAGGCTATGGACGTGAGTCGAACCAGGAAGAGTTTGACTCGTATGTCTTGCT